>OLNE01000245.1_pt1 | contig 58400 bp, 57 predicted proteins | sample 1672431 | NCBI WGS metagenome assembly OLNE01 (sample SAMEA3136685, study PRJEB25190) | human gut metagenome | reverse complement strand
TTGCTGGAAGCCTTAAACATTTGATGGTGCGGGCGAAAGGACTTGAACCTTCACGAGCCGAAGCCCATAGGCACCTGAAGCCTACGCGTCTGCCAATTCCGCCACGCCCGCGTGCTGTTAAATAATACTCGAGCGGGACAATCGATTCAAGCTCTTTTTTTAATTTCTTTCGAACCGTTCGACCCGGATGTCAAAAGTTGCCTACTTGCCCTGAGAAAGATGAATGGCAAAGCCGCCGATCTGGTCCTTGAGATAAATCAAGAACGTCGAACCATCCTCGTTAAGCACGCGGGATTCCTCGATAAACTCTACGCCGCGTTCACGCAGCCACGCCTCAGCAGCTGCCGTATCGTTTACCGCAAGGCCGATATGGCCGTGCTCGCCGCGTCCATTCTGCTTCATTGTCTCGACCAGCGTGTCCGAGAAAAACGAAATGGGCGTCTCACGCGGGGTCAAACCCAGCAAAAGTTCAAACTGCTTGGCAATACGCTGCGCCTCGTCCGGATCCTTTGCATTGATCCCCACGTGCGCCACGTGCATGTTAAAGAGCTCTACCGGATTACCCTCACCCATCGTTGTCATACTCGATTCTCCCATCTGCGCTCGCACGCGTTGCCTACAAATAAAGCCGCACCAAGCGGCGCGGCTTTAATCTTACGTCAGTTGTAGCGCCATGCGGCATATAAGGGACCAAAAGCCCGCAGAGTTCTAGCGTCCCTGCTTACGAGCGATAACGCGAATATTCTCGGGATCGACGCGCTCCTCGGTGGCAAGCAGAAAATCCTTGAGCTCCATTGCGGAGTTGCCGTCCTGGTCAACGCTATCCTCGGTGTCAATAAAATAACGCGCATGAGCCCCGCGACCGCTCTCTGCGTCGTTCTTCTCGGCAATACGCAAGTACAGATGGCCGCTGTTGCCTGCAGAGCGAAGCGAACATTGCTCGAGCCTGTCCAGCGCAAAAACCTTTTTCTGACCAAACGATTCAAAGCTGATGCTCGTAGCATCAAGCTCGATCACGCGCGGATACGCATGGGCCACAAATGTGTTAAGCAGCGTATAGGCGCACACAACAAGCGCCAGGATGGCAATAGGCGCAAAGAAGCCGATAACCACACAGTAAATGGCGACGCATGCAAAAAAGATGCATGAATATGCGGGGATCAACACGTCAGAACGGTAGCTGCGAGCGTCATAGGTGTACGTCCTCTTCTCCTCGGGAGGCACACCCGCAGCGACGCCAACCTTGAGCACCTTGGGCACAGAAGCGGTCTCGATCTTTTTTTTGGCTTTCTTCGCCATCGTCAAAACTCCTCTAGCGCGTTTGCGTGGGCATTCCAGCATGTAGCGCGACGTCTCGATAAAAGATTGGGGCCCACGAAACTCGTCGTGGGCCCCAAATGATGCTAGCTCATATGCGTCTTGGGCATAGAGGTCGGTGCATTACGCCTGCTCGGCGTGCAGCTCCTTGGCCTCCTTGACGATGCGCATACGGTTCCAGACAGCCATGGCAATAGCAACAACAGCCGGGACGACCAGGCCGATGCCGTCGCCAAGCTGGCCGAGGCGAGTGATGACCCAGGTGAGCGGGTTAGCGCCATCGCAGATGGAGGAGATGGCAGCGGCGCCACCCATGTCGAAGTTCACGTTTGCAGCAGCAGAGGTGATGAGCGGAGCCAGGTCGGTGGCGATGTAGAAACCAACAGCCAGGACGATGATACCGACGATCAGACCACGGAAGCCGTTCTCATGAACGATCGGGGTGATGAGCACGAGCATGTAGGGGATGCAGGCGAGGTCGGCCAGAGGCACAACCTGGTTGCCCGGGAGAATGAAGGCCAGGAAGATGGAGACCGGCACGAGGATGAGCGCCATGGTCAGGGTCACGGGGTGACCAGTACCAACAGCGGAGTCAAGGCCGATGTAGATCTTGCCGCGGTTCTGGAAGTGCTTCTGGATGAAGCTAGAAGCAGCGTCGGAGACGGGCATGAGGCCTTCCATGAGGAGGGCAGCCATCTTCGGGATCAGGACCATGACGGCGCCCATGTAGACAGCCATGGCGAGCACGGAGGGCTCACCGTTGGCGCCAGGCAGGAAACCATAGCCAGCAAGCAGGCCGATAAGCAGGCCGATGATGGCGCCCAGAAGGACGGGCTCACCAAAGACGCCGAACTGCTTCTGCATGGAACGAACGTTGATGTCGATCTTGTTCAGGCCAGGGATCTTGTCGATAACCCAGTTGACGGCGAAAGCGATCGGAGCATAAGCACCGGAGAAGCCGTGAGGGATGGAGACGCCGGGGAGGCCGAGGGACTTCTCGACCAGCGGAGCGGTCAGGTCGCCGATGATGAGGACGATAACCTCGTTGATGATAGCGGCGGCGATACCAAAAGCGATGTTGTTGGTAACGATGGCAACGAGAGCGCCGGTGAAGGCGAAGTGCCAGTAGTTCCAGATATCGACGTCAGCGGTCTGGGTGGTGTTGGTGAGCAGCATGAGCACGTTCACGAGCAGGCCCAGAGGAATGATGATGGTGCCCACGATGGAGCCCATGGCGATTGCGGAAGCCGCAGGCCAGCCCACGTCCATGACGCTCAGGGACAGGCTGAAGCGGGTAACCATGGCGTTAACGCCACCGGCAAGGTCGGTACCCATGAGCTGGTTGATAACCAGGTTCAGACCGATGAAGCCGATACCGACGGTCAGGCCGGCCTTAAGGCTCTTACCAAAGCCGGCGCCGAACAGCACGCCCAGAATGGTGAGCACGATCGGCATAACGACGGAGACGCCTAGGCTGGAGACGCCGCCAAAAAATGCAACAATTGCGTCCATTGAGTAAACTCACTCTCGGATAAGGTGACCGCGTCAGCGGTCAGATGTGATCAGACTCTGATGCCTGGAATTACGCGGAGACGATCTCCACGATCTTCTTCTCTGCATCAGCTTTGCCCATACCCGTCAGGAAGGGCACGCCACTCACATACTCGCAGGTAATGCCTGCGGGAGCGATAGTGGTTGCGACCAGAAGCACAGCGTCGGAGCACTGAGACGGAGCCTCAGCGATGGAGCACTGCACGATGTGGTACTGACCGGAAAGGCCGTTAGCATCCAGGAGGTCGGCAATTTTATGGCCGACAGCCGTGGAGGTTGCGACACCGGAACCACAAGCGACAACGATCTTCTTCATTTACTCTCTCCTTTCGTAAACAAACGATGTTCACATTCTACTACTTCAGCCGGCGCTCGAACTTGCTTCGCTATCGGGCAGTATGCGAAGCGACGCCGGCGAAAAGCCATTGAAAAAACTAGCGCTTACTCGCCGATAACGCAAACCTTGATTTTGCGGTTACGCTCACGCGTACGGTCGAAGTCGACGAAGAAAATGCTTGCCAGACCATTGAGCTGAAGCTCGCCGTTCTCGACCTCGAACGTCTGATTGGAACCGATGAGCGTCGAGCGAAGATGGGCGTCGCCGTTCCACAGCATCCTGCGGTCCATGTTAGGAAGGTACTGCTCGGGGTTGGGCCAAGACTCGACCTCCTCGAAATGGTCGAGACCGGGATAGCGATAGGTGCTCCAGTCGTGCTGCTCGGGGAAGATGCGGTTGAGGCCATCGGAAAGATCTGCCTGCAGGAACGTGTCGCCCGTAGGGGTGTGATCGTGGTCATACTCCTCGGAGAAGACGGCGCAGGTAGTGTGGCAGGAGATAACCGTGACGATGCCCTCCTTGACGCCAGACTCGCGAACGATGTCCTCGACCTCTTTGGTGATGTCCAGGTAGGTGGGCTTGCCTTCGAGGGTGGAAACCTTAACGAGACCCTTGTAAACAGTCATGTGCAAATCCTTGTCCGTCTGAATTACTTTGCGAAATCGGTACGTGCGCGGTCGAGTGCCTCGAACATCTCGTCGAGGGTTGCAAACGGATCCTCGGCTGCAACGATACCGGACGTGCCGCCCGTGCCGTCGGCGCCGTACTTGATGGCATCATAGACGTTCTCGCCAGAATGAATGCCCGCGGCCTGGAGCACCTGCGTGGTGGGAGAGACGGCCTTAACGGCCTCGGTGGAAGCGCGCATGTAGTCCTCGCCGGCAACGGTGCCGGTGCCAATAAGGCTCGTGAGCTCGCAAACCATGACGTCGGGCTTCAGAGAGGCGATCATCTCGCCTTCCTCGACGGAATCGGCACACACGACAGTAAGGATGCCAACCTCGTTGGCGCGAGCGATGGTAGCTGCCAGCTCATGCACGGTAGAGGGGTTCTCGGCATGGTTGAGGAAGGTTGCCTTTACGCCAGCGGCGGCAAGCGCCTCGGGCAGAACGTGGCCCATGCCACGACCCGGCTTGAGGCTCTCCATGTACTGGGCGCAAGGTACCAGGTGAGGGCACTCATCGATGATGCGCGGCAGGTCGATGAGCTGCGCGGTGAACAGAACGTCAAAGTCATACTTCTCGGCCAGTTTGTCCGTGTACTTAGCGAGTTTGAGAATGTCCTCGCCATAGAGGTAGGACTTGGGATTGACCACAAAGAACGGCCAACGAAGCTGCTTTTTCTCCATTACATCATCTCCGCTATCGGGTGCTCGCCGCTTGGACGCAAGCACGTTTGATCTGCCAGATGCCCCACTCGGTGCAGATGCATCTGCCGTTTGGAATGATACGGCAACTCGCACTCAAAATGCTATACAAGTTGCCTTCTGCTTGTACATTCTAATGGAGACAAGTTGAGAAAAACGCATTGTTGCGGGCATCTCGCAAACGGTCGTTATCTTCGATGAACGGTGTGTCAAATGGAGCATTTTCTTCAAAGGAGCGATTTTGTCGTTGGTAAAACGTTACACCATTCCACACGCGCTTTATCCACAACCGTAAATTTGAAGGGTCTGTGACGTTTCGCTGAACATCGTTCAGTTTCAAGCCGTAAGCTCAGCTCTACTTGCTTCAAGCCATTCGAAAGAGCGAAAGTGTGGGGGTTAAAAAACGAAAGTGAAACGAACCCTATGACTCGCCGCGCTGATGCGCGGTTCCCACGATGGTCTGACCCGCGGCCAGCATCGTATCGCCCCACTCAATAGCACGGCCGTCATCCAAGAAGATCAGCTGTTCCAGGTTAAGCACGGGCGACACCTCGGACACGCCCATCACGCTTGCCAGATCCTTGCCCGCAGAGCGCGCCGAGTAAGCCATCTGCGAAACAGCGATGTGCGCGCCCGTTGCCTTCTCGACTGCATCGAACAGCGACATCTCTTCTAAGGGCATGTCCTCGATGCCAGGACAGACATTCAGCGGCGTCCAGCTGTCCAGCACCATAATCGCCTTGCCGCCGGCGCGACGCACGCGACGAAGCTTTAGGACAGGGTCGCCTTCTTTGATCTGCAAATGCTCCGCAACTTCTGGCGTGGCGCCGATGCGCTCACGCGAAAGGACCTCGGTCTCAAACGTAATTCCCTGCTGCTGCAGTGAAGCGGCAAACGAAAACGGTCGATCACCGCCAGGATGCGCGATATGCGGCTCGCTCACAAAGGTTCCGCGACCATGCTCTTGCTGCAAAAGACCTTCATCGACGAGCGTTTTGATTGCCTTGCGAACGGTGCCACGGCTTACGTCAAACAAATCCATCAGGCTGTGCTCGGACGGGATGCGCTCCCCCGTTCCCCACTCCTTGGCGAAGATTTTTGATCGGATATAGTTCGAAACCGTGCCATGCAGGGTCTCGCCGTTAGCTTTGCTCAATCTCGAGTCCTTTCTTTGTTGCACCGCAACTATACAACTTATGTACAAGTCAATCTAGATATTTTCGCGAGAGGCCAATCCCGAAATGCCTCGAACGCGGTGCGCGCTATTATGTGTCGAGCTTGGTCTATACAACGGCATCCCCGAGGAGCAGGGCATGAACTTCCGTATCGCCACCTTTATCTTGAGCATCATTTTGATCTGTATGATCTCGTTCAAGGCCATCAAGAAGCGCACAACGTACAAGAAGCTACGTAACTATCTTGCGCGCGAGCAGTATGACGAGTTCTTCAAGCTCATCGATGCTCCGCTCACCAACGCCTTGTATCCCGATTACAACATCAACTACTTCAAGCTCAATGCGTACTTGCTTAAAGAGGATTACGCAAAAGCCAACGAAATCCTCGAGATGCTACTTCGCTACCCGCTCAAGCATCAGCAGCGCGTCGATCTGGTGCTCAAGGCTTTCAACATCTATGTTGGCCAGGGTAAGAAGCAGCAGGCAAAAAGCATGCTCGACGAGATTCTCAATTGGGAAGGCGACGAGTACAAGCCGTACAAGCACGATGCGCTGCTTTCGTACGACATCATGATTCTGAGGAAATCCAACCACATTGGAGAGCTTGAGGCCTTGCTCGACAAAACAAGCGGTTCCCAGCGCGGCCGTCTGGAGTACTTCATCGCTGTGCAGTACGAAAACGCCAAGAACATCCAAAAGCGCGACGAATACCTCAAGCGTGCCGCCGAAGACGGATTCCACTACTCCGCCCACTAACCCAACGTGACAAAAAGTCGACAGGTTTATTTTGTCACATTTTATGAAAATGCAGGTCAGAGCCCATGTTGGTTCTGGCCTGCTTTCTTATCCAAACCCACGATGTGACAAAAAGTCCTCTGTCTTGTTTTGTCACATTGGCAAGGGTCCGGCACCCTGTGCACGGCGCCCGCAAAAAGGAAAGGCCCCGTCGCCGGAGCCTTCAATTACCTGGTAGGGGCGGAGGGACTCCGCCGCCGCTGCGCGCCGGCGCCCCGCTGCGGCGCTCGCCGCGCCTTGCGAGCTGCGCTGGAAAACGCTCACGCGTTTCCGCAGCTCCGCTCCCTCCTGGGTTCGAGTCCGCGCACGGCGCCCGGTAAAAGAAAAGGTCCCGTCGCCGGGACCCTTGGTAACCTGGTAGGGGCGGAGGGACTCGAACCCTCAATCCTTGCGGCGAGAGATTTTAAGTCTCCTGCGTATGCCAATTCCGCCACGCCCCCTTGTGTGAGTTAGTCTATCACGACAACTCTGGCTTCCAGCCAACAACCGGCTTAAAGCCATCATCCCCCTTATGCGCAAGCGCCTCGAACATCGTCGCCGCCATACCGGCGAGCAAGCTGTTCTCGCTCACCGTCAGCTCATCATACCCGCCGGTCTTCATAAGCTCGCGAATGATGACAGCGCCGCCCAAGAGCACCGAAGCTCGCTTTTCCTGAACACCGGGCAGATTTGCAACAGACGCCGCGTCCAAAACACGCATAGCCTCAATACACGCCTCGACATCCTGAATTCCCAGGCGATGCAAATGCACGCGCGAAGAGTCGTAATGCTCCATGCGCTCAACCATCGCGACGAGCGTCGTCACTGTTCCTCCCACGGCGATCAGTCGGTCGGGGCGCACGGCGGCGCCAGCCCAAAAGGCCCCAAACTGCTCCGCAGCCCATGAGGCAGCACGCTCAACCTCGCCATATTGCGGAGGCAACGCTGAGAAAAACCGCTCGGTAACGCGGCGGCAACCGATATTGAGAGATTCGACAGAACTCAACTCAAGCGGCCTGCCCGCCCCATAGGACCCCAACGCCAGTTCCGTCGACCCGCCGCCAGAATCGGCCACAGCGATAACCTGGCCCTCAAAATCGTGCGCCACGCCGTAAAACGTCAGCTTCGCCTCAACCTCACCGGGAATAACCTGCGGACAAAGCCCCAGTCCCCGCAAAGCATCGATAAGCACGGCCCCGTTCTTGGCATCGCGCGCGGCGCTCGTCAGCGTAGTGCACACGGCATCGGGCTCAAACGCGTCCACTTTGCGACAAAACTCGCGGCACACAGAGGTCACCCGCTCGATGGCAGCATCGCAAAGCGAACCCGTCGCGTCCACGCCCTCGCCCAGATTCGTAATAACCGTATGCTTATTCGAATCGACAATGACCCCGTCCTCAACCGTCGCCAAAAGCAGGCGCGAAGAGACGGTTCCTAAATCAATTGACGCGATACGAAAGCGCATCGAAGCAGCATCGCACATGGCTACTCCCCCGAAGTCGAATTACCCGATGAGGACACTTCCTGACCGTCCACGCCAGAATAGAAAAAGACCGTATCGAGAACCTTTATATACCAAGGTGCCTCTGCCGCAACCTCCGCTTCGCGCTTTGCAATCTCAGAAGCCGTGAGCGATGAGCTTGCATCGGAAGAATCGGAAGAAGAATCACCATCGAGTCCCTTAACTTCAAGCTGCTTCTCTCCTGGCATCACAAGACCAAGCTTTGAGCGGGCCTCGTCCTCAATGCCCTCCTTGGAAAGCAGCTTGCTCACATCGGACTGCAAGCTCTTGTTGTACCGCTCGCTCACCTGCAGCTGGCGCGCAAGGATATCCCCCGTACGGTAGGCAACATAGTAGTCACGCATCGGACCATAGAGTCCACCAAGAATTGCCAGAATCACAAGAGCGATAGCCAATGGCTTGGTACGCCCCGTCGTGAATTCATAGATGGCGTGGACGGCACGATTATCTGCCGCGTATTTCATGAAGTTGGTGCGGGTTGCGCGCGAAGACGATCGCCCGCGCGCGGCGGCGCCGTCTTTCCCGGCCGGCGCAGGAGCAACGTGGCAGTTATGGGAAGGCTCCTTGCCCCCGCGTGCAAAAGCATCCGCATCGGCCAGGGCGACATTGCGTCCGGTTCCCGCAGCCGGGTGAGGAGCGCGGTCGGCGGGCACAGGCGAGGCCGCTTGCCGCGAGGGCTCTTTTGCCCTACGGCGCAGACCGGGGTGGCTAAGTTGCACGGTGCGCACGCGCGACGGCGTGCTGCCGGCAGCCGAATAATGGGCAGACTGATTGTTCGAATAACGATCCATGGGCGCCTTGTGCGATTGAAGTGTGTATGCGCTGATTTGTTTTAGTTATACCACGCGAACGCGTGACAGTTGTGCAGGGCTTGCGGACAGGTTACAGGTCGCTTGGACCATACAGGGCAAGCGACAGCACTTCCAGAAAATCGTCGAACACCTCGATATCCGAGCGAAGCGAATCGAAAAGAGAACGCCAGATAACGCGCGCCATCCTACGACTGTCCAAGCGCTCAAACACGCCAGGGCTGATGTTGGGATCGTTGAGCAAAGCGCGCTCGATAACCTCGTAGATATCGTCGAGGCGGACAATCTTCTCTTCACGGATCAATTCGAGCGTTTGCACATCGAGCATCGAGATCTCACGTAGCCAATTGATTTGAAAGCCCGAGAGCAGCGCTTTGAGTTTGGCAAACAGAGCACGGCAGCAATCTAGTGCGCTTTCGCCCGACACGAAATTGCCTTCGCAACTTTTTGAAACAAGGCCCCAGAAACGCAAAACGATTGCCGAAACAAGCGATGCTTTATCGGGAAAATAGTTGTACAGCGTACCCACGGCTACGCCGCATTCGCGCGCAACCGAACGAATGGAGAGGCCGCCTAGGCCATCTTGCTGCGCTCGCGCGTAGGCGACATCGAGAATCTCCGCTTTGGTAATTGCCGGTTTGCCTGCCATACGCTCCCCTTTTCACGAGAAAGTTCGCGTCATTAAAGGTTAACGGTACCGAATCTTGAGCGAGCGCTCTAGCATATTTGACCTGCAATTGGGTTAACGGAGCTCTTTATTCGGTAAAACAAGATGGATGCGGGCGCATAACCGGCCCCAAAGCAACGGAGCAAATCTCGATGAACGGCACGTTCCCAAAATATGCCGCAGCAACTCTGTTTCTCGCCGCAACGTACAGCGTTGTTCGCCCTGCAATTTCCCATGAGCTCAAAAGTTCTTTCAGGATAAGCAGCGAGCAATCACGGCACGGAAAAGTTGAGCAGCCCTGGAGCTACTTCTCATTCCCCGCGATCGCCTTGGCGCCCTCCCACATGTCGTTGAGCTCCTTGACCGAGAGGTCCTCGAGCGAAACGCCCTCATCAAGCGCAGCACCTTCCATAAGCTCCCAGCGGTGACGAAACTTCATCGTACTTGCACGCAAGGCGCTCTCTGCATCGATTCCCTCTTTGCGTGCCACGTTCACGAGGGCAAAGAGTAGGTCGCCAAACTCCATTGCGCGTGCATCCGTCCCCGGCTCCTCGGCCTCGAACTCGGTGCGCTCCTCGGCAACCTTATCCCACACGTCCTCGACGCTTTCCCACTCAAAGCCCACGGCGGCAGCTTTCTTTGAAACCTTCTGAGCCTGCATCAAAGCCGGCAGCGAAGTAGGCACGCCGTCAAGCAGGCCCTCGGGTCGTTCATCTTCCCGCTCGGCAGAAGCATCGCGGGCGGCCTTCTCCTTGAGCTTGATCTTGTCCCAGATAGCCAGCACCTCATCGGAGTTTTTCACATCCGCCTCGCCAAACACATGGGGGTGACGACGAATGAGCTTCTCGTTCACACCGCGCACCACGTCGTCGATAGAAAACTCACCTGCATCGCGCGCGATCTGCGCGTGCAGCACCACCTGCATGAGAACATCGCCCAGCTCTTCGCACAAATGAACAGGGTCACTCGCCTCGATGCAATCAACTGCCTCGTATGCCTCTTCAATCATGTTCTTAGCAATCGAGGCATGTGTCTGCTTACAATCCCAAGGGCAGCCGTCGGGCTGACGCAAGCGCCAGATGGTATCGACAAAATCCTGGAACGTATCGCCCGCCTGAACGAGCGTCTCGACGTTGCGGCACTCTGGCTGCTGCGATGCCTTTCCCATGATGTCCTCCTCAAGCGCCGCCACGGCCCTGCGACGACAGCGACAATAAAAACGGCTCGCATCCAGGCCAAAAGCCCCGATGCGAGCTGCAATACGCGACCAGCCCTTATGGTATCCCAAGCAATCTACGGCTATCGCCCAAAAGGCGGCGCGCCACAAGGAACTTGCAGCAAAAAACCCTACCAGATGCCCAGCACGTGCTGCATACCCAGGCTCATGCACGCAATGCCAACCCAGCAGCAAAAGCCAAGCGCGATGGGCTTGCCGCCCTTCTTGACCAGATCGACGATATTGGTGTTAAAGCCCACCGCCGCCATAGCCATAACGATAAAGAACTTGGAAAGCGTCTTGAGCGGCGCCGTGACGGCTGCCGGCAGCGCAAACACAGTAGTAATTACACTTGCAAGAACAAAGAACAGCACGAAGAACGGGAAGATCTTTTTGAGCGAGAAGGTGCTGCCCGCATCTGCGCCCGCCTTTTTTGCCTTATGCATCTGCCAGAAGGCGAGCACAAGCGTGATGGGGATGATGGCGAGCGTGCGCGTAAGCTTGACCACCGCGGCGCTCTCCAGCACGTTGGCACCCGGATGCATGCTGTCCCAGGCGCTTGCCGCCGCCGTCACCGAAGAGGTGTCGTTGACAGCCGTGCCCGCAAACAGGCCAAAGCCCTCGTTCGTGAGGCCCAACATGCCGCCGAGCGTGGGGAAAATCAGCGCCGCGATAACGTTGAACAGGAAGATGACCGAGATGGCCTGGGCGATCTCTTCATCATCCGCATCGATAACCGGAGCCGTTGCGGCAATAGCCGAACCGCCGCAAATGGAAGAGCCCACACCCACAAGCGTCGCGATCTTCGAGGGCACGCGCATAACGCGGCACAGGACAAATGCAATGACGAGCGACGTCGAGATGGTCATGACGATAATGGGCAAGGACTGCGCGCCCTTGGCCAAAATCTCAGAGAGATTCATGCCAAAGCCCAGTAGGATCACGGCATATTGAAGAATCTTCTTTGACGTGAACTTCACGCCGCCCGCAAGCGGTTGACGCGACCCTTCGGGCACCACAAGGGCGAGCACCATGCCCAGCAAGATGGCAAAGACCGGCGCACCCACGACTTCAAGTCGTGTGCCCAAAAACCATGCAGGCACGGCAACGATCAGGCAAAACAAAACGCCTTTCCATTTGTTTTTGAAATCGGTGAGAAACTCCATACGCATTTATCCGTTCTATATGAGGGATTTAACCCGACTATAGTACGACTGATTTCGCATATTGAAGCGCTCTTTTTAGTCATATGCGCCGCCGATTTTGGAATGAGCCGTTTCCCGGACGGCATCGGGCAAAAGCGCCGCCGCCAATTTCCATAGAACGAGCGACGGTGAGGCAATACCGATGCCGAGCAGCAAGATCGACACCCTATTCCACCGTGACGCTCTTTGCCAGATTGCGCGGCTGGTCGACATTGCAGCCACGCATGAGAGCCACTTCGCGCGCGAGCAGCTGCAACGGAACACTCGCCGTGATGGCGCTAAAGCAGTCACGCACGGGCGGAATCGAGATGATATGGTCTGCGATCTTTGCGATGTCCTCGTCGCCTTCGGTTGCAAGCGCGATGATCGTGGCCCCGCGGGCCTCGCACTCCTTGAGGTTCGAGACCACTTTTTCGTACGTAGGACTTTTGGTAGCCACCGCGATCACGGGGAACCCGGGGTCGATAAGTGCAATGGGTCCATGCTTCATCTCGCCGGCCGCGTAGGCTTCTGCATGCAGGTAGCTCACCTCTTTGAGCTTGAGCGCACCTTCGTAGCTAATGGCCGTACCCATGCCGCGGCCCACAAACAAGGCAGAAGCCGCATCCTTGCAGGCAAGCGCCGCCTCATGAATGGCCAGGCCTTGCGTATCGAGAATATGCTGGATCTGCGCCGCGGTATCGCCCAGCTCATGAAAGAGCATCTTTACCTGACCGGTCTTGAGCTTGCCTTTGACCTGCGCCAACAAGAGCGAAAGCAGCGACAGGCTCACGATCTGCCCAATAAAGCTCTTAGTAGACGCCACGGCAATCTCCTTATTGGCCTTGGTGTAAATCACACCGTCGGACTCGCGCGCCACAGGACTGCCCACCACATTGGTGATGCCAAAGACTTTTCCGCCCTTGATGCGCGCATCGCGAATCGCCGTCAGGGTATCTGCCGTCTCGCCCGACTGCGACACCGCAACCACGAGCGTCGTGGGGGTGATTATCGGGTTGCGATACCTAAACTCGCTCGCCGCCTCGACCTCGCAGGGAATGCGCGCCCAGCCCTCAATCAGGTTTTTGGCAATCAAGCCGGCGTGGTAGCTCGTTCCGCAGGCGATCACGTAAACGCGGTCGATCAGGTTGAGCTCCTCAAACGAAAGTCCCAGCTCATCGATATCGAGCTCACCCGTGGGCGCTAGGCGTCCAACAAGCGTATCGCGCACGACGCGCGGCTGCTCGCATATCTCCTTGAGCATAAAATCGGGATAGCCGCCTTTCTCGGCCATATCGACATCCCAATCGACATGCGTAACGGCGGGGGTGATAACCGCACCCTCGGCATCGGTATATTCAATACCCTTAGGGGTTAGCTTTGCAAACTGTCCGTCCTCAAGCACTACAACGTCACGCGTGGCATCGATCAGCGCGACGATATCGGATGCCAAGTAGGCGCCGTCCTGCCCCATGCCCACCACAATAGGAGAATCTTTGCGCGCCACGGCAATAACGTCTGGCTCATCCGCGCAAACCGCCGCAAGACCATAGGCGCCCACCACATGCGTGCAAGCATCACGCACGGCAGCCATCAAATCATGCGTGGCGGCATAGCCTTCCTCAACCAGGTGAGCAAATACCTCGGTATCGGTCTCGCTCCTAAAGGTGTGCCCACGTGCCCCCAGCTCCTCGCGAAGCTCGGCAAAATTCTCGATAATGCCGTTATGGACAATGGCGATACGCCCATCGCAACTCACGTGCGGATGCGCGTTCTCAACCGTCGGCCGTCCATGCGTTGCCCAGCGAGTATGACCAATACCGCAGGTAGAGGACGCATCATGCTGCTCCGACTTCTTTGCAAGACTCGCTACCTTGCCCACTTCTCGCACAACATCGAGTGCGCAATCGGCACCGGCGCCCACTTCAAGCGCCACTCCCGCCGAATCGTAACCGCGATATTCAAGACGAGCAAGACCGCTCAACAGGATATCGCTCACTTGCCTGCTTCCGGTGTATCCGACGATTCCGCACATATTGCAACCTTTCGGATCAAATGAGTTTGCCGCGCACATTGGTTGCCTATTCTACGCAAAGTGGTGCTCGAATTTAAATACCAACTGGTATGCTTTCTTAAATACCACATAGCGAAGCAATCGTTTTGTAACGAAATCTCCGTGCTACAATCATCTTCAGTAATTGAAACGCATCAATGGGAGAAATGAGATGGCGAATGTAACTATCGGAGACGTCGCACGCGAAGCGGGCGTTGCGCTGGGAACCGTCTCGAATGTTCTCAATCATCCCGAAAAAGTGCGCCCCGAAACAATCCAGCAGGTCACCGAAGCAATTGACAAGCTGGGGTATGCGCCCAACCAAAGCGCCCGCGTGCTTGCCGGCGGCTCGAGTCGCACCTTTGGCCTCATCCTTCCCCAGCTCAACCATGGTCTTTACCTGCAGATCGCCACAGGAGCCACCGCCCAGGCAACCAAAGAAGGCTACAACCTGCTCATCGCCAGCTGCGTCCAAGACTGTACCCGGATTGGCACTTATCGACGTTATTTTGCAGGCACGCAAATGTCTGGCATGCTTGTGGCAAACCCCACAACAGAGCTGGGCGTCATCGCCAACCACGACCCCATCCCCACCGTCTATCTTGATATTTGGAGCGAACGCCCCGGAGATTATATCTGCGCAGACAACGCCGCCGAGGGACGCTTGATGGCAGAGCATCTCATAAACCTAGGCATCGAGCGCATCGCGATCATCGGGTGCCCATCCACCCAAAAGCTGCGTGCCCGTGCCAAGGGAATCCATGCTGCCGAGATGCTCTATCCCCATGTTGAATTTGATTTTACCGAGACAGGCGACGCCAACAAACCCGAAGACGGCGCGTCTGCCGTAGCCGACCTCATGGCACAGCCCAGCAGCCTTCGCCCGCAAGCCATCATCGCCTTAAGCGACATGCTGGCAGCGGGAGCCGTGCGGGGCGCCGAAAACTTAGGACTGCGCGTTCCCAACGACCTGTTGGTATGCGGATGCGACGGCAATCCGCTTGCCTGGAGCTGCGGCGTCGAACTGACCACCTGTGCCCCCATTGGCTACGAGCTTGGCAGGCGCGGCATCAAGCACCTTGTTGAGCGCATCGCACTTGCAAAAAGCGACCCAGAACAAGCCGCAAAACACGAAAAAGAGCATCGCCAAGATCTGGTGAGGCCATTTGTCTTGGCACGCGAGAGCACCGGCGCCGAACACCAAAAGAACTCCTCGCAGCTCGACCTCGGCCTCTATCTCTAGGCGCGCGGCCTAGGCGCGGATCTCGTTTACGCCAAAAGTCCCAGCTCAACCAGCTTGGGTTCGACATCGCTCAAGGCTGGAACCACAGCCTCCGCGAGTTTGGCGATCTCCTTCGTCGGATTGTTGATATCGGGAACCATGATGGTATGCATACCCGCAGCATGGCCCGCGCGCACGCCGTTGAAGGAATCCTCAACCACAACGCAGCTGGCGGGGTCAACGCCCAAGCGCGAGGCGGCAAGCAGGAAGATATCCGGCTCGGGCTTGCTGCGATTGAGCTCGTCACCGCAGGTGAACACATCAAAATAAGGGGTAAGCCCAAAGCGATCGAACTTCTCGTGCGCCTGAATGGTACGCGTGGAGGTAGCTACCGCCAGCTTGAGCCCGCGAGCATGAAGATTCTCTACGACCTCTCGAGCGCCAGGCTTGAGGTCGAGCATCGTGGAATAAAGCTCGCCCTCAATCACCTTATGATCCTCGAACATCTCGTTGGCAATGCGTTCGCTGCCCACGTGCTCGGTGAGCGTACCCATGCAGGCATCGCGCGTCATGCCGATAAATCCGTGCAGCATCTCCAGGGGAATCTCGAATCCAAAACGTTTTGCCGAGCGGTTCCACGCAATGATGGCGATCCTCTCGCTGTCGATAAGCGTTCCGTCCATGTCAAAAATCACGGCTTTAATCATGCATTCCCCCCGCATACAATGTAAGCTCTTGGCCTGCGTTCCCACCGTTCTCCATTTTGCCAGAGACAGCGCACCACATTGGGTACGATAGCCCCATCCATCGAGATAACGAAAGCAAAAGCATGAACCAAAAACAGCAAGAAAAGCTCGAAGCGCTCGTAGAGCACCTACGCACCCTAGGAACCATTGCGGTGGGATTCTCGGGTGGCGTAGACAGTACCTTTCTGGCAGCCGTCTGCTCACGTGAGCTTCCGCAGGCAAGCATGCTCATCCATCTCACCACCCCGCTGATTGGCGCGCCGGAGCAGGCATCATTTGAAGCAAGCGCATCGAGTTTTGACATTCCCGTCCTCGAGCTGCGCATCGACCCCCTCGATAACCCTAACGTCGCCGCCAATCCGCGCAATCGCTGTTACCACTGCAAGCACACCGCATTCGAAGCGATTATCCAAGCGGCGCGCGAACATGGCGCCGATGCCGTGGTGGATGGCAGCAATGCCGACGATGCAACCGACTATCGCCCGGGCATGCAGGCCTGCAAGGAACTCGGTGTGCGCTCGCCCCTCTTGGAGTGCGGTTGGCACAAAGACGAGGAGCGCGCGCTGCTGCGCGAATGGGGCTACAGCGTCTGGAACATGCCCGCAGGCGCCTGCCTTGCCACGCGCGTTCCCTGCGAGGAGCCTCTCACGCACGAGAAGCTGCACCTTATCCGCGCATGCGAGGACTGGTTGCACGCCCGAGGATTTCGTCAGATTCGCGCGCGTCTGATCGCCGGCGAGCTGCAAGTCCAGGCCGCACCCGCCGACCTCCACCGCTTTGAGCAGCAAGCAGGCAATGCGAGCCTCCCCCAAGAAGCCATCGATGCTTTTTACGGCTTTGGCGCAAAGAACATTGACCCCGTAGTCGTCCCCTATATCCACGGCGGCATGAACGGCTAGCGAGCCATGTCTCGGCAAGTTGGTACTATGCCGTAAGGAGGAGCTATATGGGGTATCGTCCGCGACGTAGCAGCCGCAAAAACAATACGACGCTGCGCCTGTCTGCGATTATCGCCACTCTCGTCATTGCGATTGCCACCGGCGGTGTCGGATCTTTTGGCGGATGCGCCCAGCTTGCCCAGCTTCTTCCGGGTGCGCTAACCCAACGCTTCTCCAATGCCGCCTCGGTTTCGACCCTGGGAGATATTCCTGCCTACAGCGGCAGCGCCACCGTCTATATCAATGCGGACACGGCACATCCGCAAGGAACGCCCGCTTTCACCTTGGAGGAAATCTCCCGGGCACAATCCGGTGCTTTCACCGAGTTCTCTCGGCTCGATTACCTCGGCCGCTGCGGAGCCGCCCTCGCCTGCCTGGGACAAGAAACGCTACCCACCCAACCGCGCGGGAGCATCTCGCATGTGTACCCCAGTGGGTGGGATCAGCGCAGCTACGAGTTTATCGACGAAGGCGCTCTCTACAACCGCTGCCACTTGATCGCCTTCTCCCTTTGCGGAGAAAATGACAACGAATGCAACCTCATCACCGGAACACGAGCCATGAATGTCGACGGCATGGAACCTCTCGAAGAGCAAACCGTACGCTACATTGAACGGACGCATAACCACGTGCTTTACCGCGTGACCCCACTTTTCGAAGAGGGTGAGCTCGTTGCACGCGGCGTCCACATGGAAGCCTATTCGCTCGAAGACGCAGGTGCCGGTCTGAGCTTCAACGTCTTTTGCTACAACAACCAGCCAGGCGTCACTATCGACTACGTCACCGGAGCCAGCCGCGCGGCGTAGGTCGGGAGGGCGCGCAGCAAAAAATGCGTCATCCGCCGCATAGGCAGATGACGCATTTCGAAAGCCGGGAAAACAAAATCCGAGCTAAAGATTAACCGCGGCGACGCATCACAACACCGGCACCACAGGCGACGGCAGCGGCGAGAATAAACGCAACGGGAGCGGCAAGCGAGGCATCGCCCGTCTTCGGGAGGTTCTGCTTCGTGGACGCACCCGGCGTCTTGGGCTCGCTGGGCTCTGCGGGCTTGGTATAGGTGTTCGTGAACACGAGAGCAGAAGCGAGATCCTCGACGTCCTTGCCGTCGACGCTGTAGGTCAACTTCACGTGGTCATCCTCGGGCACGGCGGTAACAACGACCTTCTTGACGGAAGCGTCGTAGGTCACATTGGCCTTATTGCCCTTGACCTCAGCCACGTCGAGCGTGTAGGAGACCTTGTGATTGTCGGCATCCATGATGTCATCGGCCGTGACGTCAAAGGCAGACTCGCCAAACGTGAAGGAGCCATCGGCAGCATTCTTGGCATGGGAGATGACATCGTCGTTCTGCGAAAGCGTGAACTCGAAGTCACCCTCGGCAAGCTGGGCGCCCTTAAGCACCTTGGTGCCAGAAATCTCTGCATGGGCGGCGGTTACGCCGTGGGCCGCCTTGAGGGCAACGGGAGTCTCATAGGAGCCGGCCTCGACAGCGCCGACATGCCACGGAGTGTTATCCGTCCAGTGTGCGCACCAGCGAGCACCCTGGGAGTCATCGAACCAACCGTTAATCGCATGATTGCAATCGTCGAGCACCCAATCGTTACCGACATTGCCAAATTCGGTAACGCCAGTGCCGTAGATATCATCGCCTGCATTCTTGGCGTGATTGTTGTAAATAACAACCGACGGATCGAGCTTCATGGTACCCACGTTGTAGACACCGCCACCCATATCGGCTCCGATTCCGTCTTCATTGCAGACGCCGGTGCCGTTGTTGATGATGGTCGCAGAACCGATAGTCAGATTGCACGCCTTTTGAGCAGTGTAAATACCAGAACCGGCGTTATTTTCGATGATGACATTTGCGCCCTTCTCAATCACGCTGACAATCTTTCCATTGCCCTGGAAGAAAATACCACCATTAGTCTTTGCGGCAAATCCCTTTGCGCCGTTGCCTTCTACGTCCACAGTGCAGGAGGAATCGACGTTAAGGACGCGCGTCCAAACACCACTGTACCCGTTGTTGTTCGCATGAAGCTTCGAGCCGTTGCTCATATCGATTCGCCAAGCGGAAATACCCCAATTGCCGCTGTTCTCGAATGTGACATCAGAATTATTCTTGATGGTGTAGTACGTACCGTTCGAGCCATTGCCCGTGCTGTTGATCACGTTTACCGTAGACGAATCAACAGTGGCGTAGAACGAACCCGTGAAACCGGAACGGTTGTGGTCGGAGACGAAGGTAGAACCGCCTTCGATGTTCACGTTGTAGCCACCGCCGCCACCATCCCACTCAAGGGCGTCCTGGCTGTAATTCTTGATGGTGAGCGTCGAAGCGTTTTTGAGGTTGAGTTTGTTGTTGCTGCAGAAGTAAATTGCATGCGTATTGCTAGCGGTTCCCGCGCCGTCCATAGTAAGCGCAGCGCCATCGAGCGTAAGGGATGCGCCCTTGCTTGCGCACACAGACTGCCAATTCCATTCGGCGGTATACGGGGTGGAGCCAATACTGGCCATGCTGGCATTGACGTTCTTGAGCACGAGCGCATGGCCCCAAAGGGCAATGCCCTTGTCGGTAAACTTCAAGGCATGCCCATCGCCATCGATGGTGAGGTCCTCGTTAAGGTTAAGACCGGCAGTCTCCGCATCGGCAAGCAGCGTAACCGTCTCGCCGTTCTTTGCAGCAGCAACAGCCTCATCAAACGTGTTGTACTCGGTCTCGCCAATACGTGCCACAGCACCATCGGCATAGGCGCTCGGCACCAGAACCAGCGCGCAGATAAGTGCCATGGCAAACATCGCCACCAGGCGCGCTGCCCGGGCGCGTATGCTTCGTTTAAGCTCCATTTTGTCCTCCCCATCGGCGTTTTCCAGCCGTCCGTACCAAGCGGTAACTCGGCCAACGACCAGCGATATTCATTGCGATGGTATGAGGTTTTAAAAATCATTTTAAGCGGGGTAGCATATGGCACGCACTGCGGAAGAGGCAATGTCGCAGGGCCCCTCCTTGCTAAAAAACAAGCAGCTTTAACTGAATACAGCTGGAAGTTAAAAACTGGATATCATCCCCCTCAAATACATAAAAACCGCTCGTATGCCATTACACATACGAGCGGTTTATCGCCTGTTACCACTCCCGAAAATGTTGAGCAACAATCTAGCAATTTTCGTTAAAGAAACCTGACAAGTGCCATCAAATTCGTAGGGGGAGTTGCACCTTAGAGCATCGCGCCAAAGTCGCTTACGAGAATCTGGCCGGTAAGAGCGCGGGACTCGTCGCTTGCCAAGAACAGCGCGATATTCGCCACATCCCCAGGCATGCAGGGCTGGGTTTGCAAGTTGGAATGCGCGGCCATGGCACCCATCATGTCGGGATCCATATCGGCAGCAGTGGTGCCGGCGACCATAGGGGTCACAATGGTGCCCGGGCAAATAGCGTTGCAGCGAATGCCCGTTGCCTGGAAGCGCAGCGCCGTGTGCTTGGTCACGCCAATCACCGCGGCCTTGGTGGACACGTATACCGCCCCGCCGCAGCCCTTCTCACCAGCGACAGATGCAATGTTCACGATGCTTGCCCCCGCCTTCATGCGCTTGGTCGCCGCGCGCATGCAGCGCATGGTGCCCTTCTGGTTGGTCTCGATAATGCGGTCAAGGTCCTCGTCCGTAAAGCGATCAACCGGCTTAAGGCCACTTTCGAGAATGCCCGCGTTATTAACGAGGATATCAATCTGGCCAAACTTCTCCTCGGCGGCAGCCATCATGCGCTCGGGGTCTTCGGGCTTGGAAATATCGGTAGGAACGACAAGGGTCTCGCCGCCGGCAGCCTGAATCTCGGCAGAAACCTCTTCGAGCGCAGCCTCGCGACGTGCAGTCATGACAACCTTTGCGCCCTCGGCAGCAAACAGCCTGGCAATAGCAGCACCTACACCGGAGTTCGCACCGGTGACGACAGCAACCTTGTTATCCAAACGGCCCATAATAGCTCCTCTCTTTGTGGCGGCGCCCGAGGTCCATCCAGACGCCGCAGCCAGCAAGCGTCAGCGTAACGTACGGAAGCCTTCGCATGAGAGGCCCATCGGCATGCGGAAATACGTCAAGCGGCAGGCGGCGAGATGCGAGGAGAGCCTGAGGGCGGCGCCCTCCCCGCCAGAGCGGCGACGAAGGGAACAACCCGAAAGACGACCCTCCGCAAAAGGCGTTTTATATCGCCGGCAAAAGCGCTTTGCTACATAAATCGCTTAGCAAGCATTCCAGCAAATACAGTTCTCTAAAGCGCGGACAAAAGACTCGAGTCCCCGCGCATCATATGCAGAAAACCGGTCAAGCAGAGGACTGTCGATGTCTAGCACGCCCACCACGTGACCCCCGCAATGAAGCGGCACGACCACCTCGGAACGCGACGCCGCATCGCAGGCAATGTGCCCTGAGAACGCGTGCACGTCGGAGACCAGCTGCGTCTTGTCCTCTGCCGCAGCGGTTCCACACACGCCACGCCCAAAGGGAATGCGCACGCAGGCAACTTTGCCTTGGAAGGGACCCAGGCGCAGCTCCGGCGTCTTTTGGTCTCGTGTGGACTCGTCCACCAAATAGAATCCTGCCCAGTTGATGTTGTCCATAGCCTCGAAAAGACAGGCCGAGGCATTGGACAGAACCGGCAGCCAGTGATTGTCGGCTTGAGCCAAAGCCTCAATCTGCCGCACGAACAACTCGTAATCTACAGGTATATCCATAGTGCCTCCTAGGGCGAAGCGATGATCTATCCCACCCGGCCATTGTAGCCGCCATATGGGAACTCAAGCTCGGACAAGCGGCACGAAGCTGCCCTGCGCCCAACAGCAAAGCCCCACAGCAAAGCCGCCGCCGGGAAGAACTGCCCGGCAGCGGCTGTCACAACGCTATTGCACAAGTGCGCTATTTAACCACTTTGCTCTTTCCAAAACGCGCCTTGAGCTGTGGTCCTGCAACCTGGATCAAAATGACCACGATCAAGATCACACCCTTGATGGTGTCGTTGATGAGCGAATCCATCTTGAGGGCAATGATGATCTTATCGATCACGGTGTACGACATGGCGCCAAACAGCACACCCAAGATGCGGCCCTTGCCGCCGCTCATGGCAATGCCGCCAAGCACAACGGCCGCGATGGCGTACATCTCGTAGCTTTTGCCCGTGGTGGCGGGATCGGCGCTTGCGTTCATAGCGATCCACAGGAACGCTCCCAGCCCTACCAAGGCACCGGCGATCACAAAGACCAAGGTACGCATAGCAGGCACGTTGATGCCCGCAAGGTGCGCGGCGCGAGCGTTGGAACCCACGGCGTAGATCTTCTTGCCAAACTTAGTCGAAGTGCAGATATAGACAAACAGCACCACCATAAGCACCATGATCAGGCCCACGATCGGCATGATTCCGGCAACCTTGCCGTTGCCGAATGCATAAAACGCCCGGTAACTGTCGAGCGCATTGGACATACGGAAAACCGAGCTGCCGTTGCCGATAAGTTCAGCCGGGATATGCTGGCACGCATACTGTGAAAGGGAGCGATAGATAAGCATCGTTGCCAACGTGACGATAAACGACGGCATCTGCACGATGCCTACGAGCACACCGTTGATCAAGCCGCACAGCGCTCCAAAAAGGACAGCAAACAGAAGCGTCAGCGGAATGGAATTGGTCTGATTGAACACCACGACCGAGAAACCGGCCACAAACGCGAGCATCGAGCCCACGGAAAGGTCGATGTCGCCCGTAAGGCACACGATACCCATGCCAATGGCAATCACGCCGATTACGGCGCTGTGGCGGAACACGTTCATGGCAGCGCCCAGGGCAAAGCCGCCCGAAACAGATGCGTACACGATGTAGATGACCAAAAACACCAGCACAAAGCTGTAGGTCTTAACAATGTTGAGCAGGCCAGCCGGCGCCGGTTTCTTGTTCACAGCTGCGTCTTTCATAAGATGCACCTCACCATTCCAATCAATAAGCCTATGCAGCGGAGTTCGTCGAATAGAGCATCACCGTCTGCTCGTTAATCTCGTCATGCGCCAACTCTTTGACCACGCGCCCCTCGTAGAGCACATAGCAGACGTCAGCCACTTCGCGCAGCTCGGGAATCTCGAGTGTATTGATAATCACCGTCTTGCCCTTGCGAGCCAGATCCAAAATCAGGTGATAAATCTCGGACTTCGCGCCAACGTCGATACCTTGCGTGGGGTTGTCGAGCAAGAGTACCTGGGCGTCGGTGTTGAGCCATCGGGCCAAGAAGACCTTCTGCTGGTTGCCGCCCGAAAGCGAGTTGATATTATCGGCCGAGGAATTCGCCTTGATGTTGAGCAGCTTGCCGTATTTCTCGAAGCGCTCGTTCTCGCGCTTGGTATTGATGGCGAACGAACGGGCAGAAAGCACGTGCTCGGACAGATACATGTTCTCGAGCAACGACATGTCCGGAATCACCGAGTTTTCCTTGCGGTCGGCGGGCAGCATCGCTATTCCTGCGCCCATTGCCTCGTGAATCGATCCACCGTGTAGCTTCTTGCCGCACACCTCCACGTTGCCGCCCGAAGGATGGTAGATACCAAAAAGGCCCTGCATCAGCTCGGAGCTGCCGCAGCCCTTAAGACCTGTAAGGCCGATAATCTGCCCGCGACGCGCCGTGAACGTAACGTCTGTAAAGCCCTCGCCGCTAAAATGCTCAACGCGAAGCATCTCCTCGCCCAGCTCGCGCGGCTCGTAGGCGTCGCGATCAGAGAGTGCAGCGCCCACAAGCAGGTTGGTAACCTCGCGAGGGGTGGTGTCGGAGATATTGCCGTTGGCGATGAATTTTCCGTTGCGAAGTACCGTATAGGTATCGCAGAGGTCAAAAATCTCGGGCATCTTGTGCGAGATGAAAATGAACGACGTGCCCTTGTCGCGCAGGCCGCGCACGATTTGGAACATGTGCTCCACTTCGTCGGTATTGAGCGAAGCGGTAGGCTCGTCCAAAATGAGCAGCTTGGCGTTGCGGAAAAGCGCGCGGCTGATCTCGAGCAGCTGCTTTTCACTCGGTTTCAAATCGTCTACCAGTGCATATGGGTCGATGCCCACGCCCAAGCGCTCAAAGAGCTCGGCAGCCTTATTTGCCATGTCGCGCTTTTTGAGCGAACCCCACGGGGTGGTCTCCTCGGCCCCCAAGAAGATGTTTTCGTATGCCAGCAGGTCATTGAACAGATTGAGCTCCTGGTGCACAAAAGCGATGCCTGCGTCCTCGATCTGCTTGATGGAAGAGCCGGTGATGTCCGCACCGTCAAAGGTGACAGTTCCGGCGTCTGCCGTATAGGAACCGGAGAGGATGTTCATCAACGTCGACTTGCCGGCGCCGTTCTCTCCTAGCAATGCGTGAATCTCGCCCACGTTTACATGCAGCTCCACACCCGAAAGCACCGAGACGCCACTAAACGCTTTGTAGATCCCGCTCATGTTCAGGAGTTCCATGAGCATTACCTCCTAACGAATGCGGACGGAGCGCAGCCGCGACTCCGCCCGCATCAAACAGCCAATGCCCCGTCGGCTGGAAGGCTGCGACGGGGCAGGGAAAGGCTTACTTGAAGGACTTGAAGTCCTTGACGTTATCCTTAGTAACGTTCTCGCACTTGATGACGTGATCCTGTGCGACTTCCTTACCGTCAAGATGGTCGACCATATCCTGAATGGCCAGCTGAATCATGGACGGCGAGTAGGTGACGGACATAACGCCGCCAAGGTTCTTGACGATATCCTGATAGGAGTTACCGCGGATGACCTCGTAGTACTCGTCAAGACCGCCGCAGCCGGTGATGAACGGCTTGGTGGCAAAGATCTTGTCCTTGGTAGCGTCGGAGATGCCGCCGCCGTTGAGGGCCTCGAGGATACCCATGGCAAGCTCGTCGTCCTCGGCGTAGAACCACTTGATCTCGGCGTTGGACTCGTCGCCCATCAGGGACTCGAAGGAAGCCTTGGTGTCGGAGCGGCTCCAGTTCATGGCGCCGGACTTGGTAACAGCGTCGTTGACCTGGTCCTCGGTCCACTTGGCGTCGTCGGCGATCTTCTTGCCGTCAAACTCGATCTTACCGGTGAGGTACTCGCCAAAGCCGCTGTCGCGCAGGGTGGTGACGGAGGAGGTGTCACCCTGGTACACGTATACCTTGTCGCCCGGCTTCATGCCGTTCTCGACAAAGTAGGCAGCAGAGCCGGCGCCGATGCCTTCGTTGTCGCCCTTGACGTTAGAGACGGCGGTGTCGGCTACAGCCTCGATAATGCGGTCGAAGGCCACGTACGGAATGCCTGCGTCGACGATAGACTGTATGGCAGACTGCACGGTGTCGTCCATGGGCTGGATAACGATGCCGGCGATTTCATCGGTGTTGCCGGCGAGAATGTCCTCGACCTCTTGAATCTGCTTGGATGCGGAATCGGCGGTCTGCAGCTCAGCCTTGTACACGCCAGCCTTGTTAACCTCCTCGATCTTCTCCTTGGCAAAGGTTGCCACGGAGCCGGTCCAGCCGTGGTCCTCAGACGGAGTGAGGACGTAAATGGTCTTGCCGGAGCCCTTGGCAGCGGAACCAGCAGAACCCTTGGCGGCATCGTTGCTACCGCACGCGGTCAGGAATGCAGCAAGCACCGCACTGCCGGACCCAACCAAGAACGAACGACGAGACATGTTGGTGTTCATAACGTTTCCCTTCCATAGCTTTCCGCCCTGATGGGCATTACATACTGGCCAGTTAACTCACAAACTGGCGCATGTACCGATAGGATTGCTCGATGCTCGCAAGCACGCGCTCGCGGCTCGACTCAAAAGCGCGATCTTCGACCTCGACGCAAGCGTCACCGCCAAAGCCCGCCTCGGTAAGCGCAGACACGAATGCGCCCCAGTCCACATCGCCCAGACCAGGAATCTTGGGCACCATGATGTCCAACGGGTAGGCCATGGTGCCGCACTCTGCCAAGCGGTCGCGCAGCAACTTGATGTCTTTGAAGTGCACGTGGAAAATCTTGGGCGCAAACGCACGAATGGCACGATCGCAATCGATCATCTGCCATACAAAGTGGCTCGGATCGATCGCGATGCCCAAATTCGGGCTCGGCACGCGCTCGAACACGCGACGCCAGTTCGCGGGCGAGGTCATGATGTTCTGGCCACCGGGCCAGTTGGTCTCGTCAAAGAGCATGGGGCAGTTTTCGATGGCAACGAGAATGCCCTCGTCCTCGGCGACCTTCATGATGGGGTTCCAAACAGCTCCCACCTCGTCGAGGTTTTCCTCGAGTGACTTATTTGTCATGCGCCCGATAAAGCTCGTCACCTTGGGTACGCCGAGCTTCTTGGCAGCGTGGATCACGTTGACCAGATGCTCGTTGCAGACACGGCGACGCTCAAGGTCGGCATCCATATTATTGGGGTAATAGGCCAGCGCGCCTATTTGCACGTGATGCTCGGCGGCGTAGTCAAGCAGATGCTGCGCGTATGCGTCGTCTTTGAGCACACGCTCGGCGTCCACATGGGTTACGCCTGCATAGCGACGCTCGGCTTTACCCTGCGGCCACGAGGCGACCTCGATGGTCTCATAGCCAATGCGGCTCACCTCGTCGATCATTTCCTCAAAGGTCCATCCGTCAAAGATGGAGGTGATAATTCCCAGTTTCATGCCCTACCCCTGCTTCACGTTGACGACGGTTCCGGTCTTACTCGACTCGATGCTGCCAAAAACCGCTCGCATAGCGGCCAGGACGCTTTCGCCCGAGATGGCAGGATCGGTATCGTTTTCCAGGCAGTCCACAAAAGCATCGATGATGCCCGATGCGGTCTGGTTATCGTTTGTTTGAATGGCCTCGACATCGTAGGTCTCATGCTCGCCGCACGCGAGGTCTACGACGATAGAATGAGCCGGGTCGTCGTAGATGCGCATGACGCCACGAGTTCCGTAGAGCACTGTCGAGTTGTCCTCGGGACCGTAATACGTCCAGCTCGCCGTCATGGAGCCGATGGTTCCTCCGCTCATGGTGTAAACGCAAATGGCATTGTCGTCCACGCCCACCAGGTTTCCTTGCGGATCGCGCTTATCGAGCGTTGTCACGCGAGCAGTCGTGGATACGACGGTCTGGCCGAGCAGCCATTGGATGAGGTCGGTCTTGTGAACGCCCAGATCTGCCATGGCACCCATCGCGGCGCGCTTAGGGTCAAAGAACCAGCTGCCGGTTCCCGGATCGACACTCCACGTCTCGGGCCCGCCGTGACCAAACGTCGTGCGGAAGGTCAGGACATCGCCGATTTTTCCGGCGTCGAGCAACTCCTTGGCGCGCACGTGAGCGCGAGCGAAACGCTGATTTTGGTCAATCATGAGCTTCTTGCCTGCAGCGCGTGCCTCGGCAACCATCTGCTCGCACTCGTCGATGGTGATAGCCATGGGCTTTTCGCACAGCACGTGCTTGCCCGCCTTAAGGGCAGCGATGGTAGAGGCGGCGTGGTTGGCATTGGCGGTGCATACGCTTACGGCATCCACGTCGGAAGCCAAAAGCTCTTCGAGCGTTTTGTACGCCACGGCACCGTAGGTTTTCGCAATTTCACAGGCGCGGTCGTAGTTCATGTCGAACACTGCGGTGATCTGCGCATTCGAATTTGCCTCGTATTCGGGCAAATGACGAACCTGAGCGATCTTGCCGCACCCGATAACGCCCACGCGAACCATATGTGCCTCCTTCAGGCCCTAAAGAGGGCTCGATGCGTACCGATGGATCCTTGGAAATGAAAGATTTCTTTCATTTCTTTCATTTTGTGTTTCATCACTTGCATCGTAATGAGATAAAGATGGTTTTGCTTTGGCTATTCCCGTGAGTGGTATTAAACGATACTCAAGTGGTTCTAATGCGCTATATTCCTGCACTTTTCTATTTTTGCACCACAAATTACCGTAAATCGAAAGAGAAGTGGTATTCAGAGAAGCATACCTTGCTGGCTAAAGCGCTTTATCGCCGGCCACTTCGACCGTATGAAAAGTTTTCAAAACCGTCGAGCGATTCAAACCTACCTTTCGCTTTTTTCAGCCGCATACTGCATGCTGTAAAGCAAACGACCCACTGGAATCGAGAGGGAGGGCCGATGGCCGGAAGCAAGAAAATCACCATCGCACACGTTGCTGAGCATGCAAAGGTTTCGTCTGCCACGGTCTCGCGCGTGCTGAGGCATCCTGAGCTGGTGAACCCCTCCACTGTTGCACGCGTGCGCAAAAGCCTGTCGGAGCTCGGCTATTCCGGAATCGCCGGACAACCCGCGGCGGGAACATCGCGCCGCACCATCGTGGTCAATATCCCCTGGCTCGACAACCCCTTTTACGGCGAGATCATGCGCGGCGTGCGCGTTTCCGCCGAAGCGCACGGTCTGGAAATGCTTATCTCCTGGGGCTCACCCGACAACGTTGAATCATGCAAGCGCTTTTGCTCTATGCTGCAAAGCTGCGGGGCAGCGGGAGTCATTATCCTTTGTCCGCTTTCCGCAGAGTCGCTCGAGCGTATATCCAGTACCGTCCCTACCGTGCAGTGTTGCGAGTACAACCCCGAAACAAATATCCCCTTCGTGAGCATCGACGACCGCGAAGCAGCGCGCACCGCCGTTGAGCACCTGGTTTCATGCGGATGCAAGAAGCTCTCCATCGTATGCGGGCCGCAAGTTTATAAGTACGCCCGCGGCCGCAAGGAAGGCTTCTTGGAGGTTATCCGCACGCACGACCTTGTCGAGCGTCCCTCTTGGATGCTTCAGATTCCCAACAACAACTTTGGTCTCGCCTATTCCGCCATCTGCCACATGCTGGAATCTCCCAACCGCCCCGATGGCGTTTTTGCCTGCTCGGACACGTATGCCGCAGCCGTAATCCGCGCGGCCAAGAAATGCGGTCTCGAGGTCCCACGCGACCTCATGGTTGTTGGTTTTGATAACACCGACACCGCAACCATGACCACGCCCGCGCTTACCACCATCAGCCAGCCGCGTTACGACATGGGCTTTTCGGCCTGCAACCTGCTTATCGAGCGCATGGACGGATCGGACTCCGCAAGCTCGATGCTTCTTGAAACGGAGCTCGTCGTGCGTGAGTCCACAATCCGCAAATAGGTTAACGAGCAACGGCTACACAAGCTGCAGGGCCTGATATGCCGCTCCGAGAATGCCGGCTTCGTTGCCCAACGTTGCGCGACGCAATGTGTAGCAGCCGCGCATAGGAGGAAAGACATATCGGTCGAGCCTCTCGGCAAGGGGAACCATCAAAAGATCCCCAGCGCCAGAGAGGCCGCCGCCCACAATCACCTCAGATGGGTCGACGGTCGCCATGATGCCCGCCAGCGCACGAGCCAGATAATCGACCGTCATATCGCGCGCCGCCGTGGCAGTAGCCCCGCCCTGCTTTACTTCTTCAAAAATCTCTTCGCCCTTGGTGAAGCGACGTTCCTCGCCGGCTTTCTCGGCAATCTCATTAGCGTTTTTGATAATCCCCGTGGCAGAAGCGTAGCACTCAAGGCAGTTGACGTTGCCGCAGCCGCACACGCGCTCCGAGGGAGCCACGACCGGAATGTGGCCGATCTCTCCACCACAACCATGGTCGCCGCCCACGATCTTGCCATCGATAATGATGCCGCCGCCAACACCGGTGCCCAGCGTGACAAATATGGAATTGCCCGTAACGGAACCTTCTCCGCCCATCCAAACTTCACCGACGGCAGCGGCGTTAGCGTCGTTAATCAATGCCACGGGCAGGCCCGTTCCCTCGCGCAAAATATTGCCGAGCGGCATGTTGCCCCATCCTAAATTGACGGCGCGCACGGCATCCTCGCCATTTACCGGACCGGGAATGCCTGCACCGATAGCGACGATAGGCTCGGGGGACGAAGCCAGCTTTTCGTTAATGCTGGAAATCATCTCATCGGGAATGTGGGAGCCCGCATCGGCGAGGTTCGTAGGAATGGACCAGCGCTCAATAATGGTCCCCGCCTCGTCGACGATGGCAAACTTCACGGACATGCCGCCCACATCGATGCCAAACACACGCTTCATGGTAGCCACTCCCCTTCGAATCGCCGTGCAAACACGAGCGACAGTCAGTTCAATCCAAATGCATTGTATGCGCGAAAGCAGGACAGTTGACAGCATCCAATTTGTTAACGGCTGAGCGGCGATGACAAAACGATGGGCGGAAAGACCCGGGCGCGAGCACCAGAGCCGGGCAGAAGCGTGGAAAGCGTCCTGACTGGATCTATTCTCCATGCCGCGGGGTATCATTTGGACAACCAACGAACCCGTCTGCAGGAGGTGCATCATGCAGCGAAATCAAATTACGCCGCAAAAAGATGGTCGAGAAGGTATCGAGCCTGCCATCCCTACTGCCGAGGCAATTCCGCAACCCACAATGCAGCTGAGCCTTTCCGATTGGATTTGCAAACGTCGCCCTTTGCAGATCGGCTTTATCGTTCTTTTGATCGTTACGGCTCTTGTCTCGGAATTTGCTTTGCGCCCGCACTTTGAGCAGGTCGAGACCTGGGGAAGTACCATAGAGGTCATCGACGCCAAGAAGACAAACGTCTTGGCGCTCACGACCTCGTCCCTTGCGCTCTCGGCAGCCATCACCGCCATCCCCGACGACGCCGGCACTCCCGTAGCCGAGCAACTCTCCCAGCTCGCTGGCAACCTGGGCATTGTGCTCGCGGTGCTCTACCTCGAAAAATACCTGCTCACAATCTTGAGCTTCCTCTCATTTGGCGTGCTCATACCCATTGTCTGCGTGCTCTTTGCCATCTCGCTCGGCATTCACGGGCGCTTGAGCACCAGCCGCGTGTTGCGAGTCCTGGGCATGCGTGTGCTCATCGTGGCAGCCATCGCCATCACGGTAGTGCCCGCCAGCGTATGGGTCACGCAGCGTGTCGATGAAACCTACCAGGTGAGCATCGCACAGGAAGAAGCAAAGGCAAAGGCGAAAGCCGAGGAGAAAGCCGCCAAGGAAAGCAAGAGCAAAAGCGAGCAGAAACAGGAGAACAAAAGCTTCCTGGACCAGCTTGTCGATGGCGCAGCGCAGCTTGGTTCAGCTCTCTCGAGCGGCGTTCAGAGCCTGACCGACAGCGTGATCACGCAGGCAACAAACCTGATTGAGGGTGCCATTGTGATGATTGTTACCTCGTGCTTGATTCCGCTTTTGGTGCTCGCCGCCTTCCTTTGGATGGGACACGCGCTGCTGGGCATCGACGTCTCCGCGCCCACCAACTACCTAGTGCACCGTTTTAAGAAATAGGATGTCCCAAGGTAAAAGCTACCGCCCAAGCCCGGACGTGCCCACCGCGCGCCCGGGCTTTATCGAACGTAGGATGTCTCGTCCAACGTTTTTATAAGCTTCGAAAGCTTCTTGTCAAACGTGAGAACATCCCGACGCCCAGCATCGCTCTCGGCGGCCAGGACGCAGTCGACAAAATCAAAGGAACTTGCCGAATACAGCGAAAGAGCCTCGATCGCTACGTTCTTCCTCCGACACGACGCCTCGTCGAGCAGAATGCACAAGCTCTCGTTAACGCGCTGGCGCGGAACATGATAGACGCCCTCCAACACATAAACGCATTCCGCCAGTACCTCGATTGTCACTTCGGCACCGCGAATAATCGCTTGTTCAACCTTCGTGGCTTGGGCCTCGATATCTTCCAAAAGGTAGCGCAACACGGCATTTGCATCCAACAAAGTCTGATCATCGAGCATGCTTTGCCACCATTGCGCGAGCAAACGCTCCGCCCTCCTGCTCAAGCTTCTCTTCATCTGCATACTCTGCCAGCAAGCCACGCGCATGAGCAGCCACGGCTCTTTCTTGCGGAACAGGCACAATAATCGCAGCGGGCCGACTATACCTCATGACCACAACAGGCTCGCCGGTTTGCTCAACACGACTCACCACGCTACTTAAGCTTGCCTTTACCTCTGCGAGACCAAGATGCATAGCACGGGCAGTATCGATTGCCGGCATATCCATGGGAGCCCCCTCTCTCGTCATCGTCAGGATACCCTAAAGATGACCACAATGTTGGTCATCTTTGCGGCGAAAAGCAAACCGGGCACCAGACATTACGCGGTACAATCGGTTCCATGAAACCTATCGCGCACATTCATACCGACCTGCCGCAGAAATTTGGCATTCCTCGCAACAGCTTCTTGGCACCGCACCTGCAGGGGTCGATTGTTTTTGAACCCGAGTTTGCGCTGGATGCAGCCGTGGCGGGACTCGAGAGCTTTAGCCACCTGTGGCTTATCTGGCAGTTTGAAAACGGCACGCCCGGAGGTACTGCCAAAGACATCGCCGCCGATAGCGCAACCGCAAACAAGGCAGGCACCAACGACAACTGGTCGCCAACGGTACGGCCGCCACGCTTAGGAGGCACCGAGCGCGTAGGCGTTTTTGCCACGCGCAGCCCCTTTAGGCCCAATCCGATAGGTCTCACCTGCGTGAAAATCAATAGCATTGAGCACAGCGAGGCCGGGCCCATCATCCACGTGCTTGGCGCAGACCTGCGCGACGGGACGCCGATCCTCGACATCAAGCCCTACATCCCCTTTGCCGATTGCCACGAGGATGCCAGTGGTGGCTGGATCGAAGACGCCCCGTGGCAGGAACTGGAAGTCGAGTTTCCCAAAGAACTGCAGCAGCGCGTCGAACTCGAAAAACTCCCGGGACTCGCAGAAGTCCTGCGACAAGACCCGCGCCGCGCCGGCAGCAAGCACGAGCCGGAACGCATCTATCATTTGGCTTACGCCGGATACGACGTGGCGTTTACCGTAGACGGAACGCGTCTTGCCGTGATTGAGGTACAGACATCGGTCTAAAGAAGCGCTGCAACATAGAAAAACAAAGCACCGATGATCTTGCCAAAAATCGGCGCCAGCGCAGCAGTTAGCAGCGCCCGATAGATATCTGATCGCAGAGGCTCAAGCTTCATATGGGGGAACTTCTTTTCCGATACAGCCGACTTCCGGCACGCCAAATCAAATTGATGATCGCGCCCACAAGAAAAAGAAACAAATACTCAACCAGAATGTCTGCAAATGGCGTCTCGGCGCTCCTTTCGACGGGAAGCTATTAAAGCGGTTCCATTCTCGCGCGCCGTGTGGACACGCCTTTTCCAAGTGGCATCCCAGAAAGCCAAGCAGTAACCTTGGCCGCTCGCTATAAAAAAGAGCCACCGTTTCCGGTGGCCCCCAAATCAACATGGCCAGTAAGAATCGAGCGGAGCACCTCTCGGCAGAGCATGTTCGTCTAAAGAAGTATTTCTACGTCATGCGCTCCCTCTTGGCAGCACGATGGGTAGCCGAGCTGCAAACGGCACCTCCCGTGCCGTTTGCGAAGCTCGTCGACGCTCAACTCGAACCCGCTATGAAGCCTCTTTTTAATGAGCTCATCCAACGGAAGGTCAACATCTCCGAGAGCGATCTTATGCCCCGCGTCGCGGAACTCGATGTGTGAATCGAACAGACGTATCAGGGGGGTTGCAGTGGCGATCCCCAACGTCCCACCCTTCAACAATCCGGGCTGGGACGCTTATGACCGGGTCTTCCTCGATATCCTAGGCGTATCCAGCTAGAGAACGCGAATCTGCCGCTATTCCTCAAAATTGAAAAAAATTCAGTTTTGAGGAATAGCCGTCGCCCACTACGCCTCACCGCACAACCACCTCGCTAGGTCCACGATCTGCACCCCATCGCGGTCCGTTGTCTCGTGATGCGTACGAGCGAGAATAATCTTGGGATACGCGTCCCCTATCTTAAGAAGCGGTGAAATCTCCCTCTCAAACGTCTTTTCCGAGCTGATATCGTCACTAACTTGGATATAAAGCTTCTCGCTGCGTTTAATAGCTACAAAATCAATTTCCTTTTTATAGAGCACACCCACGTATACCTCGTATCCACGGCGAAGCAGCTCGATAGCTACCATGTTCTCGTACACGCGTCCCCAGTCCATATCGCGCGTGCCGAGCAGCGCATACTTGAACGCATGGTCTGCCAGATAATACTTCTCACCGCTCTTGAGATATTTTTTGCCACGAATGTCGTACCGGCGCACCTTATAGAAGGCGAACGCATCGCACAGATACCCTATGTACGTGCCGACCGTCTTGTTCGTGATCTTTAGCCCGTCCGCATTCAAAGCATCCGTAATGTTGCGGACCGACGTGATGTTGGAGATATTGTCCATCATGTAATCGGCAATACGCAGCAGCGCCGATTCATTTCTCACGCCGTGGCGCTGCACAATATCTCGCACGATTAGCGTCTTAAAAACGTCGGAGAGATACTGGTAGCGCTGTTCCTGCGTCCGATAGGGATAGGAGCCGGACATGCCACCAATGCGGGCATACTCATCAAAGTCGTAGTCGACCTCGCCCCCATCGTTATAAAGGCGATATTCCTCAAACGAGAACGGGAAGACCTCGGTTTCGAACGTGCGCCCCGTGAAGAGCGTCGACAGGTCACTCGACAGCAGGAAGGCGTTCGACCCGGTGATGAATATGTCGTATTGTTCGGACGCATGGAGGCTATTGATTGCTCGCTCGAAACCATTGCACATCTGAACCTCATCGATAAGTAAGAAGTTCTGAGCGCCTTCCCTCCGGTGTTTTTTTACATAAGCGAGCAGCTCATGATACTCAAGCAGTCCCTCAAACTCATCGAGGTTGTAGTTGATGTGAATCACGTTCGAGTCAGGTAGAGTCGCCTCTATGAAATCGCGAAGGGACTCGAGCAGTTTTGATTTTCCGCTCCGGCGAATGCCTGTAATGACCTTGATATCCGGCACGCCGATAAGGCTCGTCAAGGTATCCATATACGACGCTCTATTGATGAGTTTCATCGGCATCCTCCCTTGGGCAACTATCGTTATTCCTCAAAAGTAAAATTTTTTCATTTTTGAGGAATAGCCTTGTTGCAAATATACCCTGTTGAAAGATGTCTCGTCTCGAGTCTATTCCTCAAAAACGAAAATTATTCAGTTTTGAGGAATAGCGCAGAGCCGGTAGCCTTAGTCCCTCGACGCCGCTGTGCCTCGAGGGGAAATGAAAAAATCCGGCCAATCAGCAACAAAAAAGCCCGGAAGCCGTTAAGCTTCCGGGCTGCAAAATTCTTGGTCGCGGGGGCAGGATTTGAACCTACGACCTCCGGGAAATGAATAGCACCTGCATAGTTGCTGGTAAAGGATGTAAAATCCGCAGCTAAGCAGGTATCCCGGATGTCAGAGCGTCGTGTGCAGTATGTCAGAGTGCCTATGTTTACCCGCCCAGTGCAGCAACTTTTGTAGCAACTTCTGGAGTGCCGCTTTCGAACGTTGCCTATGCGACGCCCCAAGCGAGACCCAAACATTGCTATCAAAAATCTGAGAGAATCGTACCGCACCATCTGATGGCGCGACTTCAAGTCCGAAGCTACTCCGAAATACTCCGAAGCTACTCCGAAGCGCGCGCGGAAGCACCAAGGGCTGTCCTCCGTTTCAACCTGTGGTCCGAACTTACTCCGAAATACTCCGAAGCTACTCCGAACCAACTCTGAAAACCTAGCGAAGCGTGTAGTGCTGAGCCGGATCGTTTGTCGATGTACCGTGCCATATGAGCACATCTTGAGCTTCAAGGGATTTGAGGATTGCAGAGGCCGACTTGGTGCTTCTGCCGATAATCCGCGCAAGCTCTCTCGTCGTGATACGACCCTTCGCATAGACAGCTTGAACCGCCGCAAGCTCATACTCGCCAAGGCCGCCCAGAACCTCAGAGGAAATTCGATCCTCGAGGGCGTCCCGTTGCCTCAAAGTCCTCGTGACAATGTTGTTCTCAAGCGTGAGCAGAACCCTCGCGCCATCAGGCTCGCTGAACGCCGGGTCGTTGAGGAGCATCTTCTGCATCTCGGTGTAAATGCGCTTCACGCCCTCGTTCAACTCGCGAACCCACCCGAACTCGACAAGGGTACGAGCGATTCTGGGATTGCGCGAATAACGTGTCTCGCGCATGTTATCGAGTGTGACGGTGTTGGGAAGCTTTCCCGGACTGACTATCTCAAGCCTGTCATCGTACATAGAGACACGAATGTAGTCGCCCGCATAAGCGTAATCGCGATGTGTCACGGCATTGACCAGACCTTCAAACCATGCGAATTCCGGGTACTCAGGTACCGTTTGGAACTTGCCGTCGCCGCCGAGGAACTGGAACTCACGAAGCATGCTGGAAATGAGTGCGAAGGCACCATCGACTACCTTGGGAATGGGACCGTCGAACGTAACGTCCTTAGTGGCGTTCAAGCGCTCGCCGGTCTCCATCTTCGTACCGTCGAAACGGAGAACGCGAACGCGCGCCTGTGGAAGAAGCGCCGCAGGGCACTCGCCGAACAGTAGCAGCCCCGCGACCGTCAGATGGCCGTCGCGCATAAAGCGACGGCTGCGCAGAACTTGCTCGTCGGGAGCATCCGTATTGAGAATTGCTTTATAGCGCGTGATGACATCGCCGTCTACGTCATCGATGCTCGAATCGACAACAAGTTCATCCTCGAAGATGCGCTGGTTCTTGTCATATTCGAGTGCTCGAATCTGCTCGTATCCAAGTTCGGGACTCGTATCCCCTTGTCTCAGGAACACCGCCCCGTCCTTGCGTCGCGTGATAACGCGGTCGGCGGAGGGCTCTATGTCTATGACAAGAACGAAGTCCTCTTCTCCCGAAGAATTGACCACCGGCAATCTCGAATAGGAGACATCTGGCGACGGGGAGCAGTCCGAGATGGCACACTGCTCAAAGCGCTCGGCATCACACGCCCCTTGCCGCCCGAAACCCGTCACCTCGCCTTTATCTTCCACTCCAACAACGAGCTTTCCGCCCGACGCATTTGCGAACGCAACGATGTGCCTTGCGAGATCCACGGGCTTTATTCGAGCGCTCTTACGGTCAAAGTAATGGTTTTCCTTCATTGAGGAGAACGTTTTGATATCGTTCGCCACGACAGGGCTCTGCATACACCTACTCCTCCGCATAGCGCCTCAATTGCGGTTCTAGCTATTTCGCTACGAACATCATATCAGCCTGACCGTCAGCCCCTTGAATCTAAGCCTGACCTATAACGGGAATAATGGCAAATTTCCCATCGGACAAATCCTTCGTTCCGTAAAACCTAAATATGCTATTGCTTTTGAGGCTGATGTTGTCTAGACAAACAGCTCGGAATCGAAGAACTCTCTGAGCGAAATCCCTAACCCCTTGGCAATCCTATCAATGTTCTCAATCGAAATGTTCCTTTTGTCCGTCTCGGCCTCAGCGAAGTATGTGCGTGACATCCCTATCGAATAGGCGAACGCCTCTTGGCTCAATCCAAGCCCCCTCAGCTCTTTGATACACAGCCCAATACGCATCCGTGCGTTCAACCGTGTCATTGGCACCTTTCCGTTTCCTCGGTATCAACGGTTCTTTCTATCCCTGTATCAGTCACCCCTATATAGACGACAATCTTCACCACAATGGACAAGAATCAGACGTACATGCGGAAAGGAAACCCTTATGCATCTGGTGAATACGTTCGCAGCCGTGAGAACCGCCGCTCTTTGCGCGATGGCGCTTCTTACAGGATGCCAGAGCCAAAGCCAGGGGATCGAGGGCAAGACCCTCTACTCCGTGGCCGCGTGGGACAACCGGAACAGCATCGAAGCGAACGACGTGCTCACCATATCCTTCGGCTCCGACGGGAACAGCTGACACTCGACCAGCCCCAGGTACGAGGACAGCGGGACATGGAAGAGCAACAGCGACAGCATCGTGCTCACGCCGAGCGAGGGCAGCGTGAAGACCCTCGCCCCGAAGTGGACTGCGCCCCAAAACTTGGACGGCTCAAATAAAGACTATGCCACCAGGGACTGGCTCCGGAACTCCTCCGGGGTCAGTCCCTTCAGTTTAACCTGGCGCCCCCTCGTGTTCCAATGGACTACGCAAGCGTCGAGGCCCACCCTGAAGGACTCGAAGTCGGGCCACTCCCGTCCCCAGAAGAACTCGTCCTTCATGTGGCCGAACACCTGCTCCGTGGCCCCGTTGTCGATGCAGTTGCCCTTGCGCGGCATGCTCTGGACGATCCCGGCGCCCCTCAGCCTCCCGCACCATGCGGCGTACTGGCACTGCCAGCCCATGTCGCTGTGAAGCACCGGCTTGGCGCCCTCGGGCGTCCTCTCCAGCAGCCGGTCGAGCAGGGCGAGCTGCTGCGCCATGTCCGGGCTGGTCGACGTCGGCCACGTCACAAGCGCCGGAAGCACGAACACCAAATGGGGGCGTCCACATAGCGATGACATTATGCAGCCTCTCAGGCAACTAGCGAGCATCAGTGGGATCGCAAGGCGTCCATCGCCGCACTTTGGCCGCCTTGAGATCTCTATTGGGACGGCGCCCCACATCACGCCCATGGGCATAGCAATTTGTTGCTCAACAAATGCGGACACGACGGCAGTATCCTTAAGTTGGGCAGCATGTCGACCGGTGAGACGCTGCCCCACCATCCGTCTCAACGTTGGAAGACACGATGAGCAAACTGCTCGCCACCGCCGTCTGCTCATCCCGGGATTACGACAAGGGCGGCCAGCTTTTCGGAAAGGGCGAATACGACGAGTCCGCCGGACAATCGCCCTCGCCATCGCTCTCCCGACAGCAGCGACGTGCTGCAGCGCGTGCAGCCCGAACGTAGCAGAGGCCGAAAGGGCGCCAAACTAATGCACCGAAACGAGGGCCCGTACGAGGCGTGCGAGTCCTTGGCACAGGAGCTGCAAGACATATACATGGAGGGGGCGACTCACCATGGAGGCCCACATGGAAAGCTCGATGTAGGGGCCGCGGCGCGCAAGGGCCCCATCTTTGGGCGCCGAGCTGAAGCCCCGCCTTCACGCTGGCGACCTCGATGCGGGGCGACCGCTTATGACGGAGGGCCAGCAGAATCACACCCCGAAGCCCAGGGATCCACGCCGGGCCTCGCCAGAAAGGAGCAAAATCATGGGAAACGACAGCATCACTCGCAAGGGCTTTATCTACTCTTGCGCTCTAGGAGTTCTCGGACTCGCCGGATGCTCGTCTTCATCCGAAGGCGAAAACGACGGTTCGAAGTCATCTGATGGCACCTTCGCCCTTCGCGGAGCCTTCCTCGTTGAACCGACGGAAGAACTCGTTCGGCGCGGGATCGATTTCTCGAGCATCCCGAACACTCGTAAGCTAGTGATCTGCGTTTACGACATAACGAACTCCACTAAGAAGAACTGGGACGCCTACCCGAGCTGTTCCATGCTCTTCGACTCCGAGAATGAGTATGAGATCGACTCGTTCGAGCTCCCCCCACAAATCCAGGCCTTTATCAGCCGAAGCGGCTACCTTCCGGCAGACCAAGCGGTCACCATCGACGCTGGAGGCAGGGCGCAGCGCTCGATCGCAACGTTTCTCATCAATGAGAGTGACCTTCAGAGCACTGGCCTGCTCAAGATCGAGCTTCCCGAATGCGGTCGAGCCGAATTCAAAATACAGCCAGATGATATAAAGTCTATCGCCATTCCCGATGGGATATTCGAGGTGGAGGAGAAACCGGACGGCTATCAGCTAGCTCGGTCAATTCACGGCAGGGCAAACCTCGCGTACATCCTTCTTGAATCCGGCGCGCAAGCATCCCAGGCCGGCGACAGCGCCACGGCTGCGGCAGACTTGAAGGTGGCGGCAACCCTGTTTTCCCAAGACATAACCTGGGGAATTTCGCTCATCTCTGGCAGAAGCCTCATGGACTCGACCTTGATACTTACGGAGCTCTGCCCCAAGATGGACTTCTCAAAGGTCGCCTCCATCGATCAGGGGTTGGCCGACGACATCCAGGCAATTGATGAGCATCTTTCCGCCATGTGTGCAGCGCTCGACAGCCAAGACTATTCAACCCTCGATGCGAACAAGGACGCGCTTGCCCCAATCCTCTCCAAGTATTACGATACTGCATCCGTTTAATCTTGAAATCATGACCACCCGCATAGCGGGTGGTTTGCTCTTAGGGTATAACCCTATGGTCCCGGGCCAGGGGCTCAAGCCCCTGGCCTGAACTCCGTTCAGGCCCGATAGCCCCCTGACGCATGGCGGCCCGTCAAACGGGCGGGCACGTCACCTCCTGGCGAACGGGTCCCCGTGCTCCTTGACGCCCAGCCGGTCGAGCGCGATGTCGGCGCTCTCCTGCTCGCGTATGCGCTTCCCGATCGTCGACTCGTTGAGGCCGACGGTCGACACGCAGCGGCCCTCTGCCCAGAACTTCCTGTTCCCGAACCTGCACCTGAGGTTCGCGTGCCGGTCGAACATGAGCAGGGAGCTCTTGCCCTTCAGGTAGCCCATGAAGCTCGAGACGCTGAGCTTCGGCGGGATGCCGGTCGGCATGTGGACGTGGTCCGGCATGAGGTGCCCCCCGATGGCCTCCGCCCCCTTCCACATGCACAGCCGCCTGAGGATCTCCCCCAGGTCCTTGCGGTATTGGTTGCAGATCGCCTTCCTTCTATACTTTGGCGTGAACACGATGTGGTACCCGCACGGCCATTTCGTGTGCGCGAGGCTGTTGGCTTTCTGGGCCACAGCAATCACCTTCCCTCTAGGGGCATGATGACCTGAACGATCCTCATGCTAGGGGGAAGGTTTTTGTCGCGTAGCGGAAATTGGCCTCCACCCGCTGAGCGGGTGGTTTTCTATGCCGCGCGTGCCGCGCGGCACGGACTAAAGCCCATGAAAACGAAAAAGCCCGGAAGCCGTTAAGCTTCCGGGCTACAGAATTCTTGGTCGCGGGGGCAGGATTTGAACCTACGACCTCCGGGTTATGAGCCCGGCGAGCTACCAGACTGCTCCACCCCGCAATGTCTGGACGCACCTCGTGCGCAAGAAAGTATATTACGATGCACTTATACTTGATGCAAGAAGAAACTTTGCTTGCTTGCACATCTCCACAATTTAGGGCGTTTTATCCACAATTGGCGCAAACTCAGCGCCCCATCCAGCCGCATAACGGCGAGCTCGAAGTATACAATTGACGCGAAAGATTTGTATCGCGCATGCGGCATACGAAGGGAAACTCATGCTTTTAGCTGTGGATATGGGAAACACGCAAACCGCCCTCGGCCTGTTTGACGGAGACGACCTTGTCCACTCCTGGCGCATGCCCACCGATCGCACCTTCACGGCCGACGAGGTCCACATGCGCCTTGAGGGCTACTTTCGCATGTCCAGCCTGGACCTTAGCCAGGTCAAAGCCATCGCTTTTGCCGGCGTAGTGCCCGAACTCTCGCGCGAGTGGCACGCCGTGGCAGCGCGTCTTACGGCAACCGCCGTGGTCGTGGGCACGCAAACAGCCCAGGCAACAAAACTGCGCGTAGCCAACCCCAGCGAGGTTGGCGCCGACCGTATCGCTAACGCCGTTGCGGCCGAGGCTTTCTACGGCGCGCCAGCCATCGTGGTCGACTTTGGCACCGCCACCAATATCGATGTCATCGACAGCGAGGGCTATTATATCGGCGGCTCCATCGCCCCCGGTATCCGTATCTCCATGGATGCTCTGACCGCACGTGCTTCCAAGCTGGCAAGCGTTCCGCTTGAATCCCCCGCTCATTCCATTGGGCGCAACACCGTCGAATGCGTACAGAGCGGTGCCGTGATCGGTGCCGCCGCCATGGCGGAAGGCCTCGTGGCCCGCATTAAAAACGAGCTCGGCGCGCCCGATGCCCGCGTTATCGCCACGGGCGGCCTCAGCAGTGTAGTGGCGCAATCGACCGACGTCTTCGACGTCATCGACAACCAGCTCACTCTGCGCGGCATCCGCGAGATCTATCGCCGCATGACGGAGTAATACGACACGCCCCTAAATTTGTCGCAGGCTTACGGCTTCCGAAGGATAATTCTGCTCGCCCGCAGGCGTGATGACCACTGCACGGCCCCAGATATCCAGGCCAGAAAACGTGCCCGTATCCATCACGTGGCCCGTCGGCGCAATCACAGCAACCTGTTTGCCTAGCATAGGCACCATGTCGAAGTACTCGGAAAGAATCGGCGCCATGGGCCCCATGCCTGCCTGCATCGTGGCCATCTTCGCGGCCCACGCATCTACACGAGCAATCATCGCATCGCGCAGCATGCCGGCGAGTTTCTGCATATCGGGACAATCGTCCCCACCCATCAGCTCGTCGAGTGAGATGGGCTCCAGCGCCTGCGGGCTCACCTGAGAGCCCTCGCCCTCGACCGTCAGCGGATGCAGGTTAACACCCAATCCCACCACGGCAAAAGGACCGTCGGCGCTCGCCTTGGCCTCCACCAAGATGCCCGCGAGCTTGCGATCAAAGGGTTCGTCCTCCCCTACCGCAACGCGAGCCACGATATCGTTAGGCCACTTGATGCCCACGCGCTCAGCCAGACCAAGCTCACGCAGCGTATCAATCACGCCCATCGCGCACACCGCCGGCAGCGCCGTGAACTCCTGCATGCGAACGCCCGGGCGCAGCACGCAGGAAAGATAAAGGCTCCCGGCGGGCGAGGCCCATACGTGACCGCGCCTGCCGCGACCTTCCGTTTGCTCTTGCGCGCACACGCACCAACCGTGCGGCGCGCCCTCGCGGCCGCGCTCGATCGCCACATCATTAGTCGACGTCACCGACTCCTCAAACACGATCTGCGGCAACTCGCCGGCAATCATCTCGCCCACAAGCACTCCTTCAACACAAAACGCCCCGTTTGAGCAGAGGCGCGAATATCCACGCCTGCCGCCCAAACGGGGGCCGAATCAAACAAAATTACAGCGAGCCCAACTCGCCCACAATATGGCCCACGCGGTCCTCGGGCTCTTTTACGTCCACGCCCTCATAGCGGAAGAAACGCGCCGGGTCGTGCATAAGGTCCTCGAGGGGCACAAGCACAAAGTCGCGCTCGCCCAGCTTGGGATGCGGCAGGCGCAGCTTATCGCCGCCGTGAATCTCGCCTTCCATCCACAAAAGATCGCAATCGAGCGTGCGCGGCCCGTTGGCGCGCGCACTCTTGGTGCGATTGCGCCCCAGTTTGTTCTCGACCTCCATGAGCTGATCCAGCAGGATAAGCGGAGCGAGCTCGGTGCGAATCTCGATAACGGCATTGGCAAAGGGCTCCTGGCGCTCCTCGTAGGCAGGCTCGCTCTCGTAGATGCGCGAACAATTGGAAACACAGGTCATGGGAATCTCGGCAATGAGGTCCTTAGCAGCACGGATATTATCCAAGCGGCGACCCAGATTGGAGCCGAGGGCCACGAATGCCCGGCGCGGCTGAGGCTTGGCAACTGCCCAATAGCCGTTGAGGAACTGCGCGAAACCGGCCACGTCATGCACGCGCACGATGTTCGCACCAGCCTGGATGGCGCCCAGGCACACGCCAAAGGTAGCAGCGTCGCGCTCGGTAGCATCCGCCACGCCCGAGACGGTGCCCACGAAGCGCTTGCGCGAAACCGCGCACAGCAGCGGGTAGCCGAGCGAGGCCATCTTGGCCGTCTCGCGCTGGATGATGATGTCCTCGTTCGCAGTCTTGCCAAAGCCGGCGCCCGGATCGATGCAGATGCGCTCACGTGCCACGCCCGCCTGCATAAGGGCGCGCGCTTGGTCGGACAAAAAGCCCATGACGCGACGCATGATGGGGGCAGAATCGGGCATGGTGAAGCGGCGCAACTGCGAGGTGCTCACGTAGGCTTCCTCGCGATGCACGGAGCGAGCCATAACAGCGGCGAGCGCATCAGGCTCGGGCTGGGCGGTATCGGCAACAACCGTGGCAGCCGTGGTCTCGATGGCAGAACCGGCGAGCGCCGCACCGATAGCCTCGGCAGAAGGAGCGTCGGATGACGTCTCGGCGGCGTCCGACACCTCGGCGTCCTTAGCGGCAGCGTCCTTGCCCTTGGCGGGCTTCTTCTTGTCGTTTTTCTCGGGCACAATGTCTGCCGGAAGTTCGTCAAAGGGAAGCAGGGGCTGGATCAGACTGCGCTTGGTATTGCGGCTTTTGCGCGCCGCAACCGCACTCTCTGCGGCAGCGCGGGCCTTCTCGGCAACAAAAGCAGCGGCAGAGGTATCCAGCTGCACGGCAGTGTGCGCATGCGCGGGAGCCGTAAGCTCGCCCGCATGCATAACCACCACACCGCAGTTGTTGGTTGTCACAAAGTCGAGCATCTTGGGATCGGTGAAACCCGTCACGTCGTTGACGATAGAGGCGCCAACGCGCACGGCGGCCTTGGCCACCTCGACATGGCGTGTATCGACCGAGACAATGGCACCACGCTGAGCAAGCGCGCGGATCACCGGCAACACGCGACGTGCCTCTTCGTCGGGAGAAACGGGCGTGAAGCCGGGACGCGTGGACTCGCCGCCCACGTCGATGATGTCGGCGCCGTCGTCGAGCATCTTGAGGCCGTACGCGATGGCGGCCTCGGTATCCATGTGCTCGCCGCCGTCGCTAAAGGAATCGGGCGTAACGTTGAGGACGCCCATGATGCGCGGGCGATCAAACTTGAGCTCGTACTTCCCGCAGCGCCAGACTTTGGTGTCGTGAGCCATAGATGTCCTTTCGAAAACTGTACATGCCAATAGCCAAGCTACCGACACGATGATATGCGTATGATGCCGCGCACAGATGCAAACGCGGGGCATGACACTCTATTGTATCCGCCTGCAGGACTTAAAAATCGAAGGCAGCTGCGATGTCGCAGGAAATCAAGAGGTCGGCATTATGATCTTGCGGTGTGGGGTCGCGGTTGATGATTACGAGCTTGTCTCCGTTAAAGAAGCGCGTGAGACCGGCCGCGGGATAGACCACGAGCGAAGTTCCGCCGATGATGAGCATGTCCGCATGGGCAATGGCATCCACTGCACCGTTGACCACGTTGTCGTCGAGAGGCTCCTCGTAAAGAACGACATCGGGTTTGATCTCGCCGCGGCACAGGGGACATAGGGGCACGCCTTGCGCGTCCTCGTGCTCACGCGCCATAATCCACGCGGCATCGTAGGTTTTGCCGCAGCGCTGGCAAACGTTGCGATGCACCGAGCCATGCAGCTCAAAGACGTTCTTCGAGCCCGCCATCTGGTGCAGACCGTCGATATTTTGCGTCACCACGGCATCGAGCTTGCCCGCTGCCTCCAGCTCGGCGAGCTTGGTGTGCGCGCGATTGGGCTTTGCGTCGAGCACAATCATCTTCTTGCGATAAAAATTGTAGAAGTCCGGCTTATGGGACACAAAGAACGAGTGCGAGAGCATCGTCTCGGGCGGATAGTCGAACTGCTGATGATAGAGGCCATCCACGCTGCGAAAATCCGGAATTCCACTCGCCGTGGACACGCCCGCACCGCCAAAGAACACCGCATGCCTATGCGTCTCGAACAAACTCGCCAGGGCCCGCTGGGCCTCGGCGGCATTGGTTATAGCCTCTGCCATGTGCGCCTCCTTGTTTGCCTTGATTCAGCATAGCGCACAAGTGTGTGCGTGGCCTTCGCGAGCGGGAGCGGTTACCGATCGTCACGCGACTTGCCAAAGTGAGCCCCCTGGACAGGACCGTCATCCTCAAGGTCGTCATCAATAACAGAGGCATCTTCGCTAGAGAGACCCGCATCGGCAGCAGCCTCGACATCGGCGGGGTTATCGTCGTTCGCAGTCTCGTCGTTCGCAGCATCATCGTCAGGCGCATCTCCCGACTCAAACTCAGGCTCGACAGCAGGCGCTTCGCCCTCGTGTGCATCGGCATCGTCCGGCTCAGCGGCATCTTCGGCAGAATTTTCGGCGCCATCGCTTTCGGCATCTTTGTCGGGTTCAGCCTCGGCATCTTCCGCCACGGGCTTCTTGGACAGCATCTGTGTGCACGCAAACGCGATGACGGCCGAGCACAGCACAACAAGCATGCCCGGCCTCGTAAGGCTTCCCATGCCAAAGATTCCACGGATCACAAATTTTGCCAGCAAGACGCCCGCGATCGTGAATATCGCCAGCCCCGATGAGGCCAAGAACAAACGCTTCGCATCATAGTTGTGGTAGACAACCATGATGCCCATTACGCCCACAGCCGTGCTCGCAACCGCAAGGAGTAATGCCAAGAGTGCCATCTCGATCGCAACGTTGCGCAAATGAGGCTCAATGATGCCCGGCAGCACGGCAAGATGAATAGTGCCAACCGCAGCCAGCATAAAGGCGGCAACAAAAAGAACGATAGAGGCGACCTTGCATGCAATCTCGAGGCGCTCTGCCCCAAGCCGGCCCGTGTTTTGCGCGTCCGACATCGCGAACCTTTCTAAAACGTTTTTGAAAAACCACGCCAATCGCGCGGTATGCTGCACCAACTGGATATTATACGGATGCGCAGCTCGTTTTACAGGCGCACTGCCAATTTGTCTTTGCTGCGATTACATTTACCGCTAAATCGCATGCCTTCCCATCGGAATGCCCAGGAGGACCCATGTCCCAACGCTATCTTTTTGCCTCGTGGAACGTTAACGGCCTGCGTGCCGTGATAAAGAAGTCGCCCAGCTTTGAGGAGATCGCGCAAGAGCTCGATGCCGATGTCTTTGCCTTGCAAGAAACAAAACTGCAAGAGGGACAAGTAAATCTCGATTTGCCGGGCTATTTTCAAACCTGGAGCTATGCCGAGCGCAAGGGATATTCGGGAACAGCCGTATTCAGCCGCGAGAAGCCGCTTTCCGTTCGTCGAGCGGCCGACCTTCTTGAATGCGTCACGCCCGAGGCGCACGACCTCGTAGCCGAAGCCTGCACGGAGGGGCGCGTATGCGCTCTCGAATTCGAACGTTTTTGGTTTGTAGACGTCTACACGCCCAACGCGCAAAACGAGCTCGCTCGCCTGGACGTGCGCATGGCCTGGGACGACGCTTTCCGTGCGTTTCTCAAAAGCCTGGAAGCAGAAGGCAAGCCCGTTGTCACCTGCGGCGACTTTAACGTAGCCCATCAGGAAATCGACCTCAAGAACCCTCGCACCAACCGTGGCAACGCCGGTTTTTCTGACGAGGAACGCGGCAAGTTCACCGATCTCTTGGACGCCGGGTTCACCGACACCTGGCGCTCGCTCAACCCCGAGGTCACAGGCGCATATAGCTGGTGGAGCTACCGTTTTAACGCGCGCAAGAACAACGCAGGCTGGCGCATCGACTACTTCTTGGTGAGCGACGGAATTGCCCAAAACGTGCGCGGCGCGGACATCCGCAATGACATCTTTGGCTCCGACCACTGCCCGGTCACGCTCGAGATCGAACTCTAGCCGCCACAATCATTGCTCGCCGCAGCCTTTCGACACAAAAATGGGCGCCCACCGCGCAGTGCGGTAGGCGCCCATACTCGTTTTTATCGAGCCGCTACTCTTCTCTATCGGTCAGTGCCAGCAGATCCTCCTCGCCGGTACGAACCTTAAAAACCTTCTCGACTCCGTAGACAAAGATCTTGCCATCGCAACGGTCGAAACAGGAGCGTAACGCGGCGGCAATTTATATGTTTCCGACCGCGGCGAGCAAGCGTGCATGATGCCGACGGGGTTATAACAAAGAGCGGCAAAGTGTGAGAAAGGGCGCAAACTGCCGAGTTGCGCCATAGAGGAGCAGCTTATGAGCACATCAAACGCAACTGGGCACAACACGGCAGCAACTCCGCAGTCAAAGATCGTCGCCGTTCCGGCCGTTGCACGCCGGTACGCGCGCAAGCCCGCCATCCAGCGCATCACCAGCAACGGCACTATTGCCGCAGCCGCCATGGTGCTTGCCGCCATCGTGGCAGTGATCGTGGCGAATACCGATGCCTACTTTGCCGTGCGTGAATTCCTCGAGGCGCCGCTCGCCGTGCAGGTAGGACCCTTTATCGGCAGTATCTCACTCGAAGGCTTTATCAACGACTTCCTCATGGCGATCTTCTTCCTCTCCGTGGGCATCGAGCTTAAATATGAGCTCACCGCCGGCGTTCTCACCAACCCACGCCATGCGCTCATGCCCATCCTCGCAGCATGTGGCGGCGTAGCTGTGCCCGCCTTGATATACAGCGTCTTTAACGCCGGTGGCAACATTGGCGGCTGGGCCGTGCCCATCGCAACCGATATCGCCTTTGCACTGGGCATCATGTCGCTTGCGGGAGACAAGGTGGCACCCGCCGCAAAGGTGTTTTTCTCCACGCTTGCCATCGCCGATGATTTGCTGGGCATCATCGTGATCGCGCTCTTCTATGGGCAGACGCCCTCCATTCCCTGGCTCGCCGCAGCCGTTGGCGTCTGCGTGCTGCTGGGCCTGCTCAACGTGCTGCAGGTATTCCATGCACGCTACTACGTGGTGCTCGGCATCTTGCTGTGGTTTTGCATGCTCAACTCGGGCGTGCATGCCACCCTCGCCGGCGTGATCTTGGCATTCTTCTTGCCCGCACGTTCTGATATTCGCCTCGATTCGGTCAAGGACTGGCTAAGCGATCGCGGCGATGAGCTCGACGACATCTATGACCCGCAGATGCACGTGCTGGGCCAGCACGAGTTCACGCACACCGCCAAGCGTGTGGAAAACATCATGCATCGCGTGACGCCGCCGCTGCAGCGCGTGGAAACAACCATCGCCACGCCGGTCAACTTTATCATCCTGCCGCTCTTTGCCTTTGCAAATGCCCAGCTCAGACTTGTTGGCGTCGATATGGCGAGCGTAGTGAGCGACCCGGTGGCCATGGGTTGCTTCTTTGGCCTGGTTTTGGGCAAGCCCATTGGCATCATCGCCGTCACGGCGCTGAGCGTGAAGATTGGCTTTTCGCCTCTGCCCGAAGGCGCTACATGGGGGCAGATGCTTTGTGTAGGAGTCCTGGGCGGCGTGGGCTTTACCATGTGCATCTTGATTTCGGGCCTGTCGTTTAGCTCCGGCCCCGAGCAATTGGCGGCAAAATGCGCCGTCCTTGCCGCAAGCGTCACCGCCTCGCTGCTTGGTCTGGCGCTGCTCAACGTTACCCATGCAGCCGAGGTACGCAAGGGCAAGCAGGTAGCTGTGGAGTAGGCGGCGCGCCCGGGCGAGTCGCCGGCCAAAGCGAGCCGGCAGCAAGTTCCTCGGCATTCAAAACCCGCGCACAAACGGCAACTTTTCGCCAAAAATAAGGAAAAGTGAGCGTTTGTGCGCGGGTCTTGTTGTACCGCGCGGCCATGCCGCATGGCGGTGCCGCGTGGCCGTACCGCCGCGCCGCGCCGCGCCGACTAGCCCAAACCGCCGCGAAGACCCTCGAGCGCGCAGACTGCCCGGTCACTCGCCAGCGCGCAAGTCGTACTTTTGCACCACGCGATCGATCCTGCGCGTCCACGGAGCATAGAGCGCGGCAAGGAATACACAGGTGGCAGCGCTGTGCGTAAGGTCAAACGGCACCGCTGCAGAGACGCGCGCGATAACGCCCGCCACCGTGAGGGGCTGGACAAAGCCGATCACGTCATACGCGTTGATAATCACGCCGTACAGCAAACCCGAAGCGGCGCCATATGCAAGTAGCGCCGGCATACGAACACAGCCATTTGCGCGCCTAAAGGCTCCAGCGTGGGCGAGCAATCCGCCCACGTAGCCCACCACGCCCCAGGCGTACATCTGCCATGGCGTCCACATGCCCTGTCCAAAAAAGAAATTGCTGGTGAGAGCCGCCAGCGCGCCGACCATAAATCCCGAGCGCGCACCCAAACAGGCGCCCGCGATGATAGCAATGGCAGAAACGGGCTTGAAATCGGGAATTGGCCCAAACAGGATGCGTCCCGCAGCAGCCAAGGCAGCCAGCACGAGCGTGGGCATGATCTGCCGCAACGCCGGGCGACTCGCCTCGTAGCCCGCAAAGAACATGGCGAGCACAAGCACCACCATCGCAAACATTAAGAGAGCCGCCTGGGCGATGCCCAGATACAGCATGAAGCCCATGCACAACGGCACAAGCAAGAGCATCGGCCCCTCTATGGAGCGCCATATGCGAGCAAACACGCGAGCTCCTTTACGGCCGGTAGTACACATTGTTGGCAAAAAACGTCGTTACGGGTTCGGTAGAGGCAATCTCGCCATCGAACATCATGGATACCGTATCAGCCACCTGCTGCACAAAATCGAGGTCGTGCGACGCCATGAGCACGGTCTTGCCCTGAGCCCGAAGGTCAAGAAGCACATGCGCAACCTTTGAGCGCGCCTGCGCATCCAATCCCTTAGTGGGCTCATCGAGCAGCAGCACGTCCGGTTTTGCCAACAGCAGCTTGCCGATGGCGAGCAACTGTTGCTGACCGCCCGAAAGATCGTACGGATGCACAGACCCCTGTGCCGTAAGGCTCAGCTTCTCCAGCAGCCGATGCGCCTCTTCCTCGCCATAGCCAAGCTGGCCGGACCACTCCATCAGCTCGTCAAACGCTGTCTCGGCGGCAAACAGGGCGCGGGGGTCCTGCGGCAGCAGCACGCGCCGCCCATCTCCGGCACGCACCTTGCCACGCTGGAGACGCGACGAGCCTGCCGCAAGCGTGAGCAGCGTCGACTTGCCGCAGCCGTTGCCACCTACCAACGCATGGATATGCGCCTTGGCAACACGCAGGTCGAGGTTCCGCAGCACCCACGGGGATTCGCGATCGTATCTAAACCAGGCATCGTCAAACGCGAGCGCGCAAGGGGCGTCTTCCCCCTGCACCCGCGAGGACACGGTCTTGCCGGCACCCGTCAGCGGCTCCCGCGTGCGCAGCGCTTCCATATCGAGAATCTCTCGCACCTGCCCATCTACAAGCTCAAACGCACAGGTTGCATAGTCAACCATCGCGCGTGGGGCATGCGTAGCCACCACCACGGTGCACCCCAACTCGCGGTTGATGCGAAAGAGGGCATGAAGGAAATTGCGCTCGGCCACCGGATCGAGTTGCGAAGTAGGCTCATCGAGCAATAGCAGCGACGGTTGCGCCACAAGCGTCGAGGCAAGGACGAGCAGCTGTTTGCGACCGCCCGAAAGCGAATCGGTGCTCTGTCTAAACCAATCGTCGATGCCAAAGAAATAGCTGGTCTCGGCTATAAGGCGACGCATCTCGTCTTGCGGGGTACCTAGATTCTCAAGGCAAAATGCCATCTCGTGCCAAACGCTCTCGCACACGATCTGGTTATCGGGATTCTGAAATACATAGCCTATGCTCCGCGCGCTCTGTGCGTCGTCGAGCCGGTCAACGTCAACGCCGCCCACCGCAAGCGAGCCCTCGCGGGTACCCGCAGGCGCAATCTGCGGCTTGAGCAGCGAAAGCAATGTCGACTTGCCCGATCCGGTGCCACCTACAAGTATGGCAAAGGCGCCTCGGGGAACTTTCCAGTTCAAATCGCGCAGCACGGGGGTTTTGGCTTGCGGATACGAAAACGTAAGCCCCTCCACGGCGATGGCCGCAGCGGGTGCCGGCGCCTCGTTCCAATCGAATGTCTCGCTCATGCAAACCTCCTCGAGCGCACAGCATGCATCGCGGCTGGAAACAGCATCCATGCGGCATAGGGAACGTACCCCCACCAGACAACCAGGCGGCTCAGCACGGGATAGAACAAGAACTGACTGCAAGCCACCATGGCAAGTGCGCAGCAGAGTGCGGCGGCAAGCAGCAAGACCGTGAGCGCATACACATCACGCGCGCGAAAGCGATAGCGCGTATAGGTAGTACGGCGAGAAGCGGCGCCCCAGCCGCGGGCGCGCATGGCATCGGCCATCTCCAGCGAGTCTTCCATACCCCAACCCATCAACACCGAGGAAAGACGCAGGCGGCTCTTTGCCGCATCGACCGCGCCCGACGTCGGCACGCCCTGCGCCCCTTGGACCGCAAGGATTTGATGCCCCCGGCGCACAAAACGCGGAATCATCCGCATCGTGCTCGAAATCATCAGCGCAACCACAGGAGCCACATTGCCAAAAAGCGCCATAACCTTATCGAACGTCAACATACGAGAGCCAGCCATAAACCACAGGGCACTCGCCACAAACAGACCGCCCATGGCTAAACCGTACATCAGGCTCTCAAGATAAACAGCTCGGGCGCCCAGGTAAAACAGAACCGTAGAGCCCGAGGCGGAAAAAAGCGGGTTAAACAGCGCGATGATGGCGATGATGGGAAGCTGCCAACGGAGGCCCGCGAAGGTCGAGCGCGGACCACGTGCGCAGCAGTTTGCGGCGAATGCCCCGATGAGCGAAATAGCAATCAGCACCGGCTGCATCGCTGCCATGGTAAGGCAAAGCGTGACGATAACGTAGCACGCCGGCACGACGGGATGCGATGTTTCGAATACGTAGAAAGACCGCTGTTTCATGAACGTCTGCCGTCCTCTCGGCTTCGCCAGACATCCAAACCTTCGTCGCTTAAGCGACGACCGCCCTTGTTGCGGATCACGGCGTATGCGCCAAATGCCGCAATAAAAATCAAAGCACCAACACCGAGGCCCGCGCCATTGGGGAGTGTGACGCCTGCCAAAGATGCGCCGAGCGTATCGAGACTATTCGAGCCGCCCACCGGGGTATTTACCGTTCGATTCTCATCGGCGGCAAACACCGTTAGCTCCCCGCGCGACACAGCAAAAACGGAGCCGTCGCGATTTACCGACAGCGCATGCGAAAGGGGCGCGGCCGCAGCGTCGAAAGGCCCGTCTCCCGCCCCTTCTTTGTCCGCAATGTGCTGGACCGAAGCCTTGGAATCGTTTGCCTGTTCTATATAAAAGAGCGATCCATCCTCCGCCTGGGCATACACGCCGAGTGTCATGGCAGAAGCTTTCTCTCCGTAGGCAACCGGCAGCAACTCGCTTATTGCGCTGGAACATACGGGGATCTGGGCATCGGCGCGTAACGAAAGCGCGGTACCGTCCTTCGCCAGGCGATAGACAGATCCATCGGAGCCTCCCACGTATACCGCATCGTCAACGCACACCGGGGCGCAGGAAGAAAGGGCGCAGCCAAGACTCACGGAGTTTTCGATCCGCAGGCTCGAATCGGCAGCCCCCACCAGGCAAACCGTTCCGTCGGACGCCGCAACGGCAAGGGACTCGCCCTCTCCCGCCGTGCTCGCAGATGCTGACGAGGCATACGACGCCAGCCCCGCCGAAGCGGTAGCGGCGCTGTCGAGCAGCTTGCCCGAAGCAGCTTCGAGCAGATAGGCCACGGAGTTAGCGCCACTCACCAGCAGGCGGCCCTGCGAGTAAAGCGCTGCAGGCAGAGCGCCCTCGCCCGTAGCGACGCCATCTAGCAAAGCCCCTTTCGGCAGCGTAAGCTCCTCCTGCCACAGCAGCGAGCCGTCCACCGAGGAAAACGAGGCGACCCTGGTCTCCAAGCAGCCGTTCCCCCGATAGGAAAAAGTCACGAACACGCAACCCTCAGCGTACACAGGCGTGGAGCACGAACTCCACGTTGCTCCCTCTACGCCCAGCGGCACACCCTCGCCAGAAACCCATGCGCTCGTTAGGTCCTCGTCATATGCCGCCAGGCGGCCGTCTGCCAAAGGAACCATCAAAGCGCTATCGGCAAACATGCACGAACCGAGCGACTGCGCGGGCAGTGGCACCTGCTTGCAAACCTTGCCACTCGTCGCGTCATATTGGGTCAGACTTGTTTTATCCAAAAGATATAGATAGGTTGCCTGCCCGCGTTGACGAAGAGCAGCAGCGCACGGAGCGCCCGCGTCCGCACTCCACAGCACCTTGTCACTTGCCGGCGCCATGACGGGCACAGCGCCCACCGGAGCGCCCGCTGCCGCAGTGCTTGCATAGCCAGCCCATGCGGTGTAGGGATCATTAAAGGTCGATTCGGCAGCATCTGCGCCCCGCGCTACAACAGGAGAGGCAAAACCAGCCATCAAAAGCACCACGGCAGCAAGGGCATAAGCCCACATGCGCAACGTCGCTCGAAGCGAACCCGCATCGTGCGCGCCCAATCTGCTGGCACTCTGGAACAATCGCATCAATAAACTCCTCCGGCGGGACCATGCATCCCGTGTCACCTTCGCTTTCGCTATTGTAACGGCTCTCAAAACGCCCCACGCCGCCATGCGCAAACCCCATAACGCATGCCCAACGCGCATCTTTGCTGTGCTCTTGATGCCATGTGTCATCCGCACGCCATTCACGCCCCCGCCTGCGGTATCATCAAAACCTGTCGCGGCAGCAAGTGCCACCGCGCAGTACATACCAAACAACCCGGGAGAAGCATGGACGCAACCGCCATTATCCTCGCCGCCGGCGAGGGCACACGCATGAAGTCCAACCACGCCAAGGTATCGCATAAGATCCTTGGCAAACCGATGATCAACTGGATCGTCGACGCTACGATCGCTGCTGGCTGCAGCCGCGTGATCGTTGTCGTGGGAAGCCATGCAGACGAAGTGCGCGCGCTTCTCCAAGACACATATGCCAACTCCCCCGTCACCGTCGAGACGGTTGAGCAGGTCGAGCGCCTGGGTACCGGCCACGCCGTAAAGGTGACCATCGAGGCTTGCGGCATCGAGAACGGTCCCGTTGTGGTGCTCAACGGCGACCTGCCGCTCATCCAGGCAGACACGGTAGCCAAGTTCGCACAAACCGTAGATGGCGGCACCTACGCCGCAGCCGCCCTCACCTTCACGCCGCCCGAGCCCTTTGGCTACGGACGCATTGAGCTTGACGAAGGCGGCTCCATCGCCCGTATCATCGAGCAGAAGGACTGCACGCCCGAGCAATCCGAGACGTTCCTTGAGTGCAACGCCGGCTGCTACGCCTTCGATGGCGCCCAGCTTAAGCAGCATATCGGCGAGATTACCAACGACAACGCACAGAGCGAATACTACCTGCCCGACATGCTCGAGATTCTCAAAAGCGCGGGCCAGGCTGTCACCATCTTCCATTGCGATGACTACCGCGACGGTCTGGGCGTGAACTCGCGCGCTCAGCTCGCCGAGCTCACCGCCATCGCACGCGACCGTATCAATGCCCGCTGGATGGCCGAGGGCGTCACGTTCCTCGACCCCACGCAGGCATGGATCGGCCCCGACGCAACCATTGGCCGCGACACCATCGTATGGCCGCAGACGCACCTGATTGGCAACACCCACGTGGGCGAAAACTGCCAGCTGGGCCCCAACAGCCGTCTTACCGATACCCAGGTGGGTAACGACTGCGTGGTCGACGAGACCGTCTCCATCAAGGCCGTCCTCGAGAACAACGTCAACTGCGGCCCGCGCGCTTATCTGCGCCCGGGCACTCACATGCTCGACGGCTCTAAGGCCGGCACGCACGTGGAGATCAAGAAGTCCACCATCGGCCGCGGCTCCAAGGTTCCGCACCTCTCCTATATCGGTGACACCACCATGGGCGAGGGCGTGAACGTGGGCGCCGGCTCTATCACATGCAATTACGATGGCAAACATAAAAATCCGACCACCATTGGCGACCGAACCTTCATCGGTTCCGATACTATGATGGTGGCTCCCGTTAATATCGGATCCGACGCCGTAACAGGCGCCGGCGGAACCATTACCAAGGATGTCCCTGATGGCGCGCTTGCTCTCGAGCGCACCAAGCAGTGCATCATAGAGGGCTGGGGCACGCGCCACAACGCGGGCAACTAGCTCAACGACAAGGGTCAAGTACGTACTAAGGAGTAGGGGCAGATGCCAACTAACGATCCCACCAAAAGGCGGGCGATCTACAAGACCATGCGCGTGTATTCCGGTTCTTCCAACCGTCCGCTCGCGCAGAAAATCGCTGACATCCTGGGGGTCGAGCTTTCCGGCCTCGCTCTTGAGCAGTTTGCCAATGGCGAGATCTACGCTCGTTACGAGGAGACTGTCCGCGGCGCCGATGTCTTCCTGATCCAGTCCATCGCCGGCGAGAACGTCAACGACATGCTCATGGAGGTGCTGGTCGCTGCCGATGCCGCCAAGCGCGCTTCCGCCCGTTCCATCACCGCCGTCATCACGCACTACGGCTATGCTCGCCAGGACCGCAAGGCCGCTCCCCGCGAGCCCATCACTGCTCGTCTGGTCGCCGACCTGCTCGAGTGCTCCGGCGTGAACAACATCATCACGCTCGACCTACACCAGGGCCAGATCGTGGGCTTCTTCGATGTCCCGGTCAACCACCTTTCCGCCCTGCCGCTGTTCGCCGATTACTACAACGCTATGAACCTCGACAAGGAGAACCTCGTTGTCGTGTCCCCCGACGTGGGCCGTGCCAAGGCAGCCAAGAAGCTGTCCGATATGCTCGACTGCGACCTCGCGATCGCCCACAAGGGCCGCCCGCACCACAACCAGGCCGAGGTCATGGGCATCATCGGTGACATCAAGGGCAAGACCTGCATCATCAACGACGACATGATCGATACCGCAGGCACCCTGTGCGCCAACGTCCGCGAGCTCAAGGCCCTGGGCGCCGGCGACATCTACGTGTGCGCCACCCACGGCATCTTCTCGGGCAAGGCCATCGAGCGCCTGAACGACGCCCCCATCATGGAGTGCGTGGTCACCGACGCCATCCCCGTCGAGGTTGGCGGCAAGATCAAGACCATCACCGTGGCCGACGAGTTTGCCAGCGCCATCGCCGCTGTGTATAACGAGGAGTCCGTGTCCCGCCTCATCGGCGGCGACTTTGCCATGTAAGCCTTTGGGCATAGCAAGTAATGCGGGGTGCACCTCAATTGAGGGGCGCCCCGCTTTTTTGTTCTGCGTAAGAACGAGAACTTGTCCTTAGAGCAACGCGCGGCATTCTAAGGACAAGTTAAGGCCAAAACTTGTCCTTAGAATTTCTGCAGACGCTCTAAGGACGACTTCTTGCAATGAGAGAGCTCGGCTCTCGTCGAAATCTCTTCGCGACCAATTGGGACGCTCGGACCCGAACTACTCCACGACTTCAGCCAAAAAGACGTTGAGGGTATCGACCTCGGGGCAGCAGAATTTGGCCGTACCGGCCTCGTTGCCGGGAACGGTACCGCCGTAGCGAAGGATATCGATGTAGGGAAAGCCAACATGGCAGGCCATGGGGCAAAGCTTGCCGCGATCGCGGTCGAAGTCAAAGACGTCGCCCGGCTTGTGGCCATGATGGCATCGGCACTTCCCCAGCTGGTCCACGCAGGTAATGCGGATGCGTAGGCGCTTGCCACGTGGCGCACCAGCGGGCTTGAGGTTCGCCGCCCCCTCGTCCATCGCCTCGTTTGCCATGCTACTCACCATCAATCACGTCAAGGCAGGCTTCGATAGGCATGCCCGCAGACTTATCCTCTTGATCGGCGTTGCGAGCAATAAGCTCGCGCACCACGCGCGCGGCGTCGGCAGAAGCGCGCTCCAATGACCATCCATGCATCACGCGACCCAGCAGCACGCTGGAGAATGTATCGCCCGTGCCCGGGAAATACACGGGCAGCATGTCGATAGGCACCGTGAAATACTCGCCAGTCGTATGGTCAAAGCCCGCGATGACATCTGCTCCGTCGACCTTGCAGCTCGTGATGACCACCGACTTAGCGCCCAGATTGTGTACAGCATCGACCAATGCACGGGCCGTCTCGGAAGTAAGTCCATTCTCCATGGGCGTCTCGGTAAGCAAGCAGGCCTCGGTATAGTTGGGCACCGCACAGTCCGCGCATTCTACCAAGCTTCGCATAAGGCCGATCGTGGACTCCGGCACGCCGGCATATAGCTTGCCGTTATCGGCCATGATGGGGTCGACAAACACCTTAGTGCCCGTCTTTGCACGGCGATGGCAAAAATCGGAGACGATGCGTGCCTCTTCCTCCGTAACGATAAAACCGGTGGAGATGGCATCGAACTCAAAGCCCAGCTCCTCCCAGATAGCAAGGCTTTCACGCACGTATTCGGTAGTGTCGTGAATATAGAACTTGAGATAATTGAGCGTATCGGACACCAGGGCCGTAGGCAGGTTATGAATGCGGTAGCCCATATGCGAAAGCACGGGCAGCATGGCCGAAAGCGCCACCTTGCCATAGCCGCACATGTCGTTGATCAGCAAAAGTTGCTGGGTGTTTTTCATCTGGTCCCCTTAGCGATTCGAGCGTCCACACGGCGCCGCGATTGCCCCAGTGTAGCGCAGAGACGCATAAGGGACACCCATCCGCTAGACTCTCGATAGAATTGTTTACCTGTGGGCCGCCCACACAAAGCCGTGCGTCCAAACGCTTTGCAACCGATACCCCGAGGAGTTCCTATGCAGCCGCATCGCATCCTTTTGAGCATGGCCGCGCAGGTCATCACCCCGATCCTCTCCGGCGTGGTCATGGACGTCAACCCTGCCGCGCTCTTTGCCTACATCACGGGCATGGGTGTGCTCATGGGCCTCTCCGTGGCCGGTGCCAAGCACGGCGACGCCATCCTCATTGACGAGGTCGTCCGCCGCGAGGAGGCGACCGAGGCCGAGTAGGGCGGGTGCCGCCGCCCTTGCTGCCGGCGGTCGCGGCTCCGGACAGCGTAGATAAAGATGAGCCAGACCCCCGATCCGCCCGATTTGGGGGTCTTTCTCCTCAAAATGTACGCTAAATCCATGATATAT
>OLNE01000229.1_pt1 | contig 61287 bp, 42 predicted proteins | sample 1672431 | NCBI WGS metagenome assembly OLNE01 (sample SAMEA3136685, study PRJEB25190) | human gut metagenome | reverse complement strand
CCACAAGGACGACGTGATCACCCACCGCGATCACCGCCCCGCGCGCAGCGAGGACAGCGAGGCCAAGCCCCAACCGCAGGCGCAGCCGCCCAGGCCATCCCCGGTGCCGCCACCCCGCAGCAGGCATACGCTGCCACGCAGCCCGCACCCCAGACGGTCCGCGTGGCACCGGCGGCTCCCGCACCCGCAGCCAACCCCGCAGCGTGCCTGCTCATCGATCGCAAATCTGGCCGCACCTTCACGGCGAGCGCGCCTCGCACCGTCATCGGCCGCGAGCGTTCCGCGGGCGGCATTGTGATTCACGACCCCAATGTCTCTCGCTCGCACGCAGAGCTTTCCTTTGACGGCCAGACTTGGCGCATTCGCGACCTCAACTCGACCAACGGCACGCTCGTGAACGACGTGGACATCGACGAGTGCTCGCTTCGCGACGGCGACCTGATCACTCTGGGTCTCACGAACCTCGAGTTCAGGGAGAACTAATATGATCGACCTCGTCCTGTTCATGGGGCGCATTGCCCTCGTCGTGGTTCTCTACCTGTTCCTGTTCGTCGTCATGAAGACGGGAATCGGCCTCGTCAGGGGCCAGCGCAAGGACCCGGCGATCTGGTGCGTCGACGTGGATAAGGGCCCGCGCCAGCTTCGCGGCCTCCACGTAGACATGCTCGGCCCCGTTGTCATCGGCCGATCGCCCTCGAGCGACATCGTCATCGCCGAGCCAATCGTCTCCTCCACCCACGCCCGCTTCACCCTGCAGGGACCCGCACTCGTGCTCGAAGACCTTCACTCCACGAACGGCACACTTGTGAACGGCCGCCTCATCCTCGATCCCGTCACCCTGCGTGACGGCGACGAAGTGCAGGTTGGAGACGTGGTCATGAGGGTGAGCCGTCGATGAGCTCCGCTCTCGGACACAATAATTCCCTGGGCTCGACGGGTCCTCTGCCCCTCATTGGCCACATCGGCCATGGCGGGCCCCATCTTCGCGCGCATCGCCGTCACGATACCCATGACCCACACGCGCCGGCATTCGACCTCGACTCTCGTCCCGGTGCGGGTCTCGAAATGGGTGCCGATACACGCCTTTCCTGGGCGGGACGCACGGACGTGGGCCTCGTACGCGGCCACAACGAAGACTCCTATCTCGTAAGGAATCCGCTCTTTGGCGTATGCGATGGCATGGGCGGGCACGCCGCGGGCGAAGTCGCGAGTTCCATCGCGGTTCGCACCATCGCCAGCCATGCCCCGGAACACGCTGATGACACACTGCTTGGCGCCGCCATCGAGGCAGCGAACGAGGCCGTCATCCAGGGGGCAGCGAACGGCGAGGGCAAGCCTGGCATGGGATGCACCGCAACCTGCTGCATCATCGAGGGCACCAAGATGGCCATCGCGCACGTGGGCGACTCGCGCATCTACCTCCTGCGTGCCGGCACCCTCGTGCGCCTCACGCATGACCACTCGTACGTCGAGGAGCTCGTCGACGCCGGCGAGATTACGGCGGACGAAGCGCGCGTACACCCCTCGCGCTCCATCATCACCCGAGCTCTCGGCTCCGACCCAGACATGTACGCGGATCACTTCTCGCTCGATGTCGAGCGCGGGGACCGCATCATCCTCTGCTCCGACGGCCTCTCCTCCATGATTCCCGACGCCCAAATCGAGCTTCTCTCCGTTTCTTCGGCGACGCCCATCGACTGCACGGACCAGCTCGTCGCTGCCGCGCTTGAAGCCGGTGGTCATGACAACGTGTCCGTCATCGTCGTCGATGTCGTAAGCGACGGGCGCGAGGAGGCTCGCCGTCTGGCACGGCGCCGAGCGGTACTTGGTTGGCTCGCGGTGTTGTTGGGGCTTACCGTCGTTCTGTCCATCGCGCTCGGGTTTTTTATCCGCTCCTCTTGGTATATCGGCGCAGACGGCGGGCGAGTGGGTATTTACCAGGGCATCCATAGCAGCGCCTTCGGGATTCCGTTCTCGAGTCTCGAGGAGAGTACCCAGGTGAGCATCGCCGACCTCCCCGAGTCGACCCAGCACCAGCTCGCCGCCGGCATCCCGGTTGCCAGCAGGGACGACGCGCTAACCACGGTCCAGGCCTACCAGACCCAGATTGAAGAAGCGCGCGCCAAGGCTCAAAAGGCGGCGGACGACGCGCAATCTGACAGTACGGACGGCGCAGTTGGAAGCACCCTTGGGGCATCCGGCCCAGAAGCCGCGGAAACCGGAGCAGATGTAGTGACCACAGGTGCCGAAGGAGGCGCGTAGCATGACCAAACAGATTGGCGGTTCTCGCCGCGCCACCGAGCTCCTCCTGCTTATTGCCGGAGCCGTGCCGGTACTCCTGCTCTATTCCATGTATGTCATGAACACGGGAGCGCAGCTTTCGCTCGAGACGCTCTCGGTGCCCATCGGCCTCATCGTCGCCTTCGTGGCGGCGCATATCGCCATACGCCTGCTTGCCCCGGGAGCTGACCCAGCAATACTGCCCCTCGTCTTCATCCTCTCGGGCATTGGCATCACGTTTGTCACGCGCCTTGCGCCCGAGGACGCCATGGGACAGGTCGTGTGGCTGTTCGTCTCCGTCGCGGCCATGGTGGCGACGCTCATACTCATCCCCAACCTCGACAGGCTTGCGGATTATAAGTTCACGCTCGGTCTCACCGGCGTGGCGCTCCTGCTCATGCCGGCCATCTTCGGTACGGAGATTTACGGCTCGAAGCTCTGGATACGCATCGGCGGCTTCTCGTTCCAGCCGGGCGAGATCGCGAAGATCCTCATCGTCCTGTTCCTTGCCGCCTATCTTTCTGAGAACCGCGAGTTGTTGTCGGCGTCCTCGCACAAGGTGGGCCCGTTCACGCTGCCGCGCCTGCGCATGCTCACCCCGATGCTCGTCATGTGGGGCATGTGCCTGGTCGTCGTCGTCTTCGAGCGCGACCTCGGCAGCGCCGTGCTGTTCTTCACCCTCTTCGTGGTCATGCTCTATGTAGCGACAGGTCGCATTGGCTATGTCCTCGTCAGCCTGGCGCTGCTCGCCATCGGCGGAGCCCTCTCTTATAAGTTTTTCTCGCACGTCCGCGTGCGCTTCCAGATCTGGCTCGACCCCTTCGCAGACCCATCCGGCTCTGGACTCCAAATCGTTCAATCCATCTACTCGCTTGCTGACGGAGGCCTCGTCGGCTCCGGCATTGGCAAGGGCATGCCCACACTCATCCCCGTGGTGAAGAGCGACTTCATCTTCTCCGCCGTCGCGGAGGAAATGGGTCTTCTCGGCGGCGCCGCCGTGCTGCTCCTCTTTATGCTTCTCGCGGTGCGTGGCCTCACCACCGCGGCGCGCGCGAAGAGCGACATGAGTGCGTTCACCGCGGTTGGCCTCACGACGGCTCTCTCCTTCCAGGCGTTCCTCATCGTTGGAGGTGTCACGAAGCTTCTGCCCCTCACGGGCGTGACCCTGCCGTTCATGAGCCAGGGCGGCTCGAGCCTGCTCTCGAGCTTTATTGTCATCGGCCTGCTTCTGCGCGCCGGCGACGAGGGCACGGGGCGCACGGCACTGCCCTCTGGCGACGGCACGAGTGCAAGCCCCTCCCCGCTCCTGGCACCCGGATCTACTGGCGGCGCTCCGGTCGTGCAGGGCAAGCACGCGCGGGCGCACTTCGGCCTTGGCACCTCTGAGGGCGGAGTTCTGGGACGCGTTGCCCTTGGCAACCGACTGACCCTACTCGTGACCTTCTTCACGTTGCTGTTCGCGGCCCTTATCGCGAACCTGACCTATATCCAGGTAATCAAGGCAAGCTATTACCAGCAGCTGCCCAACAACAACCACACGATTGCGAGAAGTGCCTACGTGCAGCGCGGCGCCATCCTCACCTCCGACGGCGTGACGCTCGCAGAGTCCCTCAAGCAGGCAGACGGCACCTACGTGCGCACGTATCCGCAGGGCAGCCTCGCCGCCCACACCGTTGGATACGTCTCGACCCAGTACGGCGCCACAGGCGTCGAAGCGTCGATGAACGACTCCCTCACCGGCCACGCAGATTACTCCAACTGGCAGAATGCCCTGTATTCGCTCGCGGGCGTGAACCAACCTGGCAACTCCGTCGTTCTCACCATCAACTCTCAGATTCAGCAAGCAGCTGAGGAAGCCCTCGAGGGGCACGTCGGCTCAATCGTCGTGCTCGACCCCACCACGGGCGCCGTCCTCGCGAAGGCATCCTCGCCCACGTTCTCCTATAACGACATCTCGACCATTCTTTCGACCGGAGACAGTAGCGGCGAGCTCGTCGACCGCAGCTGCGCCTCGCTGTACACGCCCGGATCCACGTTTAAGGTCGTGACCCTTGCCGCAGCCATCGACTCCGGCACGGCGACCCTCGATAGTTCGATCGACGCACCCGCGCGCATCAGCATCGGAGGCGCCGATGTCACGAACGTCGCTGGCGAGGACTTCGGGACGACCACGCTTCGCAACGCCTTCACGCACAGCTCGAACACCGCGTTTGGCCAGCTAGCCGTCAACGTTGGAGCAAGCACCCTCGTCGACTACGCCAAGGCCCTCGGCTACGGCACGACGCTGGGCCAGGACTTCCACGTCACGGCGTCGCTCATGCCGGACGCGTCCGAGATGACGGAGTGGGAGACCGCATGGGCGGGCGCCGGCCAGCCCGTCGGCCAGCACTCGAGCCCGGCTGGCCCCCAGACCACGGTGATGCAGAACGCCGTCGTGGCCGCCGCCATCGCCAACAACGGCGTTGTCATGAGCCCGTATCTGATCGATCACGTGCTCTCCCCCGAAGGCGTCACCATCACCACGACCAAACCCCGAAGCCTCGGACAGGCCGTGACGGCTGAGGCCGCGCAGCAGGTTAAGGAGGCAATGCTCGACGTCGTCCAGAACGGCACGGGCATGGCGGCCCAGGTCTACGGCGCGCGCGTGGCCGGCAAGACGGGCACCGCTGAGGTCGCGAACGGCCAGATTAACTCCACCTTCATTGGATTCGCGCCCTATGACAACCCGACGCTCGCCATTTCGATATGCGTCGAGGGCTCTGATAATGACAACGTGAGCGGCCTTGCGGCAAGGCTTGCCGGCCAAGTCCTCTCCAAGTCGCTCAACGCTCAGGCGCAAGGATCAAGCTAATGGACGACCAACACTAACGAGGACGCCCTCCGGGCGTCATTGATGGCATGATGGATACGAGCGCCAACGGGCGCAGAGGTTTGATGGGAGCACACATGGCAGACAAGCTACTCGGCGGACGCTATGCCGTCCAGGACAGGATTGGCATCGGAGGTATGGCGACCGTCTATCGCGGTCTCGATCAGGTGCTTGGCCGCACCGTCGCCATCAAGATGATGCTGCCGCAGTACGCAACCGATCCGTCCTTCGCTGCGCGCTTCAAGCAGGAGGCTCAGGCTGCCGCGGCGCTCCAGAGCCCCTACATCGTGGGCGTCTATGACTGGGGCAAGGACGGCGACACGTACTACATCGTCATGGAGTACCTGCGCGGCACGGACCTCAAGACCGGCATCCGCAACCATGGAGCCCTCGACTGCCGCAAGGTCGCTCAGATTGGCTCGCAGATCTGCCAGGCCCTTTCCGAGGCTCACAGGCACGACATCATCCACCGCGATATCAAACCGCAGAACATCATGGTGCAGCCCAACGGCAACATCAAGGTGATGGACTTCGGCATCGCTCGCGCCAAGAACAGTCACCTCACGGCTGATAATTCCGTGCTTGGCACCGCTCACTATGTCTCGCCCGAGCAAACGCAGGGCAAGGAGCTTGGTCCTACCTCCGACCTCTACTCCCTCGGCATCGTCATGTATGAAGCCGCGACGGGACGAGTTCCCTTCGACGGTGACGACGCCATCTCCGTTGCCCTCAAACAGGTCAACGAGCAGCCCATTCCTCCCAGCCAGGTCAATCCCAACGTCGACGCAACGCTCGAGGGCATCATCCTCAAGTGCATGCGCAAGAACCCCGCGGAGCGCTTCCAGACCGCTGACGAACTGCGTCGCGTCCTGAATGACTACCTTGCCGGACGCATCGTCAACCTTGGCGAGGCCACGTCCCTCATCTCCGCCGGCCCGACTCAGGCCATGAATCGCCCGCAGGCTGGAGGCCGCACCCAGGCCATGCCTCGCGCCGCCGTTGGAATGTCCCCCGCGACCACCGGCCGCATTCCCACCGCCCAAACGAATCTTTCCGGCATGCAGGTGCCGGAGGAGAAGCCCAAGAGCAAGGGCAAGGTCGCCGCAATCGTCATCGGAGTCATTGCCGCGATTGCCATCATCACCGGTGTTGCGATGAGCGTCCTTGGCGGCAATTCCTCCACGAAGGCAATGCCCAACCTCGAAGGCATGACAGCGGATGAGGCCACGGCGAAGCTCGTCGAGTATGGTGATGGTTGGTTTGTCGTGAGCACGTCCGAGCAGTATGACGACAACATCGAGGAAGGCAAGCTCGTGAGCCAGGACCCGACTCGCAACACCCAATGCGAGAAGGGCACGAAGGTAAAGCTCGTCTTCTCCAAGGGCAAGGAGCCCGCGGCAACCGTCAAGGTTCCTAACCTTAAGAACCTGACGCCCGCGCAGGCAGAGGAGGCACTTGCCGCCGTCAACCTCAAGGGCGCCGTGGGCGACTCCGTCGAGTCGACCGACGTCGAGAGCGGAAAGGTCGCCAGCCAGGACCAGCAGGACGGAAGCGACGCCAAGGAGGGCGACACGATCACCTATCACATCTCCACGGGCGTGGGCAGCGCGGACGCTGGCAACCACGCTGGCTGGAGCAAGTCGAGCGCCATCTCTGACCTGAACTCCGCCGGCTTCACCAACATCGACACGAGCAACAGCCAGTACAGCGACGAAGTCGAGGCCGGCTGCGTCATCTCGCAGAGCCCCACCGGCAAGCAGGGCAAGGATACCCAGATCACCCTCATCATCTCGAAAGGTTCGAGACCCTCGAGCGGTGGCAACGGTGGCAACGCTGGCGGCAACACCGGCACCTCCGGTGGCGGATCTGAGACCCCCAGCACCGACAGCTCGGCCGATTCGACCCAGAGCAACGGCTAAGCTCGGCCACATAGCCCGATAGCACAGCGCCCGGCGTTCTCAGCGAACGTCGGGCGCCTTTCTTTCTAGCCCCGTTGAAACAATAATGACCAAATGAAAGTTGTCTGGGAAGCGCAGAAGATTCCCGCGCCGCGTCACAAGCTTATAGTCGCTCGTACGCCCTTTTCACCAGCACGCCCATAAGCCGCCTTCGCTCACCAAGGAACTCCTCATAATCAAGGTCCTCGAACCCGAGGGGCAAGGCATGCTCCTTGCAGTTGCGGCGATACTCGTCCTCCCCCAGCGCGTCACGATACTTCGAGACATACTCGCTCGGGGCATCGTCCGAGATATAGATATTGTTCTGGTAGTCCACGAGGGTAAAGTTACCTCGGTTACTCCGCTGCGAGAGGTAGCCCTTGGACTTCAGGTAGTTGTCCGGGAACAGGTGGTGCTTGTCCAACGCCTTCTTTGAGCCCGATGAGCCCGTAAGAAGGAGCTGGGACAACGGAGCCGTGCTGAACAACGCCTTGGCGCCAAGCACGACCTGCGCCGCGACGAAACCCCACCAGGTCGGGCCCGTCGCCTCGTTGGCATCGAGAGCATTGGGCAGGGTGATAGAGAAATAGTCGTCCGTCATAATGGCAGCGAGCCTGCGGTCGAAATACGCCTGGTACTCTTCAGCGCTCCCGAGTCGCAAGACGTCGTTGAGTTGCTGTTCAAACTCGGATTCGAAGGATCCAACATAGAGCCCCGTGATGGCAGCGGCGAAATACCAACGGCGCACGAGTCTGCGCACAGCAAGCGGCTCCATATTGAACTCGTAACGTCCGATAAGGTAGAACGCGTAGCAGAACATAAGCGCGTTACCCGATCCAACCTGTTCCGAGCAGACGTAACCCGACTCCGCAAGCGTGTTAATAAACGCGTGTCAGTTGTTCAAGTCAAGAACGAGATCGAGGGCTTGCCCAAATGTGGCGAAATTCTCGGCTCGCGTCTCCGGTGTGGTCTCCTTTGTCTTGAGGTCTCTGCCTCTAAGAATCTGGTAGGCGTAGCGCAGACGACCTCTCTTAAAGCCCACGCCGACCGTCGCGCGAATGATATGCGTCGGCGAGACGGTCATGAGCGGGTTATACGAGGTGCCCTTCGCGGGCGCATGGCTCATGGCGCAGAACTCTTCGATACGTCCCCTCATGGCAGGCTCGTAGACCGACAACAGGGTCATAATGAAGTCATCCTGCTTGAGGGCCTGTCCCTGCGAATTTACGCGCACGAAGATATCCGAGACGGTCTCCTCGTCGGCAGACTCGGATATCTCCAGTGTCGGTAGCAAGTAGCGCTCAAGGCCAAGCAGCGCGTTAAGTCCACTCTCGACGGCATCCTCACCATCGTCATCAAGCTCAGGCTCGCCTTTTTTGACATTCGACTCGTTCAGACGCCTGATGAACGCCCTGCGATAGGCACTCAGCCTGTTATCGAGCTTCGCCCCAAAAGTCTCAGACACGTCGGGCACGAAACGCGCATCCTTCTCAGTCGAAGCGTCAGCATTCTTGAAGATGCGAGCAATAGGGTCATAGGCAATTCTTACCGTACGTTCCTTGAAATTCTTGTCGCGCACGGGCACGCCATACAGCGAGCTAAGAAGGGCGGTAAGTCTCTGTTGCCCGTCGATGACGAGGGACTTCGGAACGGCGTAGGTCTTCTGATTCGACCCTATGGCAGATTTCTTTCCAACGTCATCGCTCGGAGAGTCCCACAACATCACATAACCGATGGGGTATCCACGAAGCATGGAATCGAGAAGGTCACGGACCTTGTCGTTGCCCCATACAAAGGGTCGTTGCAAGTCAGGCAGGCCAATCTTACCCGTCTGCACGTCTTTCAGCAGGTTGCCGACCTCTAGCGATATGGGGTTATAGATGGAATTCGACACCGTCACTCACCGAGCCTCTCAGCGTACAGGTTGAAGAGATGGCCGCGGGCCTCGCGCTCGAAGCCAAAGAAGCTATCTATGGTGTTGGACGGAACGCCCAAGACGTTGATTAGCAGGTCTACCCAGAACTTCTGCGTGTCCTGCTGCTCGTTATTGGAGCCCGTGGGAATGGCCAAGAGGCGTTTCTGCCATCGCTTAACGAACTCCTTGGCCTCCTTTATGTTTACAGACATGTCGGACCTCCAGCATCGTTTCCGGTCTCGAATCATTTTAAGGGCTAAACTCGGAATGGTTTTGATTCGTTTATTGTCTCGTTCGACAACTTGTCCCAAGCACACAGAAACAGGCCAGGGACTCGATGCACCTGGCCTGTTGAATGTCTGGTGCCCCCGGGCCGATTCGAACGGCCGACACCCGCTTTAGGAGAGCGGTGCTCTATCCCCTGAGCTACGAAGGCAGACTATGTCCCGCCATTGGCGGCGCTCGCACTAATGCGAACGGGAGAATATTCTACAGCTCTCGGGCCCTTCGGTCTATCGAGCTGAAGAGGAACACAAACTACTTGCCAGACTTCTTCTCGGCGCGACGCTTTTCCTCGGCCTCATAGATCTCCTCCATGAGGGCGTGACGCTTCTTGTCGCTCATGCTGGAGATCTTGTGCTCGGCAGTCCTGCGGAGCGGACGAATCATCTTGAACTCCCACACGATTGTCGTGATGATGAACGCATAGGCGAGGAAGAGGAACACGACGGAGGCAATACCGCCGATAGTGCCAAGCTTGAAGATGTTCTCACCAGCGGGCGAGTCGATATAGCCGCAGCCGAACGAGAGGGCGACGCACACGACACCGATGGCCATGAAGATCCACCACGTGCGACGATACTTCCTGTACAGCGGATCGAGCTTCATGACGGAGTCGACAAGACCCTCGACGAAGCGCTCCTCTTCACGCTCGGCGTTACGCTGAGCCTTCTTCTCCTCCTTCGTCATGCCGACGGTGGAGGTGGAGCCATCGAGGTTCTTGTGCTGCTTCACGACGCGCACGGAACCGGCAGCCTCACGAGCGGGCTTGGCGGAGCTAGGCGACTTGCGGGCCATGCCTGCGGAAGCGGACTTCTCGGCCTCGGCATCGGCATTAGCGGCACCGGTGCCGATCTTGGACATGTTGCGCTGGTTGAACGGACTACGCTGAGACATTGCTCTCCTTCATGGGGACGAACTTTTCGCCGGTGATAATCTCGTAGGCCTCCTGGTAACGCTCGGAGGCACCGGCGACAACCTCGGCAGGCAGGTGCGGCGGCTCGCCGGTCATGTCCCAGTTGGCACGGAGCCAATCACGGACGTACTGCTTGTCGAAGCTGGGCTGAACCTTACCGGCCTCATAACCCTCCGCGGGCCAGAAACGGCTGGAGTCGGGCGTGAGGCACTCGTCGATAATCGAGAACTCGCCGTCAATGAAGCCAAACTCGAACTTCGTGTCGGCAATGATGATGCCACGGGTGGCGGCGTACGCGGAAGCGGCGTTGTAGATGGCAAGCGTGGCGTCGCGAAGCTTGTTGGCGGTATCCTCGCCCACAATCTCGACGCAGCGCTCGAACGAGATGTTTTCATCGTGATCACCAATCTCGGCCTTGGTCGAGGGGGTGAAGATGGGCTCGGGGAGCTTGGAGGCCTCGACGAGGCCCTCAGGCAGCTTGATGCCGCAAACCATGCCGTTCTCGTCATAGGTCTTCTTGCCAGAACCGGTGAGGTAACCGCGGACGATGCTCTCGACGGGGATCGTCGTGGCCTTCTTCACGAGCATGGATCGACCAAGAAGGTAATCGGAGTACTGAGCGAACTCCTCCGGATAATCCGCCGGATCCATCGAGATGATGTGGTTGGGCACGATGTCCGCAAACTTGTTGAACCAGAAAGCGGAGATACGCGTGAGGATCTCGCCCTTGAAGGGAATCTCATCCGGAAGGATGAAGTCAAACGCGCTGATACGGTCGCTTGCGACCATCAGCAGGGAGTCCCCGCAATCATAAATGTCGCGAACCTTGCCCTGCGAATCCGGACGAATACCCATGGTCGCCATGAAGCACCGCTTCCTCTCGTAAGAGTTACCGCATTTATCAAACTAATCCATTGTAGAGGAATAGCAGGTGCGCGGCCACATCAAAGCGGGCCTTATGGGCAGTTCCGCGAAGCGGGGAACCATGGGCCGAGCATCGAACCGGCAAGCCGAACGCCCATACAACGACAATAAGCCAGGGCGAAATAGAACGGGCCCCGCAACGCCCCGCATGCCCGATTACCCGCACGGAACTAGCTAACCACGGCGCCCAACGCGCACGATTTACTCGGTCATGCCCTTATTGGTGTCCTGCTGGTGCCCACGCTCCTGTTCGCGCGGGATATGGAGGACGAACGTCGTACCCTTGCCAAGCTCAGACTCGACGCTGATGTAGCCGTGATGGCGATCGATGATCTCCTTCGTTACGGAGAGGCCGACGCCGAGGCCACCGCTCGCGCGTTCACGACTCGCGTCTGAGCGCCAGAAGCGGCTGAAGACGCGGGCAAGGTCCTCCTTGGCGATGCCGATGCCGGTGTCGGAAACGGCAATCTTGAGGTCTCGACCCTCCTGCCCAACGTTCACGACAACCCACCCATTCTCGGGCGTATAACGCAGCGCGTTCGACATCAGGTTGATAAGAGCCTGACGAATCATGTCTCGATCGCACTCGCAATAGAGCTCGCCGCGAAGAGCGTTCGCGTCGAAGCGAAGACGCAGACCGCGATCATTGAAGAGCTGCTCCTGAGACTCGACCACGGAGCGAACGAGGCCGACCATCTCCGTGCGTTCAGGCCTGAAGGGCGTAGTGCCATTCTCGATACGCGACAGCGTAAGCATCGCAGAAACCAGACGCGAGAGACGACGAACCTCCGAGGCGACGGTCTCGAGATGTTCCTCGTCGGAGGGAAGGACGCCATCCTGCATAGCCTCGACCGTGGCGAGCATCGCCATGAGAGGCGTACGCAGCTCGTGGGCAACGTCGCTCGTCAGGCGATGCTCAAGCTTAAGATCGCGCTCGAGAGTCGTCGCCATATCGTCGAAGGTCTCGCCCAGCTGACCAATCTCGTCATCGCCGACAATTCCCGTGCGGGCGGTCAGGTCACCGGAGCGAATCTGGGCAGCCGTCGATGTAATCGACTTCACGGGCTTGGCGAGCTTGCGAGACACAAGGACGCCCATGAGGCAGGCGAGGATCACGGCGACAACGCTCGCCGTGACGACGGCCTTATAGGAGTTGGTGCGGAAGGCGGCGTCACCCTTGGTGAGCAGGGCGTCAGACCCGAAGGCCCAGAGACGGACCGTGCCGATCACGGAACCATCCTCGAGCTTTACCTCGCGCATAACAACGGACTCGGCGTCAGTGGGCGCGAGCGAAACGGCATTGCTGCGTGCCGGCGCGGGCGCGGGAACGGTGGAAGCCTCTTCCTCGACAGAACCAGCAGCGTCAGTGGCGGCGTCAGGTGTTACCGCCGTCTCGTAACTACCGCCCGCCCAGGTATCGTCATACACAACTTTGCCATCAGCATCGAGGACCTGCACGCCGATTTCGCTTGAAATGGACGACGCCTGCACAATGCGATCGACCGCGCTGCCAGAAAGACCGGTCGTGGAATCGTAGTCCTCGGCAAGACCATCGGCGATGACGGCGGCATAGCGATCCATGTTTGAGCGCGTGTAGTGCATGAACTGGGCTTCCCAATTCACGCCGAGAACGGCGACGAGTATCACGGCCGTCATGGCCGCGATACTCGCAAACATGAGCGTCATACGCGCTCGATATGACATGTGCCGCGACTTGCGATTCGACAGCGTCTTCCACGACGCACGAGCGGAATCGCTCGTGCGCAGGGACTCGGGGATATCATCCTCGCGAGACGCATCCTGACGGATGCGCTTGCCTATGACAAACTTGGCGGGAACCACTGCTTACCGGCTATTTCTCGTCCTTGGCGGCGGGCTCGGGAGCGTCGAAACGGTAACCCACGCCATGGACGGTATAGAGCCAGGTGGGGTTGCGCGGATCGTCGCCGAGCTTGGCGCGCAGGTTCTTGACGTGAGAGTCGATGGTGCGCTCGTAGCCCTCGAAATCATAGCCGAGGACCTTTTCCACGAGCTCCATGCGGCTATAGACCTGGCCCGGATAGCGGGCGAGCGTCACGAGCAGCTTGAACTCAGAAGCCGTGAGGTCGACTTCCTTGCCACGGACGGTCACCTTGTGAGCGGAGATGTTGATTACCAGGTCACCGTAATCGAGGACCTCGACCGTGGGCTCGTTCTCCGTGCGGGCACGACGGAGAAGGGCGCGCACGCGGGCGACGAGCTCGCGCGGCGAGAAGGGCTTGACGAGATAGTCATCAGCACCGAGCTCGAGACCGATGATGCGGTCCTCAACCTGGTCCTTTGCCGTGACCATGATGATGGGCACATCAGACTGGTCGCGAATGGCACGGCAGACTCGCTCGCCCGAGAGCTTGGGGAGCATGAGGTCAAGAACGACGAGGTCAAAACCGTGCTTCTCGAACTCCTCAACGGCAGTTTGGCCGTCACCCACGGCGCGGACCCAATAGCCCTCGCGCTCGAAATAGGCCGCGACGGCCTCGCGGATGTTCTTCTCATCCTCGACAAGCAGGATCTTTTTCGTATCTGAAGCCATGAAGGCCTCCCATCAGCTGTTTGGTGCCCTGGAGGCATATGCGCTCCAGGCATTCCTGGGTTCAGTCTACCCCACAAGAGGGTTTTAGCACACATCGAGTCGGCGGCAGGCGGGTAGGCGAGCCAGACCGGCAGCAACGGACACCGTGCTTCCAAGCTTACAGAGTCCAAGCCCTCACGTTCACAGAGCTGGGATAACCAGTGTCCTCGTCCTTGACGGTGGCGAAGGTCACGAAGGTCGAAGTCGTACCCATACTTGCCGGATAATCGCCAAAGTCGAGGCATCGGTTGGGGGCCACGAGTGTGGCGTACGTCTGGGCGTTCGTATCCACGATAAGGTGCGAGGCACGGACCTTCACAAGGTAGACGCCGCCCTTGCCCGCAACCACGGATACCGGTTCGCGCGGAAGCGCGATGAACGGGCCATCTCCCGAACCGATATACGTGCCCATCGAACCAAGCAGGCCGGTGCTACCGCCATAGTTCTTCTCAATGGAGAAGACAAACTGTCCCCCCATGTAGACGGCCGAGAGCGGCGCGACAGAGGCGGGCAGGACAAGCTGCGCCACCTGGTTAGACAAGTTGCTCTCGAGCGAATAGGCGGTGATGCCGTAATAGCGCCCCTCGTTCACGCGGACACGCGGGACAAGAACGACGTTGCCATCGGAGACCGACGGAGCGCAACCGAAGCGGCCTTGCGAACGAACGACCTCGTCGGCAGAGCTCGCGCCAGCTTGCCAGACGTAGCAGGAGGAGGGCTCCGACGTGTTGCTTCCGCCTGTTGAAGGCATGACGAGCCAGATCACGTTCTTTCCCGAGCAACACATGAGCGGAGGGTCGTAGTTTGCGTCCGCCTGCCAAAGGGCCGAGGCGGTACCAAGACCGCCATCCGTAAGGGAGGCCGCGAAGAGCTTCCAGTCATGAGTGACGACGTCGAACTCAATCCAGGCATACACGGAGTCCGAGCACTGCGCGTCATAAATGACGTAATTGCCGCCAGCGGTCGCCGCTGACAGGAACACCGTATTGGCGCCACTTGCAATCGAGAATGCACCCGCGGAGGTCATGGCAGCAGGTGAGGTGCCCGGCATGACATAGGGCTTCCATGATCCCTCCGAGGGACGAAGCACACAGCCGAGGGGGAGATTCCAGGAACCAGCCTCCGCGAGCGACGCGGTGCCCGCGCCCTCACTAGCCTCCTGGTATTTTCCCTCAATGTCGCCAGACCCCAAAACGTACGTGGCGGTCCCAGACTCCACGACGATAGGATCGTTCTCATCAGTAGTGTCAGAACCCTTGCAGGACGAAAGCACCGAAATCGCCGCCGCACCGGCAGCGGTTGCAGCGGTCCCGCGGAGAAAGCCGCGACGGGATATGTTCTTGGGCAGGATGGACAAGATGGTCCCCTACGCCTCTCGGGCAGCCTTAGACGCCTCGTGCAGACCAATCGTGAGCTGATCGGCACAGGAGGTCTTGCGCGGACCACAGGTATTACCAGCAAGGATGTTGGAGATCTCCTCGACCGGATGACCGGCAACGAGCTTGGAGATGGCCTTGAGGTTGCCGTTGCAGCCACCCTCGAAAGAAACCTGCTCGATGGTGGAGCCGTCATCGGAAAGCGCGATGTGAATCATGCGGGAGCAGACGCCCTTCGGGCGGAAGTCGTAGGTGAACACGTTCCCCTCCATGTTTCGTCAATTTCTATCAATAGCCCTCCCGCCAGTATCCCCACTGACGGGAGGGTTCACGCGCGAGAATTTCGCAGAGGCCGAGCTTACTCGAAGGACAGCTGCTCGAGGCGGTCGAACACGACGTTGATGCGAGTCAGGAAGTCCCACGGATCGAAGATCTCGTCAAGCTTCTCGTCGCTGACGGTGCAACGCGGGTCAGCCTCGAGGCGCTCCTTGAAGGTCGGGCCAGAGACGCAGTCCTGAACCTCATGCCAGGTAGCCATGGCGTTCTCCTGGACAATGGCATAGGCCTCCTCGCGGGTGATGCCCGTGTCGACGAGGGCGAGCAGCACCTTGGAGGAGAAGATCAGGCCGCGGGTCTTGTTGAGATTGGCCATCATGCGAGCCGGATAGAGCTGCAGGCCATCAATCACGCGAATGAGGCACTGGAACATGTGGTCGAGCGCGATGAAGGAGTCGGCCTGGGCGACGCGCTCCGCGGAGGAGTGCGAGATGTCGCGCTCGTGCCAGAGGGCAACGTTGTCGAAGGCGACCTGGGCGTTGGACTTGACGATGCGCGAGAGGCCGCAGACCTTCTCCATGGTGATGGGGTTGCGCTTGTGCGGCATGGCGGAGGAACCCTTCTGGCCCTTGCGGAACGGCTCCTCGGCCTCGAGGGTGTCGGTCTTCTGGAGGTTGCGGACCTCCGTGGCGATGCGCTCGCACGTGGCGGCCGTCGTTGCGAGGACGCCGGCGAGGTAGGCGTGGTGATCGCGGCTGATGACCTGCGTTGACAGCGGGTCATGGACAAGGCCGAGGTGCTCGCAGACGTACTCCTCAACGAACGGGTCGATGCTGGAGTAGGTGCCCACCGCACCGGAGATGGCGCCAAAGGCAACGTTTTTGCGGGCGTCGCGAAGACGGTCGAGGTCGCGCTTGAGCTCCCAGGCCCAGGAGCCGAACTTCATGCCAAAGGTCATGGGCTCGGCGTGGATGCCGTGGGTGCGGCCGGCACAGAGGGTCTCGCGCTCCTCGAAGGCGCGGCGCTTGCAGATCTCGCCGAGCTTCTGGACGTCCTCGATGATGAGGTCGCAGGCCTGGGTGAGCTGGTAGCACAGAGCGGTGTCACCGAGGTCCGAGCTCGTCATGCCGTAGTGGACCCAGCGACTGGGCTTGGGGTCGCCGGCCGGCACGTCGGCGTCGATGTAGTCCTTCATGTTCGTGAGGAAGGCGATGACGTCGTGGCGCGTGACCTCCTCGATGGCATCGACCTCGGACTTCTCGAATTTGGCGTGGTCGCGGATCCAGGCGGCGTCTTCCTTCGTGATGCCGATCTTGCCAAGCTCCGCCTGTGCCTCGCAGGCGAGCACCTCGATCTCCTGCCAAATGGCGTACTTGTTCTCAAGCGAGAAGATGTGCCCCATCTCGGGACGGGTGTAGCGATCGATCATGCGGCTCCTCCTGTGATGTCGCGGCTGGCCGGCGTGTCAACATGCATAACGCTCCGATTTTAGCGCGTGTGCGCCTGGTGGCGCTTGGGGACGGGGTCGATCCGTCACCGTAGTGCCCTGGCCCCAGCGGCACCGGGCGCTACCCGCACATGCCGCAGGAGGAGCACCCGGAGTGAAACTCACGTGCCATGCTCATGCCCGAGGCTGTGACGGCGAGACCGCCCTCGCCCGTCTCGCGCAGAGACGGGGGCATGGTGGAGCCAACACACCGCATGGCCTCGACGGCGTCGTCAAAGCGGATCTTTGCCGGGATGCCGGCAAGGGCCATCTCGGCACAGGTGACGGCAACCATCGCACCCGTGGCGTTGCGGTTCACGCAGGGAACCTCGACGAGGCCGGCAACCGGGTCGCACACGAGACCAAGCAGTGCCTGGATCGCCATGGAGGCGGCGTCAGAGGACGCCTGGGCGCTCCCGCCGAGAAGCTCGACCATCGCCGCGGCGGCCATCGCGGCCGCGGCGCCCGTCTCGGCCTGGCATCCTCCCTCGGCACCGGCCAGCGTGGCATTCCTCTGTATGAGCATGCCAATGCCGCCGGCGGTAACGAGCCCGCGCACGCAGGCATCACGCGAACAGCCAAGCTCGTCGCGAAGCGTGAGGATGACGGCCGGGATGATGCCACACGAACCGGCCGTGGGGGCGGCCACGATGCGACCCATGGAGGCGTTGAGCTCCGAGACGGCAAGCGCGCGATATGCCACGTTGCCAACGAGGCCACCAGTTGCGCACCCACCCTCGCGGACGGCATCGCGCATCCGCCGCGCGTCCCCGCCCGTGAAACCGCTCGTGGAACACAGGCCCTCGGCGCATCCCCGCTCAACGGCCTCAGACATCACCTCGAGTCGCTCACCCATCTGCTCGAGAATGGCCTGAGCCGAGTCATCACCAACCTCGGCCTGCTGGGCGAGAATCACCGAAGACAGCGGCCTGGCGCTTCTCTCGGCCTCATCCACGAACGAGGAGAGAGCCGCGGCGGAGACATGAGCGTCGATGCCGCTCAGATCAGGAACCTCGACGGGAGCGCACCCCTTGTCCCTCTCATCCCCAACGGGAGCAAGCGACGTGCAAGAGACAACGTCCCTCAGGCGGCGAATGCGCTCCTCGGCACGTCCGTCAACGTCCCCTTCGACTTCGATGGTCATGACGGCAACCCCTCCGCGGGTCTCGCGCGAGAGGCTGAAGTCGCAGATGTTGGCACCGCAGTCAGCCAGAACGTCGGTCACGGCGGCGATGAGGCCGGGAGTGTCGCGATGCTTCACCACAAAGGCGCGCCGTGTCCCGCTGATCCTAACGGCCATGCCGTCTATGGAGGTGACGAGCACCTGCCCGCCGCCGACGGAGCAACCGCGCACATCGACCTCGGCATTGTCCCGGCCGCGAAGCCTCATGCGCACCGAATTCGGGTGTCCAGCATCCTCCGAGCTCGTCTCGAAGGTGATGGGCACGCCCTTCTCGCGCGCAAGCTCCAAGGAGTCGCGCAGGCGTGGGTCGTCCGGCCTCATGCCAAGGATCCCGGCAGCGATGGCCCTGTCGGTGCCATGCCCGCGATAGGTCTTTGCGAATGACCCATAGAGCGTGATCGACGCCTCCCGAGGCTCCGAGCCAAGAAGGGCACGCGCGATGCTGCCCAGCCGCGCGGCGCCGGCCGTGTGCGAGCTCGAGGGCCCAACCATGACCGGGCCGATGATGTCGAGAATTCCGACCATTGCCTGCCCCTCTCAGACGAGAAAGGCGGCCACCCATGCGGATGGCCGCCTCGAGTGCGGTGGTGCGCCGTCAGGGTCTCGAACCCTGGACCTTGGGATTAAAAGTCCCCTGCTCTACCAACTGAGCTAACGGCGCGATGTTACTGGCGCCACGCGTGCGCACCTGCTCAATTCTAGCGGATGATTGCCGCCCGCGAGCGGCGCGCGGCTATTCCCAGCTCCACTGGCCATGGACGAAGACGGGCACCTCCGTGCCGTCGGCCATGATGCCCGTGACGTCCAGGTCATCGGCACCGATCATGAAGTCGACGTGCTGGGCGCTCTCGTTGACGCCATGCGCAAGCAACGTCTCCTTGTCCATGTCGAGGCCGCCCTCGTAGCACTCGGGGAACCCCATGCCCAACGCCAGGTGGCAGCTTGCGTTCTCGTCATAGAGCGTGTTGTAGAACAACAGGCCGCTCTGGCGAATGGGTGTGTTCTTCGAGATGAGCGCGCACTCGCCGAGGTGGCGTGCGCCCTCGTCGGTCTCAAGGATGTTGCGCAGGACGTCCAGACCACGCTCCGCACCGTAGTCAACGACCTCGCCGTTCTCAAAGCGCAGCCAGAAGTCGCGAATCACCGAGCCGTTATGGACGAGGGGCAGTGCCGAGTGGACTACTCCCTCCACGCGATTGCGGTCAGGCGAGGTGAAGACCTCCTCGGTGGGCATGTTGGGGAAGTAGGTGACGCCCGCCTTCGTCGTGGACGAGCCACCCTCCCAAAGGTGGTGCGGCGTCATTCCCACCACGAGGTTGGTGCCATTGGAGGACGTGTAGCGCAGCGCGTCAAAGTGGCTGTCGTTCAGCTTGCGCTTGTTCTTCTTGAGGGTTGCGTTGTGCGTCTCCCACTCGCTCTCCGGGTCATCGCCGGTCACGCGGGCCGTGTCGAGAATGGCAACCCAGAGGCGGTAGATTGCCTCGGCGTCCGAGTAGTCCGGGAAGACCTTGCGGGCCCAGGCAAGGACGGGCGCGCCGGCGATGCACCAGGCATTCACGCCAAAGTCCAGGCCGCGGCGATAGTCCGCACACTGACGATGCGAGGCAACGGCGCGGGCCGCTGGCTTTGCCGGATCGATGCCGAGAAGGGCGTCGGGGTCCTCGCCGTCGATCCACAGGAAGGCGGCGCCCCCGCGCGCGAGCGAGTTCATCTGCTCGGCCTTCCAAGCAGGCAGCTCCTGGAATCGCTCGACGGGGCAGTTGTCATACTCGAGGCGGCTGATCTCGTCATCGCCCCAGATGAGCGTCACGTGACCGGCGCCCGCCTTGTACGCCTCCTCCACGACGATCCTCACGAACGGGGCCGACTCGACAGGAGCCGTCACCACGAGCTCCTGCCCCGACTGAATGGCGACGCCGCGCCGCACGAGCAGCTCGGCATACTGGCGAAGTCTGGGGGTAAGGCGGCTCATGGCAAGTTCGCACTCGGAGTCGCTCATGGGAATGTGACTCATGGGATTTCCTTCCCTGAACGGGAGACAAGCTCCCGGGTTTGATGGTCTCGCGCCGCATCACGGCATGGGCTTGTTACCCACCAGAGGGCCTTGGTAGTCGCGCGAACCGCTCACCGATAGAAGCCATGGCTGCACACGGAGCCGGGCTGATGGTCACAGCGAGGCCCCGGCACCATTCGATGCCGGGGCCCTTATCTTCTGGAGCGGGCAACGGGACTCGAACCCGCGAATGACGGCTTGGGAAGCCGTTGCCTTACCACTTGGCGATGCCCGCGTATGCGCTCTGAGTCCAGTTTTGACCCGCAAGCGTGAAGAACAGTGTAACGAGCCGCCCCAATTTGAGCAAGCGAAGGGGCAAATCGAACGAACGCGCGCCCTGGTTACGAGAAAAACCAGGCGCCGCGGAGCCGTTGGGGGAGACGGGCGAGGCGCTCACCGACACGCCTTGGCCATCGCTTGGATATGACGACGCGCTGACCTCGCGTGTCAGGTTTGCGTTTGGCGCCGGCATGATTTGCGTTGGGCACGCCCCGTAACCTGCTTATCCACGCAGGAATCGTAGACGGGAGCCCTCATGAACAAAGACGTCAGGAGCATCAGGCAGTCCACAGTCGAGGCAGGTGCACGTGGGAGCCACAAGAGCCGGGAGGAGGGCGGCGCGGGCAGCGCGATGGCATGCCCGTTTGGGCCGGCTGCACCCACATGCGACCAGCGGGGCTGGCGCGCTCATCCCGAGGCCTGGGCCATGGCCATGCCCCTCGTTGACTCGGCGAGATTGGCCGTCCGATGAGAGCCGGCCAATCGAGGATTCCCGAGCGCAGGCGCTCGTTTTTCAAGCGCGCAAGCGCTCCCAAGGCAAGTCACGCAAGAAAGGTCATCCTTTGCGCTGCCCTTATCGCGGTTCTCGCCGGCGGCGGGGTACTTGCCGCAAGCCTGCTTGGCAACCGGGGGTTCGCCGGCGCCATTCTCGGCCGGGCCCAGGAGGGAAAGACGCGCGAGCAGATCCAGGCGGAGCTCAATCAAGAGGTCGAGGACAACATGATGACCGTGAGCGTGCTGCCCTCCCCTCGCCTCTCAAGCTCGGGGGTGCTGACGGTTGGCTTCGAGAACGACCGAAGCAACAAGTTCAACCAACGGTTCACGCTCACGCAGGGTGATGAGGTCATCTACGAAAGTCAGGCCATAGAGCCAGGCGAGAGGATTGACGCCGTGCGCGTTGACGGCGCGCGCGAGGGAGAGGCAGTCGTCGAGGTCCAGGCGGTCGAGCCTGATGGAGAGAGCGACCACGGCTCGCCCACCGCGGTCCAGGTGAGCGTCGTGAGCGAGGCCGAGACATCGGGGGCTGCCGAGACGTCCGGAACGTAGCTGGCGCCCGTTTGCATTCATGCAACCGCACGGCTCGCGACGGGCCGTGCCCAAAGAAGGGAGAATCCTATGCTCAGAACGACCAAGTCCCAGTTTTCCGACAGAATCGCCCATGCCACAGGCCGTCGCTGCGTGGGGCGAGCGGGCGCGCTGCTTGCCGGGCTGTCGCTCGCACTCGGTCTTGTCGCAGCCCCTGCCGCGGCGCTCGCCGAGGAAGGCGGGCGCGTGGGCGAGAACACGACGCTCGTGACCGTGGTCGCAAGCGATGCCAACCTCAGGTTCAGGGTCCCGACCGTCATTCCGTTCGTGGCGGCGAGCGACGGAACCCTCACCGGTCCCAGCCCAGAGGCCACAAAGATCGAGAACCTCTCCGCCTTTGGCCTCAAGGTGACCAACGTCAAGGTCAGCAGCGAGAACGGTTGGAGCCACTCATCCGACGTCAACGGAGCCGACAACTCCATCGACTGGCTGCTTGGTCCCAAGGGTTCCATGGTCCGAGCCTCCGCCGCCGCAGCCGAAACCGGCACGGCCATTACCGACCCCCTCTGGAACATGACCTACTACAGCGATGCCAGCAGCACAGACGACATCCTTCTTGAGACGGCGGGCAACGTTGGGAGGGTCACGCAGGACATCAGCTCGCCTGTTCACATCGGAACCGTCACCTTCACGGTTGCCCCCGGCGCGCATGCGGCGGTCCAGAACGGAGCCCCGGCAGACGGTGATCTCTCATGAGCACCAGGCTTGCGGTCAGCCGGGTCGCCATCCTGAGCGCACTCGGCACGGGGCTGGCACCCTGTCGGGCCGTAGCCTCTGATGGGAGCACGGAGGTAACCATTCGTAGGCTGGAGCAAGATGCGCCAAACCTGGCCAGCGTGCTCGCGCAAACCGGTGTGGGAGACCAGGCCTGGTGGCTCATCGTCGGCGGTTGCGCCATCATCTGCCTCGCCGTTGTCGCCTTGATGCTTGCAAGGAGGAGACATGGCTAGCACCACGCCCCTCAGACGAGCTCGCACGCTTTTGCTCGCGGGAATGGCCGCGAGCACGCTCGTACTGAGTCCCACAACCGCGTTTGCCGACGACATCGAATCCTTTGGCGGCGACATCGTCGTCACCTTGCCTCAAGAGCAATCGCGAGGCATCAGCAGGATGTCTCTGCTCACAGCCCAGACGTCTCAGATTGGCAGTTGGGTCGAGATCAAGCGCAGCGAGTCCACCTACATACTCCAAACGTGCTCCTACTACATCTCTCCCCAGGCGAACCCAGACGGGTCGGTCAGCGTCACGGTCAAGACAACCATGTACAACAAGGCGTCCAGCAGTGGAATCTTCTGGACCACCACCAAGACGCTCTATGACAACGGCACGAGGTGCGCGTTCATCGGAGAGGACTGGAACTCAAGGGCGTATCTTCACGAGTCAATCTCGGAGGAGGCGACGTTTTCCGTTCGAGGAGGCGGCATCCACCGCATCACGTCAACCGAGACGACATTCCGCGGCAGCGCCCAGACAACCTCGGGATGGGACTTCACGATTAACATCCCATTCACCATCTCAGCAAAGGCCGGCGAAGGTGGCTCCATTAGCCCAAACGGAGCATCTCTCGTGTCCTCGGGCGAGTCGAAGGGCTACAGGGTCTTCGCGAATGACGGTTGGCGCATCAAGGACGTCCTCGTAGACGGCGGCAGCGTTGGGGCCCGAGAAGACTACACGTTCTCCAACGTGACCTCAGACCACAGCATCGAGGCCTCCTTCCAGAAGATCTGGAAGGTGAAGTTCGTAGATGGCATCACCGGTGAGGTCCTAAAGGAACAGGTGGTAGACGCCGGGAGCTCAGCCGAGGCGCCACAGGAGCCGAGCCATGACGGTTACCGCTTCGCGGGCTGGGATGGCGACTTCTCCCATGTTGGCGGAGATCTCACGATCACCTCGCGCCATGAGCCCGTCATCTCGGTACGGGTACCGGCGCTGCTTCCCTGCAAGATCATGGCAGACGGGAGCGTCGTCGTGCCAGAGGACTACGCTATCGAAAACCTCTCGGTTGTTCCCGTCCGCGCCACACACATCGAGACAAGCGGCACACCGCAGGACGCCGCCTACGAGCTGAGAGACGGCGACACCATCGTCCACTCTTGGTCGAGCGCAGACGAACCCGCATCTCCCCTACTCATTGGCGCCAATGCGAGCAAGCGGCTTGAAGTCAAGATCTCGAGCGTCTCGGGAGACGGACCTTGGCGCAAGCTGGCAGAGAAGGCCGCAACCAGCGGCTCTGCCGAGGAATTCTGCAAGATTACCTATACGTTTGAAGCCGCATCATGAGCCCGCGACCGCGGCGGCGGATGAGAGGCTGTCGCCGCGGCGTGAGGGTCGAGACGCTTGCCGTAGGCTTGGCCCTCGTTGCGGGAGCCGGCCTCATCGCCCTCGGCGCCCGAGAAATCACGGCAGACCTTGCGCCGGAACAACGCTACGAGCAGCTCAGACGGCGGGTACAAGACCAAGAGGCGTACGAGGAGTCCCACGACCAAAGCGGCCGGTTCGAGATGGAGCCGCTGGCAAGTGCGTGGATCAAGGTTGGCGGGACAACCATCGACTACCCAGTGGCACAGGCAAGCTCAGGCGACCCCGACTTCTACCTGACCCACGACCTCTGGGGAGAAGAGACGCGTACCGGCTGCCCCTACCTCGACGCAAGATGCACGCCGCTCGATGCACACAGGATTATCTATGCCCACCACATAGGAACGACGCAGCTTCAGTTCTCCCCCATTGCAGACGCGTGGAGGCAGGATAGGTTCGACCAAATCGGCAATGCGACTCTCGTGACGAGGAATGGGAGCGAGACCTATGCTCCGCTCTGCGCCCGCGTTGTCGACAAGCAGTTCGCGCCCATCCAGCGATTCTGCATGAGCCAGACAGAGCTGCAGGGCATGCTCAGAGAGATTGCCGGCGAAGCCAACTCCCTGAGCCCAGACGCGAACACCCTCATCGGGCGCGCCGGGAAAGCAATCACGCTGGTCACCTGCGCCTCGCAGCAAGGTGGCCAGCGTGAGAGAACGCTGTTGGTATTTGTCAGCCCAGACCCTTAGGCCCGGCGAATGGCCTCGAGCACAAGCGCACAGACATCCTCGACTCGCTCAGGGCTCACGTTGGCAGAGACGTCCTCCGCTGTGTGGGCGCAGGCAGGAAGGTCTCCCGCGCCAAGTCCCATAAGGGTCACGGCACGCATGCGCTTGCGCATGAGCATCGTCGCATCCGTGTTCGCCCAGGGCCTGGCAACCTTGTCGGCCCCAAGGTGAAGGTCTGCCGCCACGGACTCGAGAAGGGACAGGAATCGGCGGTCCGAGCGACGCGTCACGCCAAAGCCCTCTTGGGTCAGCAGCGCGAGGTCGCCAGCACCAATGCACTCGAGGTTGACGACGAACGCCCCACGCAGATCCTTGCGGTGGGCATCCACGAACGCAGACGCGCCGGCGTGGTTCAGAGAGGAGGAGCCAGTGGCAACGAACCAGATGTCGTGAGCACGAAGCTCGTCGTCACCCATAGCGAGAATGCTGTCGCGCAGGGCACGATCGGTCGGAGAGATTGCAGCGTCGTTGTAGACGGGACGCTCGTCCTCAACGTATGCCGAGGCTGCCTGCGTCTGCTCGTTAGCGGAAGCATCGAGACCGGAGGCGTCATCGGTGCCGAGGGGCGCATCATTCTCGTTCTGGACCTCATCGACCTGAGGCTCAGCCTCGTCCTCGGCGTCCTCGTCCGACCCACGCGCGGGGATGGAGGGCAGCTTGTCCTTGAGCTTGCGAAGGTTGATGTTGAGCGCGGCCCCACCCTTCCAATGGGCGTTGCCGGAGTCATCTCCAAAGTTGTCCCAAGAGCCAATGCTCTCGCCGGACTTCTTGGCATCATAGTCATCGTCAACGCCGAGCCACTCGGACATCGACTCCTCCTGCTTACGCCTCTTGCCAAACAGCCCGGATAAGCGGCCACGGCCGTGGCGCTTCTCGTCGGCCTCGTGGGAGGGCGAGGCACTCAGGACCTCAATGTCATCGGGCTGCGAGGCAGGCTTCTGACGCACGACAGGCGCCGCAGCTGCCTTGTCGATGCGAACCGACGATGGAGCAGCGACGGCCTGCTGGCTCGCATCGGCAAGGCGCTGGGCCATTTGCGAGCGCGGGGGAAGCTGCGAGGACGTGGGGCCGAGCCCATCCTGACCAGACACCTTGGGATCGGGGAGATCAAAGAGAGCGGCGCGGCGGGCGACGTTCGAGACGTTCGCACGACGCGTGGGCTTATAGGAGCTCTTGCCCCAGTCAGGGTCGGCAACGGCATTGGGACGCGGGCGCTTCGGACGGGCGGCAGCCACCATGTCGGAGGCGTCCTCATCGGCCATCGTGTACAGGCCGGAGTGATCCGTCTCGACCAGTGGGCCCTCGTTGGCGTTCTCTCCATCCTCAAGCTGGGAGAGGTCGCTGCCGCTCATGGCAAGGGTAGCGTTCGCAGCGGTCTCGTCCGAAGTGTCGATGCGAGCCTCATCAACCACGGCCATGGGTCGCGTGTCATCCGCGGCATCGTCAGAAGAGGGGGCATCAAGGGGGAGTTCAGAAGTCACACCCGCATCGTCAGCATGGGACGCGCTCGACTCATCAGTGACAGGCTGGGCGGCAGACTCGACCTCGGTGTCTGCGGCGGCAGAATCAGAGGCGGTCGAGGACTCGTCGTAGCTTCGGGAGTCCTCGCTAGGAGAATCAACCTGGTCGAGCGGCTGGGTAACCTGGGGCTCATCAATCGGGGTGGCCACGGGAACCATGCGGACCTCGGGCTCGATGTAGGTGATGGAGCACTCGGCAGGAAGGATTCCAAGCTCACGGATGACCTTCTCGCCATGGCGCGTTCCGATTACCTCCTCGACTTCGCGACGCATCTCCGGCTCACGCTTCTTGGGCTCAGAAACGCTCTCGGGCACGGCCTGTGCGGCATCTCGCTCGGGCCTCTCGACCTTGACCCCCTGGGCCACACGGTCCATCACGCCAAGCATGGCGGCAACGGAGGACTTGTTGTCAACGGAGCCGGAAGCATAGGGCATGAACTTGCTCGCGATAAGCGAGACGCCCCAGACGAGAAGTGGGAGGCAGGCAACAAGGCCAATGACCCAAAACGTCCGGCGGGCGGGCTCGGGAATGAAGCCAAGAAGCTGGATCAGAGCACAGACGGCAACGGCAGCGGCAAGGTAGATCGAATAGGAGGCCAAATACTTCTTAGCCATCGCAAACTCGGGACGAGAGAGGAAGTCAAGGCGGCCAGTGTCGTAGTGCGCAACGACGACGATCGGGCGCTCGCGCTCCGAGGGGTCCACCTCGGCCTCTCGAACGGCAATGACGTTCTGGCTGTGAGCGGAGGGGCCAAACTTTCCAATGACATCGCGGCCGGTATAGACCATCCAGAGCAGCGCGAGCATCGCGGCAACAAGAATGAGGCCAACGATCGTCGCCGCCATGTTGCCCACGCCCATCAGGAGAAGGCCAACGAACAGCAGGACGAGCGCCACGCCATAGGGCACATACCCAAGAGAGGGAGCAGAGAAATCCTGAAGCTCGGTCTTGAGCCCATGTGCAGAGAACTCCTCGGCAAGGATATGGGCGCAGTCAAGCTCCTCCTGGCTGCCAGCAGGCGCTATGCCAACCTCGGTGTCGAGGCGCTCGAGGTAATCCTTAGTGATGCTCATCCGTTCACCTTCCGAATAGCGACAGAGTCGCTACTTGCAGTCGTACTAGAGAGTATACGTCTGCCCAGCAAAATCGCGAACTGAGCACCATGACGATGACTCGAAAATAGCGGGCAATAATTGCTGACTCCCACAGGTCCAAAGATTCATAATCAGGGTCGGAGAGATCACACAGTCATTGGCCACCACTGTTCCAGCTGCAGTCTTCGCCCCACGAGAGGCCAGGGATCGGCATGGCAAAGCGCTCCTCAAACAGCAAACTCCCCCTCAGGGACGGCAAGCAAATCGACCTGGCCCTGAGGTTTCTCGGCGGCGCCGCCTTGAGCCCGTCCGAGCTCAAAAATGACAAGATATTCCGGGGAATCAGCCCCTCGTCACACCACAAGACATTCGGACGCGACCTCGCTGCTCTCAGGGAAGAGGGTCTCGAGCTCACCTCCTCGAGAAGGGGCAACAAGACCTACTGGCAGTTAGACCCCTCATCGCTCGTCAGCGACATGACCGACGAGGTTGACGAGTACTCGCGCGTGGTCGCGACAATGGCACGGGGTCTTCTGACCGAGCCAGGAACGAGCGATCCCGGCACGCTCGGCGGCGCAATCGTCCGGTCCTCTCTCTCCACGGGCGCAGGCACCGGCATCCGCGCAATTCCGGACCTCACCTGCAGCCCGGAGGTTCTCTCCTGCTTCGAGGAGGGCCTCCGCACGCGGACCCCAGTCCAAGTTGACTATCAGGCCAAGGCCGAGAGCAAGTCGGCCACGAGGCTCTTCAGGACCTACGGTATCTTCTCGCTCGCTGGCTTCACCTTCGTGGTTGGCTACCGCCAAAAGGAAGGCGCAGGTGAGAAGGCATGGGACCTCAGAACCTACAACCTCTCGCGCGTTAAAGGCGCCGCGCTCGCAAAAGACGAGCAAACCTACGTGATTCCCGCAGACTTCTCCGTAGACGATTACAAAAAGCTCCCCTTCGAGATCGGACCCGAGGAGAACAGGCAGAAGGCCTACTTCTACATTCCCCCAAGCGCCGTCAAGACGGCGCCCGGCGTCACGAGGGCCCGAAACCAGGATGAGACCGTAAGAAGACGTGGAGGAAGCGTCATCTGGCCCTGCGAGATGTGCGACGAGGAGGCCGCGGCCAAATGGGCCATCGTGAACGGGCTCATCCCGCTCAGGCCCCAGTCGCTCGTTGACACATGGAAGGCAATCCTCGAGGAGGCGAGGCGGAAATGATGAAGCCAAGCAAGGCCTCACATGGTCCGGGAAGACCGCCAGAGCACTGCTTCGAGGATGACCTCAACATTCTTCTTGCCTTTGCCAGATGCGGCGCCGTCTCGGGCAGAAGGGACCTCATGGAGGTCCTGTCGCTCGACAAGGACAGCGTAAACAAGGCTCTCGCAACGCTCACCGAGCCCAGCGACGTCGATGCCGAGGCCGTCTTTGTCGTGGAAAACGCCTACGCCGGCAGGCTGCGGCGCATCGGAGACGGATCACCCCTGCTTGCCAAGAGGCCAAGGCTCACAACCGAGCAGGCAAACGCTTACTGTGAGGCGCTCGACCGGCTCGGCATCCCCCGAGATGACGAGCGCAGAGCCGCGCTTGAGAGGGCCGTCTATCCCAAGGGATATCGTCACCCGGCATCCATCCAAGAGCGCATGACCACAGACGGTGAGCTGCACGCACTCGAGGTGTGCGCCACCTCCATCGTCCGCGCTCGCGGCGTGCAGAAAGAGGATTCCGCCAGCGACGACCGCGAGACCAGAAACAAGGTCAGGCAACCCGTCGTCACCTTCTCATACGCCAGTAAGAACCGAACTGGAAACCGCACGAGCGAGCAGAGGCACGTTGTCCCCTTGGCCCTGCGTCTCTTCAACGGAACCTGGCAGGTCGACGCCTATGACCTCGACAGGAAAGCCGCGCGCACCTTTGTTGCGAGGAACATGGGGGATACCGAGCTGAGCGAGCAGACTGCCGTGGCCATCATCTCGAGCATAGACGCAGATGACGGAAACCGGGTCATGATCACCTGCTCAGACATGGACACCGCCCACGAGCTTCTCGCACTCAACGAGGCGCGGCTCGAGGAGACAGCCGACGGCATCGTCGTCTCCATTCCCTACTACCAAGACGGCGAGCACTCCACGCCTGGCAGCTGGCTCCCCAGGCATCTCATCCCCCTCATGGGCTCCATATCCTTCGAGGACGAGAGAATCAGCCACGCCATCACCGAGATAGTCAGGAAGGACCTCGAGCACGCGCGGAGACAGGGCTGCATCTAGCGCGGTGCTCCATACCTGTCGAGTCATACGACGGGGCCACACGAACCTGTTGTCCGTGCGGCCCCGCGCATCACACTCTTTCCCTCAGTGGCTCTCGCGCCATGACTCCAGATAGCGGCCAACCATGTCGGCACCCAACGTCGACACGCTCTTCGTAGGCATCGAGTTGAGGAACACCTTGCCATAGCCCTTCGTGCACACGCGGCTGTCGGCAAGGACGAGCACTCCCGTATCCGTCGACGTTCTGATGAGACGGCCCGCCGCCTGCTTGACCTCGAGGACGGCCTCGGGGAGGCTCCAGCGTCGCCAGGCCGCTCGGTCGCGGGCAGAGCGCTCCTGGACAAGCGGGTCCTTCGGGCTGGAGAACGGCAGCTTGGGAATCACGACGCAGCGAAGCGTGTCGCCGGCAGCATCGAACCCCTCCCAGAAGGACTTCAGCGCCATGAGCGAGAGGTCACGATCTTCCACGAACCTCCTGCTCAGACGTCTCACCGAGGAGCCGCGCTCCTGCATGGCCACGCTCAGGCCACGTGCGGCGAGTCTTGGCTCGAGGGCCGCGTGCGCAAGCTCCATCTCCCGCCTGTTCGTAAACAGCGTCAATACCGAGCCGCCCATGGACACGTGCACATCAAACAGCAGGTCAACAAGGGCGTCGAGATAACCCCTGTCGCGCGGGTCCGGCAGGTCCCTCACTGCAATGGCGCTCATGTTCCGGTCGTAGTCGTAGCCAGAGGGGAGCGACACCTCGCGATGCCTCCCCTCCTTGAGCAGCGACAGCCCGCTTGACCCGTTGAAGTGCGAGAAGTCACCATCGACGCTCATGGTCGCGGAGCTGAACGTGACGCTTCGCATCTCCGGATACCACCTGTCAGCGAGCTCGGCGCCAATATCGAGCTTCTCGGCAACGAGCCGCTCCTGACCGATTCGGCGCTTGGCCTGGGGCAGCTCGGCGTAAAAGACGTAGGAGTCATCCACTGCCTCAATGATCGTGGCACAGGCGTCAATGAACTCGCCAAGCTCTCGGCAGGCATCCTCGAGAAGCGAGGTCGAGGGATTACTTGGCGCTGCGTCATCCGAGTTCCTCTCGGCAAGGATCTTGTGGGCTCCGTCGAGATCGTGGCGCGCGGCGGCAAGGCGATCCACGAGCTCCTTTCCCGCGGCCCCCACGGCAGCCCACTCGTCGCTCGAGCGCGCCTCCTCGCCCAGCCAAAGCGTGACCATGTCATAGCCACCGCTCCTGGGGGCAAGCGCACTGAGCGCTCGCACGGCATCGAAAAAGTTGGCTGACGAGATCATCGCGGTGGCCACAGAGTTTGCCGCCTTTGCGAGAAGACCGCATGCGGGAGTCGCCGCCTCGCTCGAGGCTGCGAACGCAGACGCGGCACCAATGGCACCGGACTTGGACCCCCCAAGCGTCTCGAACAACGTCCGCGCGCGCTCGGCAGACACCTCGAGCGCCCACTGCCTACGGGCCTCGGCCTCAAACGAGTGGGCCTCGTCAACGACCCAGTTCCTCACGGGCGGGAGAATCGCACCGTCTGCCTCGACGTTTCTCAGCAACAGCGAGTGGTTCGTCACCACGATGTCGGCCGCGGCCGCACGGCGACGGGCACCGTGGAGCATGCAGAGGTTTGGGTAGAACGGGCACTCCCTGCGCTTGCACTCCTTGTGCGTGACGGTGAGCAGGCTTCTCGGCACGCTTCCCCAGCGTATGCCGAGCGCATCAACGTCGCCTTCGACGGACTGACACGCATAGGCGTAGGTGACGGCGATGGCCGTGAGCATGTCGGAGGCCATGGTGTTTCTCGAGCGGCCGTTGCTCGCCACGTCATCGAGCGGAAGCTCCGCGTCGACGCTTCTGTTCAGACGATACAGGCAGGGATAGTGGTCATACCCCTTCAGGCAGGCATATGAGAGGCCACTGGGAAGCACCTTGGCAAGCGCCGGAAGCTCATGCGAGACAAGCTGGTCCGTAAGCGCATTCGTCTTCGTGGCAACGCCACAGGTAACCTTGTTGAGCTTTGCATACTCGGCGAGGGGAAGCAGGTAGGCCACCGACTTGCCCACCCCGGTGCCCGCCTCGATGGCACGCATCGTCGACGTGGCGAGCGCCGAGCGCACCTCCTCCGCCATCTGCACCTGGCTCGGACGCGGCTCGAACGACTCATACATCCTCGACGTCAGACCACCAGGCTCAAACGCGGCCCTAATCTCATCGGCCGATGGCGCGCGAGCGTCCGTCACAAGTTCGTCCACGTCTGGTCGCGGAGAGGCGGACGCAGAGGAGAGGAGCCTCTTGCGCTCGGCGGCAAGCGAGAACGTGGCGTCCGGCTCCGCAAGCGTCAGGTAGGAGATGATGGGGCGGTAGGCCCACTCAACATCCGGATGCATGTTCGCAAGCGTCACGAGCAGCCCGGCAGGCAGGTCGCTCAGGGCACAGAGGATGACGCGCCACATGCCGGCCAGGGCATGCACGTCGTCCAGGGCGCGGTGCGAGACGCTGGCACATCCGAAGGCCTCCGCCATGTCTTGGAGCTTGTGCGTGGAGAGCCTCGGCAGGGCAATCCTGGATAGGGCGAGGGTATCGACCCACAGGTCGCTCACCTCGTGCCCGCCGGGCACCCGCTCGATGAATGTGCGGTCGAACGTTGCGTTATGGGCAAGCACCGGCGCGCCGGCTACGAAGTCGGCAAGCTGGGCCACCGCCTCCCTCGGGCTAGGCGCAGCCGCAACATCCAGATCCGTGATGTTGGTGAGTGCCTGGATGTTCTTGGGGATGGGCATACCGGGGTTCACGAACGTTCGGAACGTGTCGACGACCTCGCGCCCGCGCAAGCGAACGGCAGCTATCTCGGTCAGTTGGCACTCGGAGAAGGACAGCCCCGTTGTCTCCGTGTCGAGAACGACCACGTCATCCTCGATGAGGCCAAACTCCTGGGTCCTTGCGCGCTCAGCGAGCGACCTGTATGCCTGCTCCACCTCGGCGGGGGTATCTGGAAGCAGGATCTCTCCCAGGTAGTCCCTCTCCGCGCCGTTGTCTTCGCTCACTGCCACGCTCTCTCTTTCCTTGCGATCATTGCCCATCTAGTCATTCGTCCTCTTGGTTGTTCTCGAACCGCGCTCAAGGGCCAGCTCCACGAGCTTGCGACACAGCTGGGGAAAGCCCATTCCGGCACGGGACGCCGCATCAGGAAGAAGCGACTGCGGCGTCATACCCGGAATGACGTTCGTCTCGATGATGTAGGGCACGCCGTCCGCATCAACCATGAAGTCGCTTCGAGACGTTCCCGAGCACCCGAGGGCACGGTGCGCCATGCAGGCAAGCTCCTTGGCCCTTTCGACCACGTCCGCGGGAAGCTCCGGGGGAATCACATGGTGCTTCGAGGGGTCGTCGTACTTCACGGACAGGTCGTAGAAGTCGGTGTCATAGCGGACCTCGATGGCCTCGAGCGCACGGACGTCCTCGTTTCCCAGCACGGGCACGGTAATCTCGGTGCCCACAACCGCCGCCTCGACGAGAACGCGCGTATCGAAGCGGAACGCTTCCTCGATGGCGGCAGGCAGCTCGGACGCCTCGGTCACGCGCGTGATGCCGTAGCTCGACCCACTCGAGACGGGCTTCACGAACGCCGGGAGTCCCACACGCCCGACAAGGTCAACGACATCGTACCCTTCGCCCTTGTAGAGGCAAACCTCCTTGGGCGTGGGAATCCCGTGTTCGCGATAGATATCCTTCGCCATCGCTTTGTCCGTGGCAAGGGCGCTCGCAAGCACACCGGAGCATGTGTAGGGAATGCCGAGAAGCTCCAGGAAACCCTGTACGCATCCGTCCTCTCCATACCGACCATGCAGTGCCACGAACGCCACGTCGTAGCCGCCGTCCGCAATGGCGTGAACAAACTCGCGATCCGCGATGTCGTAGGTGTCTACCTTGGCAAACCCAGCTTCGAGCAGCGCCTGGGCACTTGCCCTTCCGCTGGTGAGCGACACTTCTCGCTCATCAGACCAGCCGCCACACAGAACGGCCACCTTGCAGTTCGTTACGTCGGCCATGGTCCAACCTTTCTCGACACACACATTGCCTACGAACGCGCCCTCAAACGCTGCGATACACTCGTAACCGCACGTCTGACGTGCAATCCATTCAACATCACGGCAGAAAGGCCGCGACATGTCTATCCATGATACAGAGTCAAGCAGCCGCAAAGTTGACCTCAGAACGCTTTCCCACGAGCAGCTCGTTGATCTTATGGAGCAGCTCGGATATCCCAAATTTCGCGCCAAGCAGGTCGAGGATTGGGTCTGGAAGCACAACGTCTCCAACTTCCAGGAGATGACAAACGTTCCCGCGGCCCTGCGCGCCGACCTCTCCGCTCGCTGCACGCTTGGTGGCACCAGCGAGGTCGCGCGCCAGGTTTCAAGCGACGGAAGCAGGAAGTACCTGCTGCGCTACTCCGATGGCACCCAGGCCGAGTGCGTCGGCATGCCCACGAGGAACCGCCTTGCCGTGTGCGTCTCCACTCAGGCGGGCTGTCGCATGGGCTGCGTCTTCTGCGCCACCGGACAGGGCGGGTTCACCCGTTCCCTCAAGGCTACCGAGATCTATGACCAGGTCATGCACGTGAGCGAGGACTTCCAGACGCGCGCCTCAAGCGTCGTGATGATGGGCCAGGGCGAGCCCTTCAATAACTATGATGAGGTCATCAAGGCCCTCCGCATGCTGAACTCTCCCGAGGGCGCGGGAATCGGCGCTCGTCACCTCACGGTATCTACCTGCGGTGTCATCCCCATGATTCGGCGCTTCTCAAAGGAGCCCGAGCAGTTCACGCTTGCCGTCTCCCTTCACTCCGCCATTCAGTCGACCAGAAACGCGATCATGCCCGGCGTCAAGAAGTACACGCTCCAGCGCCTCCACGACGTCATGGGGGAGTACGTTGAGGCCACGGGCAGAAGGCCTACGTATGAGTACGCCCTTATCGGTGGTGTGAACGACAACAACGCTGAGCTCGAGGCACTCTGCGACTTCACGAGAGGAACCCTTGCTCACGTCAACCTCATTCAGCTGAACGATCTTGAGGACTCCAGGCTCAAGCCTTCCACTCAGGAGCGCGCCGAGCTCTTTGTCCGCAGACTCGCCCAGGTGGGCGTAGAGGCAACCATTAGAAACTCTCGCGGCAATGACATCGACGCCGCCTGTGGACAGCTCTCTCAGAAGCATCGGGAGTAGCGGACAAGTCAACCTTGCCCAAACGCAGTTAGGGGATAGTAGAACATATGTTCTACTATCCCCTATTCATTAAAACAGCTGGTAGATATCCTAATATCCTATCCCATGCCACTGCTGTTCAACCCACTGCCTGTTATACTCGGCGGCTTCTTCCGTATCAAAATCACCCATTGGGTCCATATACGTCGACAAGGCCTGACCTGCCAGGCAGCAAGTTACACTCGCAGCTTTTCTCACGCTTTTCCTAGCGCGCTCATTAAGAAATACATTCCAGAAGACTGTGAGACCACCAGCTACAAGCAGCGCGCTTCTAAATCCCCGAGAAACTACTCCCAAGCATCATCACGCTCCTCTTCATTGCCTGGCTGGATCTGAGCCAAAATGCGGGCCAGCTCATCCTCGTCCTTAAACTCGATCTCAATCTTGTTCTTGCCACGAACTTGTTTGACCTTGACGTTCGTGTCGAGCATCTTCCTTAGCTCTCGGGCCACGCGCTTGAATGACTGCGGCGCAGCAACCCTTGTTCTTGTTTCGGTGTGCTCGACAGAAAACAACGGAGCAAGATTTTCTGTCTGCCTTACGGTCAGACTCTCTGTCACAACCTTCTTGGCAAGCTTGATCCTTCCCTCCTCGGAGGGCACAGCAAGAATTGCACGAGCATGACCGGCTGTCAGCAGCCCCTGCTCCATCATGTGCTGAACCTCTACCGGAAGGTCCATGAGCCTCAGCGTGTTGGCAATTGCCGAGCGGGACTTCGAGAGTATCTTGGCTAGCTCTTCCTGGGTCAGGCTTCGGCTCGTGAGAAGCTGTTTATAACCCTTTGCCTCTTCGATTGGTGAAAGGTCTGATCTCTGGAGGTTCTCAATGAGGGCCAGCTGAAATACCTTGTCGTCATCTATCTCACGAACAACTGCTGGTATCTCGTTCAGTCCTGCAAGCTTACTTGCCTGGTAGCGCCGCTCGCCCGCAACGATCTCATACTTTTGACCTTTTCTTCTCACGAGAATTGGCTGAAGCACGCCGTTTTGTCTAATTGAATCAGCAAGCTCTGCAAGCTTATCTTCATCAAAAGTCTTTCTTGGCTGATTTGGGTTCCTCACGATTTCAGAGATGCTAAGGACAGCCTCTGGCTCATTACCAGTCTCGGCGTTAGCTTCGCTTATAAGTGCGTTCAACCCACGGCCAAGTCCGCTCTTCTTAGCCACGACGAATCACCTCTCTTGCAAGTCCACGATAGGCGATAGCACCCTTATTCGTTGCCGAATACATAGCAATCGGCAATCCATGGCTCGGGGCCTCAGAGATCTTTACACTTCTTGGAATTACCGTCTTGAACATCTTATTGCCAAAGTACTTTTTAACCTCAGCAACAACGTCATTTGAGAGTGTCGTACGCTTGTCATACATGGTCATGAGTACACCAAACACGTCAAGCGACGGGTTGAGACTCGACTTCACAAGCTTCATTGACTCAAGAAGCTTAGTAACGCCCTCAAGCGCATAGTATTCGCACTGAATAGGAATCAACAGACCATTAGCAGCTGACAACGCATTGATTGTGAGAAGGCCAAGTGATGGTGGGCAATCAATGAACACATAGTCAAATTCATCCTTAACCTCTGCAATAAGGTTCTTAAGGATACTCTCACGCGCAATTTTACTTACAAGCTCGATTTCGGCACCTGCAAGCTGAATTGTCGCTGGAACCACAAATACACGGGGTTCGGGAGTCTCAACAATCAACTCGCTCATTGAATAACCTTCGAGAAGAGCATCATAGATATCATGCTCCAACTCGTCCTTATCGATTCCGTAACCACTGGTCGTGTTTCCCTGTGGGTCAAAATCAATTACAAGGCATTTCTTATGCTCTTCTCCAAGGGCAGCAGACAGATTAATGGCAGTAGTCGACTTACCAACGCCACCTTTTTGGTTGATAATCGCTAAAACGTTAGTCTGCTTATTTGGATTACTACGCTTTACATCCTTATAACCCATTGAAATCCAATCTCATTACACTGAATGTTTCACGTGAAACATTGCTACCTTGCAGACAAGGGATTGTTCTTAGCCTCGCCGTTCTTTCTTGGTAGCCTAACTTTACTCTTACTTATCTTTCGCAAGACTACTATCTCTCTATGACCAAAATTCTCAGGCAGTTCGAATGTTTCACGTGAAACAATTTCAAAGCCGCAAATCTTGGTGACCATTTTAGCGTCTCTAATTTCCTGAGCATCAGGATTTGCCTTACCAAAGAAGAGATATCCGCCTTGTTTTACATATGGCTCAGCATACTCAATTAGTACGTCAAGCTTGGCCAGCGCACGTGCAGTAACGATATCGAATGCACGACCGGTTTCTCTGACAAACTCCTCGAGTCGTGCATGAGACGCATGAACGCGATCTTCAAGTCCCATCTCTTCAACAAACTCATTGCATGCATTGACCTTCTTGCCAACAGAGTCGAGAAGCTCGACATTAAAGTTGGAAACTGCTGCAAGAGGGATACCCGGAAAACCACCACCAGTGCCCATATCGAGAGCAAGGGCATAAGAATCCAGAGCAATGTACTCATCCATTACTTTTGCAAATAGAAGAGAATCAAGTGAATGTAGAATCAAGCCATCAGGCATGGTTCGGATGCTCGTGAGATTTATGAACGCATTCTTCTGATACATCAAATACAGATGATGCATGACCAAAAGCAACTGATGCTGACTAAATCCAAGAGAATACTGCTCAGAGAGATTCTCAAGCATTCTAAGGGTATCTTTTGCCGTGACCGAAGAATCACTCACAATTTCATTTTCAAGCCACGAGAGAGCCTTAGAATGGCTTGACTCATTACGACTTTGAGATTGAAGGTCTGTCGACATTACTTGCCCAATCACGAAATGCCAAAACTTCTCGCGACAAGAAGTTTTGGCAGGCATTCATTTCTGTAGTGTGATTGAGCTGCGATTAAACCTAGTCTACTGTATCGCCACTAGATGAGTGAGTTCCGACCTGCAAGGAAATTCATCTTCCATAGCTACAGAGGCAGAACATAGAAAAGGGAGGCCCGCAAAGGACCTCCCACAGATCAGCAGGATATCTCTTGGAGTGTTACTCGGACTTAACCGGAGTAATCACCACATACCTCTCGGGATCAGCTCCCTCAGAGTGAGTAGTGACTTCAACCGAGTCGCGAAGCGCAAGGTGAACAAGCCTGCGCTCGTAAGCATTCATGGGAGCCAGCTTAACAGAGCGGCCCGACTTCACAGCCTTCTGAGCGCTGCTGCGCGCCATGCCCTGAACCTTGTCCCTACGCCTGCTCTTGTAACCCTCGATGTCAACGACAATCGGGTAGTGAAAGCCAATGCGCTTGGAGAGCATGGAGACAAACACAACCTGGAGCGCGTCAAGCGTCACACCATGACGACCAATGAGGATGGCAAGGTCGCCACCGTTTACGTCAAGGATGAGCTCGCCCTCGTCGCCATCATACTCATCAATCGAACAGGTGTTCTCGCCAAAGCAGGCCAGAATACCTCGAAGGATCTCGATGGCAGAGTCGGCAACAACATCGAGCTGCTCGTCCGTCAGGGTACCGGACTCCTCAAAGCTCGTACGAATGGCCTCGAACTCATCGGGCTTCTCGAGGGTTTCCTCACTCATAGCAACCTCCAGATAGACAATGTCGCGCACCTTCGGAGATGAGGGCGCGCGACATGCAGATTACTTCGTGGCTTTAGCCGCTAGCCCTTCTTGTGCGGGCGGGGCTTGCGCTCCTTGCGGACGACGTCGATGCTGACAGGCTGATTGGCCATACGCTCAGCCTCGTCGGCCTTGGCCTTCTCCATGACCTTGCGGGTGATGAAGACCTGCTGGACAACGCCCCAGGCAGAAGAGGTGACGTAGTACAGGACAACGCCCACCGGGACGTTCCAGCCAAACCAGATCATCATAAGCGCCATGACAGCGCCCATGATCTTGGTCTGGCTTGCCTGCGGGGAGTCCGACTGCGTGTTGAGCAGCATGGGAACGAGCGTAAGAATGCCGAACGCAAGAACGAACAGCACGTAGACCCAGGCACCAACGATGCCGAGAGAGCTAACGGCGTCGTTGGTCGTGATCGCAAGGGACTCAAAGACGCCATAGAAGTGGGCGCCCTCGGGAATCTGGTAGCGAAGCACGGAGAACAGGGCAAAGAAGACGGGCATCTGAATGAGCGTCGGCAGGCAGCCACCCAGCGGATTGAACTTGTTCTCGCTGTAGAACTTCTGCATTTCCTCGTTCATGCGCAGGGGGTCGTCCGCGTAGCGCGTCTGAATCTCCATCATCTTGGGCTGGAGAACCTGCATCTTAGCGGTCGAACGGGTGGAGCTGACCGTCAGCGGGGTCAGCAAGATACGAATGATGGCCGTCAGTACGATGATAGCCAGTCCCCAGTCACCCACGAAATTCGCAATGAACGTGAGCACCTGGGCGATGATGTAAATAATCCCATCCCACATGGACAGTACCTCCGGTTGCCCGTCCTTAGGGGACGGGGTCATAGCCTCCTCTGTGGCGTGGATTGCACCTGGCGATTCGCGCCAGAGCAAGCCAACCACCTCTGAGTGCGCCATACCGACGAAGCGCCTCTATGGCGTACTCAGAACAGGTTGGTGTGTAGATGCAAGAGGGGGGGAGAACAGGCGAGATGAAACGCTTGTACACCCTCACCAAGAAGATGAGGGGCCTTGCGAATGCACTCGGCCTGTCTTCCCCCAAATCGCTCATATCTACTGAATCCTCTTCGCGAGCTTGGCAAGCGCCTCGGCAACCTCAGTCGAGGAGGCATTGCGCGTTGCGGGAGTCGAGAAGAGAATCACCTCATATCCACTGAGCGGAAAGCCCGCCTGCCGTGCCGCGGCGCGAAGCACGCGCTTGCACCTGTTGCGACACACGGCGTTGCCAAGCCTCTTGGCGGCAACGAAAGCAACGCGGCTCCTCCCACCTTCCTCGACGGGGCTCACGGTGAGCCTCACGAGACGATGGTTGAGCCGCTTACCGCTCTGAAAGACCTTCTCAAAATCCTGCTTGGACTTGATGGTCTCCATGGGCATGCCTAGACGGTGAGCTTCTTGCGGCCCTTGGCACGACGACGGGCGAGAACGGCGCGGCCGCCCTTGGTGGCCATGCGAGCACGGAAGCCGTGGCACTTGGCGCGCTTCCTCTTATTCGGCTGATACGTACGCTTCATAGGTTCCTCCTGAGTGACACAGATCACTGCATAAGCAGTCAAGCTCTCAGATTGTAGGGGTGTTCCTCTCCAGATGTCAATTTGAATGTTTGCTTTTTCACGTGGTCACCTCGGAAAATACGGCGAGATTTACGTCGCGTTGAATCGTTGGACACAACCTACGGGGCGTGCCAGCGATGAAAACCCCAACAACTAGTGCTCTCTTCTCTCGCGAGACCAATTTCTTGTCAAAAGTTTTCAAGGGAATTCGACACATGTGAAAAACGGGGTGATAACTTTTCACCTCTTGCGGAAAAACTGAGGTCAGAAGTGAAATTTCATGTGTTGTCGGCGTATCTTTTCAATTCGATTACAGCAATATCAGAGCAGGTTATCAACATGTTTTTATCGATTGTTGATAACTTTTCACTCATGGAAGGAACCTTGTGCAAGTTTTCATCAATTGACGGAAACTTGTAAAAAAGAGTGAAATGTAGTGGCAGGATGCACCCGGAAAGAGAAGAGACACCGATGGCAGACGCCTTCTATCCATTCGTCGGCGAGGGTCCGACCGGCATCAGCGACCCCCAGAACGCGCCCGCTCAAGCCAGCGGCGAGCCTCGCGCCCTCGGTGAGGTCGTGACCAACCCGGCAAGAATTGCCGTGTTCGACGACCCCACAGCCTCTCCGCGGGTTGTCGTCATCCAGCCAAGCGACGTCAGAACGTTTCTCGAGGAGATCACGGCCACCGTCACGAAGCTCGCCAAAGAGCAGGGCGGCAGCATCTCCTTCACGGTCATCCGCGAGGTGGTCGAGAACTACGTCCACGCCTACTTCATAGAGCCCACCATCACGATCCTCAACGGGGGCAACACAATTCGCTTCTCAGACCAGGGACCGGGGATACGCGAGAAGGACCGGGCGCTTGAGTATGGAACCACCTCGGCAACGGAGGAGATGAAGCGCTACATACGCGGCGTTGGATCGGGCCTTCCCTATGCCCAGCAGTACATGGAGGACCACGGCGGCACCCTCACCATCGAGGACAACATGAACGCGGGCACGGTCGTCACCATCTCGATGCCCACCCCTCATGCCGCCGAGGTCGCAGCTTCGCAGCAGCAGGGAAACGGGGTGTGGCAGCCGCCGCAGCAGGCTTCCCAGCAGATACCCCAACAGACGCAGGTAACACCGCGGCCGTACGCCCAGCAGGCAAGCGCGAACCCCTATCAGACGTCTCCGCAAGCGCTTCCCCAGCAGATGGGCTATCCCCAACCGGGCTACCAGCAGCCCTGGCAGCAGCCGGCGCAGCCCTATCCCTCGGGCACCTACCAGCCCATGACGCAGCCATACTATCAGCAGCCCGCATACCAGCAGGCCTGGCCTCAGCAGGCGCAGCCCTACCAGGCCGCTGCCTGGCAGCCCGCATACCAGCAGGCAGACCCGCACGACCTCAACGAGCGCGAGTCGCAGGTCATCGCCTACCTGGCCGAACACGAGTCCGTGGGCCCCACCGACCTCGTGAACACATACGGTGGTTCGTTGTCGACCTGGACGCGCCAGCTGCAGTCCCTCGAGGGCAGGGGATACCTGCTCAAGGACAAGCAGAAGCGCCGCCTCACGGAGGCGGGCAGAGCGTTGCTCGGCTAGCCAAGCGAGAGGGAGATTCCCGCCACTGACAAAGTTTTCAACATTTGCAGACGTTGAAAACTACTCGTCCCATATAATGAGTTTTCATCAATCCCATGCGTAGCATGTGCAACGCGAGGGACTGGCGGGAGCTATCTTGCCGCACGCGCGGCACTCAGACCGACGGGAAGCACATGGCCGAGTTCAACAACCAGGAGTCAGACGCCCAGATTCTGTGGGAGGACGTCGTCGCAATACTCACCGAGGACGGACTGGCGCCGTCGACCCTCGCGATGCTGCAGAGCTGCGAGGCGATCGGACTCACGGATGACACGTTGACTATCTCGGCAAAGAGCGGATTCGTGCGCAGAAACGTCGAGAAGAACGCGGATCTCATCAGGGGGGCAATCGAGCGAGCGGCGTTTCAGCCCATGCAGCTCGCGGTTGACCTCAACAGGGGAAGTGCGATGGCGTCGAGCGTCAGCGCACCGGCCGCCATCGCGCAGCCGCGGCCCGCGCAACCCATCCCAGCGGCCACCGCACCCGTGTCCACGCCGACCGTCTCCATGCCGGCACACACGCCACAGGCGAATCCGGCGCCGGCGTCGCACGCCCCCGTCACAAACCAGACAACCATCTCGCGCGAGGACCTCGAGCGCCTACTCAACCCCACGGCCGAGGCTGAGAGGGAGCCGGAGGCCGAGCAGGACGCCCTTGCCAGGCGCCGCAAGAACCCACTCGTACAAGACATCGCCCCGGCAGACTCGCAGTTGACGTTTGATACCTTCGTCGAGGGCGAGGAGAACCAGCTGGCCTTCCAGGCCGCAAAGGCCGTGGCCAACGGAAGCAACGGCTATAACCCGTTGTTCATCTACGGCGGGCCGGGCATGGGCAAGACCCACCTGCTCAAGGCCATCCAGAACTACCTCGCCGTCAATGACCCCGACCGCATCTGCGTCTATCGCAACGCCCGCGAGTTCGTGAGCGACTACACGGACGCCATGGTCGACACGTCCAGGGACGTCAAGCGGGCGCTCGAGCAGAACTACCATGACATCGACGTCCTCATCATCGACGACATCCAGGGGTTCCGCGGCGCGGCGAAGTCCATCAACTTCTTCTTCGACACCTTCAACTACCTCACGAGCAACGGCAAGCAGATCGTACTCGCGGCAGACGAGAGCCCGGCCGAGCTCGGCCTGGAGGAGCGCGTGACCACCCGCCTGGACTCCGGCGTCACGCTCTCGATCCAGGTGCCGAACTATGAGCTCAAGCTCGGGCTCATCAAGGCGTTCTACGAGCGCATGAAGGCGGACGCCATCGAGAACGGCCAGCACGACTACGACGGCACGCTCGACGACGCCTCCCTCGAGTTCATGGCCCAGAGGGCCGGCGCCTCCATCCGCACCATCAAGTCCTTCTGTCAGCTGTGCCTCCTCGAGGCCACGAGCCGCCAGGCCAGGGGCGAGGAGTTCACGCGCGAGGACATCTCGCAGATAGCCACCAAGAAGTGGGGCGCGGACACACGCACGTTCACGATCGAGCAGATCCAGAAGTTCGTCGAGCAGCGCTACTCGGTGTCCCACGCAGACCTCATCAGCAACAAGCGCAACAAGGGCCTCATGGAACCACGCCACGTCGCGGTCTGGCTCGCGAGGGAGCTCACGGACTCAACACTTGCCCAGATCGGCGAGCGGTTCGGCGGGCGCACCCATGCCACCGTGAAGCACAGCATCAAGTGGGTCGAGGACCGTCGTCACGAGGACCGTGTGGCGCACGACAAGATCGCACGGATGAAGGAGGACCTCATGGCCGGCGCCTAGGGCTTTCTACGTTGTCTGTGAAAAGTCGGGTGAAAACCGTTGAAAACCGCCCACGTCGCGTTGAAAGAGTTTTGCACATGCCTTCAACGTTCAAAAGAGAGGTCGTTTCTCAACAAGGAAAAAGGCCACGAACAAGGCACTGAGCTGGTACTTTGCAAACTTGTTCACATTTGAACACGCTTTACTACATCCACTAGCTATATATCTATATATACATACATAGATAGACAAGGAGAGACACATGCGCTTCACCGTCAGCCAGTCCTCGCTCGCCAAGGCGCTCTCAGTGGTCTCGAAGGGCATAGCCTCGCACTCAACCATTCCCGTTCTCGGTGGCATCCTCATGCGCGCCTCGAACGGAACCCTCGAGATGCAGACGTCTGACCTCGACACCTCGATCAGGCACAAGATAGTGGCCAACGTCGAGGAGGAGGGCGAGACGGTCATCTCTGGCCGCATGCTCTCTAACGTCGTGAAGAACCTTCAAGATGCAGCCGTCACCTTTGACGGTGGCGAGGGCACGATCAACGTCACGTGCGACAAGAGCTCCTTCCACCTCAACACGCTCAACGCCTCCGAGTTCCCGAGCTTCCCGGAGATTGCCATGGAGCGCTCGGTGGAGCTCCCCTGTGACGCCCTGTCGGAGATGGTCGACAAGGTCTACAAGGTCACGTCACGCGACACAAGCCGCCCCGTGCTGGCCGGCATCCTGCTGAACGTGGAGGAGAACTGCGTGCGCCTCGTCGCAACCGACTCCTACCGCCTCGTTGTGTGTGACACGAACGTCGAGACCTCCTCGCTCGAGGGCACGTTCGAGATGATCATCCCCGGAACCGCCTTCCATGACGTCCTGAGCCTGCCGAGCGACTCGGCAACGGTCATCATCGGCGCCACGACCAACCAGGTCATCTTCGTCTCGGGCAACACCACCTACGTCTCGCGCCGCATCGAGGGGACGTTCCCCAACTATAAGCAGCTGCTGCCCTCGAGCTGCCTTACCACGATGAGGACGAAGGTTGCCGACCTCGCTGGTGCCCTGCGCCGCGTGAGTTCCATCGCCACGTCCAACTCGGCCGTTCGCTTCGACGTGGACCCGGACGCCGGCCTCGTCACGCTCTCCTCGACCTCTCCCGACCAGGGAGATGCCCGCGAACAGGTGAACGTCGAGGTCGAGGGCGAGGCAAACTCCATCTGCATGAACTATCGCTACGTTGGCGACTGCGTGGGTGCCCTGTCGCAGGACAGCGAAATCACGCTCGAGCTGCAGCAGAGCATGCGCCCGGGTGTGTTCAAGAGCTACGGCAAGATCAACTACCTGTACCTGCTCATGCCCGTGCGGATGTAGCCCGTGTCGCTTACCGTCTCGCGCATATCATTCAGGGACTACCGCAACCTCGCCGGCCGCGTGCTCGAGCCGTCTGAGGGCGTCACGGTGCTCGTGGGGCCCAACGCCGTGGGCAAGACGAACACGGTCGAGGCCCTGCAGTACGTCACGAGCGGACAGTCCTTCCGCAGGCCGTCGCCGTCAGAGCTGCTCGCCCCCGGCGCGGCCGAGGCGCACGTCTCGGCCAGGCTCGAGGGGGACGGGCGCGTCGTGGACGTGGAGCTTGTGGCCACGCCCAACAAGCGTCGGTTCCTGCGCAACGGCAAGCCCTGCCGCGGGCAGGACCTCTCCGGGACGCTGTTGTCCATCCTGTTCTGCCCGGACGACCTCTCTCTCGTGAAGGGGTCGGCATCTCGGCGCAGGGGAGAGCTCGACTCGTTCGGAGCCCAGGCAAACGTGGGCTACCGCAAGGTCCTCTCCACCTACACGCGCTCGATCGAGCAGAGAAACCGCCTTCTCAAGGATGGGTGCGACGACGCCCTCCTCGACGCCTGGGACGAGTCGGTGGCCCTGGGCGGTGCCACGCTGCTCCACCACAGGCTGAACCTCTTTGGGAGGCTCTCCTCGCTCGTGTCCGAGGTCTACGCGGAGGTCGCCGGATCGGAGCGGCTTGCGTGCCGCTATGCCCCGAGCGTCGAGGGAGCCGAGGCGGGCATGGGCCGTGACGAGCTTGTCGGCCTCATGCTCGAGCAGATGCGCGCCCGTCGCGCAGACGACCTCCGCCGTGCCCAGACGCTCACGGGTCCGCACCGAGACGACGTCGTATTCGAGATAGACGGCCGCGACGCCCGTGCGTACGGGAGTCAGGGCCAGCAGCGCTCCGTGGCCCTGGCCTGGAAGATGGCTGAGGTGCGCCTGTGCGAGGACCTTCTCGGCGAGCGTCCGCTGCTTCTGCTCGACGACGTCATGAGCGAGCTCGACGCGAGTCGCCGCGCCTGCGTCACGCGCTTTGTCGAGGGTGGCATCCAGACGATCATCACGACAACGAACCTCTCGTACTTTGACGACGAGCTTCTCGAGAGCATGCTGGTGGTGCCCTATGGCCCAGAGTCGTAAGCGTCGCCTGGAACGACTCGAGTACGATCCCCTCGACCCGTCGAAGCAGCATCAGCCCCAGACCGCCGGCGAGCTCGTGTCCTCGTTTGTCGACAAGAACCTGCTCGCGGGTGCCTCGGCGGCAAGCCTGGCACTCACGACGTGGCGCCGCGTGGCCGGCCACCGCGCGGCGAAGCACACGGTGGCGGTGTGGCTCAGCGAGCCCAGGGGAAGGGCCTCCCTTCCCGACCTCGTCGTCTACCTTGACGGGCACGCCCTCATGGTCGACCTCACGACGAATGCCGAGCTGTACGTGGACCGCCTCGCTCACGCCGGCCTCGAGGTGGGGCACGTGCGCTTCAAGCTCTCGAAGAAGGCAGGTCAGCGGCGCGAGGAACGCGGAGAGACGCGTGAAGACCGTAGTGTTGCGCGAGACCTGCCTCCCCTCACGCCCCTGGAGCGGGCCCATGTTGACGCCGCGACGGCTCAGCTTTCGCCCAAGATTCGCGCGAACGCGTCTAAGGCGATGGAAATGTCGATTCGCCGCGCGAAGCTCAAGACCACGGGAGAATCGCAAACCAGCCCTCAGAACCCGTGAGAGCCGCGCTGTCGTATAAGCGATGCCCCTTGCATGGTGTCTATAGGTTTGGGCCTAGAGATATCCGCGATATGTTCTAAACTAGGAAAGATTGACGTTAACCCTAGGGAAAGGACTGTCGCGTGGCAGAGACTCCCAAGAATTCCGAATACGATGGCGGAGAGATCAAGATCCTCGAGGGCCTCGAGGCCGTCCGCAAGCGCCCTGGCATGTACATCGGCTCGACGTCCGCCAGCGGTCTGCACCACCTCGTATGGGAGATCGTGGACAACTCCGTCGACGAGGCCATGGCCGGCTTCTGCACTGAGATCTCCGTCACGGTGCACGCCGACAACTCCATCACGGTCGTCGACAACGGCCGCGGCATCCCCGTCGACCTGCACCCGGTGAAGAGGATCCCGACGCTCGAGGTCGTCATGACGATCCTGCACGCGGGCGGCAAGTTCGACAACAGCGCCTACAAGGTGTCCGGCGGCCTTCACGGCGTGGGCATCTCCGTCGTGAATGCCCTCTCCAAGAAGGTCGTTGTCCAGGTTAAGCGTGACGGCAACGTCTATGAGATGCAGTTTGCCCGCGGCAAGACCACCGAGAAGATGAAGGTCGTGGGTCAGTCCGAGCAGACCGGCACCACGGTGACCTTCTGGCCCGACGATGAGATTTTTGAGACCTGCGTCTACGACTTTGACACACTGCACAACCGCCTGCAGGAGACGGCATTCCTCAACAAGAACCTCAAGATCTCCCTCACCGACGAGCGCGAGGTCACCCCGCGCGTCGAGGAGTTCTGCTATGCCGGCGGCATCATCGACTTCGTGAGGTTCCTCAATGACGGCAAGGACGTTCCCGAGGGCCTCAAGGACCCCATCTACATCGAGGGCAAGACCGACCCTGAGACGCCTCTGGACAAGATGGGCGAGGTCGAGGTAGCCCTGCAGTGGAACAACGGCTACGGCGAGAACGTCATGTCGTTTGCCAACGACATCTACACGCCCGAGGGAGGCATGCACCTCGAGGGCTTCCGCACGGCACTTACGCGAGTGGTCAACGACTATGCCCGCAAGCAGGGGCTTCTCAAGGAGAAGGAGGCCAACCTCACGGGTGATGACGTCCGCGAGGGCCTGTCTGCCGTCATCTCCGTCAAGCTCCCCGACCCGCAGTTCGAGGGCCAGACCAAGGCAAAGCTCGGCAGCTCCTACATGCGCACCCTCACGAACAAGGTCGTCTCCGACGGCCTGGCCGAGTATCTCGAGGAGCACCCCAAGCAGGCCCGCACGATCGTGAGCAAGGCCCAGCAGGCGTGCAAGGCCCGCACGGCCGCCCGCAAGGCCCGCGAGGCCACACGCCGCAAGAGTCTGCTCGAGAGCGCGAGCCTGCCCGGCAAGCTTGCCGACTGCTCCGTGCGCGACGCCGAGCTCACCGAGCTCTTCATCGTGGAGGGCGACTCGGCAGGAGGGTCTGCCAAGGACGGACGCCGCCGAGACATCCAGGCGATCCTGCCGCTGCGAGGAAAGATCCTGAACGTCGAGCGCGTCGGTGACCACCGCGCCTTCTCGTCCGACACGATCCAGTCGCTCATCACCGCCATCGGCACCGGCGTCACGACGGCCGCCGGCGACGGTGGCGACTTCGACATCACCAAGGCCCGCTACCACAAGATCATCATCATGACCGATGCAGACGTTGACGGCGCTCACATCCGCATCCTGCTCATGACGTTCTTCTACAAGTACATGCGCCCGCTCATCGACGCTGGCTACATCTACGTCGCCTGCCCGCCGATCTTCGGCGTCAAGGTTCGCAAGAAGATCCACTACGTCTACCCCAACGGCCGCCAGACCGAGGAGGAGATCCTTCGCGACACCATCCGCTCGCTCGGCTTCTCGCCCGACGACGACGGTGACACCAAGGACGACTCTGGCAAGCTCAAGAAAAAGAAGAGGGGCTACGACGTCCAACGCTACAAGGGCCTGGGTGAGATGGACCCCAAGCAGCTTGCCTCCACGACGATGGACCCCAAGACACGCATCCTGCAGCGCGTGACCATCGAGGACGCCGCGGCCGCAGACCGTGCCGTCCGCGAGCTCATGGGCAGCGAGGTGGGCTATCGCCGCGACTACATCGAGCGCCATGCCCATGACGCCCGCTTCCTCGACGCGTAAAGAGACCTGCCGACTTAGATAGAAAGGCCATACATGGCAGACGATACCAACATCACGGGTGGCGAGAACGGCGCCGACCTGCCCGAGGACCTCAGGAGGCTGCTCGACCGCGCCTCGGCCGAGGACGAGGGCGCCGACGTCTACGTCGAGTCCGATGAGGACGAGGACAGCGACGACGACGGCGAGCTCGAGGAGGAGTTCGGCGACGCCGGTCGCGGCACCGACTCCGGCGAGACGGACGAGCACGGTGGCGCCCTGCAACTCTCCGAGTTTGGCCACGAGATGCGCCAGAGCTTCATCGAGTACTCGATGTCGGTCATTACCGCCCGCGCGCTGCCGGACGTCCGAGACGGCCTGAAGCCGGTGCACCGCCGCATCCTGTACGCGATGAATGAGAGTGGCATCTTCCCCAACCGCCCGCACAAGAAGAGTGCGTGGACGGTCGGCGAGGTCATCGGCAAGTACCACCCGCACGGCGACTTCGCGGTCTACGAGACGATGGTTCGTCTCGCACAGTGGTTCTCCATGCGCGTGCCCCTTGTCGACGGACACGGCAACTTTGGCAACATCGACGGTGACGGCGCCGCGGCCATGCGTTACACGGAGAGCCGCCTCGCAAAGCCCGCGATGGAGCTGCTGCGAGACCTGCAGAAGGACACGGTCGACTGGCAGCCCAACTACGACGAGTCGCTCTCCGAGCCCTCCGTGCTGCCGGCCCGCTTCCCCAACCTGCTCGTGAACGGCTGCAACGGCATCGCCGTCGGCATGGCCACGAACATCCCGCCGCACAACCTCGGCGAGGCCATCGAGGCCGCGTGCATGCTCATCGACAACCCGGACGCCACGACCGACGAGCTCATGCAGGTCATGCCCGGCCCCGACTTCCCGACGGGCGCCGTCATCATGGGCACGGACGGCATCAGGGAGGCCTACGAGACCGGCCGCGGATCGCTCACCGTGCGCGCGAAGGCCCATGTCGAGGACATGAAGAGCGGCCGCTCCCGCCTCGTCTTCACCGAGATGCCCTACCAGGTCAACAAGGGCGCCTTGCAGGAGAAGATCGCCCAGCTCGTGAACGAGAAGCGCATCGAGGGCATCTCTGACTTGCGCGACGAGTCCAACCAGAAGGGCATCCGTCTCGTCATCGAGCTCAAGAAGGATGTCATTCCGCAGGTCGTGCTCAACAACCTGTACAAGTACACCCAGCTCCAGACAACGTTCGGTGTCATCAACCTGGCCCTCGTCAATGGCACGCCAAAGCTGCTGACGCTGCGCGAGATGCTCCAGCACTACATCGACCACCAGGTTGACGTGGTGACCCGCCGCACGCGCTTCGACCTCAAGAAGGCCCAGGCCCGCGCCCACATCCTCGAGGGCTACCTCATGGCCCTCGATCACATCGACGAGGTCATCAGCATCATCCGCTCGAGCCGCACCGACTCCGAGGCCTCCGAGCGCCTCATCGAGCGCTTCGGCTTCACGCCCGAGCAGACCACGGCCATCCTCGAGATGCGCCTGCGCCGCCTGACGGGCCTCTCGCGCGACCAGATCCAGGAGGAGCTCAATGGGCTTCGCCAGGCCATCGCCTACTACGAGGACCTGCTCGCCAACCCCGAGAAGATCCTGGGCGTCATCAAGGACGAGATGCGAGAGATCGAGCGCAAGTTCGCCGACAAGCGCCGCACCAAGATCAACCCCATGGGCACGCGCGAGCTCAACGTCGAGGACCTCATCGCCGAGGAGGACATGGTCATCACGGTGACGCACTCCGGCTACGTGAAGCGCACGCCGGTTGACACCTATCGTGCGCAGAGGCGTGGCGGCAAGGGCGTCCAGGGCGTCAACCTCAAGGACGATGACTTCGTCGAGGACCTGTTCGTGGCGAGCACGCACGACTACGTGATGTTCTTCTCGAACAAGGGCAAGGCGTATCGCCTGAAGGTCCACGAGCTGCCGATTGGCCAGCGCACGGCCCGCGGCACCGCCATCGTGAACCTCGTGCCGTTCTCCGAGGGCGAGCACGCCACGGCCGTCATCACGTGCCGCGACTTCCCCGCTGACGAGTACCTTATGTTCGCCACGGCCGCCGGAACCGTGAAGAAGACGGCCATGAGCGCCTACGACCGCACCCGTCGCGACGGCCTTATCGCCATTAACCTGCGTGAAGGCGACGAGCTTGTGAACGTCCGTCGCGTGCGCGAGGGCGAGAAGGTCATCCTCGTCTCCACGGACGGCAAGGCCATCATGTTCCCCGAGAGCGACGTGCGCCCGATGGGCCGTGACACGAGCGGCGTGCGCGGCATCACGCTCAAGGGCGACGCGAAGATGCTTGGCATGGAGATCACGAACGGCACCGGCGACTTGTTCGTCATCACGGAGAAGGGCTACGGCAAGCGCACCCCGGTCTCTGAGTACCCCGAGCACAAGCGCGGCGGCCAGGGAGTCTTCACGATCACGATGACGGACAAGAAGGGCCAGCTCGCGGCCTGTCGCGTCGTGGACCCGAACCACGAGCTCATGATCGTGAGCACCACCGGCGTCGTCATCCGTGTGAGGGTTGAGGACATCTCCGAGCTTGGGCGCTCCACGCAGGGTGTGAAGGTCATGGACGTGGACGAGAAGGACTCGGTGTGCGCGCTTGCCCGCATGGAGGTCTCCGAGGACGCCGGCGAGCCTGACGCCGGCGAGACGCCCGTCGAAGACGAGTAGCCGAGAGGGCCCGAAAGTGTCAAAGACTCTCGGGCCCTCTCTTTGAACGGATATGAAGCGGGACCAAGGCCGTCAGATGGCCTTGGTCCCGCTTTTCTAGTTCTGCCTTGGCGCCTTGAAATCGTCCGGGGTGAGGCTCTCGACGAAGTCATGGAACTCGGCGGCCTCGCGCTCCTGCTCGTCTCTCTTCACGGCAGCGAAGTCGGGCAGCCCGGCGCACCGGAGGACCTCCTCGCTGGCAAGCACGGGGGCGTCAGCCTCGATGGCGGCGGAGATGGCGTCCGACGGCCGTGCATCGATGTGATGCTGCTCTCCAGTGGCCGAGCGGACGTCAAGCGTCGCGAAGAACGTGGCGCCCTCGACGCGCGTGATGCTTACACTCTCAAGATCGGCTCCCAGCGCGTCGATGACATCGACGAGCAGGGCATGGGTTGCCGGTCGCTTGTGGTCATCGGCATTCGTGGCGCGCGCAACGTTGGCGGCGTCGACGGTGCCAACGCTGATGGGCAGCACGAGCTCGCTCTGCTCGCGCGCCGTCTCGTCTTCTGAGCGCTCCTGATCAGGCTGCAGGATGATGGCGGAGGGAATGGGGCCACCTCCCACGATGAGGTTCTTCAACGTCATCTTGACCACGTGGACCATCCCTTCTCGTCTTGTGGTGACAGGGGCGCCATCGCCAGAGTCACTGCCTGTCCCTTAGGTAGCGATATGCTACCCGTTGTCATCGAATTTGGCGGCGCAAAAACTTTTTTGAAAAAAGTGGTTGACCTTTGTTTGGGCGATGTTTTATTATAGCGAAGCGCGTTGTGGCGAACACACCGCATGTGGGCCCGTAGCTCAGTTGGTCAGAGCGTCCGGCTGATAACCGGGAGGTCACAAGTTCGAACCTTGTCGGGCCCACCACCTTTTCGCCAATAAACGCCCCAGCGTGAGCCGAGTCGCCGCTGGGGCGTTTATTACTAAAAGGGGACGTAGCTCAGTTGGGAGAGCGCGGGCTTTGCAAGCCTGAGGTCGTGGGTTCGATCCCCATCGTCTCCACCAGTCTGTTTCGCCGGAGTGCTTCTCCGGCGTTTTTTTATGCTGACACCCCCTGCCCGACGCCCGTATTCTCAAGACATCTCTGAATGTCCGCGAAGCGTGAAAAGGTGTAATCGTTATCGTTTCTCCGGACTCTGCCGTCTGCTTCAAAAGCGTTGGATATTTGGGACTCTGTTGAGACTTTTATTGTCTCCCCCCTCTCGAATATCGTGCGAAGATACATGGTGTGACGAAGGGAGGCGACTCGTGCGCGCAACTAGAAAGCTTCAACATATTGCCCCCTCCCGTTATCTCTCCCCGTCGCTAATCATTGAGGTCGCCTCTTTCTCCCTCTACTTCTTCACCTGGAAGCTCTGCATGTCCGTAACGCTGGGGCGTACTCCTCGCCTTGCGGATCCCGGCATCATAGGGAACGTATACGCGATTCTGCTCGCCTTTACGGGGCTTGGTTACGTCCTATTCTGGGTCGCGGGAGCCTATCTTCCCGGCTCGATGGAGAAAAGGACCGTTGCCGCTGCCGCAATGTCTCTTTGCGTTACCGGAGCCATTGGGATGGTGGCAACCCTTCGCCTGTCCGGCTTCCTTATCGCGAGCAGCACGACGATTCTGGCTCTTGGCTACCTTGGTGCCGCCGTCCATTATGGATTTAGCCTCGTGTCGTACGAGAGCGAGGTCTCTGGACGAACGCTTGGGATTGGCATGGGCGTAGCCTCCCTGCTCGAGTATCTAGTCGAAGCCCTCGGGATGACCCCTGCGGTCTTTGTGGTCTGCGTAATTCTGAGCGCGCTTGCCATTTTGTGGCTTGACGGTCGTCCCGCTAGGCGGTGGCTATACGATCACCGGCCATCACCGCAGCAGGTATCCGGCGTGAGCAGGGGGTCGATCGTCCTTCTTGCAGTTGCTGCCGCCGCCATGACCCTCGACTACGGCCTTCTCGACGGCGTCCTCGTCTGGAACTATGCAAATGGGAATATCCTCAGCATCGGTCTCTCCAAGATCGCCTACTCGCTTTCGCTTCCGTTCGTCGGCGTGCTGTTTGACCTGAAGAAAGGCCGTCTTCGCTCCCTCATCACAATATGTGCAATGCTCCTCGTCGCTGCGGCGGTGCCTGCGGCGGAAACGCCGGAGGGAATGCCCGCCGCTGCTTTCATCGCGGGAATATATGGTTCTTTCTATCTCATGTATCTCAGCGCGAGCTTCATGAGGGTCGCGCCCAAGACGTCTTACCCAGAGATCGTTGCAAGTATGGGAAGGGCCATCAGCTGTCTTGTGGGCGCTTTGGGCGCGCTGTTTGCACGTCTCCTCTTTGAATCGCTGGGTGTGGTCGTGACGGTGACCTTGTCATGCTTACTGTCGGTTGTCTGCCTTCTCGTCCTTGTCCGCGACATCGCGTGGGGAATTACGGAGAACCTGGACGAGAAGAAAGAGGGGGCCGGCGAAAATCCCATCCAGGTGCCTGCCCTTCCATCCCGCGAAGAGGCGCTCGTCCTATACGCTGAGAAGATTGGTCTTACCGCGAGGGAGGGGGAAGTGTATACGGCCCTCCTGACGACGGACCTCGGCGTTCAAGAGATTGCGGATGGCCTGTTCGTCTCGCGCCGCGTGGCACAGAGGCATATCTCCGCCATTTATGAAAAGGCGGGAGTTACCACGCGCGTTGGTCTCTATCGAGAATTCGATGTCTGGTTCGACGAATTCAAGACTCGCGAGAGGGGCTAGGGCGAGAGAGGCCAGAGGCGTTTAATCGCTCTTCCGTATCGATAGATATGTGCCTCTTCAACCATCGCGCGGCTTTGTTTTCCCTTACCGTTCGCGGAAACGGTGATTTTTGGAATGGGATAATCTACCTGCGAGTTCTCAAGTTTGGCACACATGTGACCTATTGAATTGACCTCGGTTTACTGACGATAAGCTCGGTTATCTAGCTTTCGTCGGAGGAGGTCACCATGAAGCGACTAAGGCTTCTGCTGTTGTTTGCGATATTCCTTACGTTGGCACCTGTCTCGGCCTTCGCCGTCACGGCTGGCGCCACCACGGTCGCCGACCCCTCGTCTGCGTCAACGTGGCGCAACTGGGGCCTCGAAAACTCGACGGAGAACGTCGGCCGCATTTGGACCGATAAGACCGTCTCGGATGACAACATCGACCTCACGGGTGCCGGCGGCACCATGACGATCGAGAAGGGTGACTCGGACTTCCTGACGTCACTCTCCGCCATCTCCTCGACGTCGAACCTGACGATGACGTCTTCGACACCCTTGGACATCGTTCTCGTCCTCGACGCCTCGGGCTCTATGAAGGAGAACATGGGTTGGAGCGGCACCACAAAGATGGACGCTCTTAAGGCTGCCGCGAATGCCTTCGTCGATGAGATTGCAAAGGCTAACGAAGGAATTGACGACCCGACGATGCAGCATCGGGTCTCCGTCGTGAAGTTTGCAAGCGACTCTACCGATCGCGTCGGTAATGATTTCACTTACAGCGGTTACAACTACAGCCAGCGCATGATTGGCCTTACGGCTTGCACGCAGGATGGCAAGGGGACCATCACCTCCCAAATCAACGCCCTCTGGCCCTCTGGAGCCACTCGTGCCGACTACGGCATGTCCCAGGCACAGAAGGCTTTGAACGACGCTCGCCCTGGAGCTAAGACGGTCGTTGTGTTCTTCACGGACGGTACGCCGACTAAGAGCGACAGCTTCAGCAAGTCCGTTGCCAACTCTGCCGTTTCCACCGCCAAGGCCCTCAAGGACGGCGGAACCACCATCTACACCGTTGGCATCCAGAGTGGCGCAAATCCTTCCGCCGACCCCAATAACTGGACCACTACGAACGAGAACAAATTCCTGCACGCCGTGTCCAGCAACTATCCCGCCGCAACGAAGTATGACGAGCTTGGTGCGCGCGCGACTGACTCCGACTTCTATAAGACGGCGACGAGCGCCGACGGCCTCAAGGATGTCTTTAGCGGAATCTCGCAGGACATCGCGAACGCGGCGGGACATCCCACTGATGTCGTCGAGGGCGCCGAGAACACGTCTGGCTACGTGACGTTTACCGATCAGCTGGGCGACTACATGAAGGTCGACAGCTTCGAGAGCATCGTCTTTGCCAGCCAGGTCTTCTCCAATCCCGATGTCTCCACCTCCGGCAATGTCGATACCTACACGTTCCATGGCGCGGCCGGTAACGTGCTCTATCCCACGGGCGACCTCGCCGACGTCATTATTCGCGTCGAGCGCTCCGATGATGCCCGGACTGGCGACAAGGTGACCGTCTCCATTCCGGCGTCCCTCATTCCGCTTCGTCATTTCAACGTCGATGAAGACGAGGGAACCGGTGACGTGACGCTGACGTTCCCCATCCGCGTGTTCTACGGGTCGAGCCTCAAGGAAGGGGCGATTGACCTCCTCGCAAATCCCGATGAGGACATGGCAGATTACATTGCCAACCACACGGATGCGGAGGGGAAGGTTTACTTCCTCGCGAACGCGTACTCCGGTGGGGTGGATGGCGACACGATGTCCGCGTTCACTCCCGCGACGGGTAACAGGTACTACTACATCACCGAAGACGCTCCGCTCTACCTCGATCACGAGTGCACTCAGCGCGCTCGTGGTCCGCTGAGCGGCTCTGTAACGTATTACTACGAGAGTTCTTGGTATGACATTGCTGATGGAAAGGCGACCAGGGCTTCGAGCGTGGTCTCCTTCCCCGGCAGCGTTGCCGAGGGTGTTACGGGTGCAATCGCCACTGATGAATCCGGATATCTCATCCTGAAGAAGGGCTCGCGACGCCTCACCTACATCAACGAACTTCGTACCGATAAGGATAACAACGCAACGGCAACTGCCTCCACCATCATCAATCCTCACTGGAATGGCACGACGATCAACGTCGCTCTTGGCAACAACGGTCGCATCTCGCTCGAGCAGCCTGGAACGCTCGCGATTTCCAAGACGGTCGCCGTTCCTGCTGGCTTTGACGAGGCCTACTACAATGGCCTTGACTTCACGTTCAACATCTCGATTCCCGATGCTGCCGGCAAGACGTTCAAGGCAACCGTCAAGGGTGAGGACGGGAAGGTCCACGGTGACGAGTCCTGGGACCTTACGTTTGATGCCGCCGGCCACGCCACGCACATGCTCAAGCACGGAGAGACGCTGTACGTGTATGGTCTCGCTCGGGGAACTGCCTACACCGTGACCGAGCAAGCCGCGCGGGGGTTCGAGATTTCGCCCTCCACTGCACAGGAAGGTAGGATCGAGGCCGGCCTTGAGGCTAAGGCAGAATTCAGGAACACCTACTCCGCTAAGGGAACGCTCTCCGGCAGAGAGAACCTCGCCGGAGAGAAGATCCTCGATGGCCGCGATTGGCTCGCAAACGATAACTTCACGTTCATCCTCCAGGGTCTCGACGGTGCACCCATGCCGGAGGGTGCCGAGGGAAACATCTCCAGGATTGTCGTGACGAGCCCCGAAGGCACGCCCTCCGGAACGCCTGTTGCCTTCAACTTTGGTGACATCGCCTACAACGCGCCTGGCACCTACACCTATCAGATTTACGAGCCCGCCGAGGAAGCCGCGACGCCCGGTGTGTCGACCTCGCTCGCCCTCTACACCGTGACCGTCACGGCCGAGGACAACCACGACGGAACGCTCGCCGCCTCTGCCAGGATTACGTGCGACCGCGACGACCTCGGTGCCGAAGTCGCCGCTGACGCCGCCGCGACGAACGTCGCGAGGTTCACGAACACCTTCGACGCCACTTCGCAGGAGTGGGCACCCATCGCCACGAAGACGCTGCACGACGCGTCTGGCGCGCTGTCTCTCCAGCCCGATATGTTCGAGTTCTCGCTGACGCCCATGCCCGGCGCTCCCATGCCCGCCGACGCGACCGAGCTCGTTGGCAACAACAACGCCCATGGCGTCGTGGTCTTCGAGGGAATCACCTTCACGAGCGAGGACGTGGGCAAGACCTACCAGTACAGGATTTCCGAGAAGGTCCCCGCCGATCCTCGCCCCGGCATGACGTATGACGACGCGGTCTGGATCGCGACCGTGACTGTGACCCACGAGACCGTCGACGGCGAGAACCTCGTCAAGGTTTCCGCCACTTATGCCCGCGAGGGCGAGAGCGAGAGCCATGGAGAGGCTGCGTTCGAGAACTCCTATACGCCCCAGGCGTTCGCTGAATCCGGAATCATCAAGGGCAAGAAGCAGCTTGTTGGCCGAGACAAGCTCGATACGGATAACTTCAACTTCTCCCTGAGCCTCGTCTCTGGCCCCGAGAACGGCGTCGCCTCTGACATGGCCCTCGATCACAAGACCAACGGCAACGTGGTCAACTTTGAGTCCGGCGAGATGACCTTCACCAAGCCTGGCGAGTACACCTTCGATATTCGCGAGAACGCCCCTGCCGAGGATGGCGCGGGCATCACGTGGGACCGCCACATCGCCACCGCAACCGTCACTATCGTTGACAACAATGGCGCGCTCGCCCTTGGGAACGTCTCCTACGACAACACGACCTCCGCGATCGACGCGGACAAGGCCGTCACCGATCACGCGGCTTTCACGAACGTCTACGCGCCTACCGAGGTTGCCTACTATCCCGGGCTTACCGTGAGCAAGGTCCTCACCGGCCGTTCCATGGATATGGGCATGTTCTCTTTCACCATCAAGGGCAAGGATGCTACCGCCGAGACCGGAACCACTGCTGCGACGGCTGACGAGGCAAATGCCTTGCTCGCCGATTCCGACAAGAGCTTCTCCAACACCCAGGAGCGCGCAAGTGGCATCGTCGAGGACATGGCGAAGCTGACTGACGTGGTCTTTAGTGCGGAGAACGCCAACAAGACCTATGCGTTCGATGTGGCAGAGGTCATCCCCGCCGAGGGGGATAAGGTCCCTGGCGTTAGCTATGACAACCGCACGCACGAGGTGGTCATCTCCGTCATCGATAACCTCGACGGCACGCTGACGGTCACGACGAAGATCGACGGCCAGGTCGTGAGCGACGACAGCCGTAGGGTCCTGTTCGAGAACACGTACCATGCCGAGGATGCCACGGTCGCAACGGCTGACTTTGGCCTGACGAAGGTCCTCGAAGGCCGCGACTGGCAGAATGGCGACAGCTTCACCTTCCTGCTCGAGGGCGTCAACGGCGCTCCCGTCCCCATGGGTGATGACGGCGCGCCCTCTACGGAGGTTGCCGTTAGCTCCAATGATGCCACCGACGGGGTGGCGGAGATCGACTTTGGCTCCATCGTGTACACGCAGCCTGGTCAGTACGAGTACAAGGTCACCGAAAAGCGCGGAAGCGCCGGTGGTATGACCTACTCTGACAACGTCGCTGTCCTCCGCGTTACCGTCCGCGATAACACCGAGACTGGCAAGCTCGAGGCTTCCGTCGAGCGCGTGTCCGGTGATGGGGAGTTCGTCAACACCTATGACTCGAGCATCCCGTCCGATCAGCTCGTGAGTCCCCACTTCTCCAAGGTTCTCGAGGGTCGCGAGTGGCGCGAGGGAGATAGCTTCACCTTCACGATTAGAGCCAAGGGCGGAGCGCCTCTTCCCGTCAATGCCAACGGCGAGGAAGTCACCAGCGTGACCGTCCATGACGCCACCGAGGCGGCGGACTTCACGTTTGGCACCATCCCGTTCACCTATGACATGGTGCGCGATGGCGCCCGCACGTTCGTCTACGAGGTCCGCGAGAAAGCCTCCGGCATCTCCGGAATCTCTGACGACCCCCACGTCGCGACGGTGACCGTGACGGTTGCTGACCAGGGCAACGGAACGATGAGCGCCGTCGTGTCGAACGGGAGCAACGTCTTCACGAACATCTACAGCTCTCGCCTCGACTACACCGTCGCCGGTGGCCTGAGCGTCACGAAGACGATGAACGGCCGAGCGATGAGCGCGGAAGAGTTTGGGTTTGTCGTCACCGCCACCGGTGATGGCGACAAGCTCGGGATTGCCGGCGAGCACGCCAGCTCCGCAGCCCCTGACGGGGACGAGGCTCTTGTGGTGAGCTCGCCCGCAGGCGTCACGTTTACCCAGGAAGACGTAGGGAAGGTCTACTCCTACACCATTACCGAGAAGGGCGGCAATCTTGGTGGCGTCAGCTATGACGCAACGAGCTACAACGTCGAGATCACCACGGCTGATGACGCCTCTACTGCCAAGCTCACGGTAACGACGCGCGTCACGAGTACGTCCGGTATCGACAACACGTACACCTACGTCGCCGGTTCTGACGCGAACGCCGCTGCGAAGGTCTCCTTCGAGAACTCTTACACTGCCACCGGTGAGACAGCCCCCATCGTTGGCACGAAGTCCATGACGAACGGCCTCATGTTCGACAACGACTTCAACTTCCGCCCGGTCTATGGCAAGGACACCGGCAGGGTCGTTTCCACTGCCACGAACATCGACCGCCAGGTGAAGTTCGGGACCCTGTCCTACGACAGCGATATACTCGCCGGCCTTGTTCGAGAGGGTCTCGCTACTCGCACGGGCAACACCTGGACGATTCCGTACGTTGCCTACGAGGTGGCTGACGGTCTCAGCGACAAGGGTGTGACGCCCACGGCGCCGAGCTTCTCCTTCAATGTGACCGTTGAGGATAAGGGCGACGGAACGCTGACTTGCACCACGGACCTCCACAACGGCGATCTCGCGTTCCGCAACACGTACGCGACGGGCGAGCCCGTTTCCATCAGTCTCAAGGGCTCCAAGCAGCTTAGCGTGCCCCAAGACCTTGATGGCACCGATATCACCGAGAAGTTCACCTTCATCGTCGAGGGCGAGGCTGGCGCCCCCATGCCCACCCGCACCTTGACCACGAACGAGGCGAACGGCGACGTCGACTTCGGCTCGATTACGTTTGAGCTCAAGGACCTTCTGGAGGCCCTTGACGAGAACGGCGAGACCAATGACGCCGCTGGCGAGACGGAAGGCGCAGGCGCCGTGGCTGGCGACACCGCTGCCCTGGGCGAATCCTCACCCACGCCTAACGCGCAGCTCAACGAGCCTGCGGTGGGAGAGGCCGGGAACTCCGTTGTCGATTCCGAGCCCGACGCTGCTCCTCCTGCAACTCAGGAAGCCGCTCCCGCGCCGTCTGAGGGCGCTGCGTCTGAGGATGCTCCCGCTGCGGAACCCGAGTCCGCTTCCGAGCCGGCACCTCAGGTCCTCGCCAACCACGACGTTGAGGCTGATGGCGTCGCCACCGCCTCCTGGCGTAGGTCTCGCAGGCTGATGCGTGTCGTCTCCGACACCGCCGCCGCGGCCACGAACGACGGCGAGGCTGCTGCCGAGCCTATTCGCGAGCGTTCCCACACCTACCGCTACGTCATTACCGAGAGCGGCTCTGCCGCGGGTGTCACGAACGACGCACAGTCCACGCGTGTCGTGTACATCAGGGTTACGGATAATGGCCTCGGCAAGCTCACCGTCGCTCGCGTCGACGCGAACGGCAACGAGCTCTCCGGTCCCGCCTTCACCTTCACGAACTCCTACAGCGTCACGCCCACCACTTCGAGCGTCACCGATCAGATCAAGGTCCACAAGACCCTGACCGGGCGCACCCTCGACGCGAACGAGTTCACCTTTGAGCTTATCGAGGATGGGCGCGTTGTCGCTACGGGCACGAATGACGCCTCCGGCAAGGTGACTCTGAGCGGCATCGAGTACACCAGCCCCGGCATTCACAACTACACGATCCGCGAGTACGGCCACGGGACCACCGCGAATGGTGTTACGTATAGCGATGCCACCTACCGTGTGACGACGACCGTCAAGGACAACGGGGACGGAACCCTCGACGTTACCCACAAGCTCGTGGATGCGGATGAGGCTGAGTTCGAAAACGTCTACACCGCCAAGTCCACGAAGCTCGCGCTCACCGCGGCTAAGGTCCTCGAGGGCACAGACCTCAAGGCCGGCCAGTTCACCTTCAAGCTCTCCGGCGGCGGTGTCGAGCTCACCGCGACGAACGACGCGAACGGTCAGGTTACGTTCTCCGAGCTCTCCTTCACGCAGGCCGGCACCT
>OLNE01000213.1_pt1 | contig 63306 bp, 48 predicted proteins | sample 1672431 | NCBI WGS metagenome assembly OLNE01 (sample SAMEA3136685, study PRJEB25190) | human gut metagenome | reverse complement strand
GCCCTTTGGGGGCGCCCCCTCGTCAGAAGGCTTAGCTATAATACCCCGCTTCGGGCGCTTTGCAAGCGTTTTCCCCGACTTTTTTCGATTGGGCGGCAGCTTTTTTGAATAGCCCCAGGTCATAGCGTTTCGGCTGTTCTCAATTTCTTCACATTGTTGGCAATTGAACTTCCTCAATGAATTCAAACGCCTCTCCTAAACATTCTTTTGGCTTCGGATTCTCCCTGTTCAATCCTTTGATAATTAACCTCATTCTTTGTTTACTCGGGGATATTGCTTACATTTTGAACGTTCAAGCATTTTGCCTGTGGCTCGGCAACGCTCTTTTCATGCGTCCTTTGCTTTTTACCTCCACAAGGTCATCAAATTGAACAGTCTTCTTTCTTTTCAACTTTGCCCGAGCGGCGGAGCCGCTTTGTGGCAGATGAATGCTCATTGCATTACTTTGCTTCCCCGTCGGGCCGCATATGCAACCCATCTCTATATATAAAGAAAGGGAGCCGCTTTATTGCGACTCCCTTGATACCTATATATAAGTTGATATTTAGTTGCAAACCTTGCCCGGGTTCAGAATGTAATTCGGGTCGAACACGCGCTTGATGCCCGCCATGAGGCCGATGGCCGTATCGCCTACGGAATCATGCAGATATTCCTTCTTTGCGTGGCCGATACCATGCTCACCGGATACCTGACCGTTAAGCTCGGTGCACTTTTCATAGCTTTCCTTCATTACCTTCTGGGACTTCTCCAAGAATACGTCCTGATCTACGCCGTTTGCAGAAGCGTAAATATGAAGGTTGCCGTCACCGGCATGACCGAAGGAGCGAATGCCAACGCCGTACTTTTCGCCGATCTGATGCACGTGCTCCAGGAATTCAGCAACCTTGTCTACGGGAACAACCACGTCCATTTCATCGAGATGCTCGGTGTCGGCCTCGATTACCGTAAGGAATGCGCTGCGGGCAGCCCATACGGCACGCTTGTCGTCAGGGTGGGAAAGAACCAGCGTGTTGAATGCGCCAAGCTCGTCGCCGATTTCTGCCAGCGTTTCTGCACGCTGGAAGATTTCGTCCTGGTCGTTACCGTCAAGGGTTACCAGGATATACGCACCAACTTCATGACCATCTACATTAGTTGGGATGATCTTGTTGCCGGTATAGTCGGCAGAAGAGTCGACGATGTCGCGCTCCATGAATTCAATGGACTGCGGATCGAGACCAGCAAGCTTGATCTTCGGAACAGCGCTAATGGCAGTTTCGAGATCCTCGAAGGGAAGGATGAAGCTGATGTCTTCCTTCGGAACGGGGATGAGTTTAAGGGTGAGTTCGGTGATAACACCCAGCGTGCCCTCAGAGCCGATCATCAGGTGAAGAAGGCTGTAACCAGAGCTGGTCTTGGAAACCGCACGACCGATTTCCATGATTTCGCCCGTGGGAAGAACCACGGTCATTGCCAGCACGTAATCGCGCGTGGTGCCGTACTTAACAGCACGCATGCCGCCAGCGTTGGTGCTTACGTTGCCGCCCAAAGAGCCGGTTTTCTCGCCGGGATCAGGGGGATACATAAGATCATGCTCAAGGGCGTCTGCAGCCAGATCGCACAGGCGAACGCCGGGCTGAACGCGAACGAACAGGTTGTTCATGTCGTACTCGAGGATTTCATTCATGTGCATGGTGCACAATACGACGCCGCCCTGCAGCGGGGTACTACCGCCAACCAGGCCAGTGCCCGCACCGCGAACCGTAACGGGAATCTTGTTCTCGTTGCACAGCCCCATGATGGCAGCAACCTCTTCGGTGTTGCCGGGGAAGCAAACGGCCTCGGGCATCTTAGTGCCGTAGATGGGCATTTCGTCGTGAGAGTAATCCTCGCTGATGTTTTCGCCAACGTGGCAATCTTCCTCGCCGACAATAGCCTGGAGCTGGCTGATCAATTCGGGAGTGAGTTCGTTGTACTCAGTCATGCTAACTTTTCGCTCCTGTGAACGTTGAATAATACTGGTTTACCGCGTTGACACTAACGCTCATCGCGCTTACACGAAAGGGAGGCAACGCACATCCCTGACGAAAGGCATCCAGGCGCGGTCAGTGGCGAACACACTCAAAACGCCCCAGGCTCGCATTCGCAACGAGCCTGGGGCGCAGCAAATAGGGCTTAATCGGCCTCGGTTGCGCTGAGGAATTCGCCAATTACTTCCTTGCGCAGCGCTTCTATCAGTTCAGGCTGCATTCCACCGACGGGCTTACCGTCAATCTCGTGAGCATGCAAGCACAGATTGCTGGAGCTGGTAACCAATACCTCTTCGGCGGCAAACAGATCCTCCAAGTAATACGGCTCCTCGTGCACGGAAATGTCCAGACGGTCACACGCCTGAATGAGGTGCTTACGCGCAATGCCCGGCAATATGAGGTTGTCAAGCGGCGCTGTATACAGCGCTCCGTCCTTAATGATGTGCACATTGCTATGCGCGCATTCGGTAACACGACCTCCTTCACGGTAGAACACCGTCTCCTGACAACCGGCGCGCTTGGCCTTCTCCGATGCCATTACCGAAGGAATAAGGTTGAGCGTTTTGATGTTGCAATGAAAGAAGCGCGTATCAGGCTCGGTGATCAGCTTAATAGGCTCGATGCCGTCGGATATGGTGGCCGGCTTCAACATCACCCACAAATTGCCAGGGCCCTCCGTAAACGTATGATCTCGAATGCCTGTACCGCGCGTTACTTGGTAATAGACGAACTGGCTACCCGTATCCACCTTTTTCACCAGTCTGTTCAGCAGGTCTTTCAGCTCCTGCTTGGTGCAGGGCATTTCAATTTCGAGAAGTTCAGCGCTGTTGAAGAAACGATCGATGTGTTCATCAATCGCAAATATCTTATAGTTGCGCGCTGGGCCAGCGTCATACACGCCGTCGCCAAACCAATGAACACGATCGTTCATTGGGATGCTCATTTCATTCAGGGGACCGAATTTTCCGTTGTAGTAGCCCAAGTTTTCCACGTTGGAAACTCCTTCATTAGTTAGTAGGCGATCACAAGACCGAGTTACGGCTTTGCCGATAAACGCTTGCGTCATGTTTTCCCACCCTACCACTAATGGGAGTTTCCAGCCGCATGTTTACAGGAAGCCACGAGGACCGACGATTCGCGCCGCCCTCCCGCAACACCACCCAACTAGCGCAAGCGGTCCCGGAATTCTCCCATTCCGGGACCGTGACTAGGGGGAAGTTCGCTTACCGAAAACGCCCAACAGCGTTTTTTGTTGCAAAACAGCGTTCAGCAGTTATGCTCTCGCTTTTCCGCAGCGAGCATCGAGGCGGGGGTTCGAGCTTTGGCTAAACGTTGGGGTGGTCGACCGTGCCAACCGTGGGAATCGGCGTGGTGTCCTCTTCTTCCAAACGGCCCTCATAGATCCAGTACTTTGTTCCCTTGGCAATCACGCCAGAAAGAACCAAGACCGCTATACAATTCGGGACAGCCATAAGAGCGTTGGAAATATCGGAGAGGTTCCAAACCAAGTCGCCACCACCGATGCAGCCCCAGAATACAAAGAGCAAGAACACCACCTGATAAGGACGGATGCCCTTGGTACCAAACAGGTACGTAATGGCGCGATCACCGTACTGAGACCAACCGAGCATGGTGGAATAGGTGAAGCACAAAAGGCCAACTACCAGCACCAGGGGCCCCAGCACGGGAATGCTCTCAAAGCAAGCCGTCGCCAAAGCTGCACCACCAGAGAAGATTCCAACAGCAGTATCGATGGAAAGATCGTTGCTTGCCAGCATGGTGTTGTTGTAGATAGTTGCAAGGTCAGGATTGGCGAGCAGCGAGGTTACCAACATCAAGCCAGTAATCAGGCAGATAACCACCGTATCCCAGAACGTACCAGACATCGAAACCAGCGCCTGGCGAGCAGGATTCTTGGAAATTGCAGAGGCGGCAACCAGGGGAGCAGAGCCCAGACCGGATTCGTTGGAGAACAGGCCTCGCTTAAAGCCGTACTGAAGCGCCAGCATAATACCAGAGCCAACCGCGCCACCAAAAGCTGCCTGACCGGTAAACGCGCAGGTGATGATAGTCACGATGGCATCCCACAAATAGGCGCCGTTCATGCCAATGATCACAAGGCAGCAGGCAACGTAGAAAATAGCCATGATGGGAACCAGCTTCTCGCACACCTTGGAAACCTTCTTCAAGCCGCCGATGATAACGATGGCAACCAAGACGGTAACCACAATGCCAATAAGCCACGTGGGGATTTCGGAGGCACCGGGAATCAAGCTTGAAGAAGTAAGGGCGCCTGCCAGAGAGTTCGACTGAACCGAAGCGCCGATGCCAAAGGAAGCGATGGCGGTGAACAGGGCAAACAGCACAGCAAGAAGCTTGCCCAATCCCTTGTGCTTGAAGCCGCGCTCCAGCGCATACATAGCGCCGCCGAGCATTCGGCCATTGGCGTCCTTCACGCGGTACTTCATGGATATATAAGTTTCGGAATACTTGGTTGCGATACCAAAGACGCCGGTAAGCCACATCCAAAAAATAGCGCCTGGACCGCCGCACAGAAGGCCCGTAGCAACACCGACGATGTTGCCCGTACCGATAGTTGCAGCGAGCGCTGTGGTAAGGGCGCCGAACTGCGAAATGTCGCCCTCAGCATAGGGATCGTTCTTAGAGACCGAGAGCTTAATCGCCGTGGGGATCTTCCTCTGAATGAAGCCGGTCCTGATGGTCATGAAGAGATGGGTGCCCAACAGCAACCAAATAAGGGCCCAGCCCCATACGAAACTATCGACGGCATCGACGCCAGCCGAGAAAGATTCGATGAATGTCTCCATGGCTACTTCCTTTCTACTCGTTTGACGCGGAAAGGAAGTGTGCCCATTGGCTCAGCAAGCTTGCGAAGTGGCGGCTTCGCTATCTGCACGAGATAACGAAGCCGCCACTTCGGGGGAGAATGAAAGCCTTCGGCATGTGCCATCGCAAAGCAGTCCATTCCCGCGTCAGGGGGGAACGATTTTTGAATGGTCGCAATCCAGCGTTACCTCTTTGTTACACAACAGGAAAATCTGGGCAAAATTGCCGCCCACGGACGATGAACGGCATTCATACGCCGTTCATCCTTGACGAGCGGGGCCGCAAACTAACTCACAGCTACACCAAAGGCAAAAAGAAAGGGCGCCTTCCCTTAAAAGAGAAGGCGCCCTTGAAGCAATTAAGTTATGCCTATTCTTGGCCACCCAAGAATCGCTCGGCCTGGGCAACGATGTCGTCGCCAGCATTCAGCTCATGGCGGTTTTCGACCTTAGAGCAATACTGGCCTTCGCCATCGATGTCAACCGTTACCGTTGCACCATCGTGAACGGTGCCGTTGATGATTTCGGTGGCAACGCGGTCGGTTACCTCACGCTGAATCAAGCGACGCAGCGGACGTGCTCCGTAGACGGGATCGTAACCGTCAATCGCAAGATGCTCCATAGCGGCAGGAGTAACCACCAAGTCGATACGACGATCGGCAAGACGCTCGCGCACGTCGGCCAACTGCAAACCGACGATAGGCTCCATTGCGGCAATGGAAAGCGGATTGAAGGTGATTACCTCATCGATGCGGTTCAGGAACTCGGGGCGGAAGGTATTACGCAGAGCATCGTTGATCTTGTTGTTCAGCTCAGCCAGACGCTTTGCCGCAACCTCAACATCTGCGGTCATAAGGTCTTCCATGACCTTGCCCATGGAATTGCCAGACCCCTGATTCTGATCTTCGCCTGCGAATTCGCGAATCGACTGCGAACCGATGTTGGACGTCATGATGATAATGGCGTTCTTGAAGCTCACCACGCGGCCCTGGCCATCGGTGAGGCGACCATCGTCCAAAACCTGAAGCAGGATATTGAACACATCGGGATGAGCCTTTTCAACCTCGTCCAGCAAAATCACGCTGTACGGCTTACGGCGTACCGCTTCGGTAAGCTGACCGCCCTCGTCGTAGCCCACATATCCCGGAGGCGCTCCAACCAAACGAGCAACCGAGTGCTTTTCCATATACTCGGACATATCGATACGGACCATAGCGCGCTCGGTGTCAAACAGATACTCGGCAAGAGCCTTGGCCAGTTCCGTTTTGCCAACACCGGTGGGGCCCAAGAACAGGAAGCTGCCAATGGGACGGTTCGGGTCGGAAAGACCTGCACGGTTACGACGAATTGCGCCTGCCACGGCAGCCACGGCTTTATCCTGACCAACCACGCGTTCGCGAAGCTTGTCTTCCAGGTCAACCAGCTTGGCCATTTCGCCCTGCATCATCTTGGTAACGGGAATACCCGTCCACGTGGATACAACCTCGGCGATTTCGTCTTCGCCAACCTCTTCCTTGAGGATCGCGCCGTCCTGCTGGCGATTTTCCAGAACCTCTTCAGCCTGAGCAAGTTTCTGCTGCAGCGCAGGAATGGTGCCATAGCGCAGCTCGGAAGCACGGGCCAGGTCGCCTTCGCGGGTGGCCTGCTCTTCTTCGATCTGGGCAGCCTCAATATCAGCCTTCAGGTTCTGAACGCTGACAATGACGTCCTTTTCGTTCTTCCAAAGCGCCTTCTGCGAATCCAGCGCTTCGCAGGCGGCGGAAATCTCCTTGCGGAGAGCCTCCAAGCGCTCGCGGCTCGGCTCATCCGTTTCCTTCATCAGAGCCTGCTCTTCAATCTGCATCTGAGTGAGCTTGCGCTCAGCCAGATCGACCTCTTCGGGCATGCTGTCGATTTCGATACGTAAACGACTTGCTGCCTCGTCCATCAGGTCGATTGCCTTGTCGGGCAGGAAACGATCGGTGATGTAGCGGTTGGAGAGTTCGGCTGCAGCAACCAGCGCGGAGTCCTTGATGCGGACGCCATGATGGATCTCGTACTTTTCCTTCAGGCCACGCAGAATCGCAATGGTGTCTTCGACTGTTGGCTCGCCCACCAGCACCGGCTGGAAACGACGCTCAAGCGCAGCATCCTTTTCGATGTACTTGCGGTATTCGTCGAGCGTAGTAGCACCAATGGCATGAAGCTCACCACGAGCCAAAGCGGGCTTCAGCATATTGCCCGCGTCCATGGAGCTATCGCCCGTGGAGCCGGCGCCCACAATGGTGTGCAACTCATCGATGAACAGGATAATCTGCCCGTCAGACTGCTTCACTTCGCGAAGAACAGCCTTCAGACGATCTTCGAATTCACCACGATACTTAGCGCCAGCGAGCATCGCAGGAAGGTCAAGCGCAATAAGCTCACGGTCTTTCAGGCTGGAGGGAACGTCGCCCGCAACGATGCGCTGGGCCAAGCCTTCAACGATTGCCGTTTTGCCCACGCCAGGCTCGCCAATAAGCACAGGGTTGTTCTTCGTACGACGGGAAAGAACCTGAACGGTACGACGAATTTCCTCGGAACGACCGATTACCGGATCGAGTTTGCCATCACGTGCCTGCTGAGTAAGGTTCTGGCCATACTGCTCCAGCACCTCGAACTCAGTTTTCGACTCCGCATCGGTTACGCGAGTGTCGCCGCGAAGATCTTGATAAGCCGCCTCGACTGTTTCACGTGTAACACCAGCATCGTTCAGGATGCGACCCGCCTGCCCCTTATCTTCAGAAAGGGCAATGAGCAGATGCTCGGTGGTGATGTAGTTGTCGTCCAACTTTCCGGCGATTTTCTCGGCGTTGTTCATCAGGGCATCGAATTCCCTTGAAGGGGCCACCATGCCCATAAAGGTTTGACCGCTTACCTTCGGCTGATGCTCCACCTCCGCATCGACGCGCTGCTTCAAGACGGCAGGGTCGGCGCCAATACGCGTAATGATGGCCTTCAGGTTATTCTCGTCCGCAGAAAGGATGGCATCTAGCAGATGAAGCGGCTCTGTGGTGGCTGCTTCATGCTTAGACGCAATGTCCATTGCAGATTTAAACGCCTCTTGGGCAGTCACTGCTAATTTTTCAATCCACATATAAGTCTCCTTTCTTCTACTTGCAGCAAAAGAAATGGCTAGTGTTTTACATCAACCTGCGCAATACAATTGCGTTAGTATCGGTCACCAAAGAATTGACGCTTTCCCTGGTTTCGAGTTCGTGTACACGGTCGGCAAGCTTGCGTACACGACGATGCAGGGCATCGAGCTCGTCATCACGCTCATCCAGGCGCCCTTTAAGGTCGAGGATGCGAATAACGCCCGCAAGATTGATGCCTTCATCGGTAAGCTCATTGATCAACTGCAAACGCTCAATATCGGCCTGCGAATACATGCGCGTGTTGCCCCGTGTGCGCTGGGGGGAAACCAGGCCCTTTTGTTCATAGATGCGCAGAGTTTGCGGGTGAACGCCAGCAAGTTCGGCAGCAACACTGATCATATACAGCGGTCTGTCTTTGTCTTCCATTACCATGCCCTCACCTCTTCCTTAGTAGCTTCCTGGAATGCTTCCAGGGCCTTCTTCTGTTCATCGTTCAACGTCTTCGGAACCGCTATCTTGATGGCCACGCGCAAATCGCCGTTGCCCGTTGAGCCCTTGCCCAACCTGGGGGCGCCTTTGCCACGCACCGTAAGAACCGTTCCGTCCTGACACCCAGCAGGTACCTTCAAGCGCACTTTCGTACCATCGGGAGTGGGAACCACCACTTGAGCACCAAGAGCCGCTTCGGCAAACGTTACGGGCAGGTCCATCAAAACGTCCGCCTTGTCGCGCCGATAGAGCGGATGAGCGCCTATCTTGATGTTCACCAGTAAGTCGCCTGCGGGGCCGCCATTTGCTCCCTGGCCGCCTTTGCCCTTTAAGCGAACACGGCCGCCGTCGATGGCGCCAGCGGGAATCTTTATGGTGAGCGTTTCCTTTTCGCCTGTTCCCGAGCGACCAATGCGGATGCGCTTTTCGCATCCATTAAAGGCTTCGTCGAAGGTTACCGTCATGGACACTTCTTTATCGGCGCCCTTCTGCGGCCGAGGCTGAGCATAGCTACCCGCTCCGCCGAAATCCCAGTTGCCGCCGAAAGCGCCTTCACCGTTGCGGATGCTCTCGAGAATATCTGCCCAGCTACCGAAACCAGATGCTCCGCCAAAGCCCGCGCCGGCAAAGGGGTTGCCGCCCTGACCTTGCCATGCCCCGCCATAGGGAATCTGGTTTTCGTTGGCGGTGCCATACTGGTCGTAGAGCTTACGTTTCTTTTCGTCGGAAAGGACCTCGTACGCCTCGTTGATTTCCTTGAACTTCGCCTCGTCGCCGCCCGCATCAGGGTGGTGCTTGCGGGCCAGTTTGCGAAATGCCTTCTTGATGGCATCAGCATCGGCGTCACGTGGAACGCCTAGCGTTTTGTAGTAGTCGGGAGTTGCCATTCGCCCCACCTTTCCTATTCAGACGGGATAGTAATGCAGTTGCTTTTCCAGCTGAGCGACCTGTTCGCCTCGGCACAATCGAAAAGCCAAAGGCCTTTCGGTATCAGCCGTTGCGACGGAAATGCAACCTGCTTCAATACCCCTGTTTTCTCTTCTTATTGATCAGCCCGAAAGAAACCCGCCCGTATGCCCAACTTTGACTGACAGGACATTCTTGCCCAATTCCCCCGAGCTGCTTACAACAAGGGCGGACTTGCGAGCCCGCCCTTGCGTTTGCTATTCGTCTTCTTCTGACTTGGTCTCGCGCTTCGGACCGCCCACGGTAACCGTTACCATTGCAGCACGGATAACTTTGTTACCCATGCGATAGCCCTTCTGGTAAACCTGGGCAACCGTTTCATCGGGAACCGAAGGATCGTCAACCGTGGCTACCGCCTGAGCCTCAAGGGCGTCAAATGCTTCGCCTTCAGGATTGATGATCTCAACGCCCTCCTTCTTCAGCACCTCGCCGATCTTGTTGTGAACGGCTTTGATGCCACCGAGCAGACCCTCTTCGCCATTGCCCTCCGCATAAGCGATGCTGCGTTCAAAGTCGTCAATCACGGGGATCAAGCTTTCAACCAGCTTTTCGGTGGCGCGAAGCTTTTCCTCTTCACGCTGCTCGTTCATACGGCGGCGATAGGTGTCCCACTCGGCATGGAGCCTGAAGTACTTATCCCTCCAGGCATCCGCCTCGGCCTTAGCTGCTTCCACCGGATCCTCCTCGGGCTCTTCGCCCTCGGTGTCATCTTCGATGACATCCGCTTCGACCTCTTCGGGGGCAGCAGCCTCGGGCTTAGCCTCGGCTGCTTCCTGATCCTCGCGTGCCTCGTCTTTTTCAGGCGCGGTCATGATTACTTGTCCTTCTTCTCGTCGTCGTCGACAACCTCGAAGTCTGCCTCGATGGTGTCGTCGTCAGCGGGCTGCTGAGCACCAGCTGCACCAGCGGCTGCCTGAGCTGCATCCTGGTTGCCGTATACAACCTCAGCCAGCTTGTAGCCTGCCTGCTGCATTGCCTCGATAGCCGCCTTGATAGCTTCGATGTCGTTGCCCTCAAGTGCAGCCTTGCCCTGAGCAACAGCGCTTTCTGCCTGCTGCTTAACCTCGGCGCTTACCTTGTCGCCAACTTCGCCCAAGGTGGTTTCGGTTGCGTTGATCAGAGAGTCGCAGTTATTGCGAACCTCAACCTCTTCCTTACGCACCTTGTCTTCCTCGGCGTGAGCCTCAGCGTCCTTAACCATGCGATCAACTTCGTCGTCGGTAAGGGCGGTAGAACCGGAAATGGTGATCTGCTGCTGCTTGCCGGTGCCCAGATCCTTAGCGGAAACGTTCACGATGCCATTTGCGTCGATGTCGAAGGTAACCTCAATTTGAGGAACGCCACGACGTGCAGCAGGAATACCGGTGAGCTGGAACTTGCCCAAGGTCTTGTTGTCCTGGGCCATCTGACGCTCGCCCTGCAGAACGTGGATCTCTACCGAAGTCTGGTTGTCGGCTGCGGTGGAATAGATTTCCGTCTTGCGGGTAGGAATGGTGGTGTTGCGGTCGATCATCTTGGTCATTACGCCGCCCATGGTTTCAACGCCAAGGGAAAGCGGGGTAACGTCAAGAAGAAGGATGCCCTCAACGTCGCCAGCAAGAACGCCGCCCTGAACAGCTGCGCCCATTGCAACAACCTCATCGGGGTTAACCGACATGTTGGGCTGCTTGCCCGTCATGTTCTTCACCAGCTCCTGAACAGCAGGCATACGGGTGGAACCGCCAACGAGGATTACCTCGTTAACATCGCCCGTAGAAAGGCCAGCGTCGCGCAGAGCCTGCTCAACAGGCTTCTTGCAGCGGTCGAGTAGATCCTTGGTGATGCGCTCGAACTCGGCACGGGAAAGAGTATAGTCCAGATGGAGCGGGCCAGCTGCACCAGCGGAGATGAAGGGCAGATTGATGTTGGTCTGGGTGGTGGAGGAAAGCTCCATCTTTGCCTTTTCGGCTGCTTCCTTCAGACGCTGCAGAGCCATCTTGTCAGCACGAAGATCGATTCCATTTTCAGCCTGGAATTTATCGGCTATCCAGTCGATTACGCGCTGATCCCAGTCGTCGCCGCCCAGGTGGTTGTCGCCAGCGGTAGAGCAAACCTCAAATACGCCGTCGCCCAGCTCAAGAACAGAAACGTCGAACGTACCGCCGCCAAGGTCGAAGACCAAAACCTTTTCATCCTTGTTGGTTTTGTCGAGACCGTAAGCAAGAGCCGCTGCCGTAGGCTCATTGATGATACGCATAACCTCGAGACCAGCGATCTTGCCTGCGTCCTTGGTTGCCTGACGCTGAGCGTCGTTGAAATAAGCAGGAACAGTGATAACTGCCTGAGTGATGGGCTCGCCTACGCGCTTCTCAGCGTCGGACTTGATCTTCTGCAGAACCATTGCGGAAATCTCTTCAGGCATGTAGTCCTTGCCGTCAATGTCCACAACAGCACGGCCACCATTGCCGTTCTTTACCATATAAGCAACGGTCTTCTGCTCTTCGCCGGTCTCAGCATAAGAACGGCCGATGAAACGCTTTACCGATGCGATGGTGTTTTCAGGATTGGTAACAGCCTTGTTCTTTGCGGCCTTGCCTACCGTGCGCTCGCCGTCCTTGCCAAAGCCAACAACGGAAGGCGTGGTGCGGTCGCCTTCTGCGTTAACCAAAATTTCAGGCTCTGAGCCCTCCATCACTGCCATTGCCGAATTGGTGGTGCCCAAGTCGATGCCAATGATCTTTGCCATCTTACTATGTCCTTTCAGTTGCGACCGCCCGCTGTTGCCGAGTTGTGCGATGCGGCCATTCTGTTCTTACCTAAGTTAGAGCCGAGATATTCGTTTCGCCTTTGCGGGCTTGCAGATCGCCTTCGATGCCTTGCGGCCTCGTGGGCTTTCACGGATACCAGTAAGGCCCACTCGCGTGGACCTTTTCGACAATTGGAATAATAAAATCTAAGTGCACCATTGTCAAGTTTTGTAACCTTCCTGTTGAAGATTACCTGAGCTATATCTGTTTTCCCAGGTCAGTCGCTTACCGACTGATTCGCTCACTTGTCATTTTCGTCTATTAAGATCTAACAACGGTCCGCTCAAAGCTGAGCAGGCGCCGACCCGAGCAAACCGATCAGGCAAACAAAACCCGCTCGGCATAAGCCACCCGAACAAACAAGAAAGCCCGCTGGCATGAGCCAAGCGGGCCTAGATGCAAAATGTCTGCTTGTGAAAACGAAGCAGAAAGCTATTTCTTAGCAACACCACCGATGAGAGACATCTTGGTACCGCAATCGGGGCAAGTGCCCTTGGTGATAACGCGGCCGTTCTTGGTGACGCCTTCCTGAGGGTCTACCATTTCCTTCTTTTCCTTGCACTTAACGCAATATGCAACAACTGCCATCGTAACCTCTTTTCCTTATTAATAGTCCTATAGGGCACGTGGTCCCTGGAGCACCCGACCCATTGTATAGGTAGTGCCTGCGTTTTACCAGATGGATGCCGATTCTTACGCAACCATAACGAAATAATCGCGTAGAAGGGGCTCTGTCTGGCGTTTACAAACCGATCGCATCTGCCAAGAGCACAGAAGACAGGCGCCACAAGTAGGGAAGGTAGCCCTCCCTTTGGGCGAGCGCAGCTCGGCGAATCGGCGGGGCGGTGGCGGCGTGGATGTTGTCTCCACAGGAGGCGCTGTCGGCGATGACAGAGTTGTTCGCCGGGGCGACAAGCTACTGGCTGGTGTTGGCAAAGAGCGGTGGCGGTACCGCGGGGGCTGTTGGCGGTACTTGCTGCCCAGGAGGCGACGGGGGCGCTGCCTCCTGGGCTGTGTTTCTTGGGTCGGGCGATCTAGCTCTGGCGGCTCACACTGTTCGGCGGCACCGGGGTTGCGGGCGCTCGGGCGATTTGGCGCCACGCTGGATGGCAAGATCTGCGCGCCGTGCATGATTCGAGGGGCCCGTGCAGCGAAAGGCGCCCCTTCCTGGCAGGATCTTCGCGCGGTGTATTCCCAAACGGCTGTTTGCGGGGCTTTTCGGATGCATGGCGCGCATATCTTGCCAAAGCCAGCTCATTTCGGATGCATGGCGCGCGAATCTTGCCGCGAACTGGCGATTTTCCCGTCCGAAGCCCCCTCGGAGATGCATGAGACGAAAAAATTGCCACGGATTGCCGCCCGGGAACGCACCGTGGCGGAATCTTGCCACGGATAGACGCTCGGGAACGCACCGCACGAGAATATTGCCACTGCCAGTCGCCCGAGAACGCATTCGCGAAGATCTTGCCATGGACGAACGCTTGGATTCGCCCCGCACCAAATAACTGCCGCCCTCCCCGCATAAAAACGGCGCCGAAGGCAGGACTTGGAGAACGCCCCCGCCAGAAGCACGAAAGACAGAGTGCTGGCGCGGCTGGAGCGAGCAGCGGGTACGGCGCGGTGCATCGCGCCATCGCCGAACACTCGGGAATGCAGCGCGGCGAAATATCGCCATGGCCGATAACGCGCCCCGAGACAAAAGAAGGCGAGCATTTTGCTCGCCTTCTTTTGCTGTTTTGTTTACGGCTCGAGTGGCCATCGGGGCCTTCGCGGTAGGAAGCCGCCGGCATTTGGCAGTCTCCTTGATTGAGGCACACATTCGGTAACAGAGTGAGCCCCGCACCTAACACGCCGATGGCCAGTCAGCGCGCGAAAATCCTTGCACGCATTGACTAGACTCTCGTCGTGAACAGACTGTTAGTCTTCAACAATCTCCTCGATTGCGCCCATGGGGCACTCTTCAACGCAGTCGCCGCAAGCGATGCAGGCCTCTTCGTTTACAACCTTGCATACGCCGTCTACAACCTCGATGCATTCCTGGGGGCAAGCGTCGATGCAAATTCCGCAGCCAATGCACTCATCATCAATGATTACTGGATGAGACATGAAAACCTCTTCTCTCTTGGGCTTTTAGAGATGCTTTGTCATACTTGGGGACAATTCTTTTTCGGTTAATCCCTGAACGGGAAAATACCATAGCGACCCCAATATGCAAGATCCTTGCGCGGTTTTTCTAAGAACGGTTAAATTGCGTTGCATATTTGCCGCGTTACTGCCGTTCGCCGATGCAAAAACCTCACAGACACAGGACGGCACGGGAGTGCGGGGGCGCGGGCGCGGTCGCCGCGAGACACAACCGCAGCCGGGCACAGGCATCTGGCCGATGCAGAGCAACGGGGACAGGCTGCGGCACATGCCTAGCAGATGCGGGGCAGCTGTTCGCCTACAAGCATGTCCATGATGCGCAGGGCACCAAACCCGGTACGAATTGAAACGCGAGGGTCACGCTCTTCGGGCGTTTCCACCACTTCACCAATGATGGCTGCATCGGCTCCATACTTGTTCGCGCGCATTGCAGCCAGGGCAGCCTCTGCTTGCTCGGCGGGAACCACGCACACCATCTTGCCCTCATTGGCAACCTGGTACACATCGTAGCCAAGCATTTCGCACGCTCCCAATACGGCATCTTTAACGGGAACTGCGCCCTCTTCAACAATGAAGTCGACACCTGACTGAGCAGCAAGCTCATTGAGCGTCGAGGCAAGGCCTCCGCGCGTTGGGTCACGGAAGCAGCGGGTATCGGGCGCTGCGGCAATTACCTCGGCGATCAAATGGTTCAGAGGGGCAGCATCGGTCTGGATGTCCGCATTGAATGAAAGCTCTTCTCGGCAGCTCATGATGGTGATGCCATGGTCGCCCATGGTGCCGGTAACCAGGACCTTGTCACCTGGTTTGCAGAAAGCACCGGAAAGGTTCACCCCTTCGGGGATGAAGCCGATACCACTGGTGTTGATGAACACGCCATCGCCGTGGCCGCGATTAACCACCTTGGTATCACCCGTAACAATATGGACACCAGCTTCTTTGGCCATTTCGGCCATGCTTTTGCAGATGCGTTTCAAATCGGCAACGGGAAAGCCTTCTTCCAGAATGAACCCACAGCTGAGGTACTTGGGGACAGCGCCACTGGTGGCAACATCGTTTACCGTGCCGCACACAGCCAGCCTGCCAATGTCTCCGCCGGGGAAAAAGTGGGGAGTCACCACAAAACTGTCGGTGGAATAGGCAATACGCTCACCGGCAGCTGGCGCTGGGAGCGACGCCGCATCGTTGCCTTCCAACAGCTCTTCATCTGCGTATGCCTCGAAAAACACCTCGTCGATAATGCGCTTCATCATAGTGCCGCCGCTACCATGACCCAGCAATACCGTTTCGTCCATCTTGTCTCTTTCGTTCATGCAACACTCAATAGAGCGTTGCGTTCCTCTAGAAAAAGAACGCCTTCGATGAGGCGTTCTAAGGGGCTAGATAAAGTCGCCCGTGGTTGTCATGTTAAGACGCCCTGTTTTGACGCCCTTGGTGCCGATGATAAGGTTAGCGACATCCTGAACCTCGCCAGACTCACCCTTGAGGATGATTACCTCAAGGCAGTTGTCTTGATCGACATGCACATGCATGGAAGCTACCACCATGTCCAAATAGGTGTGCTGGATATGGTGCAATTTTTCCTGCAAGTCGTTGGCGAGGTGGTTGTACACGATAGTGAGCGTACCCATAACGATTCGCCCAGGCACGGAACACTCATCTTCCACCAGCGCTTCGCGCACTAAATCGCGTACCACTTCACTGCGATTTTTAGCCAGACCGCGGCGTGCCACCAGGTGATCAAACTTGACCAACAGGTCTTCGGGCATCGCCACAGAAAAGCGCATTAAGTCATTGCTCATGCTTTGCTCCTTGCGTTTATGCGATGCGACCTAGGCTTATACCAAGTTAACCGTCACACCACTTGCGTTTTCGGCATCTTCATCAAGTGCATCTTTAGCGTCATCGAGCGTTGCGCGAACCTCGTCGAGCAACTGCATTGCAGCATGGAGCTTTTCGCCCACGGTGGTGAATCCAGCATCAGAAGCATTGTGGGCAAGATTGTGAGCCCAACGACGCTCCAGCTTAATATGATCGTCGATCTGGTCGATCATCTGTTCAAACTGACCCGTGTTGATACCATTGGTGCACATAGCGACTCCTTTTATCGAGGGAAAGCATTGCTTTCTTTGTTTATTGGATTGAGGCGAAGCCTCTTTGACAGGCATCAATCGATGCATTGCGTCTTCCTATTATGATCCCGCCAAAGTGAAGTTATCACCGTTTTCGCTCAACGGTGTGAATTTTTTCACATTTTGTGTGACTGGCTGATTCTAAGGGCCCCAAAGCGGCTTCTCGCCCTCGGCAACAACAAATCTCGCTATTATCCTAAGCAGTGAAGGAGGACCTCATGCCCACACCACAGCCAACAAAATACGAGCGCATCGCGCAGAGCCACGTTGACTCGTTCCAGGGAACCTACCATGGGTCCATAGGAGCTGCAGCGATTATCGTCTCTGTCGAAGAGCCTACCGAGGAAGCAAAGCGCGCGCTTACCGCAAGCTTTAAAGCTCTTGGGTACTCACCGCAGGCAATCGGTTGGGCCCAAACCGCCGCCCCAGGCAAATCCGATGCTTCTGGCGACCTGTTCACCCTTATCGAGGGCATCGACCCGTTCTGCGTTGTCTCTACGAGTCATGCCAGCACCGAGGCCCTTTCGCGCTGCTACAACACGCCCCTTGCCATTGAGGCGAAAACCCTTTTGCTAGGCCGCGATTGCCGCTGTTTCGAAAATCTTGATGCCCTTATTACCACCGAAGCAGGCAAACACAAAACCTGGGGGCTTTTGAAAACACTGCCTAAAATGTAGCGAACCCCCAACACCCAACAATCCATTGGGGACACTGCACGAAACGAGACGCAACGGCAATCGGACGCCCTATGCGCCAAAACCCAACGAGCCTTTCTTTGCCGAACACCGCGCAAAGCCAAGCCATGAAACAATAGTTAACGAATCGCCGCCTCTGTTGAATTCCTGCGCGTACCGCGCGTTGCAACCGCTGGTGGTATCCTTCTTGTGTCTATATACCAATGAAAGGCAACGCATATGTCCAACAAAAGCCTTGCCGGCGAGCACAACGCCCAGACCATCCTGGTTACCGGCGGTGCCGGCTTCATCGGCAGCCACACCTGCGTCGAGCTGCTTGAGCAAAACTACAACGTCGTTATCCTCGACGACCTTTCCAATTCCTGCGTTACTGCGGTCGACCGCATTCGCGAGCTTTCCGGTGCCAACGCCGACCAACTGAAGTTCGTCGAGGCTTCCATCCTCGATCGCGAAGCATGCGAGCGCGTGTTCTCCGAGAACGACATCGACGCCATCATTCATTTCGCTGGCTTCAAGGCCGTGGGCGAATCAACGCAGAAGCCGCTTGAATACTACTGGAACAACGTAGCAGGTTCGCTGGTGCTCTTTGACGTGGCCCGCAACCACGGCGTAAAGAACATCATCTTCTCTTCGTCCGCAACGGTTTACGGCGAACCCGAGATGATCCCGATCACCGAAGAGTGCCCGCTTCATGAGGCAACCAACCCTTACGGCGAAACCAAGGTTATGCTCGAGCGCATTCTGACCGACTTCTACCGCGCTGACAGCGAATGGAACGTTGTTCTGCTTCGCTACTTCAACCCCATCGGGGCCCACATCTCTGGCCGCATCGGCGAAGATCCGAAAGACATCCCGAACAACCTGCTTCCCTACGTTGCCCAGGTTGCCGTTGGAAAGCTTGAATGCATCCAGGTATTCGGCAACGACTACCCCACCCCCGACGGCACCGGCGTACGCGACTACATCCACGTTGTCGACCTGGCACGCGGTCACGTGAAGGCGCTCGATTTCATGGGCGGTAAGGTTGGCACGGGCAAGGCCATCGGTCTTGGTTCCATCGAGGGAGCAAGCACCGAAGACGGCACCCGCACCGGCGTTGCCATCTTCAACCTGGGCACAGGCACGGGTTCTTCCGTTCTTGACGTTATCCACGCCTTCGAAAAGGCATGCGGCAAGAAGCTCCCCTACAAGATCTGCCCCCGTCGCCCTGGCGATATTGCCACCAACTACGCTGCCTGCGACAAGGCACGCGAAGAACTGGGCTGGGTTGCCGAATACGATTTGGCGCGCATGTGCGAAGACTCCTGGCGTTGGCAGTCGAACAACCCCAACGGATACGAAGAGTAGGTTTTCCGACCGTCCGCTTCCGGGCGCTGGCTGCTTCGGCTCGTCCGCCTTCAGGCGCCGGTGAGTCTGCTCAACGCACCCGCTACCCTGCTCAAAAGGCCCCGTCTTTGACGGGGCCTTTTTCGTGCGATCGCTGCTTCATGCATTTGAAGAAGATTTTCCTGCGGAAAATCATTCAGGGGATGCTTTCAGAGTGCACTTCGCAGACTCGCCGCCGCCTGAAGGCTACCGGATAGGTAACACCAGCGCTCGCAAACTACCCGACTCGGGCCGCCCCCGTTAGGGTAGTTCTGGATTCTGCCGGGCTGAGGGAATGGAGCTCGGCAAGAGCGGTGCGGTCGCTGCGAATGCCACTCTGAACGCTCATCCTGTTAGATTTGCGAAGCAAATCTTCCTCTAAGGTATGAAGCAATGCAGCGCATGAGAAAAGGCTCGCACCAGGCGAGCTTTTCTAAACAACGGGATGGAGCTTTGAACGGCAACTGCCCGCCCTTGCCGAGCGAGCAGTGAAAAATCGAGTTACAGAAGGTCTTCGATAAAGCCGACGCGGTAGTCCTTGAACACCACGCCGTCGCCTTCTTGGGTCGCATCAAGATCGACATCGGCGCGGATGGCAAAATCATGATCGCCGTCAGGATCGCTGAAGGTTTGCTGCACATGCCATACGTGCTCCGAATCCTCGTCGGATTCATCGATAGCCAAGAATGCCATTGAGCGGGCATCCGCATCGACAAGCACGTCTTCATGAACATCGTAGTATTCGTCCAACGCCGCGCGCCATTTGTGGGCAGGGAACCCGTTATCAACGTCGGCTTCGCCCAGAGCCTCATGATCATCTGCCGCAGCAAGACGCACTCGACGGAACAGGGCGTTGCGCACCAGCACGGTGAGGCCACGGCGATCATGGACCACAGCATCCTTTGCCTCGGGCGGACGGGCATCGAGCTCTTGACCCGCCTGCTCCCATTCATCCACCAAGCTGGAATCGACCGAACGCACCACCAGACCGAGCCAAGCGATAATGTCTTCCATTTCTTCGCTGCGCTTATCAAACGGGAGCGTGCGATCAAGCGCACGATACGCTTCTGAAAGATAGCGAAGCAGCGCTCCTTCATAACGCATAATGCCCAGCTTTTGAATATAGCCCTTGAAATCGGCAGCTGATTCCAGCATGTCTCGTAAAACCGATTTCGGGCGCACGTAATAATCGCGCGCCCAAGGCACCGACTCGCAGTACTTGTCGAAAGCGGCAAACAGCAGTTCACGCAGGGGGCGCGGATACGTAACCTCTGCGATGCGATCAAGACGCTCCTCGTACTCCACACCATCGGCTTTCATGGCGGCCATGGCGGCATCTTTTGCTTTGCGCTCCTGCGCGCGCAAGACCTGACGCGGGTCTTCGAGCGTTGCCTCAACCATCGAAATGATATCGTAGGTGTAGGTTTCGCTTTCCGGGTCAAGCAGCTCAAGCGCTGCCAATAAAAACGGAGAAAGAGGCTGATCGAGAGCGAAATCTTCGGGCAAATCCATGGTTACGTAGTAGTCGGGATCGCCATTTTCGTCCTCTTCTATCTCAACAACCCCCGCATCAATGAGGGTGCGGAATACCTCGCTGGCGCGTACTTTCAACTTCAGCTTGTCTTCGGGCTTTTGGAGCGAGTCATCGATCAGCTGGTCGACGCGAGCACGGGCATCGCCGCCCTGTTCGACTTCAGCCAAAACCATCGAGTGGGTGATACGCATACGGGGCGTCAGCGTTTCAGGCGCAGCAGCAATCAGGCGGTTGAAGGCATCTTCATTCCACACCACAAAACCCTCAGGGGGCTTCTTGCGTTTCACTTTGCGGCGCTTTTTGGGGTCGTCTCCCGCTTTTGCAAGAAGTTTCGCGTTCTCAATCTCGAATTCCGGCGCCAAAGAAACAACCACGCCCTCGGTGTCGAAGCCAGAACGACCGGCGCGCCCTGCAATTTGGTGGAATTCGCGACTGCGAAGGCGACGCATTTTATGGCCGTCAAACTTGGTGAGCTGCGTAAGCACCACGGTGTGAATGGGCACGTTGATACCGACACCCAACGTGTCGGTGCCGCAAATTACCGGCAGCAACCCCTGCTGGGCAAGCTTTTCCACCAGCAAACGATAACGCGGCAGCATTCCGGCGTGATGCACGCCAATGCCGCTAAGCAGCAAACGCTTCAGCGTTTTGCCAAACTGGGTGGTAAACTTGCCCGCCCCCAGCGTAGCCTTGATCTGCTCGCGCTGCTCCTTGCTGGTTACGCCAAAGCTCGAAAGAGCCTGCGCCGAAGCGAGGGCGGCGTCTTGCGAAAAATGCACTATGTAAAGGGGTCCTTCGTTGTTACGCAAGGCCAGTTCTACCGTGCCTTCAAGCGACATAAGCTCGTATTTGTATTCCAGGGGGACGGGGCGCGGAGCATCGGCAATAATATCTACCGTTGTTCCCGTTTTCGACTCCAGGGCCTGCGCAATCTGAGAAACGTCTCCCAGCGTCGCGCTCATAAGAAGGAACTGCGTATGGGGAAGCGTAAGCAGTGGAACCTGCCAAGCCCAACCGCGGTCGGGGTCGCTGTAGAAATGGAATTCGTCCATTGCCACGCAACCGACATCCGACCATTCGCCTTCGCGAAGCGCCTGGTTTGCCAAGATCTCAGCGGTACAACAGATAACAGGAGCCTGTGGGTTGATCTGGGAATCTCCCGTGATCATACCCACGTTTTCACGCCCCAACATATTCACCAAGCCGAAAAACTTTTCGCTTACGAGCGCTTTGATGGGAGCCGTGTAGAACGCGCGTTTGCCCGAGCACAATGCCATGAACATCATGCCGATGGCGACCATCGACTTCCCTGAGCCGGTTGGCGTTCCCAAAATAACGTGATCTCCCACCATGAGGCTCATCAGCGCCTCGTCCTGATGAGGCCACAGATCAATCTCATGCTCGGCGAGCCACTCGTAAAACATCTCGAGGGCTTCTTCCTCGCTGATCGCGTCGCCTTCGCGCCAAGCGGGAGCCAATGCACCCAATGAGCCGAAATCGCTGCTTGATTCGTCGATTTCGGAAGATTCCTCTATTTCAAATTCTGCAGAGTCCACCAAGGGATCCTTTCAATGTGTTTGATCTTCAAAGCTTTCACCGCGCCATCCGCTCAAGAAATGGAAGTCCAGCCTAGACGCTAACTGAAGCATACTGAGCCTGACCATGCCGAGCAGGCAAGCGTGTAAGGCACCAGCCCCTCCTGCATCGCACCATCCGGAAAAGAGCCGGTTACCATCTACCCGTTGGGGCACCAGCCAGATAGCGTCAGGCACCGCTTCGCACCAACCAGACACGAGGCAGAAGCAACCAAGCCCAGCTCCATGCCAACCGAAGGCTGGCCAAAACATAGCAGACCTCGTCCCTCGCCAAGCGGGCATCAGCCAATTAGCGCGCCCCGAGCATTCTTCCCGCCAAACAACGCCCTAGGCAAATTGCAGGATATCGACAGGTGCATCTATAAGCACGTCGGGGCTGCCCGTTTTAAGCGTTTCGAGCGGCTGATAGCCCCATGTAACACCCACCGCAAGCATGCCAGCATTATGCGCTGCTATAAGATCGGTGTGCGAATCGCCGAAGTACGCACAGCGAGCGGGCTCGAGGCCCATTTCCCTTGCGCACAGCAAGAGCCCATCGGGATCGGGCTTGCGCGGGATAGTGTCGGTTTCACCGTGGGAAACATCAAACAAGCCGGGGAAGAACTTCGCCTCCACATCTTTCACGCCACCTTCAAATTTGTTGGACATGATACCCAGCTTCTTCCCGCGAGCATGGAGCTCTTTGAGGGTTTCCGTCATCCCCTCGAATTCGCTCGTCAGGCTCAAACCGAATTCGCCATACAGACTCTTAAAATTGCGAAACACCTTTTCGACCTGCTCTTCGGTAGCCCCATCGGGCACTGCCAAACGCGCTAGAGCCAAAGCACCATTACCCACAAACGTACGGATTTGCCCTTCGGTATGGGGAGGGAACCCTTCTAGTTCCAGAGCCTTGTTGGTGACCGCCGCCAAATCGGGGAGCGTGTGCAAAAGCGTTCCATCCATATCGAAAATGAATCCGTCAATTTCAGGCATACCAGCCTTGGCACTCATAGCCTGCCCCTTTCGTTGGCAAATCGGAAAACGCGCTTCAACAGCAGCGCAACAATAACGGTTTCAGACTACCCCAACAAAAGACCGCTGAACGTTTCTCGCTCCAGCCATAACACAAGAACCACGATAACGGCGCGCAGGGTGAGGAAACTGCGATGGCAGCGAGACAGCGCAGGGTGCGGAGGCTGCAGCGGACTGCGAGGCCGAAGGACCAGAATAGGGGCCGCGGGGGGTGGCAAGAAACCACAGTCTGATATGGCGAACAACGATGGCGGGGCAACGCGGGGAGGGTGGGGAGAGTGGCAAGATCTTCAGGCTATGCATGATTTAAGAGCTCCGGGCAGAAATAACGCCCCTTAGTGGCAAGATCTCCGCGCGGTGTATTCCCGAACGGCGGTTTGCAGGGCTATTTGGATACACGGCGCGCGAATCTTGCCAAAACCAGCTCATTTTGGATACATGGCGGCGATGTATTGCCACTAAGGGGCGTTATTTCCGTCAGAGGCCTCCTAGAGAATACATGGCGGAGTTTTATTGCCATGGTAAGACACTGCAGAATGCATTGCGCACCGTTTGACTCGAGGCTGGCAAGGCGCTGTTCAGCCGAGCGGCGGCGAGGGCGCAAGACGCTAGCGCCACGGGTACGGCCAGCGACAATGACGGCGCCGTCCGCTGGGAGCCACGGGGTGCTGGGTGGTGCCGACGCTGTCCATAGGAAGTCGCAGGGCTGCTAGACGGTGTCGTCACCATCCGTCAGGGACTGCGCTTCCAGGCGGTGCCGGCGCTGTCCGCCCGAAAGGCGGCAAGGAGCCATTCAGCGAGAACGGGCTTTGCGTTTTGAATGGATGGGGTGGTTGCGGGCATTTATTGCTGGTGTTGTGCTAGCATTAGGTCTTGCGCGGGTGTCGCCAAGTGGTAAGGCACGAGCTTCCCAAGCTCGCATGCGCGGGTTCGAGTCCCGTCACCCGCTCCAAAAAAGTTAAGGCCGATCTTCAATTTAGAACTGCGCCCCACAGGTGGCGGTTCATTCGGAGACCGGCTTTTTTGATGGGCGCGTCTAAGTTTTGTCAGCTCGCCTGGGATATAGGCAAAAACACATCCAGCCCTGCCTGCATCTCTCTTTCACAGGATTTATCTCATTGCCCTCGGTAGGGTTTTGTTGCTCTCGCTGAGAGTTATGCGCTTTTTTCGCAGGATTTACCCTGATGCGGCAATCCAACCATCACGAAAACAAAAATCTCGGCTTTTTTGCAACTTTTTTGCGATTGCGAATGTCGTTGTTCCAGGATCATACATGGCTCTTCCTTTCCGTTACGAGAAAGCTTTTCAGGGGGAGGGGAGCTCGTAACAACGGTTATTCTAGGAAGCGCTTGTTTTCCCTTAGGTTTCGTCGATTCACGTAACAGCCTTTTGAATCAACGTCCACGCGAAGGAAACGGGGCATGCTTATAGTTCGTCGCCATACCTTGCTAGTCAAAACAGAAAGAGGTTTCTTTATGAGCAATTCACTTAACGGAAGGAAGGTTGCAGTTATCGGCTGTGGCTTTGTGGGATCAACCACTGCATACAGCCTGATGCAGAGCAAGTTTTTCACCGACATGGTTCTTATCGATGTAGACACCAACCGAGCCGAAGGCGAAGCGCTCGACATCAGCCACGGCATTCCTTACTACAGTCCCATGAACATCTACGCTGGCACTTACGAAGATCTTTCCGATGCCTCCATCGTTATCATCACCGCTGGCGCTAACCAGAAGCCAGGCGAAACGCGTCTCGACTTGGTACAGAAGAATGTAGCAATCTTCAAGACCATCGTTCCCCGCATTATGGAACAGGGCTTTGACGGCATTTTCTTGGTGGTTTCGAACCCGGTAGATATCCTCACACAGGTAGTGATGGAGCTTTCGGGCCTCCCCCGCGAGCGCGTAATGGGTTCGGGCACCGTACTCGATAGCGCGCGCCTTAAATACACGCTGGGGCACATGCTCGATGTTGACCCGCGCCACGTCCACGCTCGTATTATTGGCGAGCATGGAGACAGCGAGCTGGCGGTATGGAGCGCTGCAAACGTTTCCGGAATCGGCATCAACGATTTCTTCCGCTTGCGCGGCATCGAAAACGCCACCGAAATCCGCGCATCTGTCGAAGAAAGCGTGCGCAACAGCGCCTACGAGATCATTGAAAAGAAGCGCGCCACGTATTTTGGCATCGCTCCTTCCGTAACCCGCATCTGTGAAGCAATCGTGCGTGATCAGAAATCAATTATGACGGTCTCGAATTATCGTACTGATGTCCAAGGCGTTCCCGATGTTGTCATGAGCTTGCCCGCTATCGTCGGAAGCAAGGGCGTTGAATTCCCCATTCCTCTGCAGCTGAGCATTGACGAAGCTGAACTGCTTCATTCTTCTGCACAAACCCTGAAAAACACCTTGAACCAGATCGATTTTTCTCTGTAGGCATAGAGCCACATGCAAAACAATGCCCGCACCTGCAGTTTGAAGTGCCTCCTTTTCCTTTATGTTCAAGAAACGGAATGCAGTTCATCGTGCGGGTGCGGGCATTGTTGAGCCTACACGCAAGATTCTCTTGTTTGTTGCTTCATTATTCGGGGACGTGTCGCAGTTAAGGTGCGAGTATCGATGCGCCTTCGCACAAGAGGCTCAGTTGCCGTTCTTCACCATGGTGGCTACCGTAAACCAAGTACGCTCGTAAGGACGATAGAACGTCTTCATGTCCGTCACTTCAACGTCGTCCCTCGACTCCAAATCGCGAACGTCAACCGGAACGCCTTCTGTCTGAGTTTGCCCTAGCACGATAAAGGTGCCTTGATAGCCGTCGAGTGCAGCGTCCCATGATTTCACACTGGTAAGCGTCGGAAAATACGACTGATATGCATGGGCCCAATTACCCGGCTGCCATGCTAAAAACGTTTGCTTAATATTCTCGCATTCCACCGCGGTAACCCCTTCAACCCCAATGTCCGAAGAGAGCACCAGCGGGCGACTATTGGACTTTGCCGTTTCCTCCAAATAGTCAAGCGGCTCTTCGTTTTTGCCGCTGTATGCATCTTGAACGAACAAAACCTGGTTGACGATCGACACACCAAGAAAGGCAGCGAGCAATCCGCGTACGCATACCTTGCTATTAACGTGAGAAAGCCAAATTGAAACGGCGAGGAGCAAGGGGCCTATTGTTACACAAAGATAGCGATAGTAGACAATCAGCGAGTCCATAACTATAGAAGCCACAAGGGCAGCGGCAAACACACTTGCGTATAAAGCAACGCCCCATATGGCGGGCAAAGTAGAGGGAGCAAGCACCCGGTCTGCCAGGATAAGGGATTCTTTGAAGCCTGCGTTTTGCTGTTTGAAACGACGCAGCCAATTCGCCAAACCATAGAGCGCCGATACAGCAGCCACCACCGCGCAAACCGTAAGAATCAGCACGTACCCAAACCCATAGGTATCGGCAAATATCACATAGCTCGTGTAAACCGGGTAGAACAACCATTCCACTATAGTGCGGGGAAACGAAACATTTGCCCAATACGATCCAGACACTACTCCAGCCTGGCTTTTGAAAACCATGAGCCAGGGAGCATAAAGGGCTACCTGAATTACCGCCCCCACTATAAATACCGACAATGCCTTTTTTGCACGAGCGATAATGAAAATCAGCAAGTAAAGGTTGATGAACGATGCCGCAAGCACACCGTAATAATGCAAATAGGCGCTCGCGAGACTCGACAGGAACATAGCAAGCCACCATCTACACGGTACACCGCACCACTCACGACAGCCGTCCCCATCGTAGGCTGAAGACATCCACCAGTTTTGGCCTTCTTCTACAGACCCATCTCCTTCCCTAGGGTTTTTGCTACGTAAGGTGCATGCAATACGCCACGCATACAGAGCGCATAGCGTTACAGAAAAGATCACCCAAGAATACATGCGAATCTCAACCGATATATAAGCAAGATAAGGCGTAAACAGGGAAAAGAAACTAAACAGCACACCGGCCTTCCAGCCGAAATCACGCCGTATCACAGTGAAGCCCAACATTGCTAATGAAAAGATTCCCGCTATCGTAAACAGGCGGTACACAAGGAGATTTTGCCCAAAAAGTGACTCGAGAACATGGAGGCCCCAGTAAAACAGAACGGGGTGAACATCCCCTGACCCAATATCCCAAATTTCAGCGAAAGAGTTGTTCGCTATAGAAACCGAATAGCTTTCATCGAACCACACATTTCCGTGAAAAGACCCCGTTAGCAGAAATGCAAGACCAACTATCAGCAGCATCACATGAAACCGCTTCGATTCGAGGTATTTCTCTAAACGGGATTGCGTCACAGTTTCACCGTCGCTTCTTTTAATTGTTCAACAACAAAACAATAGCCGAATCTGCCTCGGATACGAGCACCAAACTCTACACCGTTGATCACACTGGCGGCGATCCCTTTTCCGACAAACGCAAAGGTACTCCCAATCAAACAACGATGCATCCCCCTCATTCATTGTTTTTCTTATCGTTAAATTACAGCCACATTTCTGTCATGAGCTTCCAAAAACACGCCCATGCACGTCTGCGATAATAAGGTTGTTAGAGAAAGGCTCGCGAATGCAGATTGAACAACGCACTACTTTTATTCACGCAGATGATTTCGGAATAACACCTGGTCAGGCAAAAGCCATCTTATCGCTTAGCTCTTCCTGCGGCGGTAGCGGAGCGCTCAATAGTGTCAGTATTTTTGCAAATTCTCCCGCATTTTATGAAGCCGCCAGCCTTGCCCAGCCGTATGTCAGACGCGGCGTTCTGCGGGTATGCCTTCATCTGAATCTCGTGGAGGGACCATCTGTCGCAGACCCGAAACGTATACCTCTTCTCGTTAACGAGAGGGGTATGTTCGATAACAATTTCATGGGATTGTTCAAGCTGGGTATCACCAACAAAGGTGAGGCATTCAATCAGCTGGTTATTGAATGCCGCAGTCAAATCCAGCGTTTTCTATCAGCGTTTCCCGATCAACAGCTATCGTTTCAATTGGACAGCCACCAGCATGTCCATGCCGTCCCTATCGTCTACAGGGCACTCGCGCAAGCTCTAGCTAAAGAAAACTGCCTGGTTAAGCGACTGCGCGAACCCATCGATCCGCTTCCCCTTTACCGGACCTGCGTCGAAGGCGACTCAAAGGAATCAGCCGGTTCCTCCACGCCTCAAGCACGCAATACGCCGACGCGAATCCCGATGGTTAATCGTGCAAAAATCTTCTTGATATCTGCCCTTTGGCGCAAATGTTCAGTCAACGACATTCCGTGGGCTCCCAGCAGACCTGCTTCAGCACCTTTGTTTTCAGGTGTTGCCCTCTCTGGACGCATGGATGAATTCAGCAAACCGCTTCTTGCTTCTTTTCAGCATGAAGCAACTCGTCAAAACAGAGATGTCGAAATCTTATTTCATCCTATTTCGGTACCGATCGAAAAGTGTCTTGACCCTCTGAACAAGCCATTTGCTGAAGCATGCGCTTCAGTATCAAGGAACCATGAAGCAGAACTGATTCGGAAGTTATAAGCACTTCATTGCATTTCTTTGACCCGCAAACATCAGCTCTATCCATTGTTCTATGGCATGTTTCACGTGAAACAGCGCTTTACGTTAACATATTTGATCCTGTTTGCCCTAGATAATGCAGAATATAAGAAAGGCCCAAGGTTACCCTTGGGCCTTTCGTTGTGAGAGCACTCTTGCTTAGATGCTCTTCAAAATAGCCATTACAAAATTCGAAGCATCCTCCAAAGCCTGAGGATCGACGTTTTCGATAATGTCGTTATCCGCAGAATAGAGCGCGGTGTTTCCGTCTGCCATACCGGCGATCGTCATCGCCTGAATACCATGAGCCATTGCAATCGATGCAGGCGTTTCACGTGAAACAATGCGATCGGTATGATATCCAACCCCCGAACGCTCGCTTGCCTGGCGAAGAACACGCTTTAAGCGTGAGGAAATCTTATAAGGCTTATAGGCACCTTCCTGTTCAATGAAAGAAAGCGCACCAGCACCAAGGGCCTCAAGATTGATAACGATTGCGCCTTTCATCTCGTCGGCGTGCTCTTCCAGGAACGCATTAATACCCGAATGAGAATATTGCTCTGCACCAAGGCCAACAAACCATACTTCGGTATCGATGTCGGGATGGCGAAAGTCCTGAAGCTTCTTGAGTTCGCGGTTGATTTGCTCGGCTGTGCCAGCGTCACCATCAATGCGCAATGCGGGGCTGGCATCAACAATGCCGTCAGTATCATAGACCGCCGATTCGTCATAGTAAGCATCCTCTACCTGAGCATCTTCGCCCTTGCGAAGACGATTCAAAGAGAATGCTCCACCGTTCCATCCACGACGATCATCGGATTCGCGGTAGTCAACGTCTACAAACTCATCATCTTCCTCACGGAAGCTCGACCAATCTCCACGAGCTTTGCCGACGCTGCGGGCATTATAGTCCTCATCAACATCTACCCACTCGTTTACAGAAACTTCTTCTTCCTTGCGCTTCTTGCCCTTGCGGAACCGGCTGAAGAGGCGTCCAGCACGGGACTTAGGCATATCAACGTATCCAGGACCAGCAAAAGCACCTGTTTCGGTGTATTCCTCGTCGTAGGCGGAATCATCCGCATCATCGACATAGCGCTCTTCGGGGGCTACGTCAGATACCAGCTCATCCCCTACAGGGGCGAATGAGCCAGTGCCACCAACAGTCGAAAAAGAGCCAGTTGCAGACACTGCCGACTGCGCGCCCGTATCAAACGAAGGGAGGTTGAGGCTTCGCGGTGCAGGCGCTGTGCTAAACGCATCAGTATTTCCATCAATACGAGGAAGCATGTTGGAAAGCAACGATTTACCGCCTGTGGAGGTGCCTTCGTTTACCTCTGCCATAGGAGCGCGCTGACGAAGGTTTTCACCCGAAGCGCTGCGAGCAGGCGTTACGTCCGGCAACACGATAACCTGGCGAGAATGGTCCGCCTGTTCAACAACAGGAGAAACAGGAGATACCATTTCTTCCATGCCCACAATCGGAGAAGCTACCGCAGGCTGAGGCGCAGTTCTTTCAAGCGGCTCTTCTGCGTACTCTCCACCCTGCACCTCATCCGAATAGCCGTAGGAGTAGGATTTCATTTCCTCCTGTACACGACCAGCAGGGATGCGTGCGGTTGATTCATCGTTGCTGTCGTGGAATGAACCCATGTTGACCACATTGTCATCGATACGGCGAATCGGCTCCTCTTCGTCGTCGAACTCTTCATTGTCCATAAACTGGGAGACATCGATTGGGGAAATTGAGGTGGTTACACTCGGAGATACCGCCTGTTCAGGCTGCTCAGCTGGATCATCAACGTATACTTCTTCGTTTTCAGGTACAGCAGGCTCTTCATAGTAGTCCTCGTTGTAGGACTGCTCCTCCAGGTATTCTTCAGCGGGATATTCCTCTTCAACCGATTGCTTACGCGATGAAATCGACTTCAGGCGAGAAGCAAAAGAATGCTGCATCTGAGATGCTTTTTCGGAACCAGAGTGAACCGCGTTATTGAAGAAGTCGCCAAGCGAACCACTACGACGTGAGTGAACACTCCTCTTGGAGCTCACTGCGGGGCGAGAAGCTTCCTCGTTTGCGGGGTGATCCTCGGGGGTATTTGTGTACTCATCGACGGGGTCCATAGGCAAAGTTGCCGAATCAAGTTCCTCCTCGATTTCTTCAACTTCGTTATTCCCGGGAACAGAGCGATGAAGCCTCTGGGAATGACGCACTGAAGGACGGGGGGAGGGCTTTCCTTGGTCATGAGAGCTGAAATGCTCATGTCCCTGAACAGACTCTTCGACTATCTGCTGCTCAGGCTCAACAACGGGCTCGAGCTCCGCAGGAGCTTTGCCTGCAAGCTGATCCACCTCTTCAATTGCAGCCTCGTAAAGCGTCTCATGCGACACAAGGGCAGGATCATCGTTTACAGCAGGATCATGTTCAGCTGCTTCGACAAAAGCAGGCTGATTTTCGGCGGCAACGGCAGGCTCGGGGTCGTGATCGAGCCATGGCGCAGGCGACGCAATGGGCTTCGGAGCGGGCTTGCGTTCGATGGGTGCTGCTGCAGTGTTGTTCAGATGCCATTCTTGTTCAGCTGCCAAATCCTCTGCCGACAAGGCGGCAGGCTGACCACCAGCAATGGGCTCAGCGAAACGAGCCGAGCTCACTTCATGATTAGCATGGGGCGCAGAAAACGACTCAATCTCATCCTGCAACGCGCGAACCTTTGAAGACAATTCGGACTGAGCAGCCTCGGGCTCAGAGACGGGAATGGCAATGGGAGATCCGTAGGGATTAGAAGCATGATGCTCCATCATGCGCGCAGCAACGGTATCCGCATAGCGAGAACGATTTACCTTCGGGGTTTTTCCTGCATCAGGCTTATTCGCACGTGCCTTCTCTTGAGCAATCTTTGCCCAAGAAGGAGTATCGCTCGTTTGAACGCGGGCTACAGGCTCTGGGGCAGCAGAAAGAGCAGCCTCTTTAGCAGCCGCTGCCTCAGCTGCAGCTGCAGCCTCGGCCGCCTGCTTCTTTTCAATCTGCTGCTTGGGGATAATGACCTCGCCTTTTTCCCCAGAATCGGACTCTTTTTTAGGTTCCTCATCAAGAGTGGAGGAAACCATGGTGCGCGCTAGAGGACTCGGCGCCGACTCAGGGCGCTTCCCAACCTCAAAACGTACGCTAGAAACCTCATCCTCATCTTCAGCGATCAGGCCGCCACCCTTAACCAGGCGAGAAGATATATCGGTTACGGGAACTTTGTCGGCAACAGGCTTTCCAGTCAAAGCCGCAATAGCAGCTTTCGCTGCCGCAAGAGATTCCTGCGGCGACATCTCTGCTTCATATTCAAGAGATGCACCTTCAGGCACAACGCCCGCAGCGCGTGCCGCCTCTTCGCCGTGTACGCGATTGCCCTCTTCAACGCTGCGCTCCAGAGCTTCCTCTTGGCTTACCAGGCCGTTTCCAACTTTGCGCGCAACATCAAGCAAAACCGAAACACCGGAAGCGTTATTATTTGCCGACTGGTTGAATGGAGCAACGATATGAAGCACAGAGCGAACCAGGGGGATAGCAAACAGCACCGCACAAATAACCAACAGGAAAGTAAGAATGGAAGACATAGCACCCGTATCAGCTGCGAATAGCGTGGAGCGAAGCAAGAGAACGAAAGCCGAAACCACCAATGCAATGGCGCTTGCCTTCTGAAGAATAGGCAATGCCGCAGCGAAGGGGGGCTTTTCCTCCGTCAAAACCTTGCCACTGTCATAATTGGCCACCAGGATCACCTTGCGGCGACGAGCATTGGCGCCATTTGCCGGGGTGGGCTGATATTTCGCCACCACATTCTGGCTTGCACCGGTCCTAAGCAAGCGTGAAAGAATAGGGCGCCCCGTGATCTCCATGCCATATAGAACCGCCGCAGCTATAGTGAGAAGCAACCAAAGTATGCCCAAAGAGGGAACAACGATAGAAAGAACGGCACCAAGCAAAGCAACACCGAAACAAATGATGTTCGGGAGCTGATCGTTGGTTACACACTGGAAGTCTTCCACCACCGTCGCGAAACCTGCCTCTTTCTGCATCTGGTCGGCAAGATAGAGCGCAGCCCTCTGTTCCTCCTCGGTACCCGCAGGATGCGGACCTATCTCTTGCGTGAGATAGGCGATATCGTCGATTATTTCAGCCATGGAGAGCCCCTTTTGTTTCCACGCTTATATAAGTAAGTAGCGATTGACATGGATACAGACTGTACAAGTATACGTCATTTGACTCGTTTCGCCTTTATATGAACCGTTTGTTCACCTTGTCTACCGCATTACGCAAAGAAGCGCCTTTCTATCTGCATAAAAATACCTCCCATCCACTTATCGCAGATGGGAGGTTTCACGTGAAACATATCAGTCAGCCTGCTGCTAATCCTGCCCAAGATACTCTCTTAAATAAGCATCGTTTGATGCAGCGTCCGAACGAAGGCTGTCATAGCGAGAAACCAAATCGGCTGTTGCGCTGGCATAAGCATCAACCACAGGCTGGCTAAATTGCTTCGGCAACGCTTTTGCCATTTCCACAGCCTCCTGATCGGCTCTGTTATAAGCATCGTTGTGGGACTCGGCAGTCGCTTTGTCTTGTATAAGGATCGCCGCATTTGAGGCAAGCGCTTCATTGGTCGCATCGATTCGCTTGCTGACATAAGCCAGCGAGGCATCGAAATTCGCCGCGGGATAGAAGCCCTTCGCCTTCGCAATGCATTCCTTCGCCTTTGAGAATTGAGCCTGGGCAGAAGTGGTGAACTCGGTTGATTTCGCCACGTTGTCCGCCGTTGTGTCCGAAACAACAGTTGCCGCCTGCGTCAAAAGGGCATTCCCTTCTTGGATGCAACTCCACGCCTCATTCATGGCATCGATGCCTTGCTTTGCCGCAACATCTTCCTTCATACGTTGATCGGCAACATCAAGAAGCTCCTCACGAACCGCAATAGCATTCAAGGCCCGTTGCGCCGCCTCTTTGTCGCGCTGGGATCCGTCAAGCTCCGACTCTGCCTTCTGAGCATACACGCGAGCCGACTCAAGTTGGTCTTTGGCATCGGGAATAGCTGCACTTAATTCCTGCGCGCGGGAAACGGTATCGTCACCAAACGTATCCTGAAAATATTTGTCGATAGCAACCGTGGTTTCATCGCTTTGCTCAACAAGCTCGCAAGCTTCACGCAGCACACCGACGCTAGTATTCAGTCGCTCGTACTGCTGGTAGGCCCAATACCCCCCTACGCCAATCGCGCCTATGCAAACAACCGCCACGAGTGCGATGCTGAAACGGCGATACCATCTGCGGCGTTGCTTCCTGCGAGCTATTTCTGCCTGAGAATCTGCGCCTAAAAACGTTTTACGCTCAGAAGGCTGGGGCTTCGCTTCAGCTGAATTTCGCTTGGTGGCCTTTTCTGCTGTTAGGTTCTTTTCCTTGCCCCCTGCGGTTGAAGCGCCCTTCCTGAAGCTTGGAAGACGCCACTTGGCGCCACGCGAGGGCTCATCCTGCCCTGCAGCTTTCTGCTCAAGGACATTCAGGGAAAGCTCGTTAGGCTTTCCCTGCGAGAATTCTTTCAGATGAAGAACCTGGGTTTCCTTATGCCCAAGGCCACGGCCGCTTCGCTTTTTCTTGCGGGCCATCACGAATGCGAACCTCCGGCTACGCGCGCAAGAGACTCGATCGCCGCACGGTCGGCAACCTCGGCAACGATATCCGAGCAAGGCATCATAACGATATTGCTGCTCGGCAACGAGTTCAGGAATTTCTTGCCGTAATACTTGGTTATCAGGCGTTTGTCAGCCAAGACCACAATGCCGCGGTCGCTCGATTTACGAATAAGCCTTCCAACCGCCTGCTTTACCTCAATAACCGCATGGGGCAGCGAATAGTGAGCCCAAGCGCGATCATCACGTTGTTGACGTTCGCATGAAAGAGGATCAGTAGGCAGGCCAAAAGGCAGCTTGGGGATGACAACGCCCTTGAGCGTCGCGCCCGGAGCATCAAAACCCTCCCAAAAGCTCTTCAGAGCAAAGAGACTCAAATGCTCATCTTTCAAGAAGTCATCGCGAAGGCCCTTAACGGAAACGCCCCATTTTTGGCACACCAAACGCAAATCGTCTTCCTTCAAAGCGGGATGAACGCCATCAAAGCACTGTTCCATTTCGCGCCTGTTGGTGAATAGCGTAAGCATCGAACCTCTCTGGGCCTTGTGCAAATCAACAAGGAACGATTCCAGGGTTGGAAGATAAGCAGGATCCTGAGGTTCTGGCATATCCGTTGGAACGTAGACCCGCATATTGGCATCGAAATCAAAGCTTGAATCAACCTTCAGCACATCAGCCCGAGAATCTTCCCCTTCGTTGAAGCCAACGGCACGTTCGAACGCATCGCACTGGCCGTCGACCGCCAGAGTTGCCGAAGCATATATAACACTGCGCGTTTCAGCATAAAGACTCTCGTTTAGCGACTTGCCCACATCGAGCGGCTGAACCGTAAAGATTTCATCCAACGTACCCTTCGTTCGGTTAAGGCGAACCGAATACACATGGTTATCGCTGTCATGGAAGAACATCTCGTCAAGGGCATCGTATGCCTCCCTCAATTCAAGCGCAGCCAGCGCGAGTTCCCTCTGGACACTTGTTGTGTCTTCGATTTGCTCCGCATAAGCAACGATGTCGCGGCAAGCACGGATCAGCTTTTCCAAGGTGTCATATACCGCGCGCGCACGGTTCACGACACCTCGGTACGTATCACCATGGCGAATCTCGTCGTTTAGCCAGAGGTCAAAGTACTCGTATCCACGCGAGCGGGTCTTCGGATCGAACACCAGTAGATCTTTTGCTCCGAGGCAGAACTCTTCTGTCGCCATCGCGAAGGCGCCTGCACAGGTGCGCGCTTTGGCAATAAGCGATTCATACAACGCGCGGCCGTCCTCTGGAGCTTGAGCGCTTCGCTCCACTCGAGAAAGAACATTGCGTGAACCTTCCCCATTTACGCGCAAAGCAAGCGCCCTCAGCGAATCGGAAGACACCGAGAGGGCAAGTGCGCGGCGCGCTTCTTCCTCCGCACCATGAGCCTCGTCTACAGCCCAATAGCGAATAGGGGGCAGCAACCCACCTTCGAAGCGGACGTCCCAGAAAAGCAAGCTATGGTTCGTTACCACGACATCGCATCGCTGGGCTTGCTCGCGGGCGCCATGGACAAAGCAGCTTCGTCCAAAGAAGGGGCACTTATGGCGCAAGCATTCGTTGCTCTTGGTCCCAATGCGCCAACGGGGAATAGCGCGGTAATCAATTTTCAGAGCGTCCATATCGTCGTAGTCGCTCTGTTCTACAAACGAAAGTAGACCCGCCAAAGCAGGTGCCTGGTTGATCTCCTGCTTACGATAATGAATTACCGATGGCCCTTGGTTGACCAAGCTATCCACCTTGCGAAGGCAAGGATAATGACTGAACCCTTTCAAAGGAGCGTACGTGATGCCGAGAGCCTTCGAAAGAAGAGGCAGCTCCTTATGAACCAGCTGATCCAGCAATGCATTGGTCTTTGTGGCTACACCCACGGTGATACCGTTTTTCTGTGCCGCCAGGGCAAGGGGAACCAGGTAGGCCATCGATTTGCCAACACCGGTGCCAGCTTCTACAGCAAGATTGCGAGACGTTGCCAAAGCACGGTTTACCGCAAAGGCCATTTCGCGCTGTTCTTCGCGCGGCTCATATTCCTCGTACAAAGAGCCCAATAAACCCTCAACGGAAAAGGCTTCAGAAATTTCCGCATCGGTTGCGAAAGAAAGCTCGGGGGCTTCGCTACCCGCAGGAGGAAGCTCCTTGCCCACGGGGGAAGAATCAGGAACATTAACATCAGGGCGCAAGGGAGCCGAAGCCTGAGCCACTGCCGCTTTACGCGATGAACGCAAACTGTACGGCCCCTCGCTTTCCTTCATAGCGGCAAGGCACTTAAACACACGCTCGGTATTCCAAGTGTCGCTATCACACATATCGGCAATATGCTGGAGCAAAGGGGCAGGCATGGTGTCAACCGCAGCCAAAAGCACCCGATACACGAGACACGTTGCCGCCACATCATCATCAGCACGATGGGTGGAGTCGGGCCCGCCAAACGCACGCACTAAATCGAGCAAGCGATGAGAGGTTAGACGAGGTAGCGCGATTTTCGCCAGATCGAGGGAATCAATCCAGCAGTTCTGCTTCAATACCTCACCCGTGGGGTACTTCGTGCAGAAGGTTCTATCGAAATTTGCATTATGAGCAACCACATCGGAAGAACCAACGAACTCAACCAAACCTGCAACGGCAGTATTGGGGTCGGGAGCATTCGCCACATCTTCATCGCTGATGTTGGTAAGGTGAGCAACCTCTTCGGGGATCGGTTTCCCGGGATTTACGAACGTTACGTACCAGCCGACGATTTCACCATGAACCATACGCGCTGCAGCAATCTGAATCAGCTCATCGTGGTTGAAGGAGAAACCCGTCGTTTCGGTATCGATAACAACAACGTCTTCATCCAGTTCACCAAACGAGTGCTCTTTCGCATAGCTGCTAAGCGAATGGTAGCGATCGCGGATGCGCTGAGGGGTGTTTTCGAGAATGTAAGTGTCAAGCCTTGATGCGGCTTCTGCATTTTGTGTTTCCATACTAGTAAGACTATCATTTATGGAATTCTTTATCTCTAATGCCTGAATCACTTCTAGGAGAAAACATGTCAGATATTGGCTATTTTTCCATGTACGCCCGTTTTGAAACCGAAAGCAAAGAAGATGCTGCGGCATTTCTAGGCGCAGACAACATAATTGGCGACGCATTCTCTATCGAGCAGGAATACGTTGATGGCAAGCGCACGGCATGGATCGTGAATCCCTTCGGCAAGCGCATGGGCACCATCGACGAAAAAACCGCTGAAAAGGTTGATCTCTGCAACGCCAAAGGATGGAACACCGTTGCCTTGCTTGCACTCGTTGCTTTCACGGAAAAGCCTGAACCAGGCCTTTACTGGGGTCAGGTTCTTATCATTTCCTACGACCCGGAATATGAAGTCGCCTTCTCTACGTTTATAGAAAATGTCGGAAAGCAGCTCGGCGAGGGAATACGCCCCGACGTTTCCCTTGGTCGCGACTCCCTTAAGAAGGTTATCGAAACTCAGGGCGAATGGGTTCCCTCGGGACGCGTTCCCTTCCCCAACAAGAACAAGGGCACCGCTTGGGTGAAAACGCAACGCACCGGAACGGAACGTTTGGTAAAGCAGGCACGCAAGGGCAACATAGGTTGCACGGTAGTTAGCTGGATATTCCTTCTCGCCGTTGTCGCCCTTATTGTTTTCGGGCTTCATTCCTGCGGAGCGTTCTAGCCAATCTTCCGCCTAACCGCGCTATAGACATTCAGTGGCGTTTCACGTGAAACGCCACCATAAAGAAAACCCCTTGCCGCATTCCGGACCGCACCTCTCGAAATCGGACTTATTTCAATCCGAATCGGGGGTATGGTTCGTTTCGCGGACAAGGGGTTTTACGTTTGCGGCAGATATCTACTTATTTTTCCAAGGCATAGGAAATGAGCTTGGTGCAGAGCTCAGCAAAACTCATGCCAGCTGCACGAGCAGCATCGGGAAGAAGCGATGTTGCCGTCATGCCAGGAATGGTGTTCGTTTCCAAAACCCAAAAATTTCCTTCGGCATCCTTGATGAGGTCACTACGAGAAACACCGCGGCACTCAAGCGTCTTATGGGCGGCAACCGCAAGCTCCGTAGCGCGCTTGGTATCTTCTTCGGATAAGGGCGCAGGGCAGATATGCTGCGACCCTCCCTGAGCGTACTTCGACTCAAAATCGTAGAACTCGTGGGAAGGAACAATTTTGATAACAGGGAGAGCGCACGGGTCCTCGTTGCCCAATACGGCAACGGTGAACTCTTCGCCTGAAACAAAGCTCTCAACAAACGCGCACGTATCTACCTGAAATACCTTATCGATCGCATCGGCAATTTCCTCAGCACCTTCACACAGATACACACCCAAAGCGCTACCTTCCGTAGCAGCTTTCACAACACAGTGCGAACCCACTTCAGCAATGATGGCATCAATGTCGATATGGTGAGAGTCGAGCATCATAGAACGAGGGGTAGGGATGCCGGCGCGCTCATAGCAAAGCTTCGTCTTGGGTTTGTCGATAGCAGTGGCGCTCGACCAAACGCCTGGACCAATATAGGGAAGCCCAATGGTTTCCAGAAATCCCTGGATGGTGCCGTCTTCGCCGTACTTGCCATGAAGAGCCAGGAAAGCAACTTCAAAATCACCTTGAATCAAAGCCAGCAAGTCTTCTTTGTTGGCGGGGTCGAAAACAGTTACCGGAAAGCCCGCTTCGAGCAAAGCTTCCTTCGCCCCCTCACCAGAAGCAAGGGAAATGGAACGCTCGCCACTCTTGCCTCCCGCAAGCAGAGCAACACGAATTTGTTTAGGATCGAAAGAACAAGACATGGTTCTCGCTTTCATACAAGTAAAACCCAGGGCACTGCTGCCGAAAGGCTTGATACGTTAACCGATAGTGAGTATAGCAAACGCACGTTACCACTCTGCTACCACCACGCGGTAACCACTTGGTTGCGTATAATACTGAGCATGAATAACGCAATCCAATCATTCAACCTGTCCGAAATTCCCACTATTCTGGAAAGTCTCGGACAGCCGCGCTTTCGCGCCAAACAGCTCACTTCCTGGCTTTACCAGAAAGGAGCTCACTCATATGACGAAATGACCAATCTGCCCAAGAGCCTTCGGGATGTCCTGTCGGATGAATACCCTTTGATTGAGCCGCAAGTGGTTAACAAGCAAGTATCCAACGACGGTACACGTAAATACGTATTCGAATACGCCGATGGCGCCAAGGTAGAAGCTGTCGGAATCCCCTCATTCGACAAGAAAGAGCGCAAAGACGAGCCCAAGCACCTTACCGTGTGCTTCTCCACTCAAGCAGGGTGCGCCATGGGGTGCACTTTTTGTGCCACGGGACACGAGGGGCTTACCCGCAATCTTTCTTCCACTGAAATGATTTGCCAGATCATAGCTGTACAAAACGATTTTAGCTGCCGCGTCACTAATTTAGTTTCAATGGGACAAGGCGAACCATTCCAGAACTACCAAGCAACCCTAGAAGCGCTTCGTTTCGCCAACGCAAAAGACGGCCTTGAAATAGGCGCTCGTCATATAACGGTGTCAACATGTGGCATCATTCGGGGAATCGAACGCCTTGCAAACGAGCCCGAACAATTCACGTTGGCAGTATCCCTCCATTCGGCTTTGCAGGATGTGCGCAATGAAATCATGCCGCGTTGCAGCAACATTCCCTTACCGCACCTAAAGAAGGCCCTTCGATCCTATATCGCGAAAACTGGCCGTCGTGTCAGCTTCGAATATCTCCTTATCAAGGGGGTCACCGACACAGAAGAAAACCTCGCAGCGCTAATCGATTTCTGCGATGGCCTCCTATGCCACGTCAACCTTCTTTCAGTAAACGAAGTCGAGGGAAGCCCCTACAAGCCAAGCTCCACCGCAACGCAGCAGCGCTGGGTTAAGGAACTGAAAAGCGCAGGCAAGGAAGCCACTATCCGCAATTCGCGCGGAAGCGATATCGACGGAGCCTGCGGTCAACTGAAAAACAAAATGTAGAGAACGGGAAAATAGGGACAGGCACCAGATTCCCGCCTAACAAACAGGGCCCCGCTTACGATGAAACTCGCGAGCGGGGCCCTGGTTTTGTACACTGTGGCGCAAGGGGGAATCTGGTGCCTGTCCCTACTTTCCCGCTTGCGACTCTTCAATAAGATGCAGGATACGCTGAAGTTCCTCTTCATCCTTAAACTGGATCTCGATTTTGTTCTTGCCCTTAACGGTCTTGACGCGAACCGGAGCGGAAAGGAAACGGGTAAGCCCCTTCGCAGCCTTCTTGAAACTTGGAGGGGCAGGAACGCGTTTTGCAGCTGCCGAACCAGCCTTCTCACGACCATTCATCAGACGAGCCAGTGCCTCGGTTTCGCGAACGCTCAACTTTTCATTCTTAAGCTTTTCGGTAAGTTTCTTCCTGCCCTCCGCGTCATCAACAGAAAGGATGGCGCGAGCATGGCCGGCGGTGATCTTCTCCTCAAACAAGAGTTGCTGAGCTTCCTCAGGCAAATCAAGCAGACGGAGAGCATTAGCGATAGTAGACCGTCCCTTGGAAACCGTCTGGGCAACCTCTGATTGCGTCATCCCCTTGCGCTCCATAAGGCGCTTATAACCATAAGCCTCTTCAATAGGGTTAAGGTCGGATCGCTGGATATTCTCAATCAAAGCAAGTTCAAGGGCTTTGTCGTTGTCGGCTTCCCAGAAACGAACGGGAACCTCTTCCATACCCAAGCTCTTGCATGCTCGATAGCGGCGCTCACCAGCCAAGATCTGATACTGGTTCCCAATTTTGCGAACCAAAATAGGCTGAAGAAGGCCTTCCTTTTTGATAGACCCTGCAAGTTCCTCAATTTCACCTGGCTTGAAATTGGTGCGAGGCTGATCAGGATTGGGGTGAATCAGGTCAAGCTTAACCGTTGCCGTAAGCCCCTTGGAATCAAATGGCTTGTTTTCCTTCTTCGAAACCTCCAGTTCAGGCTCGACAACCGGCTTAGCGGGCTTCCTAACCTGACGCTCCGCTGCAACGCGCGGCTTAGGAGCGGGAGTTCTCATAGACACCGAACCAGCGGAGCTGAAAGTACCAGAACCAGCACGCATAGCGGGCTTGCGCGCCTCGCGTGAAACAACTTTGGCATTTTCAAGCGCATCTTCAGAAATATAGATATCAGAAGACGGATCAACCGGTTTCCCCGAAGAACGCTTAGCGGTACGTTCCTGAAGAGCCTGATGAAGAACACCAGCGGATTCCTGCTTCTTCTGAGCAGGTTCTTCGCTTAACGGTTCTGGCACGCTCCTTTCCTGCTCTTTGAGAGTCTCAGGAGCAGAAGGCTTCTGGGTATAAGCGGGGCTATCGTCAAACAAAGCATTGAGGCCACGCCCCAAGCCACTTTTCTGCTTAGCCACGAGCAATCACCTCTTTGGCAAGATCGTTGTAGGCAAGGGCTCCCTTGTTGTCGGGAGCATATTCGAGAATCGACTGTCCGTAACTAGGAGCTTCGGACAGTTTAACGGTACGGGGAATCAACGTCTCGAAGACCTCGTCCCCAAAGAACGAACGGACCTCATTAACCACCTGGTTGGCAAGATTGGTGCGGGAATCGTACATAGTGAGAACAATTCCAAAGATATCCAAGCTCGGGTTTAGGATGCTTTTGACACGTTTCATCGAATCAAGGAGTTTTGTCACACCTTCCAATGCGTAGAACTCGCACTGAATGGGAACCAGGAGCTTATCCGCAGCAACCAAGGCATTGATGGTGAGCAGACCGAGGGAAGGCGGGCAATCGATAAGGATGTAATCATAGCGGCCGCGTAGGCTGCCGAGAGCGCTTTTCAAGCGGTTCTCTCGCGCCATCTCGTTAACCAATTCAACCTCTGCGCCAGCCAAGCTGATAGTAGAGGGCAGAACATCAACACCTTCGGCAACACAAGACAGAATTACCTCTTCGACGGGCGTTTCACCAAGCAGCACGTTGTAAACACACCCATCAAGAGCTCGTTTGTCGATACCATAACCGCTTGTTGCATTGCCCTGCGGGTCGAGATCAACCAAAAGGACCTCTTTACCCATAGCACCTAAAGCAGCGGAAAGATTCACCGCAGTGGTCGACTTACCAACGCCGCCCTTTTGGTTGATGATAGCAAGGATTTTTGTCTGCCCGATCGCATGAGCCACCTTGGGCTTGTCGCGGAAGGGGATGAAGGTGCGAATATCGTCGTCATCTTCATCTTCGGCTTCAACGCCGTCTTCCGGGGAAGTAGACTCCATTTCCGGATCAGTTTCCTCTGCAGCTTCTTCATGCTCGGAAGTTCGCTCGACCACCTCTGCATGTTCATTGATTTCGTCGTAGCTGCTCTGAAGAACCTCTTCTTTGATCTCTTCAGGGTTCTGACTGCGCTCAGTCACGGAAGTCACGGGAACATTTTTTGCTTTTTTTCGACTACCGAACAGCCCCACGAGCTCTCCTCTCTTTTTTGCCTACCAGACAAACTATTGCTTCACTTGAATACCCTATAAAGGGTAAGCAAATGTTTGCTGTTTCACGTGAAACAGCAAACATAAAAAATAACAAAACGCCCCACATCTCATCGAACAAAAAACAAGATTGACGCTATACAACAAAATCAGCGAAACACAACTCCGTTTGACGGACAGCATAATGGGATAGCCCAGAAGCAGAGCAAAATGCCCCTTTGTTTCGATTATTTGATAATACCCTTGCCATACCCTTTAGAAAATAGAAAGGTATACGGTTTTTCCTCGAAGCACCGCATTTCCATTCCCAAACAACGATCAAGCAAACGTCAGTTTCCCGAAACCAGTACACAAAAAGGAACCCGAGAAAAAACGAGGCCACACGAAGCTCTATAACAGCCAAACAGAAACAGACTTGATAGATACTCAAAATATAGAAAACAGGCTCTTACAAAGAGCCTCAAAGCCCTTTTAGCGCAGTAAGTTCAACACAGGACCCTTCAGAACGCTCAAAGAACAAAAAAAGAGTCCTTGGAATAATTCCAAGGACTCTTTTCTTAAAATGGTTTCTTTTGTGCCATACCGACTCTTCGGGGAAGCTTCATCGAAGGATTGCATCGCTTCCGAAATACGATGATGGCTCGACTCGTCTCTCCATCGGAAAGCGTGAATCCTCTCGAAGAAACGAATTCCATTCCCAATTTGCGAGCAATTTCCCGAGCATGCTCAAGTTCCTCTGATTCACTGCGGGTCTTGTAGCATACCAAGCGTCCGCCTTTAGCCAACAAGGGCGATGCGAGCTCGAGCAGTGAAGCCAGGGAGGAAAGCGCGCGGGCAGTGACCAACGAAAAGCGGTTAGGCTGCTGCAACGCAAGATCCTCAATGCGCCCATGGTAGGTTGAGACAATGTCGTCAATACCAAGCTCGGCGGCAAACGAATCAAGGGCGCGCGTCTTCTTGCCAACGGAATCAGCAAGAAGGGTTTCCCTCCCCGTCATGATCGCCAAGGGAATACCGGGAAACCCAGCGCCCGAGCCCATATCGAGATACGGACCTTCCAGCGCCTCCTCAACTTCAGGAAGGCCAGCGAGCGAATCCTCAACGTGAAGAACCTGAGCAGACTCCCAATCAACGATTCGGGTAAGGTTCGTTACCTTGTTTTCCTCGATAACCAGTTCAAGATGCTTATCGAGTAGCTCCCTCTGCCTTTTTGTTGGGCGCATGTTATTCAGCACTCATGCCAGGATCCCTATCGTGGGCTTACCACGACACGACGGGCGCGACCCTCGCCCTCAGAAACGGTTTCGACGCGATCATCTCCGCGCAGAGCAATATGCACGATGCGACGCTCGTAGGGAGTCATGGGGCGGAGCTTGATGCTGCGATCCTGGTCTACTGCCTTATCGGCTGCATTCAAAGCAATGTCCTCGATCTTCTGACGCTGACGAGCCTTATAGCCTTCAACGTCGACCACGATGGGATAGCGATGACCAACAATGCGAGACGTAATAGACGAAATAAGGAATTGAAGCGAATCGAGCGTACGACCGTGGCGACCGATCAAAACAGCCAAATCGTCACCAGTGATGTCAAGGATAAGCTCACCTTCATCACCTTCATACTCTTCGATGGTCACTTCTCCGACATTGAAATACTTCAAGATATCCTGAATGGCCTCGATAGCCGTATCGGCGATCCTGTCCACTTCCTCTTCGGAATATTGGCCCTCACCTTCGTATTCCTGAGACGAGGATTCATCCTGAACCATGTTCTCTTCTTCCATTAAAAACTCCTTACATTCAAATCTCCCCTCCGCGGTAGAACCACGAAGGGGAGGAGACGGCAAAAAATATGTGAAGTAGCGTTACTTGCTCTTCTTGTGAGGGCGAGGCTTCTTTTCCTTGCGAACCACGTTGACTTCCACGGGCTTAACCTCAACCTTTTCAGCTTCGACTTCTTCGTCCTTATGCTTCATAACCTTAGTAGAGATTACCTGCTGCAGAACGCCGAATACAGAAGAAGTTGCCCAGAACAGCAAAACGCCGGTGGGAGAACCCCAACCAAGCCACAGCATGAACAGGGACATGATGCCCATCATAATCATGGTCTGCGTCTTCTGCGGGCTGTTCGTACCCATCTGCTGAAGCAAGGAGGGCAGGAAGGTGCAGAATGCAAACAGAAGGAGAAGGATGCCGTAGGGCAAGAACTCCAAGAAGCCCTGGCCGAACATCGCGGAAGGCGAAGAGAGCAGCGAAGGCAAAACATTATAGAAGGAGTAGGTCATACCTTCGGTACGGGAGCCCATTTCCCGCAATACCTGGAACAGGGCAACGAAGATAGGCATCTGAAGGAACAGGGGCAAGCAACCGGTAATGGGGTTGAAGCCGATCTCTGCATAAACCTTCTGCATTTCCTCGGCCTGACGCTGCTGGTCGTCAGCGTACTTTTCCTGGATCTCCTGGATGCGAGGAGAGAACTGCTGCATTCGATACGAAGAGCGGATCTGCTTCTGCATAAGGGGGAACAGGATAAGACGGAGAATAAGCGTCACGATGATGATCGCCAAACCCCAGTCGGCAACGAAACCATACATAGCATCGATGCACCAGAATATGGCGTCTTTAAACGCGTCCCACATGTGTACCTTTGTCCTCTCGGTTCGGGGGTTGATTATTAAAGATGAAAGGTATCCGGCACGGGGTCATACCCGCGGCCTCCACCTGGTCTGCAGCGCAGAATGCGCTTGCAGGTAAGATACAGACCTCTAAGGAAACCGAATCGCTGAACCGCAACAAGTCCATATTCCGAACAAGTGGGAATAAACCGACAAGTTGCGGGGAGCAGGGGCGATATAGCAAGACGGTAGAACTTGATCATCAACAACAGAACCCCCTTGGGGATAGCTGATATTTTCGACCAGACCTTCAAGACCAAATACTTGCCTTAATACGATTCCATGATCTTCTTGCATGTGGAAACCAGCTTCTGGTATTCAACACGCGTTGTTTTCCTGTTAGCCATGAAAATGACATTCAACTCCGGCCAAGGGCCACCGATATCGTGGCAAACAGCACGCAAGCGGCGCTTCGCTGAGTTGCGCCACACCGCATTACCGTTCTTCTTGCCCGCTATAAAAGCAACACGGCCACTAGGGCCGTGTTGGGTATCTCCCCGGTACACGATCATAGTTACGCAGGGAGTTGCATGTCTTTTTCCGTGCGAGAACAGGTAGGAGATCTCAGTGCTGGATTTGATGGTTCCTAACACGGTTTCTCACAAGGAAAGTTAGGCACAGAGACGCTTGCGGCCCTTTGCACGGCGAGCAGAGAGAACGGCGCGGCCGCTCTTGGTAGCCATACGTGCACGGAAGCCGTGAGTCTTTGCGCGCTTGCGGGTGTTCGGTTGATAGGTGCGCTTCATTACTTTTCCTTTCAGATTTACAGTAACTTCGAAATTATACGATGAAGAAGCCGCGCGTCAATAATAAAGAAAGAAGTCAGGCACCCTATTTCACGGGTCAACACAGAATGAACACGCAAACGGCGGCTGCGCTACGCCCTACTAACGACATCTAGTTCGTCGCTATCGAGGATATGATCCTGCAAGGCCCAATGGAGCTCGTTGAAATAAAAGCCAGGTTGCAAATCCAGCTCGCAATCAAGCGCATACACCGTAAGCGTATAACGGTGATCCTTATCGGGCGGGCACGGTCCGATGTACCCACGAATCACTTCTTCGCTTGTCTCCTCGGCGCGAGACAAGCAGCTGTTTGAACCCTGCACGAAGGAAAATTCACCGCTATGGCTGGCGTTTTCGGGAATCAAGGCAGTATCAGGGCTCACTCCGCATGCAGCCCAGTGAATCCAGGCAAAGCCACATACGGGAATGGAGTCATAATCAACGAACGAAAGAGCAAGGGACTTAGCCCCCTCAGGCACACCCGACACCTCGATGGGGAACGAACAAATATTGTTGCCGTCACGACGCAGTTCCGGAGACGAATATTTTCCAAAACGATCGGGCAGCATGCCTTTTTCATCCAACGGGATAGCGATCTTCATAGTTTGTCCACCTCACTTTTCCCCAAGGAAAGCAACTTATACACAATTTGTTTATATAGCATTGTGGATAATGTTGATAACTTTCCAGGTGTTTCAGGATACTTCCCCACCATTATCCCAGAGGTTGCAGCAACCCTTTCAGGAAACAAAAACTCGTCTCCGTAATATAGGTGGAAAAGCGGTTCAAATTTCATAAAATACAGGCTTTTAGCTGGTCTTTTATTGTTATCAACACCTCAATTTGCCTGCTGTATGCATATCAGCGAAGCGGTTTAAACACCTTGACTTCAACAGCTAGAAGTGAAAGCGCAAAAACTACTTTTCCAAAATAGTTTTCCAAAATGCCTTTCAGGTTTTTCACATTTTTCTTCAGGCGTTTTCAGTGTTTTCCACATTTTATTGAAAGAATGTTGAAAACTTCGAAAACACGAGGAAAAGACGGTGGAAAGTTTGAAAAAGTGTGAATAACCGTCTAGAATGAATGAAAAATCAGCTCGATCCATGCCTCATGAAGGAATATCGGTCGGGCTCTTTTTCTCATGTTTTGAAAAAATCGGAAAGCATCATGAACCAAGAAAACGCACCACATATGCAGCCGATGGAACAAGCGGGGGAACAAGGGTCGGTGCCATATCCTCCCTATAACGAGGAGAGACCTGCAACCGAAGCGGCAGCGCCAAACACTCAGCCCGCCCAGACATCCATTCCTCCCTACGGGTACGAACAAGGGCAATTCCATCCCTATCCTGCTCAGGGTACCCAAATGCAGCCTTATCCAGGCATGCCCTACGGCATGCCTTATGGCGGTTATCCACAACCTGGCTACACCGTACCAGCGCACAACCTGCCCCCCACGGTGCAAACGGCAAACGTCAACGGTCAACCATCGCAAGGGCAACCGTTTTCCGCCAACATGGCCAACAACCCAGAGCCGCAGGTCGCAGCCCAGGGATTCCCAGGCTACCCTATTGGATACCAGCAACCACAGACTGGCTATCCACAACAAGCGTTTCAGCAGTTCGCCGCAGCAGCAAACCCACACGTTATGCAGCCAGCGGCGGCGCAGCCCTACCCCCAAACGACGCAGCAACCGGCTTCGGATGCCTACCAGGGCGGGCAGCCTTTCGTGCCCTCCTTTGTGGAACCAGCAACGTATGGCGAAGATTACGCCCACACAATGAATGGCGGCATCATTGAATCCGTCGAAGAGACGGCACCTTCGCAGAGCTTCGATTACCATCACATAACCACGCCTGCGCGCATTGCAATATATGATTCGCTGAAAACAGCGCCACGCGTAATACAAGTGCAGGGCGGTCCCACACACGAATACATCGAGCACATTGCTTCCTTGACCTACAAAAACGCCAAAGAAGCAGGCGGGGTGATCCCTTACACCGTGATCAGGGAAGTATCCGAAAATTTCATTCACGCCAACTTCAACGAAGTGGTGGTATCAATTTTCGACCAAGGCAATACCATTCGCTTTGCGGATCAGGGCCCAGGCATCAAGAACAAAGATCTCGTACAAGAACCAGGATTTTCCTCTGCCATCGAGCCGATGAAACGCTACATACGAGGCGTAGGGTCGGGCTTACCCATTGTGAAGGACTACTTAAGTACCTCTCACGGCCATATCGAGATCAAAGACAACGTGAATCAGGGCTCGGTGGTGACCATCAGCCTGGTTGCATCGCGAACAACAGACGAAGAAATTGAGGCGGTTCAGATCCCCGACCTCACCGAAAACGAAGCTGCCGTGCTTAAAGCCCTTCTTCCGAACAACACCCTAGGAGTAAGCGAAGTCAGCAAGGCCACCGACATCGCCGTGGCTAGCGTTCATACCGCTTTTTCAAAGATGGAAGAGGCCGGTCTCGTGGAAAAGGTGAATAAGAAGAGAACGCTCACCCCGCGAGGCACGCAGGTTGCCCTATCCTTGTAAACGACAGACGGCGCATCCCACGCCAACGGAATGGAACTACGTAGAACCTTATGGATATCGAACAGACGTGGACAGACCTGATGCGACAACTGAAGTCGTATCCCACCATTAACGCATCTCAAATCGATGCGTTCTTCTCGCGTGTTCAAATCCAGGCAGCAAGCCCTGGTTTCATCATGCTCACCTCGGACAATGCCTTTATTAAAGATTGGATCGAAAAGCATTATCTGAAAGATATCCAGAAGGCACTCAGCGATCTGTACAACCTGGACTTTCAGGTGCTGATAGAGGTCGACCCCACCGCAGCGGCACCGGCACCTGCAGCGACCCCTTCGGCCCCTGCTGTCGCACCGCAAGCGGTCCAGCCGCAACCGACACCCGCAGCAGCAAGCGCACAGAACGCGCCTGTTCCAGGCGTCCAGTCCGCTAACGCCGGCGCACCCCAGCCCACCCATTCGGTAGCGCAGGCAGAAGCATCTGAGCCGCAATCGCAGAAAACAGAGACGAACGGCAACGACAACGAGGCAACAGGGGAAGCAGCGCTCACCTTTGATTCCTTCGTTATTGGAGAGTCGAACCGCATGGCCTACAACATGGCAGTGGAGGTAGCGGACCGCCCCGGTTCGTCCGAGTTGAACCCACTCTTTATATATGGGCGATCTGGTGTGGGAAAAACGCACCTTATGTGCGCGATTCAGAACTACATCAAGGAAACCCGCCCAGAGCTCAACGTGTGCTACATCGATTCGATGGAACTGGTAAACCGCTACTCAGACGCAGCAATAGAAAAGAGCGTCGATAAGCAAAGCTTCAAGAACTTTGAGGGCTATTTCCAGCAGGCGGATGTACTGCTCATCGACGATATCCAGGGGCTCCAGAGCAAACCCGGCACGCTCAACGCGTTGTTCCGCATCTTCAATTCGATGATCCCAAAGGGCAAGCAGTTTGTATTCTCCGCAGACCGAGCGCCGAAAAACATCGACCTCGACGAACGCTACGTGTCCCGATTCAACTCGGGAGCCACGATAGATATTCAGCCACCCGACGATGAGACAAAGCGTAACATCATCAAAAGCCTTATTCGCCACTACCAGAGCCGAGAAAACACATCGTTTGTTATCACGGACGAAATCCTCGACTACATCGTAGACAACTCCAGCTCAAACATTCGCGAGCTGAAGAGCGCTATCACCAACGTGATATTCGCCATGAAGATGAACAAGGACCACACGCTTTCGGAAGGCCAGGTAAAGGAGCTTCTGGGCAATCACTTTATCGGCGGAGGCAAAAAACGCATCACGATAGAGATGATCCAAGCCGCCGTTGAAGATTTTTACGGCGTTTCACACAAAGACATCGTGGGGCGCGGCAGGGCAAGAAGCATTGTTCGGCCGCGGCAGGTTGCAATCTATCTGTGCCGAGACCTGTCGGAAACCACGCTGAGCAATATCGGCAAGGCCTTCAATCGCGATCACACTACGGTGCTTCACTCGTGTGAGCTTATCTCGAGCCAGATGCAGGAAGACCGAAACCTACGAGAAGAGCTGGAAGCAGTGCGCGAAAAAATCCGCATCCAGCAGTATTAAAACCTGTTGATAAACGGTGACAAAACATGGGGATTACCCCATACCTTTGTGGAAGAAGTTTTCCCCACGTTTTCCCTGTGGATAACCAAGGTGTTTTTCCACAGAGTTCCCGACAGGTGTTTTTCCGCGTTCATCAGGCAAAAGAGAAGTTATCAACATATCCACCCTGGTTACTACTTCTATTATTAGTTATTTATTAAAGAATAGAGAAGGAATTAATGGGGAGGAAAACTCGATTGTGCAACTCAATTGCCAATCGAGAATCAGCTTGGCTAGAACAGGTATCATAGCCAAGAGGAACAGAGGACAGGAGCAGCAATGAAATTCAGCGTTAACCAATCGGAGCTTCAAAACGCCCTAGCGGTTGTAGTTAAAGGATCCTCCACCCGTTCTACGCTTTCAATTCTTGCTGGTGTGTATATCAAGGCAGAAGAGGGAAGAATCACCCTTCAAACCACCAATCTGGAACTCTCCATTAAGGTAACGTGCTTCGCTATGGTGGAAGAGCCCGGAGAAACGGTAGTGCCAGCAAAGCTCTTCGGTGACATTATCAAGAACCTTCCCGATATGGCAGTTCGTGTTGAGGCAGACGAAACCACTGCAACGGTATTCTGCGATAGCACCACGTTCTCATTGAAAGCGCTCAATCCTCTTGACTTCCCCGCTTTCCCCGAAATCGAAGCCGATCAGGAAGCCTCGTTCCCCTTCAATGCGTTTTCTTCGATGGTCAAGCGCACGGCTAAGGTCGTTTCTCACGACGAAACGCGTATTGTGCTTACGGGCGTACTTGTTTCTTGCGTAGGTTCCACTTTGAAAATGGTGGCGACCGACTCCTATCGCCTGGCTGTTTCCGAAACTGAGCTCGATTCGCCATGCCCTGAAGAGTTCGAAGCGGTTATTGCCGGTTCTTTCCTTCAGGACATTGCTTCGCTTCCTCAGTCAGAAGATCCTGTTACGATTGCGCTTAACGACAACCAAATCGTGGTTACCTACCGTGACACCACTTTTATCAACCGTCGTATCGAGGGAACCTTCCCGAATTACAAACAGCTTATTGCCGAGGGTCATTCCACCCGCGCAACGCTTTCGACTCATGCGCTTACTGATGCAGTTCGTCGTGTTTCTCTGCTCAGCAATAAGGTTTCCCCTGTACAGGTTCGCGTCGATGCCGAATCCGGCGTGGTAACCCTGCTCACCAACTCTCAAGACATTGGCAATGCTCAGGAAAATCTTATTTGTGAGGTTGATGGCGAATCGGTTGATATTGCATTCAACTTTACCTTTATGCTCGATGGCCTGAACTCCATTGATACCGATGCGGTTCATCTTGATTTGTTCGGACCCATGAAGCCTGGCATTCTGCGCGCCGCGGAGGGCGAGAACTTCCTTTACCTCATCATGCCCGTACGCGTGTAGATTGCGGTTTTCTGGCTCCATGGGGCTCACTATCAAAAACATCGCGTGCCGTAATTTCAGGTCGTATGAGCAGTTCGAGCTTGATGGCATCGGGGGGCTAACCCTGATCGTCGGGCCGAATGCGGTGGGCAAGACAAACCTTCTTGAGGGTATCCAGCTTGTCACGGCTTGCTCGTCGTTTCGCGGTTCGGTGCCTAGCCACTTGGTTCGTGCCGGTCAAGATGCGGGCATGTTCTCCGCGGCAATACGCGGCGATGGACGATATCTTGATATGGAATTGCGTGTTTCACGTGAAACACGCGAGTATTTTGTCAATGGGAAGAAAAAACGCCCCCGCGATATCCGGGGCACGTTGCCTTCTGTGCTGTTCTCTCCTGAAGATTTGGAGCTGGTGAAAGGCTCCCAATCGTTTAAGCGCGCGCAGGTTGATCAGATGGGTGCTCAACTGAGCACGAATTACCATGCGGTACGGAAGGACTATGAAAAGATCCTTCGACAGAAGAATCGCTATCTGAAGGAGAACGTTTCGCCTCTATTCCTTCAGAGCATCAACGAGGTTGTTGCTACGGTCGGCTCGCAGCTGTACCGCTTGCGTTGCGAGATGATCGCGGCGCTTTCGCCTTATCTAAAGGAATGTTATCGAGAGATTTCGGGCGGACGCGAATCGGTCGAACTAGTGTACGTTCCCTCATGGCTCCGCAAGTCGTTCGATCTCGACCGCATTCCTTCGGTTGAGGCGATTGACAGGACCGCCGCTCAGGAGCGACTCATTAGCGCAATGGAGGAGGATGCTCATAGGGAGCACGAGCGACGCATATCCCTTTATGGCCCCCAGCTCGATCTGGTAGAGTTCTACCTTGATGGGCTCAATGCTCAGCAGTTTGCATCGCAGGGGCAGCAGCGAAGTTTAGTTCTGGCGTTTAAGATGGCGCAGGTTGAGCTTATCGCGGAACGGTTGGGTCAGAACCCCGTTTTGCTGCTCGACGATGTGATGAGCGAGCTTGATGCGACGCGTCGCGATGCGCTGCTTTCTCTGATCTCCGGTGAGGTGCAGACATTTGTGACTGCTACCAATGCGGAAAAAGTAAGCCCGACGCTTTCCTCGTTGGCGCGTGTGGTGCAGATTGGCGGCGAATAGGTATGGTTGAATTCGATAGCGATTGGGGGTCGTCACGCGATCCTCGCCGTTATATCGCCGTGGTGAATGAGCGGAATAATTCCCTCCGCCCCGTTTCGTCTTCGCTTTCCTCTTTCGCTTCGTCGATGCCCGAAGAAGTTAAGAAGCGCGTTCTTGTGCAGCGCAAGATAGAAAAGACTCATGCCCAGTTTGCCGAACTCGTGGATCCCTTTATCCTCAAACACACCAATTCGGTGTATCTGCTCAAAAGCCAGGCGGTTCCTGGGGCGTACGATCTGGTGGTGTATCTGGACAACTCAACGTGTGCCGCTGAGCTGAATGCCCGCAGGGAGTTGCTTCGCTTTGAATATCTCGATCGCTTTAATACGACCATAGATGTGTTTGAGATTCGTATTTCAAGGGGTCCGTATAGGGACAAGCACCCCTTTGCCGAGCGCCTCAGCTCAGATACTCAGCCTAAAGAACGAAGTCTCAGCGAAGAAGAAACGGCGCGAATAGAAGAAATGACGTCGGCTATCGAGGATCCTCGTTTAAGGGCTTCGTTCCAACGCGCTATGACGGCTCAGAAGCGTCGAAATGAGTCTTCTTCATAAAAAATGCCCAACACGATGGCTTTTATACCCGCAGAAGCGCTCTGAATGCCCTCTGACGCTGATAGATGGCAAGGTATCTTGCCTACTCTGCTATAATAATAAGGTTCTAAATCCCCTCGATACGTCGCTTTAGGCGTATCAGATAGCAGAAAGAGGAGGAAATACGTGGCTTCAGACGAATCCCACTACAGCGGCCAAGACATTCAGATCTTGGAAGGCCTTGAAGCAGTGCGCAAGCGCCCTGGTATGTATATCGGTTCTACCGGTCCGCGCGGCCTTCACCATCTGGTGTACGAGGTTGTAGACAACGCAGTAGATGAAGCTCTTGCTGGCTATTGTGACCACATTGAGGTTACCATCCATGAGGACAACTCCATCACCGTTGTCGACAATGGCCGCGGCATTCCCGTAGACAAGCACCCCAAGGAAAAAATCCCAACCGTCGAGGTTGTACTCACCATCCTCCATGCAGGTGGTAAATTCGGCGGCGAAGGTTATAAGGTTTCCGGCGGCTTGCACGGTGTAGGCGTTTCTGTTGTGAATGCGCTTTCCACTCAGGTTATTGTGCGCGTGCGTCGCGATGGCAAGGAATATGAGATTTCTTTCGATCATGGCAAAACCAAAGAAAAGCTCCATGAGGTAGGAACCTCCAAAACCAGCGGTACTACGGTAACCTTCTGGCCCGACCCTGAGATTTTCAAAGAAACCACCATCTTCGATTACGAAACGCTGAAAACCCGTTTCCGTGAGATGTCGTTCCTTAACAAGGGTTTGAAGATCACCCTAGCCGATGAGCGCACTCCCGGCGAAGACGGCAAACCCCGTACCGAGGTGTTTCAGGCGCTTGGCGGTCTTCAGGATTTCGTTAAATTCCTCAATGAGGGCAAGGAAACGCTGAACAAGCCCATCTACTTCGAGGCTGAAAACGAAGACGGCATGGTGGAAGTGGCAATGCAGTGGTCCTCTTCCTATTCTTCTAATGGCGTGCTCTCGTTTGCGAACAACATCCACACCATCGACGGTGGTACTCATCTCGACGGCTTCAAGCAGGGTGTTACGCGTACCATCAACGATTACGCTCGCAGCAAGGGAATCTTGAAAGAAAAGGACAGCAACCTTTCTGGTGACGACACCCGAGAAGGTCTTTCGGCTGTTATTTCAGTTAAACTCCGCGACCCGCAGTTCGAGGGTCAGACCAAGGGCAAGCTGGGCAATACGGAAATTCGTGGCTTGGTTCAGACTGCCGTAACTAAGGGCTTGGCTGAGTATCTTGAAGAGAACCCCACGCCTGCTAAGCGCATCATCAACAAGGCCTCTCAGGCATTGAAGGCCCGTGAGGCTGCTCGTAAAGCGCGCGAGATGACGCGCCGTAAGGGTGTTCTTGATTCTTTCAGCTTGCCGGGAAAGTTGGCTGACTGTTCGAGCAAGAATCCTGCCGATTCCGAAATCTTTATTGTTGAGGGCGATTCCGCAGGTGGGTCTGCTAAACAAGCTCGCGACCGCAAGTATCAGGCCATCATGCCCCTGCGCGGTAAGATTCTGAACGTCGAGCGCGCTGGCTTGCACCGCTCGCTTTCTTCCGACACCATTTCTTCGCTCATTACCGCTATCGGTACGAATATTGGTGAGGATTTCAACGCGGATGCTGCCCGCTACCACCGCATCATCGTCATGACCGATGCTGATGTTGACGGTGCTCACATTCGCATCCTGCTGCTCACGTTCTTCTATCGCTACATGCCCGAGCTTATTACACGTGGTTATATCTACATCGCCCAGCCTCCGCTGTACGGCCTGAAGAAGAAGGGCAGCAAGAAGCTGGAATACATCTTCAATGATGACGCTCTAGCCGCCCGCTTAGCAGAGATTCCCGACCGAGATAGCATTTCGCTGCAGCGTTACAAGGGTTTGGGTGAAATGGATCCCGAGCAGCTCTGGGAAACCACCATGGAGCCTTCTACCCGCACCATGCTCCAGGTAAGCATTGAAGATGCAGCTGAAGCTGAGCGTGTGGTAAGCGAACTTATGGGGGATCAGGTTGAGCCCCGTAAGGAATTCATCCAGAAGCACGCCCATGACGTGCGCTTCCTCGACTTCTAAGAGGGTTGCCGGGTAGGAACCCGGCAAAGTGTTTCACGTAAAACATTCAAGCAACAAGACAGAAGGAGTCTTCGTGGCAGAAGATAAGAACGAGACAGACAAGAAGGACGAGCAGCAGGCCGCTGCAGCAAACGTTCTTCCTGCTGAGCTCAGCAAAGAGATGCGCACGTCGTTCCTCGAGTATTCGATGAGCGTTATTGTTTCGCGCGCGCTTCCCGATGTTCGCGACGGCTTGAAGCCTGTTCATCGCCGTATTCTGTATGCGATGAATGAAAGCGGCATCACCCCAAAGCGCCCCCATGCTAAGTCCGCCCGTACCGTTGGTGACGTAATCGGTAAGTATCACCCGCATGGCGACTATGCGGTGTACGACACCATGGTTCGTTTGGCGCAGCCATTCTCCATGCGTGTTCCGCTGGTTGACGGCCACGGTAACTTTGGTTCGATCGACGGCGACTCGGCAGCTGCAATGCGTTACACCGAGGCTCGCTTGGACAAGCCGGCAATGGAATTGCTGCGTGACCTTGACAAGGAAACGGTAGATTTTCAGCCTAACTACGACGAGAGCCTGCAGGAGCCCGTTGTCTTGCCTTCGCGCTTCCCGAACCTGTTGGTAAACGGCTCTTCGGGTATTGCCGTTGGCATGGCAACAAACATCCCCCCGCATAACCTCGGCGAGGCAATCGACGCAACCTGCATGATGATCGACAATCCTGATTGCACGGTAGACGATTTGATGAAGGTTCTTCCCGGCCCTGACTTCCCGACGGGCGGCATCATCATGGGCCGCAAGGGCATCCGCGATGCCTACGAAACGGGAAAGGGAAGCCTTACCATTCGCTCAAAGTGCCGCATTGAAGAGGGTAAGAACGGCAAGCATTCCATTGTTGTTTCCGAGATTCCCTATCAGGTAAACCGTACCAATCTCCTGAAGAAGATCGCCGATCTGATTCGCGACAAGAAGCTTCCCGAGGTTTCAAACGTTCATGACGGCGCCGACCGCCACGGCATCGACATCATTATCGAGCTGAAGCAGAATGCTATCCCTCAGGTCGTACTGAACAAGTTGTATAAGCATACCCAGCTGCAGGTTGGTTTCGGCTGTAATATGCTGGCGCTGGTCAACGGCGTCCCTCGCGTATTGTCCCTGAAGGAGATCCTCCACTACTACATTCTGCATCAGGAAGAGGTTGTGGAGCGCCGCACGCGCTACGACTTGGCCAAAGCTGAGGCCCGTGCGCATATTCTGGAAGGTTTTGTGATTGCCCTCGACAACATCGATGAGGTGATCCAGATCATCCGCTCGTCCAACACCGATCGCGAAGCGAAAGACGTGTTGATGGAGCGCTTTAAGCTTTCCGAAAAGCAGAGCGAAGCTATCCTCGAAATGAAGCTGCGTCGCCTGACCGGCTTGGAGCGAGAGAAGATCGAAGCCGAATTGAAGGAGCTGCGCGAGAAAATCGACTACTACAAGCGTTTGCTTTCCGATAAAGACCTGGTAAAGCAGGTAATCAAGGAAGAACTTACCGAAATCAAGGAAAAGTTCAGTTCTGCTCGTATCACCAAGATTACCGACGAAGCGAAGGACCTCGATGTAGAGGATCTTATTGCTGAAGAGGAAGTTGCCATTACCGTAACCAAGGCTGGTTACGTGAAACGCCTTCCCGTGGCTACGTATCGCCAGCAGAAGCGCGGCGGCAAGGGCATGCAAGGGGTGAATTTGAAAGAAGCCGACTTCGTCGAGCATCTCTTCATTTCCTCAACCCATGCTTATCTGTTGTTCTTTTCTTCGCGCGGACGGGTGTACCGTCTGAAGGCCTACGAGATTCCTGAGGCATCTCGTCATGCTCGAGGAACCGCAATCGTGAATGTTCTGCCCTTGGAGAAGGGTGAAACCATTGCTGCGGTTATCGCTACCAAGGATTTCCCCGAAGACGAGTACCTGATGTTTGCAACTTCGTCAGGCATGGTTAAGAAGACCTCCATGAAGCTCTACGACCGCACGCGCCGAGATGGTTTGATTGCGATCAACCTGAAGGAAAACGACACGCTTATTAGCGTCCAGCGCGTTGCTGAAGGCGAAAAGGTCATGATGGTTTCCTCTGCAGGTAAGGCCATTATGTGGGATGAGTCCGAAGTTCGGGCTATGGGTCGCGACACCATGGGTGTACGCGGCATGACGGTTAACGCCGATGCTCGCGTGCTCGGCATGGAAATAGCGCGTCCAGGAACCGAACTCTTGGTTATCACTGAGCTCGGCTATGGCAAACGCACGCCGGTAGAGGAGTATCCTTCCCATCATCGCGGAGGCCAAGGCGTATACACCATTACCATGACGGCCAAGAAGGGCTTGCTCTCGGCCATGAAAATCGTTGAAGAGAACGATGAGATCATGATTATCACCGAAGAGGGTGTAGTGGTTCGCACACCGGTTTCTGGCGTGTCGCAGCTGGGACGCTCCACTCAGGGCGTTCATGTGATGAATGTTGCTGGCAAGGACAAGGTTTCTGCTGTGGCCACTTCCACTACCACCGAAAAAAAATCCTCTAAGACGGCACCTGCCACCCATAAGGACCAGACCAGTCTGCTCGATGAAGAGTAGAAGAAGACACTGATACTTACCGAAGTTGGGACCCAGATTTTCTGGGTCCCAACTTTTTTTTTTCAAAAAATTTATTACTAATTCCAGACAAGGAATTACCAAGGAAGAGGGCGATTTTCTTCTAAAGGAGCGGCATTGCCATCTGTTTTCGAGAAAATATATCTTGCTGTTTAAACGAAAAACATTGTCCTGAACTGGTATTATTCAAATAGAAAGCAGTCAAGGGGGAGCTCAGCAAAAACTTTTTTAAGAAAATGCAAAATTCTTCTTGACCCGTATGGGGGTAGGAAGTATATTAATTGAGCGCGATTTCGGGCCCATAGCTCAGTTGGTTAGAGCGCACGCCTGATAAGCGTGAGGTCAGCAGTTCAAATCTGCTTGGGCCCACCATTTTTTACTGATAAACGCTCCACCGTGAGCCGAGTTTGCCGGTGGAGCGTTTATTGATAACGAAATCGCACATAACCTACGTGGGGCATTAGCTCAGCTGGGAGAGCGCGGGCTTTGCAAGCCTGAGGTCAGGGGTTCGATCCCCCTATGCTCCACCACGAATTTTTGAAGCCGTCCGAATGGACGGCTTCTTTTTTGTGTAAAGCGACTGATCTGCCCCGTTTGGGCTCTTTCGCGCTGGTAAGCTTTTACCGCTTATGGGTTAACAAGACAACGTCTTTAAGAAGGAAGAAGTAGATGAAACAGGAAAACATCCGCAATGTGGCAATCATTGCGCACGTTGACCATGGTAAAACCACCTTGGTTGACCGCCTGCTCTGGTCCTCGCATGTATTCCGCGAAAACCAGGAAGTCGCCGAACGCGTGCTCGACTCGAATGATCAGGAGCGCGAGCGCGGCATTACCATTCTCTCTAAGAACATCTCCATCCATTACAAGGATACTAAGATCAACGTTATCGACACCCCCGGTCATGCCGACTTTGGTGGCGAGGTGGAGCGCGTTCTCAACATGGCAGATGGCGCATTGCTCATTGTTGATGCTTATGAAGGCCCCAAGCCCCAGACCCGTTTCGTTCTTTCGCATGCCCTTGAGCGTGGTTTACGCATCGTTGTTGTGGTCAACAAGATCGACCGCCCCAATGCTAACCCCGATGCTGCTGTCGACAAGGTATTCGACTTGATGGTTGAGTTGGGTGCAAGCGACGAGCAGCTTGATTTCCCTGTTGTTTATGCCTCTGCAGTTAATGGCTACGCACGCTACGACGTCAATGACGGCAACATGGACATGGTTCCCTTGCTGGATACCATTCTGAAGGAAATCCCCTGCCCTGATGTAGACGTAGACGGCCCTGTCGCCCTTCAGGTTTGCACGGTTGACCACAGCAGCTACGAGGGACGTATTGGCATTGGCCGCCTGCAGAGCGGTACCATTCACGAAAAAGAGCAGGTTCTGGTAATCCAGCCCGACGGCAACCGCTACAACGCGCAGATCCGCAAGGTGTATACCTTTGAGAATCTTGGCAAAGCCGAGGTTCCTGAGGCCAGCGCAGGCGATATTATGGCCGTTATCGGCGTGGAGCAGACCGACATCGGCGATGTTATCACCGACCCCGAGAATCCTGTCGAGATGGAGCCTCTGGCCGTTGAAGAGCCCACCATGGCTGTTGTGTTTGAGGCTTCCACAAGTCCCTTGGTTGGTCGAGAGGGCGATATCGTCGGCGCTCGTCAGCTGAAGGAGCGCCTGATGCGCGAAAAGGAGAGCAACATCTCCATGCGCATTGAGGAAACCGAAGACAAGTCGGGCGTTCGCGTTGCTGGTCGTGGCGTTCTTCATCTTTCTGTTCTTATGGAAACCATGCGCCGTGAAGGCTTCGAATTCCAGGTTGGCCGTCCTCAGGTTGTTTATAAGGAAGATGAGGCTGGCAACAAGCTTGAGCCCATCGAGGAAGCTACCATCGACGTTCCCAATGACTACTCCGGCAAGGTAATTGAGGTTATGGGTACGGCAGGCGGCATCATGGAGGACATGGTGTCCGACGAAACCATGACGCATCTTACGTTTGCTATTCCTTCTCGCGGCACCATGGGCCTGAAGACCAAGATCCTGAATGTAAGCCACGGCGAAGCAGTGTTGTTCCATCACTTTCGCGAATATGGTCCTTATTCCGGAGAGATGATCGGCCGTAAGAACGGTTGCATGATTGCTATGGCAACGGAGAAGTCGGTTGCATATGCTCTTGATACGTTGCAGGAGCGTGGCAAGCTGTTCGTTGGTCCGGGCGAGGATTGCTATGAGGGCATGATTGTTGGCGAATCCGCTAAGGAAGGCGACATGGTTGTAAACGTTGCCAAGGCTAAGCAACTGGGCAACCAGCGCTCTTCTGGTGCTGATAAGGCTATCTCCCTTACGCCCCCCATCACGTTTACGCTCGAAGAAGCGCTTGAATACATTGAAGACGACGAGCTGGTAGAGGTAACGCCTCAGTCTATTCGCCTCCGCAAACGCACCCTTTCCGCCACTCAGCGTCGCAAGGAAGCAAAGAATAAATAGATCAGTTTCTTTCAACCCGGCTTCTCCCTACGCAGAGGGTTGTCTGGAAAGAAATAGATCAAGAAGACTGGCTAACTAAAAGGCTGGACGATATATCGTCCAGCCTTTCTGGTTTAAAGTGTCGCCTGCGATAAGAACTGCACAGATAAAGATGCGCCGTGTCCGGACTGCTCAGTTCCTGGTGCTATACAGGGTTATTCCGAGTTGCCATTCTTGGGGCTTTTCGCCCATAGCTCCATCCTGGGGCTGTCCTAAGGGTCTGAAAACAAAAATATGGCCGAATGCAACTTTTTTGCGATTACGGATTGTCGCAGGGCGCAAAGGCGCAAATCGCGGCCCAGAATCGCAGCAAATCAGTTGTGGAGCAGTCCCCTTCCGCTTTGCAGATGGGGGAAAGGAGTCCACAATCGCAAAAAAGCTGCAAGAAAGCCGAGATTTTTGTTTTCACAACGAGGAGTTGTGTGATCATGCAACAAAAAATGGATTATCTGGGTGGAGTGCAAGATATTTCGTTTCACGTGAAACAGGACGCTGTGTCCGAATCGGGTTTTTCGGAGCGGTTGGCGCGCTGTTCGGAAATTTCGAGCGCCAGGGCTGTCGCTGTTCGCCGACTTCAATAGAGGGAGCTCCTTTTATGGAGGGGGTGTGATTAAACAGCGGTGATACGTGGGCAAATTGTGCGAACGAAATCACGAAATTGACGTTGTGCAAAAATAGCATGCGTTGCACCTGCTCATCGGGTGCGACCTCGTTTCGTACCGTAGGAAAAAGGAACATACATGAAGCACGGAGCTCTTCTTCGCAAGATTTCTGTTGTCGGCGTATCCGCCGCCTGCTGCATTGCCTTGGTTGGTTGTGGTGGCACGAATTACGGCTATAGCGGCGGCGTTGCAGCAACGGTAAATGGCGCTGAGATTCAGGAAGACACCATCACTAAGTACATTCAGGACTTCCGCACTAGCTCAGACCTCACCAGCGACGACGACTGGGGCAATTGGATGAAGGAGAATTCCTTTGACCCTGCCACCGTTCGCGATCAGGTGATCGATTACTACGTCGAAAACGAGCTGAAGAAACAGGCGTGCGACGAAAAGGGCATCACGGTTGAACAGTCTCAGGTTGACGATGAGATCAACAACATGAAGGCCAATTACGACAGCGATGATGCTTGGAAGCAGGCTCTATCCTCTGCTGGTTTGACCGAGGATCAGTATCGCGAGTCCGTCGAAGCTGGCTTGCTTGATAAGGCCTTGGAGGACGCGGTTGCTGGAGATGCAGCCACCGCTGATGATTCTAAAGTTCTAGATATGCTGAACACGTATTACACCATGTTTAACGGTGCTAAGAAGTCTTCTCATATCTTGTTCGCTTCGGGTGACACCGAAAAGGCTCAGGAAGTGCTCGATCAGATCAACGCGGGAACGCTTGACTTCGCCGAAGCTGCCAAGCAGTACTCCACCGATACGGCCTCTGCAGCCGACGGTGGCAATGTTGGTTGGGACGCTATCAATTCCTTTGTAACCGACTACACCGACGCCCTTGATGGCCTTTCCGTTGGCCAGGTATCTGGTTTGGTAACGAGCGATTACGGCATTCACATCATCAAGTGCACCGATGAGTTCACCTGCGACGGCAAAGCAACCAGCCTTTCTGCATACCCTCAGGAGTTCGTTGACTACATTTCGAACATTGTGAAGGATCAGAGCAAGTCCACGGCATATTCCAATTGGTTCAACGACTACAAGGCTCAGGCGGACATCCAGAACAACGATATGCCCGAGAATGTCCCCTACAACCTTGATATGACCAAATATGACAACAGCGATTCGTCGAGCGATAACTCCGATGGCTCTAGCAATGGGGCTTCCGCTGATACCAATGCTGATGCGTCGGCTACGGAGGACTCGTCGGAATCTTCCAATGAGAAGAGCTCAGATTCCGAGAATTCTGGTCAGTAAAAACCAATTAATCAGGCTTTCCCAAGGCCACCTCGCATGAGGTGGCCTTGGTTTATCTAGAAAGGCAAGCAATGGAAACGAAACCGCCTCTTATTGAGCTTCACGACGCTGTAGTTCGTCGTAAGGGAAAAGAGATTTTGAATGTAGGGGACTTCACCCTGCAGCAAGGCGAAAGCATTGCCCTTATTGGCCCTAATGGCGCTGGAAAATCGACCTTTATCCACCTCATAACCCGCGAAGTGTTTCCTCTTCATCGCGATGAGCCCCCGGTGCTGTTCAAAGGAAAGTCGTTGGTCACCCTAGAAGAGGTTAAGCAATGCTTAGGTATTGTCTCTTCAACGATGCAAGATCAGATAACCGTTCATCTCCCAGCTCTTGATGTGGTGTATGGCGGGTTGTTTGGCGTTCTTGGTGTTCCCCGCCGTCACAGCATGACCGAAGCAGGTAAGGAAAAGGCCTTGCGTGCTTTGGAATTCCTGGGAATGAAAGAGCACGCCGATCGAGACATCATGACGATGTCTTCTGGCCAGGCTCGTCGCGTGCTTATTGCCCGTGCGCTTGTCCATGACCCTGAAGTATTGGTGTTCGACGAGCCAACTACGGCGCTCGATCCTGAAGGCATGTATTTTGTTCGCAAGGCAATGCGTGATTTAGTTGCTGCTGGCAAGTCGATTATTTTGGTTACGCACTATCCCGAAGACATTATTCCTGAAATCAAGCGTGTGGTAATGATCAAAGACGGCAAACTTTATGGGGACAAGCCCAAGGAGGAAGCCCTTACTACCGAGTGTGTCTCCGACCTTTTTGAAGTTCCTTTAAAAATCTTGTCAGAAGATGGCTATTTTTCTCTTGTCAGCCGGTACTAAGATGGTGTAAAGTACATCCTTGCATGCGCGGGAAGCGCTGCAGCTGGAGAGATGTCCGAGTCTGGCTTAAGGAGCACGATTGGAAATCGTGTATACGCCAAAAGCGTATCTGGGGTTCGAATCCCCAT
>OLNE01000211.1_pt1 | contig 63513 bp, 52 predicted proteins | sample 1672431 | NCBI WGS metagenome assembly OLNE01 (sample SAMEA3136685, study PRJEB25190) | human gut metagenome | reverse complement strand
ATGAAGAGTTCGGTCATGGCAGGCTCGCGCACGGAGCAGTCGGCAAGCTTGCCGGGCAGACTCGCGCTCTCAAGCAGGCCCTTGCGACGCGTGGCCTCGCGGGCCTTACGCGCGGCGGTGCGGGCCTTGCTGGCCGAAATCGCCTTGTTGCAGATGGCACGGGCCTGGTTGGGGTGCTCCTCGAAGTACTCCTGGAGTCCGGCGGCCACAGCTTGCTGCGTGAGGTTGCGCATGAAGGTGCTGCCGAGCTTTGCCTTGGTCTGGCCCTCGAACTGCGGGTCGGCAAGCTTGACCGAGATGACGGCCGTAAGGCCCTCGCGGGTATCATCACCCGTGAGGTTCTGGTCCTTATCCTTGAGAATGCCCTGCTTGCGCGCATAGTCGTTGATGGTGCGCGTCAAAGCGGTGCGGAAGCCCTCGAGGTGCGTGCCGCCGTCGATGGTGTAGATGTTGTTCGCGAAGGTCATGACCTTGGAGCCGTACCCGGTGTTCCACTGGATGGAGACCTCTACCTCGCCGCGCTTGTCGTCGGTCACGTCATCGGCCGACTTGCCCTGCACATAGATGGGCTTGGACAGGCCGGGGAGAATCTCGTTGCCCTCATTGAGGAACTTCACGAAGTCGTTGATGCCACCCTGGTAGCAGTACTCCTCCACACGCGGGGTAAGCTCACGCTCGTCGGTAAAGACAATCTTGAGGCCGCGGTTGAGGAAGGCAGTCTCCTGCAGGCGAGCCGAAATGGTGTCGTGGTCGTAGACCGTGGTCTCCTGGAAGATCTCGGGATCGGGCCAGAAGGTGACCTTGGTACCCGTGGTCTTCGTCTTGCCGATGACCTCGATCTGCTTCGTGGTCTTGCCGCGCGAGAACTCCATTGCATAAATCTCGCCGTCGCGCTTGACCTCAACCACGAGGCGCTCAGACAAGGCGTTTACGACAGAAACGCCGACGCCGTGCAGACCACCGGAAACCTTGTAGCCGCCACCGCCAAACTTGCCGCCCGCGTGCAGGATGGTCATGACGACCTCAAGGGTGCTCATCTTGCGCTTGGGGTGCTTGGCCACGGGGATGCCACGGCCGTTGTCGGTGACCGTCACCGAGTTGTCGAGGTGCACGGTGACGTCAATGCGGTTGCAGAAACCCGCCATTGCCTCGTCAACCGAGTTGTCAACAATCTCCCACACCAAGTGGTGCAGGCCCATAGAACCGGTGGAGCCGATGTACATGCCGGGGCGCTTGCGCACCGCCTGCAGACCCTCAAGGATCTGAATGTCTTCGGCACCGTAGGAGGGTGTTTTGTCCGCCACGGATATCCTCTCTTCTTGAGCTTCAAAGGACCGCCTAGGCGATCCACAGCCAATCAAAGCAAGTATACCCTGCACAGGTGCAGACATAATTATCGTTAGTGTAAATGCCTAGAAACCATATCTGTAAGCCCTTTAAATGGGCCATATCGGTCTTTTTAGGCTTTGTTTGACTTTTTCCACCTTATGCTAGCCATCATGGCCTGACGCGCCTTCTCTTTAAGCCCCTCGTCAGTGATGCACGCAACTTGGGCCTCAACGCGGGCAATCTCGGCAGCTGTGAGCTCAGGCAGATACGCCGGGTCATAGGCACGCTCGACCACCTCGTCGTGGGCGGGAACAACGTGCACACGTGTGGACACCTTAAAGCGCAGGCAAATGGCAACAAGATCGGGCTGTTCCTGAGTACAGCGCATGTTCCATTCTGCAAGAATCGCCTGGGCATTGAGCTGAAATTCCTGGGCCCACAAGGCGGAATCAGTGTAAAGCACCAGTTCAAGACCTTGTTTTTTCTGCACGGGATAGCAGCCCACAACATGGGCGCACACGCGCTTGTCACGCAGGGAGCGCACGACCCCCATGGCGCGGCCCACCTGTGACGATGTGCGCGAGTGGCATGTTGCACGTGAAACAACGTCGTCAAACAGACTCATGGAAGCCTCACCACCTTGGCACGGTCGAGCTCGGCGGCAGAGAAATAGTCGAGATTCGTGGTGGTCACTACCGTCTGAACCCCGGCGGCCACCAGGCCAAACAGGCGACTGCGACGTGAAGCGTCAAGTTCACTCATGACATCGTCGAGCAGAAAGAGGGGGTATTGACCCGACACCTCGGCAACAAACTCAACCTGGGCGAGCTTGATGGCAAGGACAAGCGAGCGTTGCTGGCCCTGTGAGGCGAAAGCACGGGCGGAAGCGCCAGAGATGCGCAGGTCAACATCATCAAGATGGGGCCCCACAAGCGTTGCGCAGCGACGTTCCTGCTCTGCCATGTTGGACATGAGACATCCAAAAAGAGCGTCCTCGATTTCTTGCCGAGATGTCGAGACGTCGAAATCGCGTGCCCAGGCGCTGTCGTAGGTCATCTGCGCGCCCTCCCCTGCCGCAAGCTCACCATAGACACGTTCCACATGGGGAGCGAGGCGGGCAAGCAGTGCCTGGCGGTAGCAAAAGAGCACCGCTCCTGCGCGAGCCGCAGATGCACTCCATGCCTCGATGAGGGCTTGGTCGGGCTCGGTACCCGCACGGGCCGCCTCTTTAAACAGTGTGTTTCGCTGATACACGGCCCTACGGTAGTCGTGAGCTACCTGGGCATAGGACTCCTTGAGCTGGGAGCCAAAACCATCGAGCAGGTCCCGACGCCCGGCAGCAGGCCCCTTTACGAGCGCAAGCTCATCGGGGAAGAAAAGCACGCTCGTCAGGTCGCACACCTGCCCTTGCACCGAGCGGCGCTTCCCGTTTACCTTATATAACTTTCTGGTGGGGTGAATGTCGCACGTCACGTCTATCTGGCGCTTCTCCCCCTCCACATGCATACTGAGTCCGCCGAGGTCGCACCCCTGGCGCAACAGCTCGGAAGGTGAGGCGTGTTTAAACGACGCACCGCAGGTGAGCACCTGCATACCCTCGATGCAGTTGGTCTTTCCCACCGCATTGGGTCCCACAAGCACGGTAAGCCCGCGCGCCGGTTCCAGCACGCGGGTCTCCATGTTTCTGAAATTACGGTACCCAACCTGGGTGACGACGAGTGACATGTAGCGCCCAACCAGCCGATATGGAACCTAGTAACCCATGCGCACAGGCATGACGAGGTAGAGGAAGTCTACCTTGTTGCCCAGCATCTTGAAGATGCCCGGCTTGGAGGGGTTTTCCATCTGGAAGGCCATCATGTCATCGTCGCCGGCCTTCTGCACGCAGTCGTAGATGAAGCGGGAGTTGAACGCGATGGTCTGGCTGTCGCCCTCAACCTCCACGGGAATCTCCTCGCGGGCGCTGCCCTGGTCGGGCAGGTTGGACGTGATGACGAGCAGGCTCTCGGCCGCGTCAATCTGGAAGCGAATCTCGGAGTTGGAGACGGTCATGGCCTTGATGCGCTGCATGGCCTCGAACAGGTCGTTGACTTTCACCTTCACGCCCGTCACGTACGAGGCGGGAATAAGCTTGCGGTACTTGGGGTAGCTGCCCTCGATGCGGCGCGTGACGTACACGACGTCACCGAAGAGGAAGACGATCTGGGTCTGGTTCGTGCCGATGGTCATCGTGCGCGACTCACTTGCCATAGAAAGCACGCTGCGCAGCGTCTTTGCCGGGGCGATGACCTCGAAGTCCTCCACGCCGCTCGTGATCTTGGTCTCAGCCACGGCGAGACGCACCGAGTCAGTCGTGACGAAGCGCACGATCTCAGGCGTGATGTTGACGAGCACGCCGTTGAGCACTGTGCGGCTCTTGTCGGTGGAAGCAGCTACGGCAACACGGTTTACCATGTCATTGAGGCTTGCCGTGGGGACCTCCACCATCGAGTCAATCTGATAGCTGGGAAACTGAGGGAAGTCCTGTGCTGCAAGTGTGTTGATGGAGTAGGAAGAGCTACCGCACCGCACGTTGAGCACAGTCCCTGCAAGCTCAAAGGAGATGGCCATGTCGGGCAGGTGGCCAACGACTTCGGCAAGAAGCTTGCACGGAACAACGAGAGCGCCCGGTTCCTCAACATTGGCAATGACAGTCTGTTTGATAGAGACCTCCATGTTTGAAGTCTCAAGAACGAGGGACTGTCCTTCAGCTGTGATGAGAACACCGGAGAGAATGGGAAGGGTGGAGTTCATGTCCATACCCTTGATGGAACGGTCGAGAGCTCCCTTGAGAGTATCCCTGTCGATAACGAACTTCATCTTGTCTTTCCCTTCTTTTCTTATATTAAAGAGTAGTTGTAGTAGTAGGTCGGTTTCAAATGTTGATTAGTGTGCCCAATGCCTGGTAGATGCCGGAAAACTTTTGCTTTCGACATGCTTATTTCTTCAACCTGTTTCAACGTGCCGCCAAGGTCTCATGCATTGTAGACGAGTGTTGCACACGCTTTGAACGTCCTTTCAACCTCATTTCGACTCGTTGCACAACCGATTCTTGAAGTCCTCGAGCTGACGGGCATAGGTGTGGTCGACATTGCGCTTCTCGTTGATGACTTTGATGCCGTGCGTGATTGTGGAGTGGTTGAGCCCCACGACGTCGCCGATAGACTGGTAGGTTTCGTCAGTGAGCTGGCTGGCAAGCCACATATAGACTTGACGAGCCTCTTTGATGGCGGCGGTCCTGCTTCGGCTTGTTACCTGCTCATAGGTGACGCCGTATTCCCTTGTGACCGCCTCTATGATCTTGTCGAGGCTGATGATGGTCGTGACGTTGTACTGCGAGTCGATGTACTCCCTGATGCCGTCCGGCGTGATGACGTTGGGGTCGTGCTCGGCGTTGAACATGATGCCGTTGATGAGACCCGTCATCAAACGGGGGCTGTCGGGACCGTACTCGGCCATGACCTTGAACGCCTCATCCGAGATGCGCACGCTTGTCATGCCGTTGCGCGCTCGGTAGCGCTCATAGAAGCTTTTAAGGATGGAAAGCTTCATTTCCCAGGTAGGAGCCTTAATGTCTTGCACCATGCCCTGCGCGAAACGCGTTTTGAGGCGTGGGTCGAGGTCGAGGTAGTCAGGCGCGCGGTCGGCCGCAAGCACGATTTGCTTGTTGCCGGAGAGCATGAAGCTGTTGAAGATGTTGAAAAGCGCGCCCACCGTTTCCTGCTGCTGGTTGCGGAACTCCTGCACGTCGTCTACCAGCAGAACGTCGATGTCTTCCATGTCTTTGAGCACGGCGTGTCCGCGCAGCTTTTGGACGTGCACCTCGTCGACATAGCGCGTAATGAACATGTCGGCGCTGATGTATTCCACGCGTGTACGGGGCTGGTTGGCCATGATGTAGGACTGGATCGCGAGCAAGAGGTGCGTCTTGCCGTTTCCCGAAGGACCCCAGATAAAAACAGGGTTAAAAAGACTGCCATCAGGTTGTTCGGCCACGCTGCGTGCCACGCGATACGCCATGATGTTGGAATCGCCAACAACATAGGTGTCAAAGGTAAAGTCGGTGCTTGTCTGGGCTTTTACCTCGTCTTTTTGTTTAGGTCCATCCTCAAGCACCGGAATCGGCTGGGAGGGGTTGGAGTAGCTTTCAACATTCGTTGAAACGAGTGGTTGAAAACTTTTCACCGCGGGGGCGGCACTTTGCGAGGGTTCGGAGTCCTTGACCGCAGAGGGGAAGGGAACCTCTCCCGACAGGATGCGGGAGTGGATGCGGGGGCGTCCCGCGCCGGCAGCCTTGCCTGCGAGCGCCGCGGCGCTCAAGGGGGCCGTGGCCGATGAGGGGGCTGCGCTGGCTTCAGGGCAGACAACGGGCGAGGGGGGCTCTGCGGGGAGGGACTGCGCCGCATCGTTGTGGCCGGCGAAGTCGGCCGCAGACGCGCTCGCGTTGTCGCATGCGTGTGCCTGCGCCGCCTGTTCGGTGACGGATGGTGCCTGTACCTGCGCTTCTGGGATGGGGGCGGCTGGAGTTGCTGGTGTGGCAGCAGGGCCTGTCGGGGCGATGTCGGCGCCGTCCACCTCGACTTCGAGCGTGACAGGCTCCATGGTTATCTCGCCCATGAGGGCCTCGACTGCCTCGCGGTACTTGCCCATGAGGTTGCGTGCGGCCCATTTCTGCTTGGTTGTCAGACGCATGACCGCGCCGTCGAACGACGAGGGGCTTGCCCGTTCGAGCCAAGCGAGGAGATCGTCCTGCCCTTTGGCGCGCACTTCGTCGAGCATGTCGGCCCAGAGGAACTGGGCGTCTTGTTCGAACATCTCCTGGTCCATGCGTTACCTCCCTTGCGCGATCTCGCCGAGAAGGCGGTGCCCCGCCTCGGTCAGTACGTATTTCTGGCCGTTCTTCACAATGAAGCCGGCCTCGGCAATCTTCTGCAAACGCCTTCCTGCTGTGGCGTTTGACATGCCTGTGGCTTGCGCCACCTCGGTGCCGCCCACCTTCTCAAAGTTGAAGAAGAGCGAGATGATCTGCACTTCTTCCTGGTCGAAGGGGGTGTTTGCATATGTGGTGCCTTGGGGCGGGGGCACGTTGGCGCTTTGTGGGTTGCTTGCTGGCGCGAATGCTGCCTGGGGGGCTGGGCTCGCTTCACCGTACGGCATGCCCTGCATGGGTGCGGCGTTTGCGGGCCATTGGGTCCCGGCTGCGTACGGGTTCCATCCGCCTGGAGGTGTCTGAGGCATACCGGCTTGGCCGTAGGGCATTGTCCCCGGTTGATTCCACGCGCCTTGTTGTTGCGCGCCGGGAATGGGTGCCTGCGTGTAGGCACCTTGCGGCTGCTGCTGCCAAGCTTGACCGGGGGTACCCTGTGCATATCCGGGGTTGCCGCCCGGCATGCCGGGATGCATTGACGACTGGCCGTACATGGTCTGGCCTGCAGGTGCATACCCTTGAGGGCCAGGATAGGCTTGAAAACCTTGCGCACCGCTCTGGGGCATTCCGTACATATTGAGCGGCTGTCCTTGTCCCATGCCCTGGGGATACCCTCCCTGGCCAGCCATGGGATAGCCGACTTGAGCCTGCATGCCGGCAGGGTAGGGGGCTGTTGCATTCTGGGAAGCCCCCGTTGCGGTGTCGGGGTTGGGCGCGCTGCCGGGCGTGGGCTCGTCCTTGTGTGCCAGCGACACGGTGATGACGGCGCCTTGCCCCAGGTTGTCCTCGATGGAAATGCTGCCGTGCTGGAGCTTGACCGTGGCCTCCACCATGGGAAGCCCCGAGCCGGTGCCTCGTATGTAGCGCTTCATCGCCTTGGTGGCGCTGGAGAACGTAGGGCGAAGGGCCGCTTGCTTGTTGGGGATACCCGGTCCCTGGTCGGAGAACGAGATGGTCTGACCCTTGTCCATGATAGATATCGTCGGTTCGATGAACTGGGCATGGATGTAGTTTTCAACCAGCTCACGAATGATGTGCCAGGGCCAGTCGCCTCCTTGCTGGGTGGCGAGCTCCCACACGTTCTTTGTGATCTCGTCGAGGTAGGTGCGCACGTCGCTGGGCGGTACCGTCACCACGCGCGGCGGCACTGTCATGGAGTCATATACGGCTATGCGGGCAGGCTGCTTGGGCGCGATGATCTCATCGTCGTCGCTTTCCTGTGCGTCGCCTGAGTTTTCCACGAATGGGTAGAACGTGTCCGACAAGATTTCCTCCCTGAGAACGATAAGAATGAATCTTACGCTCTTTGGGGACTTGTATTTTCAACATTTCATTGATGTTGAAAACTTCTCAACTTTCCTAGGTTTCAAACTTTTCACCTGAAAAATGAACAGATAGCAGTGAAAACAATCAACATTTCAACTGAGTTTTTCATTTTTGACAGAAAATCGGCTTCAAATTTTAGACTCTGTTGAAAAGTTAGGTGAAAAGTTGAAAAGTTTTCTATCAAGGAGAGCCTTGCTGGCTCACATTGAGAATTATGGAGAGGTTTTACCGTTTTACGTGCAGTTTTTGCACGGTACTCCTATGCTTTATTGACATCATTTGTCGTGGTGGATAGGATTGGCAAACTGCAATAGCCGCCATTTGTGCTTTACATATATCAGGAGGATTCGATGAAGCGCACTTATCAGCCCAATAAGAGGCATCGTGCCAAGGTGCACGGCTTCCGTGCCCGTATGGCCACCAAGAACGGCCGCAAGGTTCTCGCCCGCCGTCGTGCTAAGGGCCGTGCCAAGCTCACCGTTTCTGACGAGCGTCACACGAAGTAACTTTCATTGGATGACCAAGGCTGCATGAATATCATTAAGTCCAGCGAGCAAATCAGCGAGCTGTTCAGCCAAGGGAAAAGGGTTTCTGCCAAAGAGATCCGCATCATCTATAAAAAGCACGATGAGCAACGCGACCCCTGTGGTCGCGTTGCTTTTATAGCGGGAAAAAAGCTCGGCAATGCCGTAGTTCGTAACCGCAGCAAGCGCGTTATGCGCGAGGTTGCCCGTGAGAACGGTCTACCCGTTGAGGGATACGACATCCTGCTCATGGCAACCCCTGCAACGCGCGGTGCAGATCATGATGTGCTCAGCTCTTCTTTGGCAAAGGCTCTTCGTCGTGCGGACATTCGGTAACGATGTCTAGGCTGTCGGGCGCATGGGAAAAGGTGAGGCGCATTCCGCGTTGGCTTGGAATGTGTCTCATCAATTTTTATCGGGGGTGTATCTCCCCTCGTTTTCCTGCCTGTTGTCGATATGTGCCGACGTGTTCGCAGTACGCCCTTTGTGCTGTGGAGCGCTTTGGATTGCTCAAGGGTTCATGGCTGTCGCTGAAGAGGATTCTGCGTTGTAATCCTTTTCATGAAGGCGGTTATGATCCCGTGCCACAAACCTTCTCCTTGTTTGGGAGAAACGGGAATACAAATCGTTAGGCCGACCTGTTAGGTAATGGAACGTCAACGCCTGTTGACATGATTTTTGACACGGAGGATCTATGTGGGATTGGTTGATCACCTTCCTCTTCGACTGCATCCAGGGCCTTGAGGGTCTCCTGGGTGACTGGGGTCTCGCCATCATCATCTTTACTGTCATCATTCGTCTTCTGCTTCTGCCTCTGACCTTCAAACAGCAGAAGTCCATGGCCGAGATGCAGATGGTTACCCCCCTGCTTCAGGAACTGCAGACGAAGTATGCTGATGACCCCCAGCGTCTCAATGCTGAGATGACCAAGTTCTATGCCGAGCACAAGTTCAACCCCCTGGCGGGTTGTCTGCCCATGCTTGTGCAGATGCCTATCTTCTTTGCGCTCTTCTCGGTTTTGCGCGACCATGTCCCCGCTGATGCCAGCTTCTACGGCATCCTTCCCTCGCTTGCAAACAACGCCGGTGGCATTCTGGCCACTGCTGGCTTTGGCGCTGCCATTCCCTACATCATCTTTGTGATCCTGTTCGGCATCCTGACGTTCCTCCCCATGTACCTGCAGCAGAACTCCAACTCGATGACCAAGGGCATGGGCGCATTCATGACCATCATGATGCTCTTTGTTGGTTGGTCTTCCCCTGCTGGCGTCGTGCTGTACTGGGTTGTTTCGAGCGGCTGGGGTGTCGTGCAGCAGCAGCTCATCTTCAAGAAGAAGAAGATTGAGGCTGAGGAGGAGCAGGCGGCTCTCGCTGCTTCCCAGCCCCCCAAGCCTGTCGAGGTTGATGTGGTGCGCCGCGAGCACAAGCCTCGTCCTCGCAAGAAGAGCTAAGTGTTTCACGTGAAACATATCATTTGCCGATGCTTTGAATAAGAGAGTAGTTGAGACCATGGCAGAGTTTGAAGAGGAAGTGCTCGAGGAAGAATTTGAGGCTGAGGAGGCTTGCGATGAGCAGCCTGCGGCCGACGAGACTTCGCTGATTCCTGAAGAGTTTGCTGAGGTGGCGCGCAAGTACAAGGCTCATGAGTCCCTTTCCGATGACGACCTTGACCTTATTGCCGACACCTCGATTGAGGTTCTCCGTACGCTCCTTGGTTTCTTCGGCGCCGAGGGTGCAACCATCGATGAGTATGATGGTGGCGACGGCGAGCTGATTTTTGATGTGAGCAATGCCGACCTTGCGCTGCTCATTGGACGCCACGGCAAGACGCTTGAGTCGCTTCAGTACATGTTTAGTGCCATTGTGCACAACAAGCTGGGCTTCAAGTTCCCTGTCGTTGTGGACATTGAAAGCTACAAGAGCCGTCGCCGTGCAAAGCTTGAAGCTATTGCCAAGTCGAGCGCCACTCGTGCTCTGCAGCGCGGCCAAGAAGTGCGACTTCATCCTATGAAGTCCTACGAGCGTAAGATTGTGCACCTGACCTTGCGCAGCAACCCTAACGTTGTGACGCATTCTGAGGGTCAAGAGCCCAATCGCTGCGTCGTTGTTGTTCCGGCTTCCAAGAAGCAGGGCAAGTAGTAAGAGCTTTTTCAACAAGCACTGTGATTGAGAAGAGGGAGACGTGAGTCTCCCTCTTTTTTTTGACAAGAAACCACGGTACATTGTTTTTAGGCAAAACAAGTGTACGGGTTGAATGACAGGGAATGGTTGAAAACCAGGCTGACAGCTTCTTCGTTTGTCTGTGATTCTGGGGTGTCAGTAAGAAACGGACTATGAATCAAGTAATTCGACGCCTGGGCTTGTCTTTGCCTTTTGAGTCTCATCCAAGAGAGTGGAATGCAACTCAACCACTCCAGCATCTGGGTTTATCTTTGTCTCTTAAGCGTCATCCAAGAGGATGAAATGCAAATCAGGTACTTGTGCTTTCGGGCTTGTCTATGTCTAGATTTAAGGTATGAGTCTTAGCTGCTTTGCTGATAAAGCGCATGTCTCATAAGGCTGGAGCCTCAGACCTTTTACAATCATTGGGTAAAGAATTTTCTCAAGACAAAATGTACGTTCTGCGAACAACGGAAAGGAACCTGCGCATGGAAACAAGCGAAGCGCCTCGCCGCAAACATGTTGCTGATATCCCTGAGAACCTTGAAGAGCAAGCTGAAAAGCTGGTTGGCTTGTGTCAGAAGCTCGATCTTGAAGTAGGCCAAGAGCAGGCGAGGAAGCTTGTGGACTACCTTGTTTTGATGCTGACGCAAAACGAGGTTATGAACCTGACTGCCATCAAGGAGTGGGACAAGGCCCTTGTGTTGCATCTTGCCGACTCCCTCGTTCCCTTGCCTGAGTTTTCCAAGGTCGTGGCAAAGAATCCTGACAAGCCATTTCTTGACATGGGAGCCGGCGCCGGCTTGCCTGGCATTCCTCTGACTATTGCCACGTTGAACACTACAGGTGTTCTGTGCGATTCGGTCAAGAAGAAGATGGCTGCTGTTGAGGGATTCATTACGACTCTTGATTTGGGCGACAGGCTGTCCACGACGTCGGTGAGGCTTGAAGAGCTCGGCAACACGCACCGTGGAGTGTTTGGGTGTGTGACTGCTAGGGCCCTTGCGAGTTTGCCTGTTCTTGTGGAGTATGCGACTCCGCTGCTCGCAAAAGGCGGATCGTTCATTGCCATCAAAGGCAAGCCTGAGCCTGAGGAGATTAAGGCTGGCTCCAAGGCCGCACAGCTCTGTGGTCTGTCGGTTGTGTCTACGCGCACGATTGAGCTTCCTGGGGATGCCGGGGAGAGAACCATCATTGTGTATGAGAAGGTAAAGGAGACAAGGCTTGCCTTGCCGCGTGCAGTTGGCGAAGCATCCAAGCATCCTCTTGCATAGTGATTATCCTGGATTTGTTGCGACAAGGTTTGACCGTAAGAACGCTCTTATGAGACCTAAAACAGTCTTGCAGTACTTTGGTATAAGATGTTTCACGTGAAACAGTTGCACTACATTGAACGGAGCCCTCGTGGATTACCAGAAGACTAAGCGTAAATCACCCGATAAGGACCCAAAAGTCATTGCCATCATGAACCAGAAAGGTGGCGTGGGTAAATCCACGACGGCCGTGAACCTCTCTGCCGCTTTGGGGGAAAAGAACTACAAGGTCCTCGTTGTTGACTTCGATCCACAGGGTAACACTACGAGTGGCTTGGGTGTGGACAAGAACGCTGTTGAGAAGAGTGTCTACGATGCCATTCTCAATGACGTGTCTATGAGTGAGGCGGTGGAAAACAGTACGAGTCACAACGTGTTTGTTATTCCTGCCACTATTCAGCTTGCTGGTGCCGAAGTTGAACTAGTGCAAGCCGATGAGCGTGAGACCCGTCTCAAAAAGGCTATCGATGAGATTAAAGACAACTTCGACTATATCTTTATCGACTGCCCCCCTTCTCTGGGAGTTCTTACCATCAATGCCCTGACGGCATGCAACAGCATTCTGGTTCCGATTCAGTGTGAGTTCTACGCGCTTGAGGGTGTCACGAAGCTCATGGAGTCCATCAAGATGATGAAGTCCACCCTCAACCCTGAGCTTGAGATTTTCGGTATCGTGTTGACGATGTACGACAAGCGTACATCTCTCTCTAAGCAGGTGGCCGACGAGGTGCGCAACTACTTTGAGAAGAAGGTCTTCAAGACGGTTATTCCGCGCAACGTCAGGCTCAGTGAGGCGCCAAGCTACGGTGAGTCCATTTTTGAGTATGACAAGCTGAGCAAGGGTGCTCAGGCATACCGCGACCTGGCAAAGGAAGTGATTCGCCGTGGCTAAAAAGGGTGGACTTGGCATGGGCCTGGGAGCCCTTGTCTCTCAAAGTGCCAAGGAATCAGGCCTTGACGAGATGGCTGACAAGGATGCATCAGTCAAGGAAGTTGCGATTGGTGAAGTGCATCGCAACCCCAATCAGCCGCGTACCAAGTTCGATCAAGAAGATCTCGATGAGTTGAGTGCCTCTATCAAAGAGGTTGGCATCATTCAGCCTATCGTGGTGCGCAAAGACACTCACGGTTATGAGATTATTGCCGGTGAGAGGCGCTATCAGGCGGCCTGTGCTGCCGGTCTCGAAAATGTGCCGGTTGTGGTGCGTGATGATACCGACGACATCACGAGCCTTCAGCTTGCCCTTATTGAGAACATTCAACGCGCTGACCTCAATGTCATTGAAGAGGCGCGCGCCTATCGCGACCTCATCGAACGCAGTGCCATGACGCAGGAGGAACTTGCTAAGAGCGTCTCGAAATCGCGCTCGGCGATTGCCAATGCCTTGCGTCTGCTTGAGCTTCCTGATGAGGTGCAGGAAATGGTGTATGCAGGCCAGCTTTCTGCCGGTCATGCCCGTGCCATCCTCATGGCGAAGGGTGATGAGGCTCGCATCGCCCTTGCCCATCGCGTTGTCAATGAAAAGATGACCGTGCGCATCGTTGAGGCGATTGCTCCGACGTTTACAGGTGAAGAGAAGCCGGTGCGTCAGAAAGTGCAGATTCCTGCCTCGTATAAGAAGGCTGCTAAGACATTGAAAGAAGGTCTTGGTACCCCGGTACGTATTAAGGAATCAAAAGGCAAGTACCGTATTGAGATTGATTTTGAGAACGAAGAGCATCTCGAACAGCTCATGGCCATGATTCAAGGATAGGAGATGGCAGCATGAAGGGTATCGTCAAGTTTCTCGGTATTGTCGGTGTGGCCGTTGGAGCAGCTGTTGTGACTATCGTCGCTCTGAATGACGAGCAGGTGCGCGCCAAGGTTGTCCATGCGACGGAGCAGGTCAAGCATGGTGTGCAAGAGATTGTTGCAACCGTGGCCGAGGGCGTCGACCAAGTTCGCAAGGAAGCAAGTCTCAACCAGGTTGAGAAGAATCAGGCCTGGGTTGACGAGCAATGGGAAGCTTTGGGCATTTAAAGTATATTGTTTGGCTTATTTGCATAGTAAGTAAAGAAAATCCCGCGTACGGTTTTATATCGTACGCGGGATTTTTGTATCAATCCTGTATTTAAAACCAAAGGAACTCGTTTAAAACGAGCGGGTTACGCCTTCTGCTTGAGCTGACCGCAGGCTGCGTCGATGTCAGAGCCACGAGACTCGCGAATCGTGGTCTCGACACCTGCGGCAGACAGCGTTTTGGCGAAGAGGGTGACGCGCTCCTTGTCGGAAGGCTGGAAGGGGGAGCCTGCCACCTCGTTGAGCGTGATGAGGTTCACGTGGCACAGCGTCCTGCGGCAGAAGGCGACGAGGGCCTTGAGCTGAGCGTCGGAGTCGTTGATGCCGGCCATCATGGCATACTCGTAGGTGGGACGACGGCCCGTTGCCTCGGCATAGGAGGCCACAGAGTCACGCAGGCGCTCGAGGTCGTACTGACGCACGCCGGGCATCAGCTCGTCGCGAGTGTCCTGCACGGCGGAGTGCAGGGAGATGGCGAGCGTGAATTGTTCGGGCTCGGAGGCAAAGCGGCGAATCTGCGGAAGGATACCGGCGGTGGACACCGTGATGTGACGGGCACCGATGTCGAAGCCGTCCTTGCTGTTGAGGATGCGCATGGCCTCAAGCACGGCGTCGTAGTTGAGGAAGGGCTCGCCCTGACCCATGAGGACGACGCTGCTCACGCGCGTGCCAAAGTCGTTGGCAACGACGCGCACCTGGTCGACGATCTCGCCGGGGCCCAGGTTGCGGGTGTAGCCGTTGCGGCCCGTGGCGCAGAAGGTGCAGCGCATGGGGCAGCCGGCTTGCGTGGACACGCACACACAGAGCTTGTTCTTGCCGGGCATGCCGACGGTCTCGACGAGGGTGCCGTCGCCCATGCGGACGAGGTACTTGCGCGTGCCGTCCTTGGAGACCTGCTTCTTGGTGACGGTCACCGGAAGAAGGGGGAGCTCCTGGGCAAGTCTCTGGCGCAGGTCCTTGGGAAGGTTGGTCATCTCCTCATAGGTGGAGACACCCTTGCCGTAGAGCCACTGAATGACCTGCTTGGCCCTAAACGCCGGGGTGTTCATCTCCTTCTGGAGAATCTCGGTGATTTGGTCGCGGCTAAGAGCCTTGACTCCGATGCTTTCGACGGTTGCGCGTTCCATGTGGTTATACCACCTCTCCTTTTAGAAAAACCCATTCCCTCGTAGAGTATCATGTGCACAGTTGGTATCGAACAATCCGACAAACTTGCCACCTTGAGGGATGTGCAATGCAGGGTAAGAGATTTAAGAATCAAAGCCAAGACCAGCTCGCACAGACAGGCAGGGCCAGTGGTGCGCATTTTGCCAAGGCCCCGTCGAAATCCGCGCCGCAAGGTGCTCCTGCGCCGGCTAGGCCTTATCCACAGGTGCAGTCCATCCAGCTTCCCCAGCCTGTGCAACAGACGAACAGGCAGATGGTGACTGGTGAATTCGCAAAGGTCACGCCTTCCCAGCGCAGGCCGAACCAGGCTGCCCCGCAGCAGCAAGCAAAGAGGCCGCAACCAGGCCAGCCTGGGCAGGCGCGCGGTGTCGCGCAAAACCCGACATCACGGAAGATCTCACCGCTTGTTTCAGCGGCCATTCCGCGCGTGTCCAGTGATGCCGACGACTCTGCAGCCTTGCGCCGCGCCGTCATCACGGGCGTTTCGGGCTCGATGAAGAAGATTCCTTCAAACGCTCCTGCCCGCAAAGTGTCAGGATCGAACAAAGCGTACTCTCGATACAGCAATGGGTACTTTGACAGGCCCGAGGCAAAGCAGCTGACCGATTATGTGGCTGCATTCCAAACTGAGCCGACAGTCGGCGCTCCTGCTTATTCTTGGATGGCATTTGCCATCTATGGGGCCTTGTCGTGCGTGGCAAGCGTAGGATGGGCTGTTGTGACCATGGTGTCGGGGACCGCTCCCTTAAGGGGTGCAAGTCCGCTTATGAGCGCAGGACTGGTCATTCTTGCGCTCATTGTCGTGTGCGCCGTCGTGTGCGCCGCAGCCACCTCGGCGGCAACGCTGCGCACGGGCCGATTTGAGCCTGCTGACGTATGGGCCTCCGCTGTGGGAAAGTCTGCCCTTGTACTTCTGGGCTGCCTTGTCGTTTGGATCGTGTGCGCAGCCGTTGTGGGTTAAGGGCTGCTTGAGGAAGGAAGTTGAAAGGCATGTCGTTTCTTGAGAACAAGAAAGTGGCAATACTCTACGGCGGTGTGAGCGACGAGCGCGAGGTGAGCCTTGCAAGCGGCCAGAACGCCTACGATGCCCTGAGCGCCTCCGGCGTGGACGTCGAGCTCATTGACACGCGTGACGGACGCGAGGCGCTGCGTCGCCTGGCGGATGGCAACTACGCGGTGGCATTCATCGCACTGCACGGCAAGGGCGGCGAGGATGGAACCATCCAGGGAGCCCTTGAGATGCTCCAAATCCCTTATACGGGCTCAGGTGTGGCCGCCAGTGCCACAGCGATGGATAAATCGCGTTCTAAGGCCATGTATGCCCTCGCAGGACTCGCCGTGGCAAGGTCGGTGACGCTTGCGAGTCCCGCGGCCATGTCGGTGGAGGAGATTGCGCAGGCTGTCGGTGACAAGTGCGTCGTGAAGCCGTGTGGCGACGGGTCGAGCGTGGGTATGAGCATCGTGCACACTCCCGCCGAGCTTCCCCATGCCCTGGAAGTCGCCTTCGCGTGCGGCCAGAAGGTCATGGTCGAGGAATATGTTGCGGGCACGGAGGTCACGGTTGCTGTTCTGGGCAACGACGACCCCGAGCCGCTGCCCGTCATCGAGATTGTGCCCCATGCCGAGTTCTATGACTATGAGGTGAAGTACAGCGCCAACGGTGCCGACCACATCATCCCGGCGCGCCTTGAGGCCGATGTGTATGAGTGCGTGCAGACGGCTGCCGTGCAGGCCCACAAGGCCCTGGGCTGCCGCGGCGTGAGCCGTTCTGACTTCATCATTCGAGACGACGGCACACCCGTCATCCTGGAGACGAACACCATCCCGGGTATGACTGCGACCTCGCTTCTGCCCGACACGGCACGCAAGGTCGGCATGGACTTCGGGCAGGTGTGCCTGAAACTCCTCGAACTTGCGCTCGAGGGTCGTTAACAGACGTTTCATGTGAAACACCGTGCATGAAAAACGCCCGCAGCCTGGGATTCCAAGCTGCGGGCGTTATTGTTCGCGACCTGTATTGCACGGCGACGACGTCGCCGGATTGAACCCTAGCGGGCGACGCTGCGAGCGGCTGCGATGATGGTAGCGCAGGCGTCGGTGTTGAAGCGGTTCTGCTCGGGGCGCTCGCCGTCGGCAATGGCGAGGGCGAGCTTGTCGCCGCGGGTGAGCTTCTTGCCCTCGGCCTGCTTGGCGCGATAGGTCTCCACGAGCTTGCCCATCTTGCCGCCGGGCTGGCAGTCCTTGTACGAAAGGCCGCCGGGAAGCGCCTGGTACAGGAACGACTCAACGGGCAGGTCTCCGCAGTTCCTCATCTTGATCTGTTTCTCGAGGTCGGCGTTGAGCGAGGCGATGCCCACCGAGAAGACGATGAGGTTCTGCTCACCGAAGTATGAGCAGCCCTCGATGATGCCCGAGATGCCTTCGATGCGGTTGTGATGCAGGGGACCGCCGAAGATGATGGTGGGGTAGGTGGAGACGTTGAACAGGTTCGCCTTCTGAATGGGCTTGATGGCATAGTCGAGCGTCTCGGCGAGATACTCGGCATAGCGCTTGGTGTAGCCGGTGAACGAGTTGTACAAGACGATGCCGTCTTTTGCCATGCAAGGCTCCTTACTACGTGGGTCGCGTGCCAGTGTTGTACCTCAAAAGGTGCAGGTTATGCCCCAAAGGCGCAACGGCACACAAAGAAGAGAATGACGATGATGAGAATGAGGCACGCCGCGCCGGCGCCCCAGACCGCTGTAGGTTTGCCTGCAATGAGGCCCATGACGAGCTTATCGGTGCCGGAACGCTTGTGCTTGAAGATGACACAGCCGGAGTTGCGCTTCGTGTCGATGGGATAGGGATGCTCGTCGGGGCTCTCCCAGTCTCCCGTGGCGAGGACCTGGTCCCAGCCAGCGCCGGTGAGGGCGATGTCGGGGCGCTTGCCCTCGGCGAGGCGCTCCGAAGTCTTGCGCGTGTAAGCGTCGAGGTTGGCACGCTCGGTAGTCTGCGAGGCCTTGACGTTGTAGAACTGATAAACGAGCTCGGCGTGGTACAGTTTGTCGGTGTTGTCATACCAGACGAGCGACAGCCAGCAAGCGCCGTCATTGCCGTTTTCCAACGCCTCGCGGATGGCGAGCTTGTTCTTGGGGTTCGCGGTGCCGATGACGTCGCCACCGACGGTGCTTACCGTGAAGAGGCCTGAATCGGCTTGCCAGGTAAGCTTGAGAGGCATGCCTATGATGCAGCCGTTAGAGGCGAGCAGGCGGCTCGATTGCTCGGTGATGTCATCGATAACGAGGTAATCGGCAAAATAAACGTCAACTTTTCCCATGTATCCCCCTTTGATAGAGTGTGAAAAGGATACCATCACGCCTTATGCATGTGGACGGACATCGTTGAGGAGCGAGAACACTTTGAGCGAGACTATATCTGCGGAGCTTGCCTCCATTATCATGCCGGGCTGCGACGAGGATGTCGCGGCGCGTTATGCCACCTTGGCACAAAGAGCTAGCATAGCGCAGTTTGGTCTGCTTGACGAGGACGTCGTTGTGCTCGATACCGAGACAACGGGACTGGACTTCAAGGATTGCGAGCTCATCGAGGTGGCAGCCGCCCGTCTGCGCGGCAACGAGATCGTTGAGACGTTCGATATGTTCGTGCATCCCGTAAAGCCCATTCCGCCCGAGGTTGTGCAGATCACGGGCATCACCAACGAGCAGGTGGCTGATGCCCCCTGTGCGATGGAGGTGTGCAGCAAGCTGACAGAGTTTGCCAAGGGTGCTCCCATCGTGGCACACAACTCTGCTTTTGACCAGCACTTCATGGAGAAGGGCTTTGGCGGGCAAAGCGTGGGCGGGCCTTGGATCGACTCGTTGGAGCTTTCGCGCATCGTGCTCCCCTGCCTGAAGTCGCACAAGCTGCACGACCTGTCGCGAGCTTTTGGCCTGCATGCCTCCACTCACCGTGCCATCGATGACGTCATTGCTACCTGCGGCTTGTGGCGTATCCTTCTTGTTGCCGCCAGCGACATGCCTGCCGGACTTGTGAACCGCCTCGCGAAGATGTACCCGGATGTCGAATGGGGCTACCGTCCCATCTTTGCCCAGATGGCCGCCATGGCGCCCGACGAGCCGTTCTCGCTTGTGGACGCGCGCGTTCAGCGTTGCTCGCACATGCAGGTGAGCCTGCGCGAGGACGCCGACGACGTCGACGAGATGCGCGGGCTTGTGTATCCCAGCGACGACGAGGTGCGCAGCGCCTTTGCCACCGACGGCGTGGTGGGAAAGATGTATACCGGCTATGAGCCCCGCACAGAGCAGGTGCAGATGTCGCTCGAGGTGGCCCGCGCCTTCCGCGAGAACCGTCCCGCCGCGCTCGAGGCGGGCACCGGTGTGGGCAAGTCCATCGCCTATCTGCTTCCCTCGGCCCTCATGGCCCAGGCAAACGGCATCACGGTAGGCGTTGCCACGAAGTCGAACACCCTTGCCGACCAGCTTATCAACAGGGAGCTTCCCTTGTTGAGCGAGGCTTTGGGCGGCACGCTCACCTACACGGCTCTCAAGGGATATGACAACTACCCGTGCCTGCGCAAAATCGCGCAGCTCATGCGTCGCGGCACGGCAAGCACGCCGGCGGCCGGCGCCCTCGACGAGGCACAGCAGCTTCAGGAGCAGGAGAGTTCCACGCGCAGGATGCCCGAGCCCAGCGCCGAGCTGCTTGACGCCATCGCGGCGGCCCTGGGGTTTGCCACGCAGTCTGCCGTGGGCGACGTGACCTCGCTGGGTGTGCGCTGGGGCAAGATTCAGCGCGGCGACCTCACGAGCACCTCGTCGGAGTGCCAGAAGCGGCGCTGCCCCTTCTTCCCCAACAAGTGCTTCCTGCACCTGGCACGCAAGCGCGCCCAGGCAAGCGACATCGTCGTGACCAACCACTCACTGCTGTTTAGGCAGGTGGGAAGCGATATCGAGGTGCTGCCGCCTGCGAGGTTCTGGGTGGTCGACGAGGCACATTCGGCTGAGAGCGAGGCGCGCAGGCAGTGGGCCCAGCGCGTGAACTCGCGCGAAGTTCAGGCGTCGTTCGACCTCATGGGAGGCTCGTCGAGCGGTGCTCTGGGCACGCTTGCCCGCGCTGTTCGCACACGTGCCGCCTCGACGCTGTTCATGGGGCTTGTGAGCAAGATGGCCAGCGAGATGGCTCGTGCGAGCATCGCGGCCGGCCTCTTCTTCGATGACCTCAAGACGTTCTGTAAGAAGGTCTCCCCCAAGAAGGCCTACGACACGCAAAACGTCTGGGTCGACGCCGAGATGCGCGCCAACGAGCACTGGCTGGCCGTTGCCGAGTCAGGCCAGGCGTTTTCCGACGCCCTGGGTCACGCCCTCGAGTTTGCCAGCGGCATACAGCAGGCGATGTCGGACGAGAGCAACCCCGACTCTGACCTGCAAGACCGCCTGAACGAGCTCATGGAGGCAGCGGCCGACCTCGACCGCGTCCACAAGGCGCTGAAGCTCATACTTGACGGGTCTGACGAGCGGTATGTGTATTCCGCCTCGTTCACCCAGCGTTCGGGCTTTGAGGCCTACGAGCTTGTGGCGGAGTCCATGGACGTGGGCGCCCAGCTTGCCTCGGCGTGGTATCCCACCATCAAGAGCGCGGTGTACTCGAGCGCCACGGTTGCGGTGGGCGACAAGTTCGACCATTTCGCACACGAGGTGGGCCTCGACCGCGTGCGCGGGGGATACGCGAGCTTCAAGCTCGCGTCGAGCTACGACTTCGAGCACAACATGGGCATCGTGGTGGCGCGCGACCTGCCCGACCCCACCAAGCAGAAGGAAGCGTTCCTCGCCGAGCTCCCCCAGCTGCTCGTGGACATCCACCTTGCCATGGGCGGCAGCGTGCTCACCCTCTTCACGAGCCGCGCCGAGATGGACAGGATGTACGAGATCGTGGCTCCCCAGCTGGCCCAGCATGGCCTTGAGCTGGCTTGTCAGTCGCGAAAGAGTAATGTGCGCCGTATCTCGGAGCATTTCATCGCCGAGAAGACCTCGTCGCTCTTTGCGCTCAAGTCGTTCTGGGAGGGATTCGACGCCCAGGGCGACACGTTGCGCTGTGTCGTGATCCCGCGTCTGCCGTTCACGCCTCCCACCGAGCCCATCTCGCTTGAGCGCAAGCTGCGCGAGGGCAAGGACGCATGGCGCAACCACGACCTGCCCGAGAGCGTGCTCACGTTCAAGCAGGCCGCCGGCAGGCTCATTCGCTCGGCGTCCGACAAGGGCGTGCTTGTGCTTGCTGACCCGCGCCTTACAGGAATGTGGTATGGCAGGGTGTTCATGGCCTCTTTGCCCAAAAAGGATGTTGAGACGCTCGCGGCTGGAGAAGTTGGCGATTACCTGCGTTTATGGCGTGCTGCACACGAATAGGCGGCGGTGCTGTCAAGCTTGTTTTGAGCAAGGGCCGCTCGCTGGTGGAAAACTGCCCCTTGCACTTTCTGAGGGGTCGCATTATAGTTAATTGTGCGTTTTTCATCAGGGGGATGTCGACGCTTTGTGTGTTTTGGGGGAACAGGGCGAGTCGCTCAACGAGCGGCCCGCCCTGTTTTTTTTATCCAAGCTTCTTGAGAAGGGCCTCAGCCAGCTTGCGCACTTCCTCGCGCAGCTCGACGGGAGAGACGACTTCCACGGCTCCCAGGCTTGAGACCACTGCCTGGGCTAACCATACGGATCCTTGCAGCCAAGGAATCTGTGCGATGTATCCTCCGCAGGCGAGTTCCTGCTCGGTGAGGTGTGCCACTTCGCCGGCGCCGGGCAGCGTGCACGCCTCCAGGCCGGGCCAGGCCTTCATATCGATTGCCTTGGGGTCATGAATCGCAAGCACGGCAAGCTGCGCCTGGCTCGTGTCGAGACCCTCACGGACCTCTTCCCCACGCGTTTCGAAGGATTCTCCTGTTGCGGTGGGTGCTGCCTGCAGGCGATCGAGACGAAACGTCCTCATACCGTTGCGTGTGCGGCACCAGGCGCTGAACGACCACGCGCTCACCGAGGTGTCGTACCACACCGAGTGGGGCTCGACCTGTCGGCAGGAGCGCTCCCCTTTTGCGTCGCAGTAGTCGATGGTGAGGACCAAACGGTTGGCGACGGCGTCGGCGATTGTTTCGAGGGCGCCCGAGGGCCCGCACTCGCCTCCGGCCACGGTATGGAATCGGTCGAGGTCAAAGTGGGGGAGCGCCCCGCGTACGAGGCGCGCGAGGTGGCCGTCGCTGTCCATGCCGCTCGATCGCAGGGCCACAAGCAGGGAGAAGGCCTCGGAGCGGCTCAGGCGCATGAGGCCGTCGAAGGCAAAAGCCAGACGTTGCGGCACGACGTTTCCGTCATCGTCGACCTCGATCCACGCGGCAGGCAACGCGTCACCGCAGCCGTAGTTGATCTTGTCGATAATGCGCCTACAGTCTTTCTCGTCAAGCCCGGCAAGTTCGCAGAAATGATCCAGACTGACAGGTTCCCCCTGCTCAAGGGGGTTATGGGGAGCCAAAGCGTTCACCGTTTGGAGAACGCGGATCATCTTTTCGAGCGTCGTGCTTTTAGACTCGCGACCCCTAGCCATGCTGGGCCACCACCTTTTCAAGACCGCCTCTGACCCTGTCTGTGAGTTCATGGGGTTCGCAAGGCTGCATGCCGGCGCGCAAGAGGGCATGCGCGGCCCAGCGTGCCGCGTCGTCGATGTTGCGACCCTCGATTGTCCAGGTCTCGTCGTCTACCCACGTGCCGTGATTTCTCGTCAGCGCCTGAGCGCGGGGTTTGTCGGGCGCGTGCAGGGTCATCTGAAAGTCCTGGGTGCCGTACTCAAACGCGAAGCCGTGATAGTCCTCCACGCTGAAGTCGCTGGGTACCTCGAAGGTTCGCTTGCCCGGTTTGACGCTTGCCGCCTCGATGCGGTCGTCGCGAAAGACGCGCATGCCGTTCTTTGTGCGGTCCCATGCCACGAAGAACGTGTGCTCGTCATGGCGAAACACGCCGTAGATGTCGACGTCGCGCTCGCAGATCTGGCCTTGCGCGTCGCGATAGAGGAAACCCACGCCCTTGCGCTCGGCATAGGCGCTCAGCAGATTCTCCCAACCCGATGCCTGTGCGTCACCCTTGGTCCCCAGCAGGGTGTGCGCCTTCCCACTGCCCAGGACCAATTTGTCATGGGCGCGGCGGAGCCTGTCGAGGTAGGCTTCGGCGCCGGGATGGGAGGAGGCCTGCTGCGAGGAGATATAGGCTTCGAGCAACATGGAGATTTCCATCACGGGTTGGGTGAGGTCGGAGTTGCCCTGCATGTAGGTGGCCTCTTTGTCCACTCGCCAGGCACTGCCCGTTGCAGTGGAAACTTCTTGCAGATAGATACCGTTGTCTTTGAGGTCCTCCCGCATGCGGCGAAACGTGCGCTCGTAGGAGTCCGCCTGCAAGCCGGGCTGTCCGAGGAAGCCGCGTTCGGCCATCTGATCGACGCTCATGGGTTCACTGAGCGCCCAAAAGAGCAGCAGGAGCCTCTCATCAGCCTTGACTTGAGACGCGATGGTCTCGATCTGCTCCATGGGGTGTCCTTTCGACGACGTGCGGCGGCATGCGATATCAGCAAAGTATGCGACGAATTGGGGAAGTCGGGCCAAACAGGGGCGCTTCGTGAGATGATTATAGAATCTGTATGTGAGTCACCTTTTAGGCTCACGAGAAACGAAGGAGTTACATATGTGCGCAGCCCCTACAGGTAGCCACTTCTCGGCGCAGGGCCGTTCCGGAAATGCCTCCAAGCGTCCCGGTGAGTCTCAATATACCGCACCGTCCTTACCCGTGCAGTCCAGTGCCGAAGACACGTTTACGGGCATGGCGGCAGTGTCGGGTTTTGCCGGATACGAGCCCAACGGCAGCAATTCCATGCCGATGAAGCCAGTTTATCCGGCACCTACCAGTGCCGGTGAGACCGAGGAGTTCCTTGCCATCGCTTCGCAGGGCAATCTTCAGCAGCCCCAGCTCACTCCCACCGACAACCCGGTGAGCGCCCCTGCCAACCCGCTTGTGGCTGCCAAGATGGCCAACAGCACTCAGGCGAGCAGCGATGCTGGCCTCTTCCCCATTCAGGAGGTCGACAAGAAGAATCCCGGCAAGGACTTCGACACGACGTTCAGCGAGCCCCGCTCCAAGAAGGGGGGCGTTGTCGTTGCCATTGTCATCATTTTGATTGTGGCGCTTGTCGCGGGTGCCTATTACTACATCACCAACCAGGAAGCCGCCAAGGCCAAGGAGACGCTCGACTCGGCAATCGAGACGCTTGTCTCCACCGACTCCGTCATCTCGGGCGTCGACGCCGCCGTTGCCCAGACCATCTCCGATGGCATGGCCTCCGACTCCCTGTCGCTTGCCCTTGAGCAGATCACCACGACGCAGAACAGCCTGTCGAGCGCGGAGACGCAGGCAAATGACGCCCTTGCCTCGAAGCTGACCTCCGAGCAGTCCGACGCCGCCAATGCCGTGCTCTCGAGCATCTCCGCGCGCCGCTCCATGCTTGAGGCTGCTCGCCAGATTCAGAATGCCTCGAGCGCCACGACAGCCGCCGCCGACACCCTCGATCAGGTGTATGCCCTTATGGACAGCGCCGTGAGCAAGTACTCCTACGCCAGCCAGCTGTGGGACGCCTACCTCAACGGCGACGAGGACATCAACACCCAGGAAATCATTGACAACGAGACGGGCGCCTACAACGACACGCAGCAGGCCCTGCAGATCGTGGCCCAGGCCAAGGAGGCGGGCACGGGCGTTGATTACACGGTGATGGAGACGTACCTGTACTGCTACGCCGACCTGGCGAACGCCCGCCTGACGCACAACACCCTTGTCATCGTCGGCGACGAGGAAGGCGCCGAGGCCCAGATGGATTGGTTCAATGCCGCCTCCGCCAACCTTGAGGCAGCCAGCACTTCCATGCCCTGGAACACGACTGACTATCTTGCTGCCTATGGCCCCAAGGACACTTCGCTGGACGCCTTCGAGTCCAACTACGCCTATGCCCGCGACAAGCTCCTCACGGCCGACGCTGCGGTTGCGGCATACGCCGGAACCACGCCTGCGGTGACGGGTGCCCTGCCCGAGGCCCCGGCAACACCGAGCGAGCCCGCTGCTGCCGACCAGGAGTCTGCCGCCCAGCCCGAGGAGACCGAGCAGCCGCAGGGCGAGGAGGCTCCCGTCGAGGGTGCGGCTCCCGCTGAGGGTGAGGCTCCCGCTGAGGGAGACGCTCCCGTCGAGGGCGAAGAGCAGGCCGCCTAAGAGCCGGAGCCGTCTGCTCCCCTTGTCTTTTCGTCTCGCTTCTTGAGTTCAGGCGGGACATGCCAGTGAAACGTCACCACGAACGACATGCTTGGAGGAACCCCCGTATGGCCGACGCCAAGGAAACCATGCGCTACCTCACGAAGGAATATGAGATCGCCCCTGCAGGAACGCGTGAGGAGAGCGACGCAGCCACGATCGTGGCGCGCGTCTTCCATCAGCATGGCCTTGAGACCATGCAGAAGAGCTTCAACTACACCTGGCACGGCAACCTCGGTCTTGCGGCGCTGATGTGCCTGACCGCAGTGCTCTCGATTGTGGGTGTGTTGCTCAGCGGCGTGGTCTCCACCGTCATGTTCGTGCTCGTGGCGATCATCGGCGTGCTGTATCTGCTTGACCGCCGTTTCGGCATCAAGACGTACAGCCGCCTGGGCCTTTCCGGTTCGAGCCAGAACGTGGTGGCGCGTCATCCTGCCGCCGCCCCCTCCCCCACTGGTCAAAAGGCCCGTCCCGTGGTGGTTATCGCCCACTACGACACGCCCCGTTCCGACCTTCTGAGCAAGCCGGCCATCGCGTGGGTGAAGCCGTACCTGCCCCGCGCGATCGACGTGTGCGTCGTCGTCGAGGTCCTCGCCCTGTTCATGCAGGTGCTGCCTCTTCCCATGGGCTTCAAGTCGTTCTTTGCCGCGCTTGGCGTCATCGCCGGTGCCGTCCTGGTGGTGTGGGGCGTGTGCACCCTGCTGCATCTCTTCGTGCTGTCGTACACCCTCGGTGCCAACGACAACAAGTCGGGCGTGGCTGCCGTGCTCGGCGTGCTTGAGCGCATCCGTCCCATTTCCGACGGCATGCCCTTCGGTCCCGACGACGAGGTGAGGCAGGAGCAGGGCGCAGACGAGCTTGGCGTGAGCGATGCCAAGCCCCGTTCGTATCCCGAGCGTCTTCCCCTTCGCCGCGAGGAGACCGACGAGTCTCAGGACCTCGCTTCCGACCGTGAGGCAATGCGTCCCCGCGCCGCTATGGAGCCCCGCGTCGACGAGCCCGAGTCCAACAAGCCCGTGCGTCATGGCCTTGCGGCCGTACGCGCCCTCGGCATCCTTCCTGAGACGTGCCAGATTGAGTACGTGCCTGTCGAGCAGGGTGCCGTTCATCGTGCAAGCCAGCATGACGTCTGCGCCGAGCAGGCTGCTGCTGCCAGCACCATGCTCATCTCCCCTGCCCCTGTCGCCGAGCCTGCCCAGCAGGCAAGCCTCGACCTTGGCGATCAGGCCACGAACGTCGCGGCCGCCCCGGTCGATCCCGAGGCCGCCAAGGACGCAGAGGCCGACGCCATGTTCGCTTCGATCGTGCGTGAGAACCGCCTCTCGGGTGACCTCAATCCCGAGCCTGCCGCGACGTCACTGCTGGCGCCTGTGAATGCAGGCACCGCGACGGTGACCTCCACCGACGAGCCCGACGCCGAGATCCGCGGCGCCGCGCAGGCCCCGCGCGACGTTGCCATGCATTCGGCAAGTGTTTCCCAGCAGTTCATCATGGACGAGCCCGACTCGTTTGCGGCCTCTGCCATCCAGGACCCCACGTGGGGCACCTCTTCGTTCAAGCCCGTCACTTCTGCTTCCATGACCTCCCCCCGCTTCCTTGCCGATCTCCCCGATCCGGCTGTGGCGGCTGTGGATCCCTTCGGCGTCTCGAACATCCAGACCGTGGGCAACTACAACCCCGATGACTTCTCGAGCATGGACTTCGAGACGGGCACGCATCAGTCCGTGACCCCCACCATGCTCGAACAGGCTCGCCGTCAGGACCTCGCCGGCTTCTCCACTGACCTTGGCGACATGACCAAGCGCGGCCGCAAGGCGAAGAAGAACCGCCAGAAGGGTCGCATCTCCACCCGTGCCGCCGATATGCAGCAGCAGATGCAGGAGCAGTCGTTCAACGACTGGCTTGGTCTCGACGAGGGCTTCGACGCCAAGAAGAACGGCGAGCAGATCGGTTCGTGGGATAACTTCTCCGACAGCGATGGCTCCGCGCAGGGGAGCAATCCCCGCTGGCAGGGCGGCGCCGCTCCGCGCCGCACGCGCCATATGAGTGTTGAGGGCGAACAGGCGGCCCGCGCCCGTCGTGCAGCCATGCGCCTGGGTGACCGCGACCTCACGTCCCACGAGGTGTGGTTCGTGCTCACGGGCGCCGGAGAGGCCGGCAACGCCGGCATCCGCGACTTCATCGCGAGCTACCGCAGCGAGCTGCGGGGCGCCTACTTCATCAACCTTGAGTGCCTGGGCGCGGGTCGCCAATCTCTCGTGGTCGAGGAAGCCGCCGATAGCTCTCGTGTGAAGGCCGACCGCCGTCTTGTCAACATCTTTGGTCAGGCGAGCCAGGACATCAACCGCCCCGTCGCCCTGGAGCGCATGCCGTGGCGTGCAAGCGATGCCAGCATCGCGCTTGAGCAGGGCTGCCGTGCCGTCACGCTGTGCGGCGTGCAGGACGGTGTGCCTGCCAACGCCCACTGGACCGGCGACTCGCCCGAGAAGCTCGACATCAACGCCATCGAGGACGCTGTGGACATGGTGGTCGAGGTCATCAAGAACGCGTAAAGCCCTATGGCTTGCACGCATGCACGAATGAAGTAACAACGCGAGTGGCCGTCTTGCGGGCCCCAAGGGGTGAGCCGCAGGGCGGCCACGTGCGTATAGGAGGAATGACGTGAAGATTATCGTCGTAGGGTGCGGTCGCGTTGGCAAGCAGCTGGCCGAGGTGCTCGACACCCCCGAAAACCAAGTGACCGTCATCGATATCGACGCTGCGGCACTCGCGCGCCTGTCGAGCGAGTTTCAGGGCACGCGCGTGGTGGGGCATGGCTATGATGAGAGCGTGCTGGAGCAGGCCGGCATCAGGGATTGCGACGCGTTTGCTGCCGTCACGAGCATGGACAACGTGAACCTCATGGCAAGCGAGGTTGCCCGCCGACTCTACTCTGTGCCCCATGTGCTCACGCGCCTCATCAATCCCGAGCACATCAAGCTGTATCAGCAACTGGGCTTGGACTACCTATGCGACACCGAGCTTGTGGCTGAGAACATGGTCACGAAGGTGCGTGCACGCAGGGCCCACCACCTCGATACCTACGGCGAGTACGAGGTTCTTTCGTTTACCCTGCATGTGCCGGGCGTCATTCATGTGCGTGACCTCGAGGCGTTGGGTGAGGTGCACGTGGCCCTCTTCGAGCACGATGGCGAGCAGTTCCTGGCGGCGCACAACATGTTCTTGCACGACGGCGACACGGTGGTGGCCGTTGCACATGAAAGCGCCCTGCCGGAGTTGGCCGAATACATGAAGGGTGAGGCTGAGCAGGTAAAGCCCTCGGCTGCATCTGTCCTCGTGGGCCTTGTGGGAAGGAAGTAGCGTATGTACTTCGTATTGGGCGGCGGCGGCAAGGTAGGAGAGGCGGCTGCAAAGCTGTTGCTGGCGGCCGGCCACGAGGTTGCCATCGTCGAGAACGACGAGGACCACACCTCGATTCTCGCCGAGCATCTCACAGGTCGCGTGATGGTCATCAAGGGTGACTGCTGCGACACCAAAGCGCTCGTGGACGCCGGCATTATGGACGCCGACGTGTACTGTGCGCTTTCGGGTCACGATGACGACAACCTCGCCTCGTGCGAGATTGCCTCGACCCTGTATCGTGTGGCGCGTACGGTCGCGCGCGTCAACGACCCCCGCAACGAGCGCATCTTCGTGAAGATGGGCATCGAGACGGTGAGCTCGACCACGGCCATCGCCAACATGGTGCAGTCGGCCGTGGTGATGTCGTCGGGCGAGCGCAACGTCATGCCGCTGGTGCACGACGGGTTCGTCCTCATAGAGGTGCTGACCGCCGGTTTGTCGGGGGGTGCCGAGAGCGCTCGCCGTGTGAGCGAGATCGACCTGCCTGGGCAAGCCGCACTTTTGGCTGTGTGGTCCGATGGCGCCTACCGGCCTGTGGCCCCCTCTACGCTCATCACCCCGGGCGCCACGGTGCTCGTTGCCGCGCAGCCTGAAGACGAGCCTGAGGTGCGCCGCGCCTTGTTTGACCTGTAGCGTCTTGTCTAAGGTGAGATTTTCTGATTGTTCAAGCGGTGAATCTGCAATGTTGTCGCTGTTGAACGCTTGCAGATGAGGTACTATCAGCCGATGCGGGCCGTTAGCTCAGTTGGCAGAGCAGGGGACTTTTAATCCCAAGGTCGTGGGTTCGACCCCCACACGGCCCACCATTGCAAAAACGCAGGCCAGACGGTGTAAATCGTCTGGCCTGTTTGCGTTTTGGGGCCAAATTGCAACACAAGGTGCCGCAAATGTGCAACAAAAAGCGGCCGGCACCCTTGGGATACCGACCGCTTGAGATTCGATGGAGCGGGCAACGGGATTCGAACCCGCGAATACCAGCTTGGGAAGCTGGGGCCTTACCGCTTGGCGATGCCCGCACAAGGCAAAGCATACCATACCTTTGCTCAGGTGAACCCGTATCGTAGAAACAACCGCATTTTGCATCCACAACCCCCAAACGACCATCTCGTTGTCGTATCCTGGGCAGGTACCCTTTTGTTTTTAACCACCGCCTATGTGCGGCACGAGCCCAGGGAGGACATATGCAAAAGAGCGAGATTCTGGAGCTTATCAAGGACGCTATGCGCGCCAAGGACAAGCCGCGCCTTTCCATCCTGCGTCAGGTCAACGAGGAGTTCAAGAAGATCGAGGTCGACGAGCGTCGCGAAGTCACCGAGGCCGACGTCACCGCCTGCGTCAAGAAGCTCATCAAGATGACCTCCGAGACGTTGGAGTACTCCCGTAAGGCTGGCACCGACCCTGAGCGCACCGCGATGCTTGAAACGCAGGTCAAGGTGCTTGAGGAGCTGCTTCCCGCCCAGCTTTCGGGCGATGCGCTCGCAGCCCTCATTGACGAGATCTGCGCGGCGGGTGGCTACACCTCCAAGAAGGAAATGGGCAAGGTCATGAAGGAGCTTGGGGAGCGCACCCAGGGCAATTTCGACAAACCGTCTGCGGCCAAGATCCTCGGCGGCAAGCTTGCCTAGCCAGGGTGGCGGTGGGGACCGCAACCAGTTCAGCCGCTCGAATCCCCAGTATTACACGGCACCACGTTCTTCGGGCCGACTCTATGGCACTGACGAATTCCCCCGTCAGCAATCTGCGCAGTCCTCGTACGCCTACGATGACGCGGGGTATGGCATGTCTGACGATGACTATGGGCAGACTCAGCAGTCCTATGGGTATGCCGGTTACGATTCGACGCAGCAACAGGCCGCCGTTGGTTTCAACAAGGCGGCATCGAGTCATTTTGCCTCGTCGCAACCTCCCGAGCCCCCACGCAAGAAGAAGGGCTCGAAGGGCATGCTCGTGCTCGCGATCCTTCTCCTTGTGGTGGGCCTTGTGACCATCGGCATCGCTGCCTACATGTATATGAACACGCAGGCCGAGTACGAGGTGGGCAACCAGGAGTACGCCTCGCTTGTGGAGGAGGCTGTGGAGCAGGACCAGGTGAGTGGCACGCCCACGGTCGACTTCGCTGCCCTGACCTCTCAGAACCCCGAGATCGTGGGCTGGGTGCAGATTCCCGACACGCCGGTGAACTACCCGGTCGCCCAGCATTCCGACAACGACTGGTACCTCGAGCACACTTTCCTGGGCCAGTACAACCTCGCTGGTTCTGTTTTCATGGATTGCCGCAGCTCCAGCGCTCTGACCGACCGCGTCACCGTCATATACGGCCATCACCTCAAGAACGGCGCGATGTTCGCGCGCGTGGCCGACTATTCTGAGCAGTCTGAGTTCGACACCGTGCGTGAGGTGTACTACGTGACAGCCGACGGCACGCTCCATACGCTCCAGCCGCTGTGCTCGCTTGTGGTGTCGGGCTATGACACGGACGTCCTGCAGTTCGATTTTGCCGATGATGCGAGCTTCCAAGCGTATGTGGAATCGCTCATTTCGCGGTCAAGCGCCTCTGTTGCTGGTGCGACCTCTGCAGGCGTGTCCCACATCTATATACTTTCAACGTGCAGTTATGCAACGGACAACGAGCGCACCATGCTGGTATGCGTGGAGCGCGACAACTCCGTGCTCTCGCAGGACCAGACGTATCAGCAAGTCGCAGGCATCCAGTCCGCCGCCGACGAGGCAGCGGGCGTCTCAAACGACGGAGAGGCTTAAAAGGAACATGTACCCCGCAGACGAGCTCGACGACCTGTTCGACCCCAACGCCCCGGCAGATCATCCTGAGGAGGAATGCGGCGTTTTCGGCGTGTGGGCGCCGGGCAAGGACGTTGCCCGTATGACCTACTTCGCCCTGCACGCCCTGCAGCACCGCGGTCAGGAATCGGCCGGCATCGCCATCGGCGACGGCTCCACGGTGCTCGTGCGCAAGGACGAGGGCCTTGTGACCCAGGTGTTTTCCGACAGCGACATCGCCAGCCTCAAGGGCGACTTGGCCATCGGCCATGTGCGCTACGGCACGGCGGGTGGCCGCGGTTGGGCCGGCTCCCAGCCCCACTTGTCCACCATCGGCGACGTCATCATCGCACTGGCGCACAACGGCACGCTCGTGAACTTCGACTCGCTGCGCCGCCAGCTCATCGACCTGGGCGTTCCCTTCATGAGCAACACCGACTCTGAGGTGGCCACGCGTCTCATCGGCTACTTCACGCAGAACACGAGGCACATCCGCGAGGGCATCCGTTGCACGATGGAGCTGCTCGAGGGTGCCTATGCCATGGTGCTCATCAACGGCGAGTCACTCTACGCCTTCCGCGACCCCAACGGCATCCGTCCGCTCGTGCTGGGCAAGCTGCCCAACGACGCCGGCTGGTGCGTGGCAAGCGAGACCTGCGCCTTCGACATCCTGGGTGCCGAGTTTGTGCGTGAGGTCGAACCCGGCGAGGTGCTGCGCATCAACGCCGAGGGCCTCGTGAGCGAGCGCGCGGTGGCCCCGCGCAAGAAGGCCCTGTGCATCTTCGAGCACGTGTACTTCGCGCGTCCCGACTCCGTCATGGACGGCGCCAGCGTGCAGTCGATGCGTGTGAAGATGGGCGAGCAGCTGGCACGCGAGAGCGCCGTCGAGGCCGACCTCGTCATTGGTGTGCCCGACTCGGGCCTTCCTGGAGCCGAAGGCTTCTCCCGTGCCAGCGGCATCCCGTGCCGCACCGGCTTCGTGAAGAACCGCTATGTGGGCCGTACGTTCATCCAGCCCACGCAGGAGATGCGCGAGCTGGGCGTGCGCCTCAAGCTCAACCCCCTGCGCGAGACCATCGAGGGCAAGCGTGTCGTCGTTGTGGACGACTCCATCGTGCGCGGCACCACCTCCAAGCAGATTGTGCGCATGCTGCGCGAGGCAGGCGCCACCGAGGTGCACATGCGCATCGTGAGCCCCGAGGTCAAGTGGCCCTGCTTCTACGGCATCGACACCGACACGCAGGACCAGCTCATCTCCGCTCGCAAGACCCCCGAGGAGGTCTGTGAGTGGATCGGTGCCGACAGCCTGGCATTCCTGAGTGTCGAGGGCCTGCTTTCGTGCGTGCCTGAGGGCGGCTACTGCTGCTCGTGCTTCGACGGCGCCTATCCCGTCGAGATCCCGGCAGTGTTCTCGCAGGGCAAGTTCCTCGATGGTTACACCCCCAACAACCTGACCAAGGCTTCGGCAAACAGCCACCGCAGCGTGAGCGATGTCGCCCGCGAGATTGAAAAGGAGTACGAGTAAATGGACAGCGCAAAGCAGCAGTTCACCTACAAGGACGCCGGCGTCGATACCACCGAGGGCGCCCGCGCGGTCGACGCCATCAAGGCGTGCGTCGCCACCACGAAGCGCCCCGAGGTCATCGGCGGCCTGGGTGGTTTCGGCGGCCTGTTCAGCGCCGCCAAGCTGAAGGACATGGCTGACCCCGTGCTCGTGAGCGGCACCGACGGCGTCGGCACGAAGCTGCGCCTGGCCCAGCTGTTCGACCGTCATGAGACCGTGGGCATCGACCTGGTCGCCATGTGCGTCAACGACCTGCTCGCCTCGGGCGCCGAGCCCCTCTTCTTCCTCGACTACATCGCCATTGGCCACATCGAGGCCGAACACGTTGCCCAGATCGTGGGTGGCATCGCCGATGGCTGCCGTCAGGCCGGCTGTGCCCTTGTGGGCGGCGAGATGGCCGAGCACCCCGGCGTCATGGCCAAGGACGACTACGACCTCGCTGGCTTCTGCGTGGGCGTCGTCGACCGTCCCAAGATGATTCTGCCCGAGATGGTGCAGGAAGGCGACGCCATCCTGGGCATCGCCTCTTCGGGCCTGCATTCCAACGGCTACTCGCTGGCCCGCCGCGTGCTCATCGACGAGAGCGCCGACCTTTCGCAGTACACCGCTCCCCAGGACCGCTTCGGCGGCGAGAGCCTGGTCGACGCGATGCTCAAGCCCACGCGCATCTACGTCAAGCCCATCCTCGGCCTGCTTGAGGCTGTTCTTCCCGTGCACGGCGTGGCTCACATCACCGGCGGCGGCATCACCGAGAACCTCAACCGCGTGCTTCCCGAGAACCTCGACGCCGAGGTTGAGTGGGGCACCTGGGACGTGCCCCCTGTGGTGCAGGCTGCCGTGGAGGCTGCCAACCTCTCTGACACCGAGGCATACCGCACGTTCAACATGGGCGTGGGCATGTGCGTGGTGTGCGACCCTGACGCGGTCGACGACATCGCCGAATCGCTCACGGCTGCCGGCGAGACCGTCTTCCCCGTGGGTCGCATCGTCAAGGGTACCGGCCAGGTCATCTACAAGTAAGGGGCATACCAGTGACTGTCAAGCTCGGCGTCCTTATCTCCGGTTCGGGCACGAACCTGCAGGCAATCATCGACCGCATCGCTGATGGAACGCTCGATGCCAGCATCGAGATTGTCATCGCGAGCCGCGAGAGCGCTTACGGTCTCAAGCGTGCCGCGCAGGCGAGCATCCCCACGATGTCGCTCACGCCCGACCTGTACCGTGCCGACCCCATCGCGGCCGACGAGGTCATTGCCACCGCGCTGCTCGACCATGGCGTGGACTACGTCATCATGGCCGGTTACATGCGCATGGTGCGCGAGCCGCTGCTTGAGGCGTTCCCCAACCGCATCGTGAACCTGCACCCGGCTTTGTTGCCTGCCTTCAAGGGGGCCCATGCCATTCAGGATGCCTTCGAGCGCGGCGTGAAGGTAACGGGCGTCACGGTGCACTTTGCCAACGCTGACTACGACTGTGGTCCCATCATCGCCCAGCAGCCGGTTGTTGTGCGCGAGGGGATGACCTGCGATGAGCTTGAGGCTGCCATCCACGAGGTGGAGCACGAGCTATACCCGGCCGTCATCCAGCTGCTTGCCGAGGACCGTGTGCACGTGTGCCCCGACAACAAGGTGAAGATCGACTAGGTTTGAGGCTTGCCTCATATCAGGCAATAAAAAAACGCCCTGGGAACGAGGTTGTTCCCAGGGCGTTTTGTGTAACTCGGAGAAGTTCAGTGTGACCTAGCGCTTGCCGCCGTGCTCGTCCTTGTGAGAGTTGCGACGATGGCCGAACTGGTTGCGCGGCGCGCGCTCAAGCAGCACGACGTTCTCGACGTGGTCGGTGTGGGGGAACATGTCAACCGGGCAGATGCGCTTGATGCGGTAGCCGTTGTGCACGAGGTGCTTGATGTCGCGAATCTGCGTCTTGGGATCGCAGCTGATGTAGACGACGCGGCGCGGCCCCAGGCGGCTGAGGTTCGCCAGGAAGGCCTGGCTGGAGCCGGCGCGGGGCGGGTCCATGAACACGACGTCGAGCTCCTCGCCGCGACGGGCCATGCGGGCGAACTCGCTGCCGGCGTCGGCGGCCACGAACGTGGCGTTCTCGATGCCGTTAATCTGGGCGTTGATCTCGGCGTCCTTCACGGCCTCGGCGTTGCGCTCGATGCCGATGAGCTCGGCACCGCTTGCCTTGGCTGCCACGATGCCGATGGTGCCGGTGCCGCAGTAGGCATCGCCGATGCGGTCGGAGCTGCGCAGGTCGGCCATCTCGACGGCCAGCTCGTAGAGGGCCTCCGCCGCGATGGGGTTGGTCTGGTAGAACGAGCTCGAGGAGATGCGGAAGCGGCACCCGCACAGCTCGTCCTCGATGTAGCCCGGGCCGAAGAGTACCTTCTCCTCCTTGCCCAGGATGACGCTCGTACGCTCGGTGTTGGTGTTGAGCACGACCGTGGTGATTTCGGGGTGGGCGCTCAGAATGGCGTCAACGAACGCCTTGGGCAGCGTGGTTGCGTTGCACACGAGCGTAAGCATGATCTCGTCGGTGGCATGGGCGATGCGCACGAGGGCGTAGCGCACGGTGCCCGTGCAGGTCTTCTCGCTGTAGGGGGTCACGCCGTAATCGGGCATGAGGCGGGCGACCGTGCCGATGATGGGACGAGCAGCGGGGTCCTCGACCATGCACTGCTTGCAGGGTACGATCCAGTGGCTACCCTTCTCAAAGATGCCCCAGCGCACGGTGGGGTTGCCGTTCTTGTCCTTGCCGGGGGCAAGGGGCAGCTGTACCTTGTTGCGATAGCCACGCGGATCGATCATGCACATGAGCGGTTCGACCTCGACGGGATAGTCGGCGAAGAGCTCCTCGATGTAGTCCTGCTTGCGCTCGAGCTGCATGTCGTAGGGCATGGCGAGCCACTCACAGCCGCCGCAGCGCTCGGCCACGGGGCAGTGCACGGTCACGCGCTGCTCGAGCAGCTCGTGGTGATCGTACTTTTCGGCCGGCTTTGCGGGCTCGTCCTCTTCATCGGCCCAGCGGTCGGCGCCCTCGTTGCCCTCGAAGGGGAAGCCGTCGTCGAAGCCGCGGCCCTCGTCGTCGCTGGGAGGCTGCCAGTCGTAGCCGTAGTCGTCTTCAAATTCGTTGCTCATATGGTTCTCTCTCCTTTTGGGCCGTGCACCCCGGTGTGCGACGGTCGTGTTCGACATGCGCGTGGAGCGCCTGCATGCGGTTTGCTCCGGGTTGGCCGTATGTTGGGTGCAGTGTATCAGGCATGGGCCTCGTCGTCGTGGCCGTCCTGTGTCTGCACGGTCTCTGCCGCAGCTGCCTTGTCGGGATTTTCCTGCTCGGCCTGCGCCTGCTGCTGCCTCTCGCGGTATTCGGCGCGGATCTTCTCCGTGCGCTCCCTGTACAGCTCGATGCGCTTGTTCATGGCTCGAATGTCCACGGCTCTCCCTTCTTTGGCCCGACAGATGCGCCTATTGTAGCGCTCAGATATCACAGGTGTATCACATGTGATGCGAAGGTGTTTCCATCTGCTGTCGAAATCGTGCCGCATTGCGGTCTTGGCCTATACTGATGCGGCAAGCGTGAGACAGCTCCATCTATACTTTCACGTGCTCTTTTGTTTTACTGCTCCGTATCCAACACCCGCCACCGTCGAAAGGCCAAGCCCATGGCACTCGTCGTCGCTAAGTTCGGCGGCAGCTCCGTGGCCACTCCTGAGCGCGTGAAGAACGTCGCTCGGAAGCTGGTCCGCCGCCACCAGTCGGGCGATCAGGTCGTCGCGGTCGTCTCCGCCATGGGAGACAACACCGACCACCTGCTCGACCTGGCTCATTCTGTCAACCCCAACCCGCCTGCGCGCGAGATGGACATGCTCCTGGCCACCGGTGAGCAGGTCTCGGTCGCCGTGCTCGCCATGGCCGTCGAGGCCCTGGGCGTACCTGCCGTGAGTCATACGGGCGCCCAGGTGGGCATCGTGACTGACCCCACGCACACCAGCGCCAAGATCGACCGCATCGTGGGCATGGACCGCGTCAAACGCGACCTCGACGAGGGTAACATCGTCATCGTGGCGGGCTTCCAGGGCGTGAACGCCGCCGGTGAGATCACCACGCTGGGCCGCGGTGGCTCCGACACCACGGCTGTGGCCCTGGCTGCTGCCATTGGAGCTGACTTCTGCGAAATCTACTCCGACGTCGACGGCGTGTACACGGCCGACCCGCGCATCTGCCCCAAGGCGCATCGCGTGGATCGCTTGAGCTACGATGAGATGCTCGAGCTCTCCGCCAACGGCGCCGGCGTGCTGCAGCTGCGTGCCGTCGAGTTCGCCAGCAAGTACGGCGTGGTCATCCGCGCCCGTTCCACGTTCTTTGAGAATTCCAAGGGCACCGTTATCGAGGAGGCTCCCGATCGTATGGACTACACCGAGTACAGCGAAAGCGCCGTCCTGAGCGGCATTGCCCATGACCTCTCCGAGGCCAAGGTCACCCTGCGCCACGTGCCCGACCGCGCCGGCATCGCCGCTGCCATCTTCGGCCGTCTGGGCGAGCTGGGTGTGAACGTGGACATCATCATTCAGGACGTGAGCCACGACGGCTTGACCGACATCTCGTTCACCACGCCCCTGAACGGCCTCGAGCACATCTCCGACGCCCTTGCCGCCCTGTGCCGCGAAGTCAATGCCGAGGGCGTCGAGATCAACGCCCACATCGCCAAAGTGTCCCTGGTAGGCGCCGGCATGAAGAGCTATCCGGGCGTTGCGGCCAAGATGTTTAAGACGCTTGCCGCCAACGACATTAACATCTCGATGATCTCCACCTCGCCCATCTGCATCTCAACGGTCATCGACGCCGACCAGTGCGCCAAGGCCGTGCAGGTGCTTCACACCGCGTTCGGCATGGACGAAGATGCCCCCGAAGGAACCGTGAAGGTGGTGCGCTAACATGGCATGGACCAAGCCTATGCCCGCAAACCCCGTCGTGGCCGTCGCCGGTGCCACGGGCGCCGTGGGACGCGAGATGCTCACGTGCCTGGAGGCCCTTGACTTCCCCTGCAGCGAGGTGCGCGCCCTGGCCTCTGCGCGTTCGGCCGGCCAGAAGCTTCCCTTCCGCGGTGGCGAGATCACCGTGCAGGAGATGACCCCCGAGAGCTTCGAGGGCGTCGATATCGCCCTGTTCAGTGCCGGTGCCTCCGTTTCGCGTGAGATGCGCGAGGCTGTGGTGGCCGCCGGCGCCGTCATGATCGATAACTCGAGCGCCTTCCGTATGGAACCCGACGTGCCGCTCGTGGTGCCCGAGGTCAACGCGGCCGACATCGCCTGGCATTCCGGCGTCATCGCAAACCCCAACTGCACCACCATCCAGATGGTCGTGGCGCTTGAGCCTCTGCGCAAGCTCGGTCACATCGACCGCATCGTTGTGTCGAGCTATCAGTCGAGTTCAGGCGCGGGCGCCAAGGGCATGGCGGAGCTGCAGGAGCAGACGGCCGCAGTCCTGGCGGGGGAGCCTTTCGAGCCCAAGGCGTTTGCCCATCAGATCGCCTTCAACTGCATCCCGCACATCGACGTCTTCATGGACGACGGCTACACCAAAGAAGAGTGGAAGATGGTCGTTGAGACCAAGAAGATCATGGGCGACGACTCGGTGCAGGTCGCACCCACCTGTGTGCGCGTGCCCGTGCTGCGCTGCCACTCCGAGTCCATCAACCTCGAGTTCGACCGCGCAGTGAGCGTGGAGGACGCCAAGGCGGCCTTGGCCGCCGGCGAGCACGTGGTGCTTGAGGACGACCCGGCCAACAATGTCTATCCCATGCCTGCCATGCATGCCGGCAGCTTCGACACGTTCGTGGGTCGCGTGCGCCGCGACCCCACCGTGGAGGGCGACCGCGGTCTGGCCCTGTGGGTCGTGGCCGACCAGCTCCTGCGCGGTGCCGCCTTGAACGCCGTCATGATTGCCCAGAAGCTGCTGCCCCAGGCATAGCGCCTCGGGTCGCAAACATCAGCCGTTCCACCCAAGCCCCCGTCGCAGTTCATTGCAGCGGGGGCTTTTTGGTGCATGGCCAGGTGGAGTGCGTTCAATTGGAATCGCATCAATCAAGCCGTACGCATATAATCCCGCACAGACACGACGAGGAAGGGAAGCGGCATGCAGCGTGCACGTCAGGGAGCAACGGGTGTGGTCAAGGGAATCGACCCACGGGCGTTGATCGGGTCTGCCTGTTTGTGGGCCTGGGTGGACGCACTGTACAAAAGTGGGTTCTTCGCACCATTTCGTCCTGCGCCGCTGATGCCCGAGCTCGCTGTCTGGTTGACGTTCCTGCTGATAGTTCCTTTGAGCGCGCTTGTGTTGTGGCAAAAGGAACGCGTGCGCGCCCTGTGCGCCCGCAAAGGCTACGCACTGGTGTGTGGCGCCGCGGGAAGCGCCGGGTCTGCACTCTTTGCGCTGAGTGCTTTTACGGGTAGCTGGGCCATGCTTGTGGCGGGTGCGGTATTGGCGAGCGTTTTTATGGGAATGGCTATTCTCATGTGGGGCGCTATCTATTGCAAGCAGGGAGAACGTTCGGCAACGATCTATGTGGCCGGCGGTTTTGCCTGTGCCCTTGTGGCGGACGTCACGTTCATGCTCATGGAGTCGATTGCCTCCGCCCTGGCTCCCATGGCGCTGCCCCTGCTCTCGATGGTCTTCTTCAACCTGCTGCCCGAGGGGGAGCGCACCTATTCCCAGATGACAGGAGAGGCTGAGACTGCCAAGCGCAAGTCGGGAAGCCCCCTTGCCCGCCTGCGCCTGGGCTTGGGCGTGTCGGTGCCCACGGTGTGCTCGCTTGCGCTCATCATGTTCGGCCTTGGCTACATGCAGCACCAGATGTCGTTTGCGCCCATGCAGGGTGCGGGCCCCGACATGGGGGTGGCCCTGCAGGTCGCGCGCGGCGTCATTGCGGTTGCGCTCTTTGCGCTGGCCATCGTGGCTCCCAAGCACACGCATGTCGTCTACCGCGTAGGGCTCCTTGCCATCATCGCGGGTTTCTCGCTTATGCCGTTGCTTGCCCCCACCGATCACTTTTGGGTGTCGGGTGCGGTGGTATTGAGCGGATACACCACATTTGACGTGCTCATCTGGGTCATCGTGGCCCAGGTTGCCTACGCCGGCATGTCCGATGGCCTGGGCGTCACTTGTGCGGTGCGCATGCTCATTTCGAGCCTGTTTTGCGGCCTGGGCGGCGTGGTGGGCATCTGGCTCGACGGGCTTACCGCAACCGTTCCCTTTGCTTACGCCGATGCCATTTTCATGGGCTACCTCATGACCATCGCCGCAGTGCTTGTGCTTTCCGGTCGCGACGTGTGGGACCTCTTTGACGCGCGCCCTGTGGCTGCCCCTGACGCGGCGGCGCAGGCAGCGAACGCTCGCGGTATCGAGGACGCGCTCGATGAGCTTGCCCAAGCCTGGGGCCTGACGGGCCGTGAGCGCGAGGTCTTTGGCTTCCTTGCCATGGGACGCACGCAACCCTGGGTGGCAGAGCGTCTCTCTATCTCGGAGTCCACGGTGAACTCCCATGTGCGCCACATTTACGGAAAAGCTGGCATCAATAGCCGGCAAGAGCTGCTTGACCTGGTGTTTCATGCGCAATCACCTGAAGTTGTCGATAGGGTTGAGTAGCTCGACAGCATCGTAGGATTTGCATCGTGTAGCGTCTTTCGAGCGTTTTGAGACGTATGCCGTTTTCCCAAACTGATGATCAGCACATGCCGACGAGGGCATGGCGAACATCAGTCATGAGGGCTCGCACCAACGGGCCCCGGGCAGAAGGGGATACGGTATGTCCACCATCACGAGAAGGTCCTTTGTAAGCGCGGCTGCAACGGGTGCGGCTTTGAGCGCCGCCGCGGTTGCCCCTGCAGTCGCTTTTGCTGACGAGGCTGCGACGCCTGCCGAGGGTGCCCTGCACACCTGGGAGGTTGTGCCTGACCCCATCACCGACATCGCCGAGACACATGAGTACGACGTTGTCGTTGTCGGCGGCGGTATGGCCGGCATGGGAGCAGCCGAGGCGGCTGCCCGCAATGGGGCCAGCGTTGCCGTCATCGAGCGCAGCGAGTGCGGGCGCTTCTGCGGTCTTGACATGTGCGCCATCGGCTCCAAGGTCCTCAGCGACAACGGTCTCGAGGTTGACCCCGACAAGGCTGCCCGTCTCATGTACCAGGCAAGCCAGCAGACGGCCAACTACAACCTCATCCGTACTTGGGCCACGCAGACCGCAAACGTGCTCGACTACATCACCGAGCTGTGCGCTGCCAACGGCGTGACCGTTGAGCCTTCCACTGGCGGCACCTCCAAGGCGGGCTGGGACAATATGCCCGAGCGCTATATCGTGTTCCAAGATGCCGTGCGCTTCTCCAGCGACGAGTGGGGCGTGTTCGACCGTCCTGACGGCAAGGAGCCGCATCAGAACCTGGGCGACGTTCTTATCAAGTCGGCCACCGACAACGGTTGCGAGTACTACTTCAACACGCATGCCGAGCAGCTCGTGGGCAGCGCGGCAGACGGCGTGACGGGCGTCATCGCCACCGACGCCGACGGCAAGCACGTGCAGTTCAACGCAAAGAAGGGCGTCGTGCTGGCTACCGGTGACATCTCCGGCAACCAGGAAATGATCGATTGCTGGGCTCCCATCAAGAACTACGCCAACGAGAGCGCCTATGTGCCCCAGGGCGCCAACTCCGGAGACGCCATCCTCATGACCAAGTGGATTGGCGGCGGCATCTCCAAGAGCCCGGCCGCTCCGATGATCCACCAGTTCACGATTCAGACCCGCGGCTACCAGTGCACGGCGTTCTTCCTCTCCATGCTTGCGGTGAATTCTGACGGCAACCGTTTCATGAACGAGATGCCCTTCGAGCCTTACATCACCGACGCCCGCATGAACTCCAAGGGCAATGTCGCCTGGTCCATCCTCGACTCCAACTACGCCGAGTACGTGACCAAGCAGTTCCCCGAGGGCTATGAGTCCATGCTTGAGAACATCCCTGGCGAGCTTGAGGAACGCGTGGCTGACGGTGAGGTTTTCAAGGCCGACACCCTCGAGGAGCTGGCGAAGCTGATTGGCGTCTCTGCCGACAACTTCACTGCCGCCGTTGAAGGATACAACGGCATGGCCGACAAGGGCGAGGACACGCAGTTTGGCGTTGTGGCCGACTGGCTCTCGCCTGTTCGCGAGGCTCCGTTCTACGCCATCCCGATCTTTGCCTCCAACCTTGCCGTGTGCTATGGCGTCCACGTTAATGACGACTCACAGGTTTGCACTGACGACGACCAGCCCATTGCCGGCCTCTTTGCCGCCGGCAACTGCCAGGGTGACTTCTTCGGCTTCAACTACCCCGTGCACTGCCCGGGTTGCTCCACGGGCCGCTCGCTCGTCTTTGGTCAGCTCATCGGTGAGGCCCTCGCCAAGGACGAGACCATCACCGAGCTCATCGCCTCGCGCTAGGAGGCTGCATGTGAGGGGCGGGGGTTGCTTCCCCCGCAATGCCCGTCCCTCCACGACATTTCATCCCCCTTGCGATACACATATATAAGAAGAAGGGAAACCAACGATGAACACCATCTCCCGTCGTTCTATGATCTGCGGCGCCGCCGGTATGGCCGCGTTGGCTGCCGCCGGCACCACTGCCGCACTTGCCGACGTCGACCACAACCTCGAGGTCACCGACGCAAGCCCCATCGTGGGCGCCGTCGACCCCGCTGGCATCGAGTGGGACTACGAGGCCGATATCGTCATCATCGGCGCGGGCGGCGCGGGCCTGCCTGCCGGCGTGCGTGCTCTTGACGAGGGTGTCTCGGTTCTTTTCGTTGACGCCAACTACGACTGCGGCGGCCGTTGCGCCCTGTCCGGCGGTAACCTGCACTCGGGTTGCGGCACGAAGATTCAGGAGAAGTACGGCATCGAGGACTCCGCCGACAAGTACTACGAGGACCACACCACCCCCGAGTGCATCAACTCTATCTATGGCGACCGCAACGTGGTGCGCTCCGTGGCCGATCACATGGCCGAGGCCTACGATTACATCCTGGACAAGGGCGTGCTCGTGAAGGACGTCGAGCCCATGCACCTGCCCGACTACACTGAGGGCGGCGACCAGCCCGAGACTGTGGGCCGCTGGACCTATGCCGACCAGACCACCGAGGACTGGGTCTCCTACGCCGACTACCTCTCGCCTTCTCAGGAGGGTGCGTACCAGGACCGTTGCGGCATCGCCGTCACCCGCCCGCTTGAGCGCACCGCTCGCGAGGCTGGCGCCCAGTTCCTTCTGAACTACCACATGGATAAGATTTACCGCGAAGGCGTGCTCGAGGGTCGCGTGCTGGGCATCCAGGCCCACTACTCGCCTACTATTCTCCCTGGTGAGGACGCTCCCCTTGCCCCGCTCAGCCCCTTCTCCGACGGCAACATCGATGAGACCAAGGAGACGGTGAACGTTCGTGCCAACAAGGCGGTCATCATCGCCACGGGCGGCTCCACGGGCAACGTCTACTTCCGCACCATGATCGATGCCCGCCGCGGTGTCGAGTATGACTGCACCTCGGGCGATCCCTTCTGCCCCAAGGATGCCTCGGGTGAGATTGCAGCCATGGCCATCGGTGCCTGCTTGGGCGACATCGCCAACCAGGTCATCGGCGACTCCTTCCTCACCAAGGCGGCCATGATCGGCACGCAGTATACCGACTCCTTCGCCACCGTGCAGCCCACCTCGCCTCTCTTCAAGCTCTCCCGCGCCACGGGCCTGCGTGTCTATGACTGGTCGAACCTGCTCCAGGTGAACATGCTTGGTGAGCGCTTTGCCAACGAGGCCGACTCCTCCACCGATTGGAATGGCGCCGCGCTCGCCAGCGTACTGACCGTTGATCCCAATGACGGCGAGCTGCATCGCTACGGCGGCCCCCTCTGGACTATCTTCGACTCCAAGGCCGTTGAGCGTGAGGAGTGGGTCATCGATGACACGACCGTCGATCGCGAGGACGGCCGCTTCTTTGAGGCCGACACTCTCGAGGAACTTGCCGAAAAGGTTGTGAACAAGTACTACGAGCAGATCAAGATGGACCCCGAGACCCTCGTTGCCACCGTCAAGCGCTACAACGAGCTGGTGGACAAGGGCATCGACGAGGACTTCGGCAAGGAGGGCATGACCGACAAGATCGAGACCGGCCCGTTCTACGCCGCCTGGTCCACGCCTGGCTTCCATGACTGCACTACGGGTCTGCGCGTGAACCGCAAGATGCAGGTCATGGACCTGTTCGGCCAGGTCATCCCCGGTCTGTACTGCGGCGGCGAGTCCTCGGGCGGCATGCGCATCCACGGTCTGGGCCGCGTCATTACGACCGGCTATATCGCGGGCCTGTACGCCGCAACTGAGGAGTAAGGTCGGTCTTCGGCAGACGCCGTGCTTCCGTGCTCTATAGAACCTGATTTCCATGAGCCCCCGTCGCATTCGTGCGGCGGGGGCTTTTTGGTGGGCCCTGGGCGCAGAGGGTCGTGCTGGAAAAGTTGCGGCTATGGCACTCAGGCAATACCTTTTGCCCAGCTTCTTGCCGTTGCGTTGCATATGCAATCGACCTTGGTACACGCCACACACATAATCACGTGTTGCTTGCGCGCCTATGTGGCGCGTTTTTGTCAAGGACCGAAACACCACCAGGGGAGGGTGCCGATGTCGTGCAACAGTGATTGCAGGCGTGTCCGCTGGTCTGACGGGCGGGAAAACGTCGTCATCGCTGTCATGTCTGCGCTTGCGGTTGTGCTCGCTGGCGTGTCGTTGCTTTTGGGCCGCTTTCCCATCAGCCCGGCCGAGGCGCTCGCCATGCTGGCCAACCAAGTGGCACCTGATCTCATCGAGCCGACGTGGACCAACCAACAGGCCTCCATCTTCTTCAATGTGCGCCTTCCGCGCATTGTGCTGGCCCTCTTAATCGGCTGCTGCCTGGCAAGTGCGGGTGCGGCGTTCCAGGGAACGTTTCAGAACCCCCTCGTTTCCCCCGACTTGCTTGGCGCCTCGCAGGGCGCGGCCCTGGGCGCAGCAATCGCCATCCTCATGGGCCTGTCTTCGATTCAGATCTCGATGTGGGCGTTCGTGTTCTCGCTCATCACGGTCGGGCTCGTGGTGTTCATATCCATGCACGCGCGGGGCAACCCTATCACGGTCGTCATCCTTGCCGGCGTCATGGTGAGCTCGCTGTTCTCGGCGGGCGTCTCCTACACCAAGCTCGTCGCCGACCCCAACGACACGCTCCCCGCCATCACCTACTGGCTCATGGGCAGCCTCACCGGCGCCAAGTTTGCCGACATCAAGCTGGTTATCGTGCCTATGGCCATCGGCCTTGTGACGCTGTTCGCCCTGCGCTGGCGCATCAACATCCTCACCATGGGCGACGACGAGGCCGCCACGATGGGCGTGAACGCCCGTCTGGTGCGCCTGCTCGTCATGGTGGCCGCGACGCTCGTCACCGCCTCGAGTGTAGCGGTCTCGGGCATGATCGGCTGGGTCGGCCTTGTCATCCCGCACTTGTGCCGCATGCTCATCGGTTGCGATTACCGCAAGCTTCTCCCGGCTTCCATGGTCATGGGCGCAGGCTTTTTGCTGCTTGTCGATGACGTTGCCCGTGTTGCCACCACGACGGAGATTCCTATCGGCATTCTCACCGCCTTTGTGGGCGCGCCTTTCTTCCTCTACCTCATCACGAAGGGCAGGAGGATCTAATGCCTATCGAGATCGAGCATCTGAGCTTCTCTTACGGCGCGCGTGAGATCCTGCACGACATCAGCCTCACGATTCCCGACCGCACACTCGTCAATGTGCTGGGCCCCAATGGCGTGGGCAAGTCGACGCTGTTCCGCTGCATCCTGTGCCTCAACGCTACCTACACCGGAAAGATCCTGGTCGACGGGCGCGACTTGCGCAAGATGCCCATCCGCGAGCGTGCCAAGCTCATCTCCTACATCCCGCAGTCGCATTCGAGTGTCTATAACTACGAGGTCATCGACGTCGTGCTTATGAGCACGGGAACAGACCTGGGTCTTTTCAACAACCCGCGCAAGACCCACAAGGACCGCGCGATGGAGGCGCTCGACAAGATTGGCATCGCCCATTTGGCGCATCGTCCCTACACCGAGATCTCGGGCGGCGAGCAGCAGATGGTGCTTATCGCGCGAGCCTTGGCCCAGAACGCCAAGACCATCGTGATGGACGAGCCCACAAGTGCCCTCGATTACGGCAACACCGTGCGCGTGCTGTCGTGCGTGCGCCAGCTTGCCCGCAACGGCCTTTCCATCATCCAGTCGACGCATCAGCCTGACCAGGCGTTTCTGTATGCCGACAAGACCCTCGTCATCTACGACGGGCGCGTGAAGGCTTTCGGCGACCCCAAGGGCGTGGTCACGGCCGGGCTCATCTCCGACATCTACGGCGTCGACGTCGAGATTAACTCGCTCTACGACGACCGCGTGCGTGTGTGCGTGCCGACACATGAGATTGAAGACATGCCCGCGCGCTGACACTTCGTTGCTCTGCCCGCCTGCGCCTTGGGGCACCGGCGGTTTTTATAGGGGGCCTTCGGGCCCGTTGGTTTGAGAGAAAGGAATGCGGATGGTAAAGAACGCAAGTCGCCGCGCGTTCGTCGTGGCCCTGTGCTCGGCCGCCTTGGCATGCGGCTTGGCCGTCGCGCCTCTGGCCTTCGCCGAGACTGCAGCTACGGGCGACAAGGCAAGCGCCGCCCAAACCGGCGAGACGCGCGAGTTCACCGACTCGTTGGGCCGCACCGTCGAGATTCCGGCCGAGATCACGGCCATCGCACCCTCGGGCTTCCTGCCCCAGCAGGTGCTCCTGACGGTTGCCCCCGAGAAGATGGTTGTTCTGGCAAGCTCCCTCACCGATTCGCAGGCTCACTTCTTCGGCGAGGAGTACGCGGGTCTCGAGGAGGTCGGCGCCATCTTCGGCGCCAAGGGCGACTTCAACCGCGAGACCGTCGCCGCTTCGGGTGCGCAGATCGTCATCGACGTGGGCGACACCAAGGAGGGTATGGCCGAAGACCTCGACGCCCTTCAGGAGCAGCTCGGAATTCCCTGTGTCCACATCTCCAGCAACCTGGCCACCTACGGCGACTGCTACCGTGCCCTGGGCGAGCTGCTTGGTGTTGAGGAGCGCGCCAACGAGATCGCCGATTACTGCGACGCCGCCTACAAGGAGATCTCCGACGTCATGGAGACCATCCCGGTCGAGGAGCGCGTCGACGTGCTGTACCTCAGCGGCGAGGACGGCCTGTCCTGCGTGGCCAACAGCTCCTATCAGGCCAACGTCATCGACATGGTCGCTGATAACGTCGCTGTCGTAGACGACCCCTCGGGCAAGTCCAACCAGACGAACATGGAGCAGATCATCAGCTGGGACCCCGAGTTCATCATCTTCGCCCCGCTGAGCGCCTATGACCTCGCCGGCACCGACGCAACCTGGCAGACGCTGACCGCCATCGAGGGCGGCAACTACTGCGAGGTTCCCAGCGAGCCTTACAACTGGCTCAACGGCCCGCCTTCCGTGAACCAGGTCCTGGGCATGCAGTGGCTGCCTCGCGTGCTGTATCCCGAGAAGTTTGACGACGACATGTACGAGACCGTCGCCGCGTACTACAAGACCATGTACCAGTACGACCTGTCCGAGGACGAGTTCAACCAGATTACTGCCCGCGCCGTCCCCGTGGTCGACCAGAAGTAGCCCTCCAAGCGGGCTTCTCCCATAGGCTCCACCCAGAACCGCCGTCCGTGCTTCAAGGGGCCCGGGCGGCGGTTTTTGCACCCTTAGAGAGAAATGCCAGTTCAGAGCCTACACAACAATGCATTAGAGCGTCATAGAGCTTTATTCGAAGCCGCCGAGAGGCAAAAATCTGGAATCAGACGCGATGAGATCGCAGGCGCCGAGGGGTCGGCGCGAAGAGGACAAAGGGGAGCGACGATGGACGATCAGACGATGCTTGCGGCGATTGACGATGAGGCTGTCGAGCCTGATGCGAACGACGCCTCCCCTGACTCTACGACCGCGCTGGACGCGTCGGCTGAGGCTGCGGACGCCGCCGAGGAAACCCCTGAAGAAGTCGCCGCCCGCGAGGCTGCCGAACTTGCCGAGAAGCGGGAGCGCGAGGCCCGCGAGGCCGCGGAGCGTGCGGCTGCCGACGAGGCTGCCCGCGAGGAGCGTGCCCAGGCTGCCGTCGAGAAGCTCTCGAAGGGCGCCGGCTGGGCCGCGCAGGCGGGCGTCTACTACGACGCATCCCACGGTGCAGTCAAGGCAACGAGCGTGTCTGCGGCAAAGCAGGCAGCCCGCTCCGCCGATGAGGATGCTCCCACTGATGAGCAGACTGAAGACGAACTTGTCGACGATCTCACCGACGTGGCGCGCGAGAGCGACTCCCTCGACGGCATCCAAGTCAGCGAGGCCGACGCCGGCTACATCGACCCCGTCGTCTTCGGCCGCATGGTCGCCAAGGTCACCGAGGCCGTGACGCGCAACCCCCTGCAGCGCGAGCTGTTCTACAAGGTGCTTTCGTTCTGCCAGGAGTCCAAGCCCCTGCGCGAGATCGAGCAGATGGTCATGGCGCTGCCAGGCTTCGAGCGCACCTCGGCCAACGCCTACCACTTCATCGCCGTCATGGAAAACGCCGGAGGCCTGGAGCGCTTCGAGCTTGACGACGAAGGCGATGTCGTGGATGACGCTCGCAAGGCCGGGCTCACCGAGGACGAGATTGACGACCTCGTGGCCGAGTACGCGTTCATGACCACGCCCGCCGGGCAAGCCGTGGTGGAGCAGCACACGCCCCGCGCGCCTCATCGAGCTGCTGGGCCTCGTGCCCGAGCGCCGCGACACCTACATCGAGCTCATGGAGTTCCTGGCCGAGGAGCCTCGCACCTACAACGAGGTCACGCAGCTGCTCGACGGCCGCGACGTGCTCTGGCACCTGGACTCCAAGGGCAATCCCGAGCTCATGCAGCCCAGCGTCTTCCTGGACAAGCTGCATGACGCAGCCGCCATCGAGTGGCACCAAGGTTGGCAACTTAGCGAGGAAGGTCATGCCTACCTCGATGAGTTGAAGAGCGTCCAAAACTAGGCGCTCTTCCGTATACGTACGTAAAAGCAAGGGAGAGGGAGGAAAGCATGGCAGCAAACACCAACGTCACACGCCGCAGCTTTGTCAAGGCAGCGGCGCTTGCCGGCGCGGCGGTGGCCATTGGCACCCAGATGAGCGGATCTCTCGTCGAGGCGCCTGCGGCATACGCTGACGAGGCTGACGACGTCAAGAAGGTTTACACCTCTTGTCACGGCTGCATCCAGATGTGCCCGGCCGTCGCCACCATCGAGAACGGCGTGGTCACCAAGCTCGAGGGCGACGACCGTGCCCCCGTGTCCAAGGGCTCTCTGTGCATCAAGGGCCTCAACCAGCTGCACACCATGTACAGCCCGCGTCGTATCCTGCACCCGCTGAAGCGCGTCGGCGAGCGTGGCACGACTGATTTCGAGGTCATCTCCTGGGACGAGGCTATCGAGCTTGCGGCCACCCAGATCAAGGATGCCATCGACCAGTACGGCAACTACGCTTTCTTCTCCTCCGTCGGCGGCGGCGGTTCCTACTCGTTCATGGAGGCCATGACGCTTCCCATGGCGTTCGGCTCCCCCACCGTCTTTGAGCCTGGCTGCGCCCAGTGCTACCTGCCCCGTTGGTCTCTGTCGAAGCTCTTCTACGGCGGCGACGACCAGTCCATCGCAGACAACGCCGTCCAGGAGATCTTCCGCGACGAGGAGAACAACAAGACTGAGCTCGTCGTGATCTGGGGCGCCCAGCCCTCCGTTTCCGAGACCGCTGAGTCCGGCCGCGGCATGGCTGAGCTGCGCGCTCGCGGTGTCAAGACCATCGTCGTCGACCCGAACTTCTCGCCCGACGCTGCCAAGGCCGACGTGTGGCTCCCCGTTCGTCCCGAGACCGACACGGGCGTGCTTCTGTCCTGGTACCGCTACATCTTCGAGAACAAGCTCTACGACGAAGAGTTCACCAAGTACTGGACGAACCTGCCCTTCCTGATCGACCCCGACACCAAGCTTCCCGTCAAGGCCCAGGAGCTCTTCCCCGACTTCCAGCAGACCACGCCTGAGAACACCCCGGCGTACGTGTGCTACGACCTCAAGACCGGTGCCGTTGCTCCCTTCGAGTACAGCGCTCCTGCTGACTCCGCCGTTGACCCCGAGATCTTCTGGGAGGGCGAGTACGAGGGCAAGACCTACAAGACCGCCGGCCAGATCTACAAGGATCAGGCTGAGCCCTGGACCCTCGAGCACACCGAGGAAGTCACCTGGGTTCCCGCCGACCTCAACGAGAAGGCCATTAAGATGTACGCCGAGAACTGGGGCGGCATCGCCAACGGCGTCGCGGCTGACATGAGCGAGTCTGCCTCCCAGGTGCCTCTGGGCTGCATGGGCCTGGATGCCATCATGGGCCGCATCAACAAGCCCGGCGTCACCATGACGCAGAAGGGCGGCGGCTACTTCGCCACCATGACCGACACCGGTGAGACCGTCAACACTCGCCCGGTCACCTACAACAACGGCTTTGGCGGCATGTTTTCCGACATGTACGGCGTGGGTGCCGTCATCGGCATGTCCGACGCTGAGAACGAGGAGCGCATCAAGGCTCTGGGCGAGGCTATGCCTGACTCCCAGAAGACCCTCAACAAGCTGCTCCAGGACCGTCTGGGCATGAAGTACCACAAGGGTCTGTACGCTTGGTGCCACTCCCACATCCCCACGGTGCGCGAGGCCATCGCCACCGGCGAGCCCTTCAAGCCGCGCGTGTGGTTCGACATGTCGGGCAACAAGCTCGCGATGCTCGGTAACGCCAAGAGCTGGTACGACGTCTTCCCCGAGGTGGACTTCATCATCGGCCAGTACCCGATGCTGACCTCCTTCCACATTGAGGCCGCCGACCTGGTCTTCCCGCTGCGCGAGTGGCTCGAGGAGCCCATGGTCAACATGACCCAGCTCGACACCCAGTGGCTGCAGAACGAGTGCACCCACATCGGCGAGACCGTCTCCCACTCCATCCCTGCCGCACAGGTCATCAAGAAGTGCCAGGAGCTGTGGGGCGGCTCCATCCCCGGCGGCCTCGAGCTCGCTCCCGGCGTCTCTGCCTACCTGGGCAACGCCACCGAGCAGGAGGTCAAGGACTCCGTCGCGCAGACCCTGGGCGCTGCTGACTGGGATACGCTCCAGTCCGACATCGACGCCTACGTGCCTTGCGTGACGCCCGATTACTTCAACTACCTGCAGCATGAGCAGCTCTGCGATGACGGCTTGCCCTCGGGCTTCGCCACCGAGTCGCGCAAGGTCGAGGTCTACTGCCAGATGCTTCTGCGCATGGCCCGCAACGGCTACCCGTTCTGCTACCCCGAGCCGCAGGAGGCCTGCGACGACTACAGCCCGATCTGCGCGTTCATCGAGCCTGCCGAGTCGCCCATCAACGACGAGGCCAACGGTGAGGGTGGCCAGTACCCGTTCATCCTGACCTCCGGCCGCGTGCCGCATTACCACCACGGCACCATGCGTCACGCCGCGTTCTCCCGCGAGCTCTATCCTGCGCCTCACGTGCGCATCAACCCGCGCTCCGCTGCCGACCTCGACATCGCCGACGGCGACTGGCTCAAGATCACGAGCCGCCGCGGTGAGATCGCCGGCATCGCCGAGCTCACCGAGGGCGTGGCCCCCGGCGTTGTCTGGATGGAGCGCTTCTGGAACCCCGAGTGCTTCGACGAGTCCATCCCCGCAGAGCAGCGCTCCGCTGGCTGGCGCGAGATGAACGTCAACGTGCTGACCAAGAACGACGCCCCGTTCAACGAGGTCTACGGCTCCTACACCAACCGCGGCTTCACCGTGCGCGTGGAGAAGGGCGACAAGCCTGCCAACGTTTGGATTGAGCCCGAGGAGTTCCAGCCCTTCATGCCCACGCTCCAGAGCGAGCCCAAGACTGAGGATGTGTTCTAATGAGAAACTGCCTTGTTATCGATCTGGACCGCTGCTCCGGCTGCGACTCCTGCATCGCCGCTTGCAAGCATGAGAATGGCATCGGCCTGGGCGTGTACCGCAACACCGTGGACCGCATGGGCCCCATCGGCGAGTGGCCGCGTCCGCAGCAGTACTGGCTGCCCCGCCAGTGCCAGCAGTGTGATAACGCCCCCTGCCTTGAGGTGTGCCCCACCGGCGCCACCTATCGCGAGGACGAGTACGGCCTGATCGTCATCAACCAGGAGCAGTGCATCGGCTGCCAGCAGTGCATGACTGCCTGCCCCTTCGACGCCCGCTGGTTCGACGCCGCCAACTCCGTCGTCGAGAAGTGCGACGGCTGCATTGACAGGCTCAAGAAGGGCGAGAAGCCTGCATGCGTGCATAACTGCTGCTGCGGCGCCCGCATCTTCGGTGACCTCGACGATCCCGAGTCCGATGCCTCGAAGGCACTGGCTGCAGCCGACCCTGCGTCGCAGCACCAGTTCAACGACGAGGTTGGTGCCTCGCCCCGTACCGTCTACATCCTGTCGGAGAAGGTTTGCCCCTGGCAGGACGAGAAACTCGCCTACCGCGCCCGCTAGGATGTCGCAGAACCTGATGCGCTGCGTTCTGCGAAACCTTACGTACATTTAGTACGTCGCGGTTCCGCACGCCTTGCGCATCAGAACCTGCTTTTAGTGGGATGCGGACGAGAACCCGCGTTTGTAAGGGCGGAACCTGGTCTGCTGCGTTGAATGATTGATGGGGGCGGGGTTGCCCGCATGGGTTGCCCTGCCCCCGCACCTTTGGATCTGCCGCTTGTGCGGCGTCGTCACGGAGAGGAACCACAATGAGCGAGAACACGATGGCCGAGACGCTAGACACCCAGGCCGAGGCCACCTCCGCCGACGCCGCCGCACAGGCCGAGCAGGCTGTGGCCTCTGTCAGCGAGGAAGTCGCTGCCGCCCTCGAGGGTCGCGCCGCCTTCTACGAGACACTCGCGGGCCTTTTCTGGATGCCGCTTACCGCCGAGCAAGTAGAGGCCATGGCCGGCCAGGATTTCTCCGCCTATGCCGAGCTCAACGAAGACTTCGCCGACGGCGTGAACGACATCACGCGCTACCTGCGCAAGCGCAACACCGGCACGCGCGACGAGATGGCCGTGGACTTCACGGGCACCTTCACGGGCATCAAGACCTACGAGGGTAAGACGGCTGTGCCGTACAAGTCGGTCTTCACGAGCGAAGACGGTCTCATGTACCAGGAGGGTTTCCGCGAGGTGTACCACGCCTTCAAGGCCGAGGCCATCAAGAAGCGCGCCGGGCTCGATTACCCTGACGACCACATCTCGTTCCTCTGCCAGTTTATGGCCATCATGAGCCGCCGCACGCTCGAGGCCCTGCAGGCCGGCGACTACGACAAGGCCGCCCACGACGTGAAGGCCTCCACCGACTTCCTCGACAACAACATCCTCTCCTGGTACGACCAGCTTATGGAGCGCTCGCTGCTGCTCATCAAGACCCGTTTCTACAAGGGTGTCATGAAGCTTGCACGCGGCTTCTTCACGCTCGACCGTGAGACGCTGGCCGACCTGTCCGATGAGGTTGCCGAGCTTGCTGAGGCCGCCAAGAAGGCCGAGGGGCCCCTGCCGAGTAACGCAAGGCCTGTCCATCCCTTCGAGGCATCCAAAAATACAATTTAGCTGCCAGATTCGCCCTCTCCTCTTTTTTGCGTACAATCATGTGTGTGCGTTCAAGGGGAGAGGGTTTCGCATGGGGCAGACGGACGCTTCTGGGGTGAAGCGAGGCTTAACCGAAGAGTTGGCGACGCGTTGGCCGTCGCTGCCGTTTATGGCGTTCGGCGTGTGGGCCGCCTGGTCGTCGCTTACCTATTCTGGGTCGTTGTGGCTTTCTGACAACGAGGTCAATGGGTTCTACCTGTCGTTGCTGTTCGTCATTTCCACCATGACGTTTGCTGTGGTGTTCCTTGGGGCGCCGTTCTTTGCCCGTCGCCATGCCGACAAAGGCGACGTCTCGGATCGTGCTGTCATGGGATTCAGCCTTCTGGCGGCCTTGGGTGCTTTTCTTATCATTTTGGCTGGCCCGTACTGGTTGGGCGTTTCCCGTCAAGCAACGTCTGTGTTTGTGGTCGGAGCCCTTATGACGGGCGTTGGCACGGCCGGCATCGGCTTGCGCTGTGCGACGCTCTATGGTGGTCTGCCGCCGCGCAGGGCGCTCATCACGGCTGCATTGTCGCAGCTTGTGGCCTCATTCATCTATTTTGTCGTGCTGGCGACTCCCACGTGGGCGCCCATTGCCCATGGCCCCTCGCTCGCCCATATCCTGGCGTTCACGCTGCTGCCGGTGGTCGCCGCCTGGCTTTCGTGCATCAAGCCGTCGCACGAGTCGCTCTTTGAGGAGAACGTCCGTCAGTATCCGGCAAACAGCGGCGCGCTTCCCGCGGCGTTCTGGCGTTTCTCGGCCTTCGCGTTTGCGCTTGCCCTCATCACCACGTTTATCCGCTCGTCCATGGTGACGGTGAGCGCGCTTGCCAACACGGTCGAGGGCAACAACGCGCTGCAGCTCCTACGCATCGCGATGGTGCTCGTCATGATCGCCTAGACGCTGCGTTCCGACGCGCAGGGGTTCGACTTGGGGCGCGTCTGCTCGCTCGCCACGGTGCTTGCCGCCGTGGTTACCGCCTGCTCGGCGGCTTTGGGGGGAACCACCAACGCACTCAGCGTGCTCGTGTACTTTGCCAGCAGCATCTTCGAGTTCTTCATGTGGTGCCTGCTTGCCTTCATCGTGTATCAGAAGCACATCTCGCCGCTTGCCGTGTTCGGTTTCGGCCGAGGACTCTTTATGCTTGGCTGTGCCCTGGGCTGGGCGCTTGGCATTGTCGTGATGCCGAGCATCGAGGCGGCATCTGCGCAGGTAGTCGTAAGCATCGTGCTTGCTGGCACCATCATCATCTTGTGGCTCGCCCTGTTCTCTGGCAAGGACTACGAGCGTCTCTTCTCCACGGTGGGCGAAGACGAGCTGTCGCTGGAGGACCTCTTTGAGATCGACCAACGCTTCGACGACGGTGCCGAGACCGGGCAGCCCAAGTCGGAGCGCAAAGGCAAGTTCGGCCAGGCAGTGGAGGCTGTCGCGGGCCGCAATGCCCTCTCTGCCCGTGAGGCCGAGGTACTGCGCTGCCTTGCCATGGGGTACGGCTCAGAGCGCATCGCCCAAACCATGGGCGTCAAGGTAAACACCGTGCGCACCCACACTCACAACGTCTACGTCAAGCTCGACGTCCACTCCCGCGAGGAGCTCATGCGCCTCGTCGACGACGAAGTCGCAGGACAGTAGGGCTCGCCGCCTTCGATTGATTGCTACGCCCCTTTAATGTGACAGGCATCCCAACGGAATAACATGCACGCCGTCGGGCCGCGTATAGGCGTAACGCCCGCCGGTCACCACGGCAAGAAACGCCGGTTGTCCGGTCTTCTTCTCATCGACCTTGGCGGCAAGCGCCAGCAGATTCGATGCGCCTTCATTGATCCGCGCTTCTCCGCCAAGCTTGACTTCGATGCCGCCCCACCGTCCATCCTGCAATCGCACAATGATGTCGGCCTCAAGCCCTCCCTTGTCGCGATAGTGGTAGATGCCTCCGCCCATGGTGCGGGCATACACGCGTAGGTCGCGCGCACAAAGCGACTCGAAAAGATATCCCATGGTATTGAGGTCGTTAAGGAGTCCGCCAGGGTTGGTTTCGAGCGATGCGGCCGCTAGCGATGGGTCGCACAGGTGCCACACGGCCGCGGCCCGCAAGGGTGTCTTTGACCTGAGGGTGGGAGCCCATGCCTTGGCTTCCTCGATAACAAAAAGCCTTCTCAAGGCGGTTAGGTAGACGCGCAGGGTCGGTTCGCTCATACCGACGCCGATGTCTTTGACGTCAGCGAGGAGCGTAGAGATGGACGCCTCTTGGGCGCTGCTGCGGGATATGGAGCGCAGCAGCGCCCTGGCGCGGTCGGGGTCGAGCGTGGTGCCGCTGGCTTCGGATATATCCGATTCGCAAAGCGCGGCGATGTAATCGGATGCCACCCCCGTATCGAGTGTTCCACGGGCTATGGGTGCCGGCCATCCACCAGCGCAAATGAGCTGCGCATAGTCTTCAACGCTGATGTTTGAGACACCTTCGACTTTTTGCAATCCCCCGAAAAGGTTGCTCAGCTGCACTTCGCAGCTTGAACGCCCTGACTCTTCAAGCGACATGGGATCCATGCTGACGCGCGCGATGCGTCCGGTGCCCGTGTGCTTTGGGGCATCGTCTTTGTCGAAGTTGGGCGGTGTTGCCGAGCCAGTTAGGAGGAACTGCGCCGGCTTGCCTCCCGCCATGTCGATTGCATTGATGACGGCATCCCAGAGTACAGGTGCGACCTGCCACTCGTCGATGAGGCGGGGTTTATCTCCGCGTAGCAGCAGCGAGGGTTGGATGGATGCCGCCTCCATGTTGGACGCATATGTGTCTGGGTCGCGCATCTTGAGCGAGCTTGCGGCAAGTTGCTCGCAGGTCGATGTTTTCCCGCACCACTTTGGGCCTCGCACAAGTACGGCTCCCGTGCGGTTGAGGCACTGTTTCAGCTCTCCGTCAACAACTCTCGGCATATAGGTCATATCCATCCCCTTTCAACTGCGGTAATACTAGCACTTTCGAGTTTGGCGACACTTGACTTTCGGGTTTGGCGAAGTTTTATTTTTGAGTTTGGCGGTATTTGACTTTCGGGTTTGGCGATTGGAAACGTCGATGACCAACCTGTTGGCCATCTTTTGTCCAAAGGGATAATCATATATTTACATTTGTAAAGATTGTTTCCTGTTCTATTTACAATCATAAATCACCTTGTTACACTGAGCTCAGCATCGATGCTTACAAATGTAAATTGCCGGCAGAAATGAGATGCGCATGGATGGGCAAGTGGAACTGACTGGGCCAGAGATGCAAGTCATGAAAGTGGTCTGGGAAAAAGAGGACGTCACCGCCAAACAGGTCACCTCTGAGCTCGAGCAGGCATGCGGGTACAGCTCGAGCACCTCATACACGCTTATTTACCGCTGTATCAAGAAGGGCGCAATTGCGCGGCGAGACCCGGGCTTTATCCTCAAACCGCTGGTCAGCCGTGAGGAAATGCAAGATTTTGAGACGCGCAGGCTTGCCGACAGGCTCTTCGACGGCTCGCTTGACAACCTATTCGCTGCTCTCATCGATAGGCGTGAGATTTCAGGTGAGGCGGTCGAGCGTCTGCGCGGCATGGTTGACGACTACGAAAAGTCTGGCCCGCAGGAGTAGCGATTTTTCTTGAGGGGGGTGCGGTATGGTTTCTCCCGCTACCGCCTGCGTGCAGGCGTCGGTCGTGATTGCGGCCGTGCTCGTGGTGCGGGCATGCCTGGCAAAGAAGGCTCCACCAGCGGTTTTTGTGACATGCTGGTGGCTGGTTCTCTTGCGCGCTCTCGTGCCGTTTTTCCCTGAGCATCAAGCAAAGGAAGTCATCGACGCGAGTGATTGGGCGGCTCAGTTGTCCCAACGGCCGGGCACAGCGTTGTTCTCTCCTGCGAGTTCCGATGTCGCTCCCGTTTGGCAGGGCGCGGCGGGAACGATGGGCTTGATCGATGCCCTCGCCGGGCTATGGGCCGTTGTCGCGGCAACGCTTTGCATCCTGCTCGCCGTTATGTACGCACACGACCGGTTTATGCTTTTTCATGCGGGTTTCGACGTTACCGATGATTTTGCAGGTCAGGTCTGCCGGTTTCAAACCCCGATTCTGCGCCGCGGCGTGCGTATCGTTGAAGTCGACGGTTTGCCGACGCCTGTCTCCTACGGCGTTTTGCGCCCGATTATAGCCATTCCGACCTGTTTTCGGCTTTCGGTCACAAAGGAGCAGCTCAACTTGGTCTTGCGCCATGAGCTCTCGCATATCCGACGCCTCGACACCCTGGTCAAACCCCTCGCTGCGCTCATGGTGTGTCTCTACTGGTTTGACCCGCTGATGTGGCTCGCATTTTTCGCTATGCAAACTGACATGGAAAGGGCCAGCGACGCTTGGGCGTTGCGTGGTCGTAGCAGAAAGGAGAAAGCGATGTATGCCCGTACCCTTTTGGAAGCGAAAATAGCCTCCGGAGCCCTGTGCACATTTGGCCGCCCTCCGATTGAGAAGCGCATCAAGGCCGTGCTTGCGCCTAAACCCTCCCTGCTTGCCTGCATATGTGCCTGCCTGTTGGTGCTGACCTGCTGCTTCAGTTCTCTGGCATTTGCAGCTGCGGCGTTTCCCGCCGATGCTGACCAGCCGACTATGACTGTGCGCAACGGCAACTATTCGTTTGACATTCCCGAGTACTGGCAGGGTCGCGTGTCTGTGGCAGTTGATGGGGACTCGACTTACGTCTATCCCACGGGCTATCCGAGCTTGCCGCTTGTAACAATCACTGTTGCGAGCCCAGGTGACGAGCTTTTTGAGAATGTCGGTAATCCGATTCTTTTTGCCACAGAGTATGGGGATGGAAAATACCTGGCAGTTCAGGCAATCAACTACCTTTGGATGTCGGCTGGAAGCGCTTGGTACAACACATGGCGCTATTATCCCTTTACCGGGGCAAATCCTGAATACCCGGGCGAGGAAGGCGAAGAGCTCGTCGTTGACCTAAGCACCAATGGTCGTTACACCGCAGCTGAGGCGCGCGAGATGGAAAGAGTTAATGGGGACAATGCGGTTTATGCGGCTCAAGGCGGCAACCGCGGTGCCAAGGACCTCGTCGCTACTATCGTAGTCGACCTGCCCGACGGTACGGTGTATGGCCCCATTCTTCCCGACTAGTGTTGGTACTTGCTTTACCGCACAACCTTTGTTTAGCCGACTGAAAAACAAAGGTTATCGAATAACCTTTGTTTTCTGACTCCAAACGCAAAGGTTTGCCGATGCCATTGTTGCCGTTCATAAACGCAAAAGGCCCCGCGCTGCCTGCTGGTTTGCAGGGCGGCGCGGGGCCTTGGTGTGCGAGGTTGGCTTGGAGCCGAAACCTTAGGCCTTGACGGCGACGAGCACGTCGGTGCTCTTCACGAAGGCGACGGCGGGCTTGCCGACCTCGAGGCCGAGCTCCTCGATGGCGGCGTTGGTGATGGAGCCGGAGACGGTGAGGCCGTACTCGGTGGTGATGGTCACGTGGCCGTTGACGGCGCCCTTCTGAATCTTGGTGACCTCGCCGCAGAACTGGTTGCGGGCAGAAATCTGCAGGTGCTGACCGGCCTCGGCGAACATGACGTTGGTGGCCTTGACCACGGCGACGGCGGGCTTGCCGGCCTCGAGGCCGAGATCCTCGACGGCCTCGCAGGTGATGTCGGCCTTGATGTTCTTGCCGGGGGCAACCTCGATGGCGACGACGGCGTTGACGGCGCCCTTCTCGACGGAGACGACGGTGCCGGCGAACTGGTTGCGAGCGGAGATCTTCATGGTGTGCTTCCTCTCAATGGTTGCGGGCGGCGGTGCGCGCGCCGCTCCTGGTTGGCGAAGAGAACTATAGGGGACGCTTTGCGCCGAAAAGGGCTTCTCGGCGGCATTTGAGTGCCGTCGTACCAACGTGTGCCAATCAACAACCAAGCGTGCCCCTCTGTCCTCGGCCTCTCATTTTCCCGATTTCCAATTTGGCAATGCCAGTCTGTCATTCCGCATTGTGGTCTGTGCCAGCGCTTTTCTATGATGGGGGTGGTAGAGAGCCCTGTGTGGGCGCACGTTCGGCAGAAGGGAAGACATCATGAGCAAGAATATGCGATCTTTTGGCACATGCGGATACGGCGTTGCTTTTGCTGGAACTTTGGCTGCCTTGGCGCTCGGTGGGGCGTGTCTGATGGGGACGTTTGCGACAACAGCGCAGGCCGACACCGCACCTTCTGGTTTGGGCAGTATCGCCGCAGCCCAGGGCGCAGCCTCACCGCTTGCGGGCATCGGCGATGGCAAGGTGTCCCCCATCGCTTCCTTCGAGGACGAGGACGTGCTGCTTGCCACCTACAGCAACGCGGCGCAAGGGTTCTCGCTGCTTGTGGACGCTGGCTCCTTCACGGTTACCGAAGGTCAAGGCGCGGGCGCCACGTTTGTCTTGAACACCGACGCCTCCTCCTACTTCGCCGTCTCCTATGTCGCCGACTGGGAGGGCACGCCTGATGTGGGAGAATACCTGGAGGAGCAGCTCTGGCATGGTCAAATGCAGCACGGCGACTCCTATGTGCAGGTAAGCGCCGACGGCGGCGAGATTATTTATCTGGCTGGTGTGGGTGCCTATGCATGCGCGTACGGTTACGTTGACTCCTCGACGGGTCAGAACATGACGGTCATCCAGGCCATGGAGCCTCGCTCCGACGGCAGCGCCGTGTATTGGACGCTGTGCACGAGCGACGAGTCTGCCGAGCAAGTCGCAACGGCGCTCGTCTGGGCTTCGGCTACCTTCCGCGTGGGCGCGGACGCCTATACGGGCAGCAACATGTGGTGTGAGCCCTCCGATTTGACGCAGAGGCCTTCGGGAAGCACGTACTCGCTGGTAGATGACTCGGCCAATACCGCCGCTACACCTGCGCCTTCAGCTTCGGCTGATACGGCAACCCCCGCGCCTGCACAGCCTGCGCCGACGCCCGCCCCTGCGCAGCCCGCGTCCACCCAGACGTCCGCGACTGCCGGAACCTACCAGCTCGTGGACTACGACGGCGGGTACTTCACCGTCGCGCTGCCTCAGGGTTGGTCCATCCAAACATCGGGGGAGGGCGCCGGCTTCACCTTCGAGGCATTTGACCCGGCCAATCCCGCTGTGCGCATCGTCTACTACGGTGAGCTGGCCTTTAACCTCAACGAGCAGATGCGTGAGCTGTTTGCCCTCTCCACTTCCTCTGGCGACGCGGCGCTCGATCAGCTGTACACGCTGTATGCCAACCTTCCCGTGCTCGACCCCTGCACGGTTGCCAATGCCGTAAGCCTGCTGCCTGCCTATACGCAGCTTACGCTCGACATGGGCGGCGTCGACGACGGCACGGGCCTCATGGTCTCCTCGGCCCAGGTCACCTCGAGCGTGCCGGTGTCGTATTACTCGGCCTTCCCGGGCATGGCGGGCTATGTGCGCGACGACGCCCTGGTGAGTGCCGAGCTCACGTTGCTTGATGGCACGGCCTGCAGGGCGGACTTCTTGGGCAGCGCTATTGCCCTGGGATATGAGGGCGGCTACGGCATGGCTGCCGCCATGGGAATGTGGGGCATCATCGCACCTACTGACATGTATGACGACGTTGTGGCCCAGCTCGCCCCTTGCGTGGGCACCCTGTCCTTCTCGGACGAGTACGTTGCCCAGTGCAACGCTGCAAACGACGCAATCACGGCCGCAGCTCTGGACCGCTCGGCTGCCAACAACGCCGTGATGGACCAGGCGCTGCAGGACTTTGACGACTACATCATGGACCGCGACCGCTTCACGTTCTCCGACGGTTCCCAGCTCGTCATTCAACGTTAAACAGTTTTTTAGCATTGAAGAGAGTCGGCGGGGGCGCGGGGCGTGATTCGGCCTTGGCGCCCCGCTGGCTTTTCTGCCTGCTAGTATGGATGTGCGGCCCGCGTCCAGGGCGTCTCGCCTTTTGGGTGCGTACTGCACCATCCCGTATGTGGAACCCCATGAGGGGTCGGTGAGCCAAGGGAGTCAGCCATGAAACCAACCGATGCCAACCATGCCTGCACGCGACGCACGTTTGCCCTGGCAGGATTTGTCCTTGCCGCATCTGCCGCTGTGTCTGCGCCCGTGCGAGCGGCCCATGCCGTGGGCCTGTTGCCCGGAGCCATGCCGCTGTCCGACACTGACGACGCCGCCTCGACTCAAGCAGGTCCCTTTGACGACCTTCCTACGGATCCACTTGAGCGCCTCTCGGCTCTGTGCACGTTGTTCCAAGCTCAGGTTGAGGATTTTGCCGCCGTCTACGCGTCTTCGGTTGAGAACGGCGATACCGCCTATGCCCAGCCGATGCTCGACTTTGTGGATCTGTGCAATGCGGGCTACGAGGAGCTCCAGGCCATCTACGACGCTCTTTCGGCCCAAGAGGCCAGCCCGGAGGTCGGCCTCGGCATGGATGTGTGCGTGATTGTGGCGCGCACCCTCGCGTTTTACTCCGGCTACTACCATTCGAGTGATCCCCTCATGGAGATGCAGGTCCAGGCGGCGCAGGGTGCCTACGCCGACAACCTCGAGCTTCTCGATGCGATGTACGGCGCGCTCGGCCAGGTGCGCGACAATTACAGGATGCTCGACCTTCCTGCCTACATGAGCGACCTGTGGCCTCATTACATCAAGCAAATCGCGGCCTACCAGGAAAAACTCTACGCCGATTATATCTCGCTTGTGAGCAACGACGTCCTCATGGCGTACTCGGCCTCGTGGCTTTTGATGCGCCAGCCCTACATCATGCTGCATTACGAACAGCTCATGTATGCCCTCATGCGCGCCCAGTTCCAAAATGCCGCCGACGCGCTTGCCGCGGGTTCTGACGCGGATACCCGCGTCATAGTGGAGCACGCGCTGAACGACGAGATCTACCCCAACCTCTACCCGTCGTCCGACTCGGTGGCCAACGTGGCGATTTTCACCGAAGGTGGCGAGTGTGACGTGCTCATTGAAGTGCAGGTGGACGGGTTCTCCCAGCTTTACCGCCAAAAGATAACCGCCACGCCCGAAATCACGTACTTCATGATCAAGCCGCCGGTGGCAAGTGATGCGGGCAACTTGACGAGCGAGCGCGACACCCAGCTCACGCTCACGGTGACCGACCTGGGTTCCAACGGGCTCATCGCCCAGGAAACGCAGACGGTCACGTTGCACAGCTTGTACGACTTTACGCTTGAGAGCAACGAGTTCGGTATCGTCGAGCCGTATAACGTGCTTGCCTGGATGCGCCTCGACGCGCAAGAGGTGCTGGACATCCGCCGTGCCGCCATCGACTGGCTTGAGGCAAACATGGGTGCCGATTACAACACGCTGCCTGGCTACCAGCTGGGATATCCCGGGGAGGACGAGGCGAAGACGGTCCTCATTCAGGCCGTTGCCATTCAGGGCGCAATCTCCGACATGGGCGTGCGCTACAACATGGGGCCGTACTCGTTTGGCGCGATGCAGCGCGTGCTCACCCCCGACGCCGTGGTGCGCTCCAAGTCGGGCATCTGCATCGAGACCGCGCTGCTTGTGGCGTCGTGTCTGCAATCGGCCGACATGCACGCCATGGTGCTCATCCTTCCCGGCCACGCCCAGGTTGCCTTGGAGACTTGGGAGGGGAGCGGCCAATACATCCTGCTTGAGACCACGACCCTGCCCTTCACGGGATCCGACGTCTCCTCCTACATCTCGACTCCGACTAACGACGAGTGGGTCTCCTATCTGAGCGACGAGGGCACCTACGTCATCGACTGCAACCTCGCCTCCACCCTGGGCATCCGAGGCCTGGCTGTGTAGGGGCGGGTGTGCGGAGCCCCAGCTCAAAGGTAATGGCTGGCTCAGAGGC
>OLNE01000208.1_pt1 | contig 64056 bp, 90 predicted proteins | sample 1672431 | NCBI WGS metagenome assembly OLNE01 (sample SAMEA3136685, study PRJEB25190) | human gut metagenome | reverse complement strand
CGCTGAAATTAGGGCCGCGATCAGATTTTTTGCCTAATGTTGTTCTATTTGGATTGTTTTTACTAAGTGCTATTGCATATTTGAAAATCGCGTTTTATCTTTGCACCAGCAACCCACCCAAAGGCGTTGCACGTTCTTTCAAAGACTTTCCGCCCGCCTCGCTCCGGTCCTGCTCTATTCCTTGAGCACGCCGGGCACGCATCCACAACGCACGAGGAATTGAAAACGGCATTTCGCTAAACCGCGATACTAACACTATCGAAGCCCTTGCCGCCCTACACATTTCCGGCCCGCACATGATGCACACGGAAAGCCGAAACAAACCAACGGAGGATACCGAGCCGCACCCGTCACGTTACGACAGAAAAGGCCCGGTAGGGGTAGGGACCCGAATAACCTGAGCGTTGCCCGCGTGTGATTGTACGAAAGGGCCGCGGAACTGAAATACAGACTACCGCGAGAGATACCCGCATAGGCATTACACCAGTCACGGGGAGCAAGAAAGGACGCAAACAACCCGCGTCCGGAGAGCGAAAGAGGTTGTAATATTTGGTTCGGATTAATTCAGAATTGAGGCGGCAACGCCTGCGGTTCGCTTACCGCGCCGGACCTCTAATCACTAATATTTTGGGTATGAAATGGAATAGCCGCCGGGCCGCTTCGATTTTCTTTTGGGCTTGCTTTATAGGGGCTCTTATTATGTCATTAATCGTAACAAGTGAATTATGAAAAACTTTAAATTTGACCTTAACGCAAAGGTCGCGATCTATGTTCCCAGCACCACGGATGTTAATGTTCCGACCGATAATAAAAAGTTCGTAAACAAAGTGATGACTAAATTTTCGGAGTGGTTCGGGGGCTGTACCTCAACTCCGGCGGTCGGGGGTTGGGTGTCGAATTCGGGTGCGCTTGTGGTCGAAAATGTGACTATCGTATACGCTTTTTGCACCCCGGAATCCTTCGGGGAGCACTTCGAAGAGGTGTACACGCTGGCAACCGAAATCCGCGACGAGATGAAGCAAGAAGCGGTAACGCTGGAATATAACGGACAAGTTAAATTTGTGTAGCTATGAAAAAGAAAATAGCATGCCCGGAGTGCGAACGGGGCTGGTGTCTGGCTTGCAATAATACCGGGGTTGTTAATGGCGATCCCGGTATGCGAAAAGTGGTTAACCTTGCAACGAACTACATGTCCGCACTTTGTGAAACCGGAGCGGGTCCGGGGCGCTTCGACCGCTTCCCGGCGGCGGGAACTGCATGGTACATTCCCGAGGAGGGCGAGAATATTTTTATCGACAACCCGGAGCAATGCGCACGGGTATTAAACGAGTACTTTCTATGAACAGCCACACGACTAATGCCTACCCGATCACGAAGGAGGTGTACAATTACCTGCTCCCGGTTTACGAACGGGGGCGGTTTGTAGAGAAGGCCGGAAAATACTGGTTTTTCGGCAATTATTGGGACTATAAAGACATGGAAAGGAGGTGCATATACTTATGACACAGCAACTAATTATCGACACACTTAGAGATCGAACAACGGAGGTAGGTCCGGTGCGGTGCTATTATGGCGATTGGATCGTCGTGTACAAGGGGCGCGAAATTGCCCGCTGGGACCATCATTTGAACGTTTTGGTGGTTCGGAGGTGTACGCGGCCAGATCGCACATACCAATGCTATATGAACGGCTTTTTTAAGGCGTTCCGGGTCCCGGTTCGGGTCCGGTATCACAGCGGGTTCAACCTCCAAACTAAGGCCGGAAGCGTTGCGGATTTGCAAACGGAAAGAGTTATAAAACTATGAAACAAATACGGGAGCGGTGGCGGGAGTTGGACCGGGAGGAGTTTCGGATCGAATTGGAGGCGCAGAACTTTGCCGACGCTATCGACGTGATTTTATACATTGAGGCATGAACGAGCGAACAGAATACGAACGAGCAAAGGCGGCCTACATTGAGGCCGTCAAACGCGACCTGCGGCCTTTGATTAAGGCGCGGAGGTACCGGGAGGCGTCGGCGGTTATCCGCGAACACCCCGACATTATCGACGAATTACGAACCTATATAATTACGACAAAATGACACTGAAAAACGCGGTAACGAAGGGTGTGAAGGCGTGGCGGGATCGTCGCGTCGGGTACTGGCTTTGTATCGACCCAAAGACGGGCGAATACTACCTACTGACTTCGGCGAATTTGGCTGAGTTGAACGGCTTGAAGGCAATGTACCGTCTTCCGGCAGTGTGTTACCGGATTGTGTTAACGCGCGACTGGAATGTGAAATTGGGGCCGCACGTTATCGGGCACCACCTCGACACGTCCGCCTATATTGAGGATTTGGACGGGTTTTTCGCCCGTGTGGAGGCAAAAAACGCCGTCGAACTGAGAAAAGCAATAAAAAGGTTGCTTAATAAATAATAAATATTTACCTTTATAACCTTCAAAGAAGCGAAACGATGCACACTGAAACGATAACGATTTACAGCTACTCCGAACTTTCGGAGGAGGCGAAGGCCACGGCTTACAAGGCGTGGGAACCCGACTATGCGTTCGAGGCCGAGAACCGCCGCACGTTGGAGGCGTTCTGTACTGCCTTCGGAATCGAGGTGACGGAGTACATATACAATTCCTACTGCCATTCGTTTCGGTGGCGGGCGAAAAACGAGGGGGACGAAGAGATAACGGATAATGAATATATCCGGCACCGCCTTTCCCTCTTCGAGCCTACCGGGTTTTATTTGGACGACGTGATCCTCGGCCCGGCCAAACAACCGACCGAAGGCAAGGTTTTCGGCAACGTCATCGAGGAGTGTTTAGAGGCGTTTTTCTCGGCGTGCTGTGAAGACGTCAAATATACGCAAAGTCAAGAGTACTTCGCGGAGTTCGCGGAGAATAACGAATTTGAATTTTATAGCAATGGTATTCGTATACGACATCGGTAAAAGCCGCTGGCAGGCGGACTTCGGCCGCGACGCGCTGGAGTTCGGGCGCGATCACTTCACCATCGACACCGGGAACTATGTTATCACGGTGGACCCGAAGAGATACCGGATTTTCGACCGGGCGGCGGGGAAACCACTCGTTAACGGAGTGGTCCGGATCGACGAACAAGACATGAAGGATATTTTGGCCGCCGCGCCTAAGAGCCAGCGCGGATGGATTCGAACCCGGCTCGGATATATGGTAGCACTATGAAGACATACACAAGCATCCGCGAGGCCGTAAGCGATTTGAAGGCCCGCACCGGGCACGGCTATGTCTCCTATTTTGTGAACGGTACGCAAGTAGGAGCCGCCGACTACCGAATGGCAGAAGGCGAGGAAACGATTTACCGGAGCGGTTTAGAAATAAGAGCAGAAAAACATGACACGAGAAGAATATCGCCGGACCGTTAAGAGCGGCGGCATGTACACGACGCGCGACGTTTACGGGAACCCGCGCTTTATTATCCACTTCCTCGATCTGGTCCACGAGGATCACCCCGGCGACCATTGTGATAAAATGGAATCGGCCCGCCGCATGGCGAACAAACACGGAGGGAGGCGGTACCGCGGCCGAGTATTCGGCGGGGGCTTCGTCTTCCAAGTGTACGGGCTGGATTTATTGATCGATGAACTTTACAACGACATCTATAAAAAGGATAGCTAAATACGAGACCAACGAGGTGGAGCGAGATCGGGGATTGGGTCCTCGACAACCTCAAGACATTCAAAGAATTAATCGACCTTAACAACGAACTGAACGATGAAACAGACGAGTGAGAAGATTATCGCCGCCGCCGAGGAGCGGGGCTGGATCGATGAAAACGAAATTTTGCTCCTGAAACGGAGGTGCAACCGGGGTGAGCGAATCCAAATCGAGAACCCTATCCCGGTCAGCTACGAACAAGCGCAAAAGGGGTTCGCGTGGTTGTGGGACAAGTACCGGACGCCGAGGGGTGCCGAGCGCAAGAATAACCCATTCTCGAATCCGGAGGAGAAGGCGTTGGAGTGGGCAAAGATGCACGGAGCCCGGTTCACGTTTGAAGGGTTCTGTTTGGCCGGGCGAGAGTGGCACGAACCGATCTACCGACTTATTACGCCGCTACATGACATCCGATACACTGTCGTGTCGGGCAAGTTCACCGATGTGTTGTAATATGGGAACGCAGTATTTTTACGACGTTGCGAAGACAGTAGCAACCCGGATGGAAAAGACAACGAAGGCCGAGCGAGTAGTCACCAAAATTTTGGAGCGGGTACTGGGGGAGCAATCAGTCCCGGTTCCTCGGATCGAGGTGGACACGGAAATGAATGTAGCCCTCGTGTACTACCTTCACAAGGCCCCTGCTACCAGCGAAATGACTACGCTGGTAGCCATATTCCCCGGCATGACGAACGAAGGGGGAAGCAAACTCAAAATCTACTACTATGACACTTTCTAAAAACGAGCAGGAGTTCATAGTCGAACAAATGCGGCGCGTCGGTATCGAAGTGTACGCGGCGACGGAACATTTCGTGACCTGCAAGGGGGCTTCGTTGGCTCCCTATGCGGTCGCGGTGGCGAAACGAGCGAACGCAAAGGTAGAAGTCTTCAAAGAGCCGACCGGAGGGTTCTGCTACAAGTTCCAGCCCGATTTGGGGTCGTGGACGTGTGTAGACTCCCACCGTATCACCTTCATGCGGCACAACAAGATCGAGAAGCGTTTCGAGCGCATCCGGGTCAAGGATGTCAATCAACCCCGGACCAAGGAGGGGGAGTATTTGCCGCTGAAACTCAACCGAATCAATATGATCCGCTCCGAATCGTGGGAGCACTCCGAGATCGAAGAGGCGGCCGTCGAAGCGTTTTTGAAGGACAACGGCGACAACTACATCCCGGAGGAAATGATCCTCGCGGCAGACTTTCTTATGCCATGAAAAGGTTCATTATATTGCCGGACGAGTGCACCGACATTCGAGCAAGTAACTACAACTGGCGTTTCAAGTTCCTGCACTTCTACCGCGACGGCGACCGATTCGGTTACGTCGAGGTAGGTGACGAGCACCACATTGAGGAGTACATCCCGGCATTTCGAAACACGCAAGACTTACAGATGAAGTGCTTCAAGTGTTTCGGGAACCGGGTGAGCCTCAACAAGACGAAGGAAATTTACAAGGGCATCGACAAGGTGGCGGAGACCGTGCAGGACTTCGCCGACCGGAAATGGCCCGAATACCGGGCCGCTGTACGGGCGGCCGAGGAGAAAGAAGCGAACGAAATTTTAAATCAGATACTATGCAACATGTAGAGATCGGGCAGAAAGTTGTCCGGAGCAAAGGGGATTATGTTGTCGGCCAGATCGGCGAGGTCGTGGAGATCGACAACGAGAAGAAGCGGGCACGGGTCTACTGGCTCAGCAAAAACCTGCGAACGTGGGTAAAGTTCGACGTGATCGAGGACATCAACGTCCCCTACATCATCACGCACGCCGGGCGGTTCCCGAAATACGAACGGCGATGAAACGAATCATCGAGCGGCGGACGAACGTGGACTTCTGCAAGCGTGTAGAGGTCTGGCAAGGGTACAGAATCATCGACCGATACCTAACCACTCCGGGCTGGAAACTGGAAGGCTTCACGGCGGTGAACCCGAGAACGGACACTCCTATCTTCGGCAAGACGTGGGGTAACAATTACGAGGGTTTTCTTTCGAACCTTGCCATCCAAAGTCCTGACAAGTTCCCGCCCGAGATCGCGTGGCGACGGTATCTGGACTACTTCTGCCGCCAACGAATACTTCCCGGTCCCGTGATAGCAAAAGACTACGAAGAGGCCATGCAATATGGCGAAGTGTCGCATCATTACGAACTGAGCATTGAAGGCAACACCGCGACCGTGACCTTCGACAAGTACTACACATTTAAACTGACAAAACTATGACACTGAATCAAGCGATCAAGACGCTGAACATCGAGGGCCGCCGACTGACGGTCCCCAGCGTCCGCAAACTTACCGGAATCAAGAGCGACACGGTGATCCGGGCCGCGATAGACAAATTTAAGGCCGATTTGAGCCGCAAAGAGAAAGAAAAGGAGGAGAAGTCCCAGATGAACGTGAAGTGCGCTGAAATCGTCGTAAGATGGCGAAAAAACCGCACATGGGGATCGACCTGCACCGCCGAGGCAAAGGTAAAGACCGAGAACGAAGAGTGGCATCACTACACCTCCCCAGTTGTGATAGGTTGCGGGTACGACAAGCATTCGCAGGCCCTCTCCTACGTCTTCAATGCCTTCTTCAAGGGCATGATCTGGCGACTGACCCCGGCCAAGGTCCGGCGTCGGGCGGAGAAAATGGGGCGCTACTACACGCCGCGTGGTAAAGGCAGGTGGGTAGGAGTCCCGTATGCCATTTGCATCAGCGACTATGGCCGCTACTGGCAGGGAGCCATCGGGACGGGTCCCTATATGGAGGCCGTGGAATTTTTGGGTGGCAAGATGCGGCATACCTACTGCTCGGACGACCTCGACATCTGGACAATAAAATTCTAAATATATGCTGACAATCTTAATCTATGCCGTCGCGTTCCTGACCTTCGGGTCGGAACTCTTCGGCAACTACGACGGAAAAAAATGAAAATCGGAGATGTTTATATTCACACGATAACCAACACCCGGCTCCGGGTCGAGGAGATCGTGGATGAACGAAAGGGGGATTTTACGGCGTACTTGAGACCCGAAGACCCGACGTGCAGGAGCATGTCCGGGTATATGGCGGATCACGGGCGATACCCCTTTCCGGTGAAATTTGTCGAGGAGGAACTCGAAAAAGAAAACGGATCGTTTAAACGAGGATAGCCATGAAGGTAGGAGACACTTATATGTACTTGCCCGAGGAGGTCATCCTGCGGGTGAACAAGATCGAAGGAGATACGGTTTTTATGGGCCCGAAATACCGCTGTCTTCGGTTCTTATGGAGCGGCAAGAAGGGCTACCCGTTCAGAATCGACCATGTAGAAAACGAACAAGGACCATTTAAAAAGGTGAGATAATGAAATTCAACAGAAAAATCATGCACTTCCATCCCAGCAGGCCCGACCGCTTGCTGGGGTTCAACCAGTCCGGAGAACTTTGGGCCGTGGTTGGAAAGATCGAGTTCGCCAAAACCAGACCGCTGGACGGCTGGGTTCGGCTATCCGGCGACAATCCCGCCACGATAACCGACGTAGGCGGCAACGAACTCGGAGTGATATGGCCGGAGACAACAATCCCGATACTGCCCCGGAAATCCATTGTTGAGGCCGTTGTGGAAGACCGGAAATTTGTCGCCTTCTACAACGACCCGAAGGAGATGGTCAGCGTAAAGTACGATTTCAAACTCTCGGAGCCATGCCACGATCCGATGATGCGCAAGTACATCGAGACCCACATCGACGAACTGATCTACATGTTGCCCGGAGGCGGCATCACCTTTATGTATAACCCCGATGACAACCGGACGGTCGGTTACATCACAAGAATCGAGTAAATTATGGCAACGTTTTTAAGCTACATCAACAACAACGAACTGCTCAGCCGCCGCTTCGTGGCGAAGTGGTGGGACGCAGACTCGATGTCCTTCTCAGAGCACAAATTCACTTTGGGCGACGAAGTTAGCGACAGCGATTACGAGTTCAAATATGCGCTGGCCGACGAGGTGGACGCAATCATCGGGCTGGAGATCAACGATGCGCACTTCATGTCTTTCAACCGGGACGACGACCGGCACAAGGGCGTTGTTGTAAGGGTGTCGTAAAGGAAAAGGTATTATAATAAGGGAGTTTTAACTTGCAAATTTAAAATTAAACATTTATCTTTGCGTCATGGAAGGAGGATCAACATTCACGATAGGTAAGGGCTTCGGCCAGATGCTCCAGCGGATTGCGTGGGAGAAGTTGACGGAAAAATACAACCCGCGAGAGGCTGTCAAAATCATCACCAAGTCTCTACTGGGGTGCACCGAAGGCATGGCCGTCGATATTTTGGACGGCAAGATCATCCTCGGCGAAGACGAGGCGACGCATGAAGTTCTGGGGACACCCGGAGCCGGAGGAAAGTTCAATGACTGGATCAGAGAACAGCGCATCCATCTGGAGGAGGAAGCGAAGGAATAGGTAGGGGTTCTCGAACGGCTCCGGCAGACCATTGCGGACGCTGGCGGCAAGTTTGAGTTCTCGGTGCGCTATCCCGAACTTATTAGCTACCTATCCGGCGACAAAGATGCGGGCCTTCTCGATTATCCTCGTTCCAATGTGGTCGAAGAGATCAAGGGGACAGTAGAAGGGGCGAATAACTTCTTCGTGAAGGTTAGCGAAGTGTACGAGGTTATCGTGTGGATGTGCGATGCGCTGAACATGTCCCGAGTTATCCTTCCCGACCCCATTCTCAGCATGCACACGATCCTTGATTCCCTCATGTGCTCCGATCCGGAGGTGGAAGCCTCGATCCGGAAGCAGGATTTCCAGAGGCAACGGCTGTCGGAGTTTATGGAGAACGAAATGAAAATAGAAGAGTACCACAAAACCGAGTTGGAGCCCGTGGAGATCACGGAGGGGTACGACGCCGGGTGGCTGTCGCCCGATGGCGACTTCTACGGCCTCAACGGGAGCACGGAAAACCTGCTCCACCTCAACATCGCCGAACGGTTGCTCGCGTCCAAAAAGATTCCAGTCAAAGAGATGCGGAATCCGGATCGCTGGCTGGAAGAGAATGGCTGGGTGAAGGTACACCACGACTGGATTCTGTTCTCGGGATCGTTCTACGGAAAAACTCTCACCGAAGCCCAGATCGAAAAGCTATATCGCTATGGACAAGTATGTCATCGGGGCGTATTACGTCTCGGAACAGCACAAACACAAATAACCGCGGTACGGCTCCGCGCAACTGAGCCGCTAATGCTTAATAAATTACTGAATTAAAACTATGAAATTCGAGAGAAGACTTCACAATGGTAAATGGGCCGCCTACGTCCGGGTGCTGGGTATCTGGTGGTTCATCAGAGATTTCGACAACGCGAAAAAGGCTGGCTATTTCGTCAGCATCGCAATGGGCCAGAACATTCTTCGGCCACGCAAAGAGAAAAAAGTACCACCCCCCCCCGCCGCACCCTCGGTTATGGGCTCGCATGAGTTTGAGGGAGACTCCGGCGACGGGCCGTACCGCGTCGGCTCCGAGATTCTCGTCACGGCCATCCGGAACCCCTTCGACGATACGAAGAAGTGGCCTATGGCGGAACTCCCTAACGGGACGATAGCCCGTATCACATGTATGCCCGATAGTTGTGTCTACATCCCCTACGGCTCCAAATGCCGAGCCCGTATCACGGGCATCACCAATATGTCCACCTCGGTGGCTGTACTTCAAATATTCGAATAACATGAAAAAGAATTTCGACTGGCTTGCTCCGGCTCGCTGGGATCACAAGAACATGAATTTCGTCGAGGCCATGCTCGGCGACTACTTCGACGAGGATAAGTGGGCGGAGATGTGGAACGAAATAGAGGAGGCGAAAAAAGCCTTCGAGAAGAAAAACAACCGCATCGCGCTTATGACCGAAGCCTCCGAGATCATTCTGGGCGTTTTGGAGAAGAACATCAGAGTGAAGCCGAACCGCCGAGATCAACTACTCATTATCATCGGAATCGAACTCGGAATGCAACACCAAAAGATCAACGGCATGAAGATCGCGGCGATGCAAGCCGTAACCAGAGAGAAGGATGGAAGTGCTTGCTGATAACAACGTCGTCGCGCGAAAGGATCACGTCTGTAATTTCTGCTCCGGCGAGATCAAAAAGGGGGAGAAATACAATATCCAAACCATCAAGGACAACGGTGAGATATACACATGGAAGGCACACCTCACATGCCTGATGGTAGTCAGGGATGCTGATTACGACGATAGCCTCACGCAAGACGATTTCCGGCGCATTGTGATGGAGGATTACGCCCAGCAAGGGAAATGCCTCGGTTGTCCCCACAAAGATGACAAATGCGCCGAAATGCAGTCATTCGAGGAGTGTCTTCCCTATGTTGTAAACTATATTTATAGCACATGAAAAAGTATTGCATCTACACTCGCGTGAGCACCGAAGAGCAGGGGCGATCCGGCCTCGGTCTGGAGGCCCAACTCGATCAGTGCCGCGAATATATTGCCCGCACACACGGGCAGAATATCGGCGAGTTCCGTGACATTCGCAGTGGAAAGGATCGGAACCGACCGGGCCTTCGTCGCGCGATGGAATTGGCCGCGCGTGAAGGTGCAACTTTGATCGTCGCCAAACTGGATCGACTCTCCCGTGATGCGGAGTACGCGCTGTATTTGCGCAATACGGGGGTCGATCTGCTGGCGATAGACTACCCCGAGGCGACAACGATCACCTTTTGCCTCGCCATCGGCTTGGCTCAGACAGAGCGCGAACTTATCTCGGGCCGAACGAAATCAGCACTCGGCGTCCGGAAGAAGCAACTCAAGGAGCAGGGCTTCTTTATTTCCAAGGCCGGGCGCCGGGTAACACGGCTCGGGAATCCGCGACCCCAGCGGGGGCCGATGTCTCCCGACCAACTGGCCCGCCGGATGGAGCGGATCGCAGAGAACCGAGTCGTGGACCCGCGCATGGTTGAGGCAAAGAAGTACGCCCTCGCGTTACAGCGCAAGGGCTGGTCGCTGGCCGAGATCGCCGACCACTTCAACGAGGTGGAAATCGAACGGCCGCGCGGCGGAAAGTGGCATAAAATTGCAGTCAAACGAGTATTAGAGTACAACGATGCAGAGTAAATTCAAGATCGGCCAGACGGTGTTCTGGACCAAGAACAAGCACTGGTATGTAGTCGAGGCGAACATCAGTCCGGTATTCGTAGCGCTGGAAGGCTACCCGAACCCGGTCCCGGTCGCCCAGATCAAGACCGAAGAGGAACTAAACGAGACCAAGGAGTGGGCGAACGACGGGTACGACTTCCGGATTGGAACCGCCATCCTCTTGGCGGGGATGATCGCACACTACGGGCTCAAGATAGCAAAAGAAAACCTCGGCGATGTCGTAGGTATCGCTAAAAGCATAGGAGAATTATGAAAAATCGAATCGAAGTAAGAAATCATTAAAAAAGCAAAGGTCATGGACGTGTACTACAAAGTGAAACCCGGCTCTCCGACGTGGAAGCGGGTACTTGAGTTCGAAGAGAAGCGAGATCGCGTCTTCGAAATTCAGAAGAAGGTGCTGACCAAACTCGGCATCGCCACCTACAAACACTTCGGCGGGGTGTTTTACAGCCCGAACGTACTCCCGGTAGTGTTTACCTCGGAGGAGGCGAAGATAGGCTGGAAAAAGGTCCGGGGCGAGAACCACTACAAACTCGACACCAAGAGCCCTGAGTATAAACGCATCAAGACCGAACTCGAAACGATTCCGACGGTGTACAAACACGAACTATCCTCGGCTGTGGGCATCGAAACGAAGATATTTACCCCCAGTTTCGCCCACGATCACAAGACCAAAGAGATGGTCGTGTGCGTTGACTTCGGATGGATCAGCGACCTGACCGACTTCGAAGAGATTCTTGCGTCTGAGTTCAAAAGAGTCAGCGACAATGTGCAGTAAGAAATTCGGCATACGGCCGGAGGAGGTAGTGCCCGGCGCGGACGTTTACTACTACCACTACATCTCCGACGTTGATCATAGCGAACCAGTCAAGACCAAGTTCCGCGGCATGCCGTGGCAACTTGGGTCTGGCGACTGGGTTGTTCGCGTGGAAAACGTCGTCGGTGGAGTTTCTCTCGATCACTTATCATTCAATCGCTATGTATAATCTCGAATACGACCGGGTGAACGACTTGTTCGCCGAATGTGCCTACCCTATCGGCGAGAAGCCGAAGGGTCCGGACATCATCGTGGATTCCATCAGCGGAGTCCAGTTCATCTACCGCAAGAAGTTCCAGAAACATCTTCCCGAGGTCGGGAAGATGATCGACGATCTCCCCGACGAGTTCTTCGATCTCTCCGGGCCGTTCTCGCTCCTCGCAACGCGCCGCGACGGTACGATGTGGACCGGAGAGCCGATGGTCATGGAGAAGTTCCTGATCTTGGCTATGGCCGCGGGGCTTGCGAAGTTCACACTTCCGCGCTCGGCATGGAAATTCCTACCGAATCAACTCCCCTACATCCACTTCGACCGCTATGAGGCTGGAGGAAAATGAGAAGGTGATCTGCCTTGACCGGGCCGTCCAGATCGAGTGCGACCTCCGGATGTCGGATGTACGCGATAAGCGCCGAACGACCGAGCGGTTCTTCGCGCGATACGCTATCATCCAGATACTCCAAGAGATCGTTCCGGGCATCAAGGACGAGCAGATCGGAGCGTACATCAACCGAACGAGGTGCGCGGTCATCAACGCGAGGGAGACCCGTAGCGCGATGATCGAGACCGATCCGGCGTACCGGGAACTGGAGGATCGGATAAGACATCGTTTAAACGAACTTATTGGGGGCATGATGATCCAGAAGGTTCGCATGTACGGAGTCCTTCGTCCCGGCGGACAGATCGACCCGAGTACGCTCAAATACGAAGATTATGTGGGCTCTACGCCCGTACAAGTTATTATCAAGCATGCAATTAGATGAACTATGGCTATCCATTATAATCGTAATGGGAGCCCTGATATACTACTGCATGGGTAAAATAGAGGCCCTTGAAGAAAAACTCTATCAACTTAAAAATCAAAACGAAAATGCAGAAAATTGAATTGATGGCGAAGATCGCCGAAGAGACAGGCATCACCAAGACCGTCGTGAACAAGGTGTGTGAGACGTTCATGGACAAGATCGTCGAGGCCCTCAAGAACGGGGAGAAAGTCTCCCTCAAGGGCTTCGGAACGTTCAGCGTGAAGGCATGCCCGGCCCGCCAAGGCTACGACATGAGCCGCAGGAAGGCAGTCACGATCCCGGCGCAGAACCGAGTCTCGTTCAAGTTCTCGCCTGCGGTGAAGGACGCCGTGAAGTAGAACAAGTGGAGGGGCCTTCGGGTCCCTCCTTCATTTAAAACCAAATAGCAATGAAAAGCAGTGATTATTTACGGGCGTTCAAAAATCGAGACCTCAACAGAGAGATCGACTTCGCTCAGGCCAAGTGGAAGGAGCACGACCACCACACCTTCGGCGACTTTGCAAAGTGGTTCGAAAATCAGTCGCCGCCGGGGTGTAAACTCACGATTGAGTGTATGTGCGATCCGGAACTGGTTAAGCGTCTCGAAAACATTCCGCTGATATTGATTGATCCCATCTGGCTGGCCGCTACGGGAAAGGCCGGGGTTAATATTGTCACGATGTTTGAGTACTACAGATTCCTCTTCTACAAAGATTTATACGCCGAGATTGGAGTGTTCGGACCCCCGTCTCTCCCGTCATACGAGAGGGCGAGATTCTTGGTCGAAGCGTATGAGAGGTCCTACCTGAATGGGAGTCCTATATCGTTGGCCGCAATGTGCGATTGGTTGGACAAGAGCGCCGACCCGGAGGCGAGAGAGTTATGCGTATTAATCAGGATGGATCGGGTTTGGTACAACGACTACAAGGATGTAGACGTAGACATGATCTCGTCTCGTAGGGTCGCCACTTTGAACGGTATCGGACCAAGTCGTACCGCCAGATTTGAACACTTTAAAGATGCCTTTTTGGAACATCGAAGCTAATCACGGGTAGCTCAAGTGAAATCTTCCCCGGCTGGAAACAGATTGTAAGTTCGTGGAGTAGCGCCGTAGGACCATCCGGAACGACTGGGATTATTTATTTCAATCAGGAGATACCCACCACCTCGAAAATACTTATCGAAGCAACTATCCAGTCCTCTCCCGCTACAACGGCTACAATTAAGTTCCCGGTGCCTCTTACTATCGCGGGCATCAATGGAACCGGACAAGGAGTATTGTTTGAGATTTTCTCGAAGTATCTGGGCATTAACAGCACTCCGGGCAGTATCAAACTTATCTGTTCGTCGGTTATCACCGGAGCCAACGGGGTGCGAGGCATGAACACTGTTGTACAATCGAACAACTTATCAGACGCTTCGGATATTATCCAAATAAAAGGGATATATTTCAAAGCATAATAATAGTAAAGCCCCTCTAATGAGGTGCTTTCATTTACAGCGCCTTGGATAGCCTATATATGCCTACGACATGGAATGCTTCTATGATAGTATCCACCTCTCCGGTAGCCTCCATCGAAAGTATCGTTCCCGACGCCGACAGCATTAAGTTGAAGCCGGATATGCGGGATACACCTCCGGTGGCCGACGAGTAATCGAATGCCTCCACTGTAACATCGTATGTGCCAGATGTGGCAGTCCAAATGATACTGCGACCTCCTTTGGGGCCTACCATAGTGTGATCGCTGGATATAAAATCGTATACAATCATCAGCAAGTCGCCGTCGTGCACTTCACCACCCAAGTTGAATGTTTCCGGCGCGGCGTTAGCCAAGGCTATGTCGCCTACGAATAGTTGTTCTGTTCCACCCGAGCTACCCGTGATTTGGTTTACGCTTTTTTTTTGCGTATATTTGGAGCGGTTATGGACATCATCAAAGCACTGACGCGGGAGGCTCATGCGGCCGGGATATGTGAGGGTCATTTCAAGCAGATGCTCACAGAGGACACCCCTGCGCTCTTCGATCACTTCAAAACTATGATTCAGGAGTGCACTTTTTCCGGGTTTCCTTCGGTTGAGTTGATTCGCGCGTGCTGGGATAAGAAAGACTTGAATGCGGCTGGTATCTTCGTCCAGCAGACGGTAGATACCGAAGCCGTTCAAGGAGTCGATGTTTTTTGGCTTTGCGAAGGGACGGTTCGGGTTAAGGAGTGGGCCGTGGTGCATGCCTATGTTGCATACGGGAGCAACCTTAAATTCGAGGTAGCACCGAACGCAATACTGATCCTCGACATCTTCGACGACTCCCCGGTGAGGATCAACAACAAGTCCGTAAAGCCCGTAACCGTTTACCAGTGGGGACACCGCGTCCCGGTATTCAAAGGCAACATACGAATCAAGCGCAAGAAATGGAAGCCACAAGGGATTGCCGCCTCCGCTACCAAGTAGCTGACGGAGAGGTTCGAGATATGCAGACGATGGGATTTCACCTGATGGAATCCCCTGATATTCTTGCGCCCGAGAAACGCTCCTACGAAGAGGAGGACTATCCGGAGCGAGACGGTGTGAAGATTTACCCATACACGGTAGACAAGGCTTTCGAGTACACCGTAAAACTGCTCTACTTCGGTGAACTCGAAACGATGAACAGCGCTATCCGCTCGCTATGGAACTCCTTTTTCGAGCCCACCAATAACGGCGACGTAAAGAAGGCTCTTCCGGTCACAATCTATAACCTTTACAAAGGCGTGAAGATCGTGGGCTACCCGACCAAGATGCCGGGCTCCGAGACCATCGTGCAGGTCATGCAGGGCGCGTTCATCTTCGAATTGACGCTCTATGTAGCCGAACCCAACAAGTGCAATTTTAACTACCAAGACAATGGCTAAATACGGCAAAAATAACTATTTCGACGGCGTTATCCTTCCTGAGCCGAAGGAGGAGGCATTGCGTCGCATGGCGAAGGGAGTGAATTGTTCGGACGGCGGATTTATGTCCGCGGCTGCGGAATTGAACGTCGTTCCTTGTAGTATTCAGTGCGTGTTTAAGCCGATGGTTTTAACTGATTCCCCTCAGACAGTTTTTGCCATGTCTAACAGCGCATCTGCTCCAAGGATTGACTTGCATAATGGCTATATAACTGCATATTTAGGATATAATTCTATACGCATATATGATATAGCTGTTGATACGGTGTACGACTTCGTTTTTGTGTGTGACTCTGATAAGAGTATCTTGTATGTGAATGGAAATTTGGCAGCTTCATTTGCAGACGTATCAAGATGTTCGGGATACAAGTTAGGGTATCTTTTAGTTAACTCTACCAAGTATCATTTTCAAGGCGACTATCTTCTGCACCGCCATTTCAATTACGCCATGAGCGCAAATGAGGTGAAAGCTCTTGACAACACCGGCGATCCTGCGGGGTATATGCTTCCCGACACGATGAAGGATTCGACGCCGGTTGAAATCATCGGCAAGAATTCCCATACATGGACAGGCGTCGACGCTCCTGTTTCTTCCAATATCAAGATTAACCGGGTTTTATCCGTGGGCGGAGCTTTCCGTATTACGGGTTCTGTTTCAAATTATAAATCCGGGACTCCGTATTTGAATTTAGGCCACAGTAGTATCGCTTATTTACCCAAGGATAACTCACCTTTTACGCTTGTTGTAACTCTAAAGGAGGGGATCTCGACTTTGTTTCCATATATCTATATCTATGGCGGATCATCGAGCGAGGATAAGCAACTGACGATTACCGTAGATAGCGTTGAGCTTGTCGGATGCATCGCCGAGTACCTGCCGCATAACCTGATACCTACCGCCGAAGGTTCTGTCGTTAAGTGGCTCGACTCGGCGCCCCAGCTTCCCGAAGCGAATGGCATCCTCCCGCCGCTGGATGCTTCGGTCGGCGGGTATGATCTGGCGGCGATAGGAAACCCTAAAATAATCATATAGCATGGTAATCAAGTCGCTGGTACCCGCCCTGCTCGTCTACGATAACAAGGTGATGCTCTACAACAACAAGGCCATCACCTTTAATCTTTTGGCGAATGAGATCGAGATAACCAACTTCACTGTCAACGAGGTTGACATGGGGGAGTCGGTCATCACGATGGATGTCTACTTCGGTCCCGAGGAGGAGCCGGGGTTCAATCTGAACTGGACCGTACAATACAACGGCGAGACATATCACCTCAAAAGCTATGCGCCTCCGGGTATCAAGGACCTCAAGTCGCTTCGGTACAAGTACACGCTCACCTTCGTTTCGGAGCGGGAGGACCTCAAGTTCTACCCGTTCTCAAACATAATCAAGCTCACCGACGGCACACTCCAGACCATCGGTATGAAATTCGCATTTTTAGCCGATTTGACGGAGTTTGTTGGTCGGCTGAGGGATAACCTCGCCTACTACTACGGAGCGCGTTGGAAGGTGGTTCTGAACCCCGATATGGAGATAAATCCGTTCCGGGCTACCGTGAGCGTTGACAAGACGACGATCTGGGATGTGCTGACCCAGCTATACGAGCTATACAGCGTCCGATGGAGTATCGAAGAAGATAACGGCCAGATCAGCATTAAAGTCGGTTTCCCGTCGCCCGAGATCGAGCACATCTTCGATTACGGCGACGTGCCGATGGACGAGGCGAACGCAGACGGAACCGGACTGGTTTCGATCCAGCGCGTGAATGACCAGACGGACATCTACACCCGGCTGATCGGCCGCGGATCGACGCGCAACCTCCCCTACCGCTACTTCAAGGGCGCGGCTGGGGCATTCGTCGGAGACCCCGATGCAAACGCGATCACCGAGCTCTCCTACTACTCCAACCTCATGCCGAAGTCGTACCGCGACTACGTTCGGGGCTGGAACGATGCGACGGCCGGAAAAGACCCGGCCGAAGGCAATAACCCGTACTACATGCTCGGCTACTCCGACATGAAGGCCGGACGACAGATGTACCCGTCCGACTATGCCGACTCTCCGATGCAGGAGAAGTGGGGCGTTCGGGTCGGGGTGCTCGAAGACAACGAGGAGATTTACCCTTCGATCCAGAATGTATGGCTTGGCACACTTGGCCGGGCCGACGAGGTGATTGCGGTCGAGGAGGTGACGAATGATAACGTTCCGGAAGAGGATGCTAATTTTTCGGTTGAAGCCTCGACCATAAACGCTCAGGTAGATGTTAATGACCAACAGAATATGTCTGGAGCCTATGGTCATTTGTACGAACTGGAGCCGTATGTTATGGAATCCGATATGCTGACCACGCTTCGGCCGAATCAGCGCATATATTGCGACTTTCTGCTTCGGCTGACCGCGTACATTCAGTACCTCGAATACAACTCCGGTCCCATTATCGGAAACCCGCCTAACATTGAGGGTAAATGGATCGGCCTTTGGGATCAGCAGTGGATCATGTCGCCGCTTGTAGACGAGACCTCAAGCATCCATCGCTGGAACTACGAGATTCTCATTCAGGCTGTTGATTATACTACTGGAGAGGTAGTTGCTACCAAAACGATAACCCCTGACGACTGGGAGTACAGTGCTATATCCATTGATTTGACTGTTCCGGCGGCAGGAAACTACAAGCTACGCATAACCGCGTCGGCTCCAAAAGAAAACCAACAACAGTACACATATCTACGAACCTTTGCTACCCCTGATGGATTGACCCCGTATCGTGTAAGAGACAAACAAGGTGATCCCGTTGAGTATAAAAGATGGTCTGCAAATGGCTTCAAGATGACGCTCAACGCGACGAATATCAAAGTCCTCAACGAAGTAGGCATAGGCGAGTATAAGCAGACATTCGACATCTGGATTAAGGATATTTGGGGCGAGACTGGCTCTATCGTAGACGTGTGGTGGCCGAAGATCGGCCAGCGCGAGGCAACAGTCATGTTCTCCGACGGGTTGCTGGCCGGAGAGGATTACGAGTTCGTGATTGCCAAAGACCCGACGCTCGGCAATCCAGAAGCCAAGGACCCGGAAACGGGGGACTACTGGTGTATATGGGAGGATGACTCCAAGCATATCGAAACGGTAGACGAGGAAGGAAATACGATCACGGTTAAGTCCAAGTATCGCCTATCGCTTATCAAGTCGGATGCCGAGCTCCGTGCCTCCGGCCTCATGCTTCCGAACACAAAGCAGAACGCAAAGCCCGGCGACCACTTCTTCCTTATCAACATCGAAATGCCCCATCAGTATGTGTTGTGGGCTGAGGATAAGTTACAGGACTACCTTGAAGTGGAATTGGATCGCGTCGATGACGAGAATCCTACCTTCTCCGCCAAGCCGAGCGCGATCTTCTGCGAGAGTTTCGAAGAGCGAGAGAAGCTCCGGCCGGGAACGAAGATACGGTTGCACAACAACCAACTTATCGGCGATACCGATCTGGTGCTGTATATTAACAACCTGACCATCGCCTACAAGGAGGGCAAACTTCTTCCCGAGTGGACGATCACGGTGTCGGAGGAGATGGTAGCGAGCAAGACCTCTACATCGGCCATACAAGGCGAAATTCGGCGTCTTAGCTCCAACATCATGTCATCCTCCCAGATCGTCGCCGAGGCCGCCAAAACGTTCGAAACGCTGTTTCTGCGCAAGGATGGTATTGCGGCCCGATCCTACTCGCCGACGCACTTTACCGAAGATGTTACCTTCACCCACACGATGTCGAGCGACAACTTCAAGCCCGGTGGCTTCGGCGGCTCGGGATGGGGTGCCTACAAGGATAACGACGGCAACAGCGTATTCGAGGTGGATAGGCTCATTGTTCGTCGCCGGGCCGACTTCAACGAAGTAGCCATCAATCAGGTAACATTCTTCCAAGGCAAGCAGGTGTTCTCGGCGGCGGGCGGCGAAATCGTCAAGATCGACGATGGTGATGGGTACTGGAGGTGCTGGGTGAGCGACCCAAACAACGCAACGGGGCCCGCATTCGTAAACAATGACCTCGCCTACTCCCAGATAGTAGAACCCGAAAGCACTGAGTTGAATCGCTTCTACTGGAGGCGTATTATCAACGTCGGGTCCGGATTTATTGACCTATCAAAAACCGAGGCGGCCGAAGGGAGTAGCGAGCCAGTAGTCGGCGACAAGGTAGTTCAACTCGGCAACACTTCCGATACTTCTCGCCAGTCGGCCATCATTATCGACGTGACGCAGGAAGGTGGCGCTCTGATGACGTGGCTCGATGACATTACCACTTTCAGTCTGGTCGCCAAGGACAACATCAACCTCGGCCGGATCGAAGGCAAGACGTGGGCCGAGGTCTTCGGCAACCTCTACGTCGGCAACCGAGAGCGCACCAAGTACCTCAAGTACGAGTCTCTCGCCGACGGCAAGAACGAGCTCTCCTTCGTTGGAGACGTAATCCGGGCCGCGGCAGAGGAGGCATACTTTCAGGGTAGCTTCATCGCTCAGGGGTACATCGGGGTAGGGTCCGAGACCAAGGTCGAGAGCGTACTGGTCGGCATGACGGCAGAAGATGCCGACGTGCCCTCCGGTGTGGCGGCCAGCGAAGGCCAGATTCGGTTCTGGGCCGGAAAGCCGTTCTCGGAGCGGTACGGTGCACCGACGAAGATTCTGGAGGGCGGGAAGCTAATATCCAGTGAGGCCGAGATCAAAGGCGAAATAGTAGCCGAAAGCGGCTCGATAGGCGGATTCCAAATCGGAGATGGGCGTATAGGAAGCATATCCGGTCCCAATGACCCTGATCCCAATAACGGGATGTCGTTGTATGATTCGTTTATCAAGTTTTCCGAAAAGTCATCTAATCCTATTGTAGATGTAAACGTTTTCATGGGAGCCAACGTGTTCCCCGCAACGACGGGTGCAACCTGCATGGCTCGCTTTGAGAGTTGGAGGGATGATAACTTATTTGGATATAACATCGGGCTTCTTATAGATGTACGAGGAGGTCAACAAAACGAAGCAATACGCATTGAGAATGGGTACGTCTCAGGTTTGGCCTATAAAACGCTAAGGGTTAACGCCTCTACGACGATAGACCATAGCGTGATGTATGTATCTTGTTATAATACATCAGAAATAACGATAACATTACCAGCAGTCGTGCCGGGTGGAGCCGAGGGCAGTTTTGTTATCGTGCGCCGCAATAATTCGGCCAATGTTAAGGTGAATGGAAATGGGGCACAGATATTAAGAGGTTCTGCTTCATTAGAAACAAGCGTTGGAGAAGGTTTGGGAGACGCCGCACTGTTTCTATGGGATGGACAACACTGGCTCTACAACCACATGATGCGATAGCGAAAGGGACTCCGACGGATCCCTTTTTACTATCATTCGTTATCGGTATTCCGATAACGATATTATAGCCGAAATGAATCTCCGTTTCGGGAGAGGGTTAGGCAGTTATGTTGCGTTATGATGGAGTCGCGAATCGCGAGGTCATCACTAAGCATCATATATCAAATCACCCTTATATGATCGACCAAACCGCTACCTTCGATGTCTGCCTCGACTTCTTGGATAACTGGAGCGACAATGGAGACTACTACGGCATGACGTTGTACAACTCCCAAGAAATACTTGTGGGGCAAAAGGACTTTACCCTCTTGTTTATTGGTTCTGGCAACTTCCCATTGGTCTCCTACTCAACAACCGGAATACACAACATTTCAGGCAAGTAATTGAAAAGCCCCTTAAAACGAGGGGCTTTGCTTTGCTATCCAAGTATAAGGATATGCTTGAGGTACACTTGGAGGGATGGATACCCGTCTACTAATGCGCTCAAACATTGAAAATCAATGATTCCTGCTCCACGGCGCCGGGCGTTGATGAAACCATTAGAACTGGTTGCGTTATCGAAGAATCCTGCAATTATCCTCCATAAATTGTTCGCCGGAGGCAAATCATAATACACAACCACATTTCCGCACGGACTAAACCGATCATCGGAATCGGCCAATTCGAAACAAAGCAATAATGTAGTACCTGCCGATAACGGCACTAATTCGGTAGATGTGTAGGTGATGACACCAGTGCTTTCGTTGAGCTCCACGTCTAACCCCGGTAGCTTTTTTACACCCGAGCTACCCGTCGTTAGCTCGATCCACGCAGAACCCCCCATGTCGTAACTCAGGTGAGCCTTGTAGTAGTCTCCGCGAGGAGTTTGGTCTTCGTCGGCACTACCTACTACGAATACCGCCTCCCAAGATTCTGGGCCTTGGTAACCTACACATTGAACGGTGCCCGCGCAAGGGTAGCCTTCCTTAGAAGGATTATTGGTGGCTGATGTGTCAATGAAGATAGGGAACATTTCACCCAGTTTAGTGAAAGGATATAGGCCCACATCGAAGACGTTTTGATTGGCATTGATCCGTATTACTGTTTGTTCTCCGCCTCCGCCACCAAGTTCTGTCCAAGTGGTAGTGCTTCCTATACACGATCCTGAATAAGCTTTTCCGCCAGCACCAGTCTTAAAGGCGAATATCTGGAAATAATCGCCCTCGTTGCTCCCCATGGATATAAAGCCATTGAAGACGCCTGATTCAGGGAACTGGTTTGATGCCGAAGCAGTTACATTCCCCGTATAGAACGGTATGAAATCACCGGGTTTGTAGTCGTACATCAGACTACTTAATGCGTTTTCGGTGAAAGCGGTAACTTGTATTGCGCCGCCCAAGCGAGTCTGTGTGCCGTCAGACCATGTGACCGAATCGTCTTCCATGTTTGCATATCCGGTGTAAAATCTCGCCTTTTGGGTGTCCAGAACCATGTAGTACAGTAGCCGTTGGTCGCCCGATATAAAGATAGGGCTGGCGACGGCTATCCCTACAAACGATGTTGAACCATCGTTATTATAAGGATGGTGAGACGAATCGGAGGCGTAAATAAAGAAACCTTCTCCGTCCTTTGTTACATTTATACCGGGTACTGCGAAATCGGTGATTTCAACCGTGGCTATGGAGGATTGATTCCAGTTCATCTTCACGCCCAACCCTCCCCAGTCGCCAGAAGCGGTCGAGTGCAATTTCGTGATGATTGCTTCGTCGGTCAACGTCTGGAGCGTAGGCCATGCCATGCCGATGCTGGAGGAGGGAATGACCCGCAGGAAATCGTTGGTCAGGTGAAAAATCTGGAGGCCGTTAGTTCCGGCTGTCTCAGCGTTGGTTCCCTGAACGATATTGACGATGAAGGCCAACTCCGGTTTCCCGGATGCTCCCGTGGCGGGATTGCCGGACACGATACGCAGGCGGCCCACGTTTGCGGCGGCAGTCAGCATCTTGAGCATACCGAGGATTGTGGTCTTGTTATCGACGAACTTGAGACGGCTGTTTGTGGGAAGATCGCCCATGTTTGGGTTCTGGGCGGCGGCGGCGAAGGGAGTCTTTGTTCCGCCAGTTTTAACCGCGGCGATCCAATTCGCATCCGTTACGGAATCCGGGCTTGCCTGCGTCCACTGCGAACGGGTGTAGATGGCCGCTTCGTTCACGTTGATGACGAATCCGCTGGCCGATGTCCCGTTCCAGCAGACCATTCCGGTCTGGTCGGCACCATCGCTGACGATCTTGACCTTGCCGGAGCCCACCATCGCGTACAACGACTGAATGGCCGCCAACAACGTAGAGTTAGCGGTGATCGCAGGTTTTCCTGCGGTAAGTGCGGTGAATCCCTTGAGGATTACATCCTTGGGATCAAGGTTGGAAACCGCGTCTTTCGCGGCCTGCGTTGCCTCGGCAATAAAGAGGCTGGCGGCGACACGATACGGCTCACCCGTATCTCCGGTGTCGCAAAGGACGTGCATCCCTTCGAGAGTCTCGGAGATGGGAACGTTCAAAATGTTTTCTTCTCTTGCGGCCATATTGTTTAAACGTTTGTTTGCTCTGCGGGCATGAGCGGTTTGTATTCCGGGAGGATGTCTTGGATCAGCATAGCTTTGCGCTCCATTTCTCCCTTGATATTGGCGAGAATAGCAGGATCGGTCACGGGATCGAAGAACTCCGCGTACAGCGTTCCAATCCAGTCTCCGTCGGCATCGGTGAGGCGACGGAAGAAGAGACTCCGAACTCCCCGGCGGTGTGCTTCCGCGTAAACCTTCTTGTCCTTGATATTCTCGATGTCTGTGTATATCATCCGGTCCTCGGCACTGAGCCGGGAAACAAAGTTGCTCCACTCGGCCATGCGCTTGAACTGAAACTCACTCTTACATGACTGTATGCCGCTGTCGGGCTCTACGATCTCGAACGAACATGAGAAGTACTGTTTGTGGCTCAGCGGGTGCGGCTGTAAAATTCCGACCCGCTGTGCGCTCATTTGAAACATGCTCTTCCATAGATAACCGTAGATGCTGGAATACACGGTGCTCAACCGAGCCTTCATATATCCCTGCCTCTCGTCGGTTTCACGCCGAAGGCGTTCCAGTTCGATGTCATAGCGCTTCTCGGCGCGTTTCACTTTGGAGTTCACGATAGGAAGGATGATCCCCGAGAACCCGGCGAGTGCCGTCAGGAAGACAGCGATCCCCTCCCAATTAATCTCCATTGAATACTATTTTTGCCCCGTCATAGATGGGGAGTTTTCCGTTGTAAACGAGAACAATGCCGTTGTAACGATCCTGCATCACCGTGAGCGATTCGTAGAAGCCGTCCTCGTTATAGAAGCGTATCTCTCCGGATCGGTCCTGCTTAGTGAGGTTTTCAGACACGGAAATTCCAACGGACTGAGTACCGCCACCCCCACTGCTGGGGGTGACAGTAACCCAATCCGGCTTGGAATTTACGCTCCACGCTACACGACTTGTAAGCTGGATCGTTGCCATACGCTACGCGGCCTTCACGGTTCCGTCGGCGTTGAATGCCAGCGTGCTCGGGCTGAGCGACAGCGACGATTCAGCCGAATCCTGCGAAATAGCGATGGTCTTGGAAACGCCACCTTTCGTAGTGACCGTTACCGTTGCGGTACGAGCGTCAGCGCGGGGGTTGACATCGACGGTGATGTTGATTTCGCCGTTGCCATCACCCGACATCTTGTCGGAGTGAACCCACGTTACCTCACTGGGAATGGAGACGGTCCACGAGTCGTTGGCGGTTACTGTTACTCTTGCCATTGTTCAGACTGTTTTTGATTTGACCTTCTGCGGTAAAATGCAGGACACTCGGACTTAGAGTTATCTCCTCCGGCTCAGGAGGAGTGGGCTCGACCTTCTTGACGGGCCAACTCCACATTCGCTGGAAGTAGAATGATCTATGTATTTGTGCCATAACAACTTACCTTATCGCTACAAATTTAATAAAAATACCCCCCCCCCTCCAATGCTTCGGTATGGTAAAATTTATAAATAGTTGTATCTCAATACTTTTATTTGCAAATATACGAAAAATACCCCCCCCCTACCAAATTTTGATGATTTTTTTTGCGAGGAACAGTAAAATCAGCAGTAATGCCCATCCCCCGACATCCATTCGGAATTTTTGCCACCGAGTAAGCGGAGTCAGTACGGCATAGGGTTCTCGCTTCGTTATCGTGACGATCCGGGTCTCCTTCTCGCTGGTATCTATCACTGGGATGTCAGCCTTGGGAAGCGAATCCTGCCGATTCTGGAGTTTATGCCAGAGCATGCCGTTCCGGATTCCGGCCCAGCTATCGGCTACGGATGTTCGAAGATGCGACGTAGTGTCGGGCGTGATGATCTCTCGTACTTCGCCGGGAACTGGGACTTCGACCCGAACATACCGGATCGTCTCCTTATACTCGGTGTGAGTACTGTCGGCCCGGTCTTCGCTGGGCTCGGGAAGAGACGCCGAAGGCATGCGGCAACACGACGCGAGTAGGAAGAGTAGCAGGACCCCGAAATACTTCGCCTTCCATGCCATCAGATCGGCCAGTTTCGTAGCGATCAGGCCCGGCTCGTCATGTCGGCCGCCGCCAGTATAGTTAGGGACCCCTCCGCGGCGATTTGCGTCGCGTTCGGTATAAAAGTGGTAGTAGGACCCATGATTATGGAACAAGCAGTGTAACCCGCTTGGAATGGCGAATACGAGCAACCATAACCAGCCCCACGCCCGAGATTGCAACACATGGCCGAACTCGTGGTCGTAGGTAGGCTCGTTGGTGATGTATTTCGGGCTCAGGAAAACGAACGAACCCATCGTGAATGCGCCTTTGACTTTGGGCGAGGCGAAGAACACAGCTCCGTTCTGTCGAAGGATCGCGCGGTGGTTCGTAAACAGGAGGCACCAGAGCGCCCCGATGATCTCTTGCGGCAACTGCCAGATCGTTAAAATGATTCGCATGAACATGGCTATACGATTTTAATGGTGATGGGTTCCTTCCGGTCCTGAGCCTCTTTAAGAATCCGGACCAGTTCCTTCTCGTAGGGCGTGGAGTTGATGACCTTCCCCTTGACTTTGTTCTCACCGACCAAGATACATCCGGCCGAATCTTCGGCTGTGTTCCCGCGGTGGATTAGGATGCCCTCGAAGTGCTTCACGTTCTGCAAACGAGGGAGCTCCCGCTTGAACTTCGGAGAGTAGTCCACCACTATGTCGTAGGTGCCGTAGGGGATAGCGGTCTCCGCGTACACCTTCTTCTCGTCGCCGTCGAAGACTCCGTTCTTGTTCAGGTCGCGCACCTTGTCCTCCAAGGTGTCGCAGAATTTCTTGCCGTCGATTGAGAGAGAGCCAATCGTATAGCTCTCTCCCAAAAAACGCCTTTTAAGTTCTAACTTCATAATTATCAGCTATTTACGTTAATTGCCTTGGCTCCCACCTTCGATCCGAGCGGTGCGACTACCGATCCGATGTCGTCGGCCATCTGTTCCGTCGCCGTAGCGATGCGGCCCGTATCGCTCTTGATCCCACGAAGGAGCTCCATTGATTCTGTCTGGGAAGCCATCAGCGTCGGGATCAGTCCGGCCGTCTCTTCGGTTCCCATGATAAGTTCGTTCCACCCGGTCAGGATTGCGTTGATCGACACGACCTGATCGTATTGGGCCACCTGATAGTAAATCATCGAGTTCGCGGCCGCGGCCAGCACCAGTGCGGTGTCCTCGGTCAGCGAACCTACTGCCTTCGAAATACCCGTCAGATTGGATTCTCCGCCATCCGGCAACCACTGCGAGAAATCGCCCCATATCTCGCCGAAATAAGCGTACAAAGCCTCACGGAAATCCTCAAACGGGAATTGATCCAGCGTCGGAAGTTCGTCTTGACTTAATCCGTTTAAACGACGTGTCTGCTCCATGAAGCTGTCCATGATATTCTCGACGCCCGGCATGATAAACTTTGCCGCCGCCAGTTCGAGGATCATCTTGTCCACCATCTCGTCCACGGTCTCATTCCATGCGTCCTTGGCGGAGAGGCTACCGTCCTTCACTCCATCATAGATCGCTTGAGCGAGATCGGAGGAGAAGGTCTTAAAGTCGGTCCCGTAGAACGATTCCACTAACTCGCGGCGGTTCTCGGCGATCTGCTGGTTAAGCTCCTCGATCTGTCGTCGCATATCGTCTACTCGACCCTGATCGAAGTCTTTGTCTTTCTTTTTGTACTCAAGGTTGATCTGGCGGTTGAGCTCTTTCTGCTGATTGAGAAGGTTCTGCGTCTGCTGTTTTGCCGTCTTATTGATGTCGGCCGTAGAGTACGCGCGATCCATCGCCTTCTCCAAATCCTTGTAGGCGTTCTCCAGCTTCCGGACAGCACGTTCTGATGCTTCCTGCTCCTCCTTGATTCGACGCTGACGCGCACCGAATATAGCGAGCACCGCTCCAAGGGCTACCGATGCGGCAAGAAGCGGGAGCATGGTGGTCATCAGTCCTTTGGCTATCGCGTCAGCGATGCTCATTACGGTATTCACCAGCGCGATTCCCGCCTGAACAGCCTGAAACCCCTTCTGGATGTCCTGAATCATCGCGGACGCCTCTTCTCCGAACGCACTGCCGAAAATGTCGCTGAACGTGTTCATGGCATCTCCGATCTTGCCTATGTCGCTACTCAGGTTGCCGAGGTAAGCGTCCATTTTGTTCAGTGCGGCCTTCGTCTTAGTGAACCCTGTCTGCACCTTATACTCGGCCGCGGCCAAGTCCTCAACCGCCTGCTGGGTGTTTTTGACAGCATCACGATTTTGGCGCTCAAGGTCGTTGATTCGCTGGAGTATCGTAGCCCTCTCCTCGTCGGTTCCGGCCTGAGACATCTGGAGCCGGAGAATAGCAATCTCAGAAGCGTTTCGCTTCTCGATCTCCGCCTGCGCCGCCCGCGCCGCCGCGAGATTCGCTTCGGCCGCCTGAACCTCTCGGGTTCCGGTCAGAATGTCATTTATTCCCTCCTTGATTGCCGCGAAGGGACTGCGCTCCCACGACTGCTCCTCAAGGTTCTGAATGATCCTCACGACCTCTCGGAGTTGTGTCGGGTCCAAATCGTTTTTGGACGCCTCATAGAAGTTCTTCATCATGGAGGTGAGGTTCCCCAGCGTCTTGGTGCCTACGCGATCCAAGTCGCCGAACGCCTGAGCAAACATTTCGAGGTTCTTGATCTCGTCGAGATTCACTCCTGCGATCTGCCTGCGCTCGGACTTGTTCACGGCCTCAACTCCCTGAGCCTTCTGGTCGGGAGTGAGTATCGTACTGGACTCTATCCGCGCCCGCTCTTCGGCCGCTTTCGCGGCGATAATGTTTCGCCGCTTCTCATAGTCCCCGAACTTCTGGACGCTTTCGGCCATCTTCTTGACCGTTTCCTGCTCGTAGTTGAAGTAGGCATTCATAGCCGACTTTGCCGAAGTCTGGACGGTCTCCGGGAGCTCCTTGATCGCGGCCTGCACCTTCTTTATGTCGAGTACTGTCTTGTTGCCCGCTTCGTCCGTGGCGAAGAGGGTGTCCCAGTCGATTAGGCCACCGCTTTTGGTCTGGTATGCCGTCAGCGTCTTCTTGAGTTGCTCGCGCAATTTGCTGAACACATCCAGTGTGTCGAGGCCCGTAGTCGAAGTGGTGATCTGGGCCGCGAAGTTCATATCCCCAGTAGCCGCCAAAATAGACTCGTACATCTTTTTGGCCTCGTTCTGGAGCGTGATGTCGTTCGCCAGACGCTTGAGGTCCTTCTCTATTCCCTCCTTGAGCGCGTCGTAGGAGGTGTCGGAGACATCCATATTGAACTTGAGGGCCGCGTTCTTGTTGTTGAGTTGCTTCTGGGCGTAATCGGCCGCCTTCTTGAGTTGCACAACGAGCTCCTCCGGAGTCAGCGCGAGCGACGGAGTGAGGAAGTTGAAGTTCTTCGCAAGATCGCCGTACAGCTTTTCTACATCGCTGGCGGCCAGAGCATCGCCCCGGACCTTCTTGAGCGACTGGTAGCGGTTGTATGCCTCCTTGAGAACCTTCACTTCGCCTTCGAGGGCTTGTGTCCGATCCTTGATCGTTTTGGTTGCCTGCTTCTTATCGAGTTCTATGCCATACTCTTTGGCAATATCCCTGAGCAGTTTCAAGACCTTCTCGGATTCGGTTAAGTCCTTGGTGAACTCTTTTTGACCCGCATTTACAGCGTTGGATAGATTGTCATACGTCTCCTTTGCCGTCTTGTACTGCTTGATAAGACCATCGACGCCTTCGTCGTACTGAGTGTTGGGCTTGATCGCCGATCCAAGGGCATCAGCAAATCGCTTCCGCCAGCCCTTCAACTCTTCTTCTCCCTCGCTTAGAACCCGTGATATGTCTGTAAGACCAAACACATTCAGCAAAATCTCGTTCATCTCCGGGCCAGCGCCTTTGAACTCTTCACGCATAGCCTCGACGCCTTTTTTAGCGAAACTGCGAAGGAGTTCCTGAAAATCTTTTGCATCCTCCGGCTTTAAGCCGAAGGTTTTTAAGTCGCTCCAGTCGATAACCTGCCCCCTAAACTCCTTGTACTGGGACTGAATACGATACCAGAACCTATCAGCCGCATCGGATGCGTTCTGAAAGACCCTAACAGTGTTTCCGATGTTTTGATTAAGGGTTTTGAAATCAAAGATACCCGACGATTGGTATTTTTGAAAGTCCTTAAAATAGGAGAGTAGTACCTGAATACGTTCAGCGTAGGATGCTCCGGAACGCTCCATTGCATCCATATCTTTTCGTAAATTGTTTAGGAGTACATTTTCGTTGTGAACCCCATCAGCAAGCAACCTTCCAAGCTCTGAACTAATGGAGCTCATGTTGGACTTATATTTGGAGGCCAACTTGTCGATGTTCTGCATCCATCCGGGACCGGAGGCTTGTAGGGCCCCACTAAACAGCGTTGGGTTTGATGCGGTGATGCTGAGAGTTTCTTGGTACAGATCAGCTAACCGAACCAGTTCGCGCATGCGATCAGCTTCATCAGATATTCCTACGACTCGCTGTTTTATCAGTTTAGCAATCTCTTCATTACGGGATAACATCTCCGTGAGGCGCTCGTTGATCTCCCTATGTTTGTCCGAGTTTTGATCCAAGCCGGATAGTTGATCCTTATAAATTCGCTGGATGGTAGAATACTCCTCTTTGAATGCAGACAGAGATTCCTTGGCCGATTGAGTCATCTTCTCGTTTGCATCCTTATACATATCAGTATGCTTATTGAGGGCGCGAAACGCAGATATTACGGCGGCGAGTCCCGCAAAAGCAATAGTTAGAGGATTGCTAACCAGTGAAGTCCATAGGCTTTTCAGGTTGGCGACCAGTTTTCCAATGGTGCTTGAAAACAACAGAACCACTCGTTGAGTCTTGGTAGTAGCGGCGGCATACAATACCTCGGCTTTCGTTAGCATACCAAGTTGTACAAGACGTAGGCCCTCGGCTTTATTTAATCTACCAAGGGCAATAAGTCGGAGGGCGAGTTCTTTTGCCGCTGGGTTATTGACCCCCATCTGAGCGATCTCCGCGGCGGTAAGTCGATTAGTAGTAGCAATCAGCCTGAGCTCTTCGGTAGTAAGCAGACGATAGTTGCTGGCCTGAATCAACTGCGCCGCGGCTTTCTTCTTATCGGTCAGGATAGACTTGGCAGTTGCCGCTTCTGCTCCGTATACGGCGCTTCCATAGGCCACGGCCGCTACTTTACCTGCGGCCCATATTCCAACGAGGTTGGTGCCTACGGATAGAACTGTCTCCAGATTTTTCGCCATCGAAACAAGCAGGTTTCCGGCCGCTTTAAGAGCCCCCAGTTGCGAGTCTCCAACACGATAGAACGCCTGCTGAATATTGTCGGTTAGCTTTTGATAGATACCGTACAGAGTATTCGCCTGCTTCTGTTGCATATCATAGAATATGCCCCCTTTGTTGGTCATGTCTTCGAAAATATCAGCAACCATTTCGAAGGGAACCTGACGCTTGGAGATAAGGTCGAATACTTCCGAAGTGTTAACTACTCTATTTTTCAGTAAGGTAAACTTATCTGCGAGAAGCTGGATTAACGGAATACCGGCCTCGGTAAACTGACGGACCTCCTGACCACGAAGCACCGAGGCGGCCCGGACTTGACCATAAGCAAGAATCAATCGACTCATATCCACGCCGAGACCAGCCGACACGTCGGCCAGACGCTTCGTAGTATCGAAGAGCTTGTCGGTCTCGATTCTATACGCTGACAACTGTTTGGTGTAGCTGAGGAGCTCCTGCGCAGTAAACGGAGACTCGATAGCCAATTCAAGAGTCTGGCCGAAGAGTTTATCGGCCTTCTCCTTGTCCTGAATCATCGCCTGCAACGAGATACGCTGGAGCTCGAAATCGGCCGTCGTCTTACGGATGTTGTCTACCAGTCGCCATGCCCCCAAAATCGAGAGGTACTGATTCAGGAATTGAGGCATGCCGTTCAGAATCCCCTTCTGGGTAGCCAACGCCGAGTTTTGCGATTTAATGGCCCCAAGACTTCGGTTCCGAGCATTCGTAAGCGACTCCTCGGCCTTCTGAACCCGGAGTTTTACCAGCGCCGCCTGATCCTCAAGCGTCTTCTGCTGGAGGAGAGCCTTATTTTCCCGAGTTACCGCAAGTGCGTTGTTGCTACGCTGTTGAGCGAGATTTTTCGCGGCAATCGCTCGCTGTGTGGTGATCTTCTCTTCGGCCAGTGCCGTGGCCGCTACGTCCTTGGCTGACTTGATATTGAGTGCTTGGATGCGTTCGAGTATCTTCTGGAGCGTCGCGAGTTCACGGGTCAGCGAAGAGATCGCATCCTTGGTCTCCGGCGTGATAGGCTCTATTTTGAGGTCTTTCAGGCGGTTTACGACACTTTCCAAGTTGTCGAGACTCTTGGTGCTCGGCATCTTGAAAGTCAGGCTTATTTCGGCCTTGAGAGCCTTTTCTATCTCTGCCTTCTTGGCCTGCCACTCCTTGTCGATCTCCTCGATGTTGAAGTTGAAGCCTACTGGGATTATAAGTTTATCGTCAGCCATGTGTTACTTTTTTTGCGTTTTTCGACGGATATAATCGGCCATCTGCTCTTCGGTTATCTTGCCCTGCTGGAAGAGCTTCTGCATGTATCGCTCTCCAGCCTTCCGGTTCATCTCTATCAGGTCCTTGTCGGTGTACTTGCTCGGCTTTCCGTTGCCGGGCGTCACCTTCCCGCCCTTCGGTTTCTTCCGGAGACCGGACTTGTCGGCCAGCATGATCGTCTGTTTCACCATGCTATCCACGAACCAGTAGCGATACCAAGTAAATAGGTTCATGTTGCCGTATAGCGTCACGATCAGATCCGTTCGGGCTCCGATGCGTGTTTTTGAGCTATACTCTTCGTACTTGCTTTTGTCATCTCTACTGTCAGCATGTTGTTGGCTTGCAGGGATGCCATATTGCGAAAAAAAAAGCCGACCTCCTCACTGTTCAGGGCATTCTCCAGAATCCCGGCGTAGTTTGCCTGATTACCGAATAAATGCAGGTATCGCCAGTAAATCCAGTGGAACAGCCATACCTTCACCGGATGGGCGAGGATCAGAAGGCTCAAGCACTTAGGAACCATCTTGCGGTTCATGGCGATAGCCTTCAAGGTCTCTCCGGGCGTATCCTCACGCGTGACGGCGGTGTACTCGCACTTCGAGACAAGTTTTGACAATTTTTCAGCCACATAGTTCGTCAGTCTACGGGTTTTGTATTTCTTGCCGTTAACGTAGAACTCGAAGGGAGCGTTGTCGTCGAGTTGCCCCTGCAACATCGCGGCCCGAGCCTCTGCCCGTTCGTTGGCATTTTGGAATATATTCATTCTGATTAGCTTTCTTTAAAAAAGGGGCGAGCGTCAAAACACCCGCCCCTTTCGGTGATACTTTGTTCGCTACTTCGACTCGGAGGTCGAAGCTTTGGCAGCACGACCTGCGACCGACGATCCGTTCTTCCCGATGAAGAGGTAGATGTAGTCCTCAGTGTCCTTGTCCTGACTCTTCGTCGCCGAAGCGTTGACGTGGATGTTGAAGAGCTCCGTCGAAGCACCTTCGCCTTGGAAACGCGAGGAAATCTTGCAGTTCGGGTACACCAGCGAGTCCCAGAAGCCCTCCTCGAAACGGAGGCGGACCATGCAGTTCTCGATGACGGCCAGCTTCTTGCCAGCGCCCAGAACCTTGCGACCCTCAACGAAGGCGCCAGAGCCAGCGCTCAGCGTGAGCGCGTCCATCTGGAGAAGGTTGGTGCAAATCTCTTCGGCCACGTTTGCGAGGTCACCCTCGAAGCCGTAGGTGCCGTCGGTAGTCGTGGAGATGATCTCCTGACCGTTCTCGTACTTGTGCGAGGTGATCTCCATCTCGTCGCCAGTGAACGAGAACGTGCCCTCGCGGAAGCCACCTACCTCAGACCACTGATCGGCCGTGATGGTCGAAAGCGTAGCGGCATCGCTTGCCGGACGCTGGTAGATGTCGAACCATGTAATTCCAGATACATACTGGAACTGTTCTGCTAATTTAGCCATAGTTGTGAATTATTTTGTGTTTGTTTTTCGATTTATCCCGCCATCCGGACGAGAAGATTTACGAGCTTGGTTGAGTAATTGGCAACGAGTGTCTTACCTTCGTATAGTACGCTTTGGTTCAGGACGGTTCCCGGAATTTTGAGAGCCTCGTCCAACTGCGACATGACAGCGGCCTGCCTTGCGGCATTCGCGGCCCCCGTGGATAACAGCCGGATGTAGACCCCGACGATGACATTCGCTTCGAAAAGATCGGAGCTCGTGGTCATCCGGTTTACGGTTCCGTTGAGCGTCACCGTGATGTAAGCGTCGGGCCAGTCGGACGTAGGGACATCCTGCGCCGTAAATGCAGGGATGGAGACCAAGCCGCTGTTATTAATAGCGTCCCTGATCTTTTCCGCGGCTGTTAACTCTGATAATTTCATCACGACATTAATTTCGCATTCAACAAAAATTGCTGAGTGAGATATGGTACGATGTCTTCACTCCACCATCCTATTCCGCGCTTCGGCATGCCGTCGGCGCGTTGAGTACCAAGTCCGGCTTCAACGGAGTAGGCGTAGGGCGCGGAGCTTACCAACACCATCACATACTTACCCGCCGTCCGAGCGTCGGTTGCGGCAAGAGTAGCATTCAAGAGTTTTTGCCCGTTGACTACCGTTTTCTGACCCTTGTAGGTCACGGTTCGCTGGGAGGCCGGGTAGTTCGGGTTATCAACCCACTGCACCATTCGGCCGTTCTTGAATATTCCAATTCCCGTACTTGCGGTCAGTGTCCCGGTCTGATTCTGGAAGAGCACGTCTTCCCTCATAAGTTTGTCGAAAATGCTCAAAGCGACCTTCTGAAAGACGTTCTGTATGCGAGTGTCGAGATACTCTTCTGCATACTTTGTAAACACCTTCTTGAAATTGTCCTTTTTAGCCATTTTGATCGTCTCCCTTATTGAGCCATACCGTAACCCCACCTACATCGGGATCGGCCACCGCTTCGGCCTCCAAAGCCAAAAAACGGATAATCCGAGAGTTCTCCACCGTGACTACCACTTCATCGTTCGTCCGAACGTCCACCGACGAATCGGGAATGATGATAAGCGGAGAGGATAGGTAGTGACCTTCACGGATGCTGGTGCTACCACCGGAGTTTCCCCGTTGCAGGCCACACTCACCCTCATATACCACGCTGAAAACCTCCTCGAAGGTTTCGGGATCAGTCTTGCCAGTACCGCGCCGAATAACGCAGGTGTGCGGATAGAAGTCAAAAGCACCATCCATTGCCGTTCACCGTTGATCCGGCCCACAGCCCGGAAGCGTCGTAAATCTCGGCCTCTTCGGGCGTAGCTTCGCCGTACTTTTTGTAGATAATATTTGCCAAAGAACGCCAGTATTCCCGGTCTCCCTCCGCAACCTGAATCTGGCCCTCCGTGTAGCGGCGGTTGCCCATTTGCTTCGAGCTACCGCCACCATTCACGAGAGTTCCAGCCGCGAAGTATACATCAGCCGTCGCCAGATCGCGTTTGCGAATCCAATTCAACGGTTCTGCTCCTTCGGCGTTGCGCTGAAAGGCCGGAGCACCAGACTCTATGTCGCGCCGTGCCAAGATACCGTTGATGACAGCATCCGGTAGCGGGTAGTTGACGATTAACCCCCGAAGATACTCCTCAATAGTTATGCTTGGTACAGCGCCCATAGTGTCTTGATATTACTGGTTTGCCTCTTCCTTGTTTGCCGGAGCGTTGCTGTTCAGCACGTTCTCCAGCGCCTTGATCTTCTCCTCGCCGAGCAGATTGACGGCCTCCTTCATCTTGGCGACCCCGGTGTTGGCGTTGATCTTCACGCCGATGGTCTCCATAGCGGAGATGACGGCGGCGCGATCATACTCGCCATCGCCGACGGCGATGGTCGTAACGACGGGTTTTGCCGCGGCCTTGACAGCCTTCGTCGTCTTCGTCGTCTTGCCACCACCCCACGGCTGATCCGTGCTGGTCTTGAGGATGCAGATGTTGTTCGGGTTCCGGGGTACCGGAAGAACGTAAGCCTCCATCGAGGTAACGTCCTTGACGGGGTTCGAGAAGTACTCCACGATGACGGAGATGCGACCCTCCTCCACCGAAGAGTGGAGCACGTTCGGGTTGTTGTCCATCTCGTAGATGTTCTCGCAGTTCTGGAGCTCGAAGAATCGGTCGGGCACGCAAAGTACGGCCACATCCTCAGCGAAGCTCTTGATGACGTTCCCCTTGCCGTCGCGCTCTACGTTCGACTTCTCGTCGATCTCGATGATCGGAACGATGCCGTAGTAGTTCACGAGACCTTCCATCACCTCCTTGCGGGTCAGAGGAATATCGCCCGGATTCGGGGTGTTGGGGTACATCTTGATGGCGATTTTCATGCGAACATTCTTGTTCACGGCCATCTCGCGGATCAGCTTCTTCGAAATCAGCCAGTTGGTGTACGGCAACGAATTGTCGTCCATCCAGTCCTGAATGTCGAGGAGGTCCTGAATCGGGTCGTCAGAGCCGCTACCCCAGATGCCGTAGCTCGGAACCTTGAAGCGGTCCGACGGGTAGTTGAGGTCCACTGCGATCTGAATGCCTTCGCCGTTGTTCTGAGCGTCCGCCGTGATGAAGCCCGTGGAGAGACCCTCGAACACCATCATGTTGATACGCGAGTGCATACCGCCGACAGCGGCCGCGAAGCGCTCCAGATAGTCATAGCGAGCGTGGAAGTTCGGGTCATCGGCGATAGGCTCAAAAGCCTTGAGCGCCATGAAGTCCGAAGCGTCCATCTGGAAGCCGTGACCGATCAGAGGGATCGTACCACCGTAGGTCTGCCATGCGCCAGCACCGCGGAGCGGCTTCTGGCCGTTGGCCGACAGAACGGCGGCGGCGACGTTGATCTCCGTGTCGCGCACGTTGATCTTCCACTCCGGAGTCCGCATGCGGCGGCCCCAGAAGGCGAACCGACGCCATAAGGCATCGTTGTACTTCGCGTTTACGTCGTTGATTACGGTCGTAAACGCCTCAACGCCCTCCCAGAAAAGAGCGACGTTGTAATAGAGAGTTTTGCTGTAAAGTCCCATAGTTATGCGTTTTTATTAAAGACCGTCGTAGAAACGAACGAAGTAGCCGTGCGTGTTCATGTAGTTCCGAATCATCGGATGCACGGGCGCACAGCGCCGCGCGTAGATGACGTTGCAGATGTGAACGAGGTCCACAAGCTGAGTCTGCTCGTCTCCGTAGCACGGAATATCCGCGAACGAAGTGGCGGTGGGGATGACCTTGATCGTTGCACCAGAGCCAATGGCCGAAGCCTCGACGAGGATGTCGTCAACGGCCAGTGCGCCTACGGCGGCCGAAAGGGTCAGCACATCGTAGTCGGCGTTCGAGTCGTCGATAGCCGTAATGGTTACACCCGTTCCGGTGTAGTCGAGGTCCGTAACGTCGTTCGGAAGGTGCATCAGCACCATGCCGACGCGGGCACGGGTGCCCTCGAAGTCTTTCTTCACCTGCACCTGCGTAGCCGTAGTCTCGACGACCGCGTTTACTGCAAATGCGTAGTGGGGCTGGGCCGTCTTTGCGAAATCGTCGCAACCGAACGGGGTACCAGCGGGGAGAACGTTCCCGACGGGAGGCATGTCTTCCAGCGCCATATTATAGCCAGTAGGCAGAGTCACCTCAGCCTTGCCACCATAGACGTTGCGCAGACCACCAACAGTCATGGAGTACTCCCGCATTTTGTTGTAGTTATAACCTGCTCTCATGGTTTTAAACAGTTGTTAATTAATGGTGTCGTTATTCGTCCCCGTCACCCTTGCCTTCGGTTTTGATACCAAGGTTGCGCAAAAGCGCTTCGGCGGCCGGGTCCTTCTCTCCGTTTTTCGGAGCCGGATTCGGGGTAGGATCGCCGGGAACGTAACCAGCCGTGGCCGGGAGGCCCTGAGCCGTCAGCGTCCGCTCGTAGCGCGAGTAAGCCCGCGAAACGATGGCTTCTACCGTGTCATCCTCTTTGATCGTCTCGAACGCATCCTCCAGCGCGATTTCGGCTACACCTTTATAGGTGTCGATAGGAGTTTTCTTCTTGTCGGCGGGCTTGAAGAAAGCCTCACGCGCCTGCTGAATCAGTTCCTCCTTGCGGCGCTGTCCGGTCAAACCTTTCAGTCTGGCCTCCTGCTCCTCTTCCCATGCCTTGCGACGCTCAAGCTCGGCCTTGTACCAAGCGGGCATCTCTTCGTTGTCGTTAGGCTTCGGAGCCGGATTCGGTTTCGGTTCGGGATGTTCCTCCTTCCATTTCGAAATGAAAGCTCCCTGATCGTTGTTGAAGTTCGTGTTGACCGAAGTGATGGTCGGCATAAACTTCTCCATGAAGGCGTCGATCTCCATGTCGGAGTCGTCGGGCAGGAAGGCCATCGCGTTTGTCGCGGCATCCAAAATGGTGCGGTCGGAAATCTTTTGGGTTTTTCCCAGTCGTTCCTTGGTTTTTCCAAGTACTTGCTCTTTTGTAAACTTCATTGTTTTTCAATGATTAGTGAATGCTTCCGCAAGCACGAGTACCATTCACATGATTCTCAAATACTTGCATACTCAACGACAAATGTAAAACATTTTTTGCCAAGAACAAAATTTATCGTAAATTTGCGAATAAAACTTTACTATGTTCACTCGCGTAAATCCCGATACACAACCCGTACAGCTCTATCCGAAGGTAGAGCGGGAACTCAGTACGGTTAAGAAAAAGGGATGGGTGAAAGTGAACGGAGCCAAACTGCGAGACAATAAAGACATCATCGGCCAGACCGGGTTTCAGGAAGCAATCCAAACTTGCGAAGCGGATGTCATTTGGACCGGAGGCTCCGCCTCGGCGGGCAAAGGCCATGCGTATAGCTTTCAGATCGCAACACCGTTTGGATTCCGCAAAATGGGCGACCTCAAGCCCGGAGACATCATCTCCAGCACCTTCGGCGGCCAACAGCGAGTAGTCAACATTTACGAGCTCGGCGAGCAGGATGTATATAGGGTACACTTTATCGACGGCGCCTTCGTTGACTGCACCTACGAGCACCTATGGAATGTTTACGAAATGAGAAAACAATCCAAGAGGGCGAAGTTGCATGGCCTGAGCCGAGACGAGGATTGCTCAGTATGGGACACCGCGGCCATTATAAAACACCTCGACGAGAAGCCAAACAAACATATTGCCGTGCCTCTATGTGAACCCGTAGCGTTCTATCAGATAGAGGAGTTGCCTGTTGATCCATACATGCTCGGTTTTTTACTGGGCGATGGATGTATGACTACGAGCCAAAAACAAATAACCGCTACGACGACAGATACGGAAATTGTTGAGTTTTTAAAAAACAACAGCAAGCGCTTGTATGATTCCAAGGATGGAAGGCATTACACCATATATGATGATGACCTTTTAGCGAGAATTAAAGAGCTCGGGTTATATGGCTCCTATTCCCATACGAAATTCATCCCCACTCGGTACAAGATGGCATCGGTAGAGGATCGCTTTGCCTTGATTCAGGGTCTCATGGACTCGGATGGGTATGCCGACAGCCGAAGGTCGAGCGTTGGCCTAACCACCACTTCCAAGAAACTGGCCGAAGATATTCAGGAGGTGATATGGTCTCTTGGCGGTATGTGTACGATTACCCAAAAAGCGACCTCGTATAAGAAGGACGGTGTGCGCATCGAGTGCAAGAATGCCTATGTATTATATATACAGACTGCCGACAACGCAAAGTTGTTCCGGCTGGATCGTAAAGCATCGAAGGTGAAGGCACGCAGGTTTTCCAAGACGCGCAGGATCGTGAAGGTGGAAAAAGTCGGCCGAGAGCAGTGTAGGTGCATCGCAGTTAGCAACCCAAACTCGCTATACCTCGCTTCGAAGGCGTGTGTAGTTACTCATAATACATATTGCATTCTGTTAGAGGCACTTAGAGGCATTGGTAAATACGGATATTCGGGCCTTATTATAAAAAAGGAGCTCGTCGAAGTAGGCACTGCGGGTGGTATTCTTTCGGATGCGAAACGAATATATTCCGAAATGAAAGGATGCGAATACTCGGCCTCCGACTACTCCTTTGCATGGCCTGAGTACCAGAGCTCCATCATGCTCACTCACATCAACCTGCAATCCGACTCTCAGGAGAAGGAGGCGCAGGAGAAGATGAAAAATAAGCAGGCCTCCTACATCGCCATCGACGAGTTGACCAACTTCACCTTCAAAATCTGGAAATACTGGTTCTCTCGAAACCGTGACGCTTCCGGTATGAAACCGAAGATGGTCTGCACCCTCAACGCGAACGGCTGGCACTGGAGTTCTAAGATGCTCCGGACGGCCGGGTATATCGGCGACGACAATTATGTCCGCCCAGATCGCGTCGGCAAGATCATGTACATGGTAGTCAACGGCGACAAGCCGGAGGACATCATCTGGGGCGAGACTCCGGATGAAGTCAAGAGCCGCATAGACCTCGAATCCATGTTGACGGCCGAGATGCGTGCCGCAGGTCTGACCACCGACAGCTTCATCAAGACCTTCACGTTTATCCCCGGTAACATTATGGATAACCGAATCCTTACCTTCCAGACGCAGGGCGGAAATGTAGCCAACTTGTTCAACGTCGGAGAGGCGGAGCGAATGAAGCTCCTATTCGGCTACTGGGGCGAGATGGGCGAAGGAGAGGCAATGGTAAACCAAAGCCACATCGAGGCCATGTTCCCCGGCCCGAATCAGAATCCATTCGAACCCTCTACGGAGCGATACATGACCGTGGACATCGGCGACGGAACCGACCCCACCAAGGCTTATATATGGACTGGGCTCACTTGCAATCGCGTTGAGACCACCTACACGGATGACGCGCGAGAGAAGGTAGAATGGGTCCGCGCCTTGAAGACTGAGTATGACATTCCGGTAGAGCACATTGCGGTGGATGCCGGAGGTCTCGGTAACTACTTCGAAGACTACATGCGCGGTGTCGTGGCAATCGTATCGAACCGCACACCTATAAAAGAATACGACTCGGCCGGAAACGTGATCGAGATGGAGCAATATGTGTGTCTCCGTGACCAACTTCTCGGCAAACTTAGCGCCTACCTTCGAATGGGGCGCCTTCGCTTCGACATACCGGGCTCTACTCTTGTCCAATACGGCCGCAAGAACGACAAAATGCCCATCCTTGATCTGCTCGTGCTCGAAGCCACCGAGTGCCTCAAGCGAGATCAAAAAGAGAACGGCAAGTACTTCTTTATATCGAAATTAGTGTTTAAACGCAGGCATAATTATTCACCCGATGACCTTGACCCGATTGCTTACCGAATGATATTTGAGCTCATGGCGACGCTCAAAAAAGCGGCCGAGCCCGAATACTCGATGGATGACTACTATCGAGCCTTCAATTCGATGGGGGGTTGGTAAAATTTTTTAATAATGAAGATCAACATTGGAGAGTTAGCGCAAAAGCGCAGGTGGGAGCGCAGGCTTCCGAACCCGGCGACGAACTGCACGATGAATCAGTCGTTCGCGTCGAACCCGCCACAGCCGATGCAATTCGACCGCTACCCAAGGCGGTTGCTTACGCAGTCGGACTTCCTCAACGAGAAGCAACCGTCGGCCCACATGGTATATGATGTGTATATGCGTTCGAATCGGCCCAAATACCGATACGACGAGGCATTGCGCAAGAATGTTCCCGATGGCTACGAGCCCGTTGAGCGCGTATCGGTGTCACTCCAGAAGTCGATCCTTCGGCACAAGACCATCCATACCTTCGGCAACCCTATGGAGTTCAGCAACGAAGGTGACATGGAGGACGCAGACATGATTTCGCAGATCAAGTCATACTGGAACCAGACGGGCATGAACAACGCCCTCATTAAGTTCGGCAACTCATGCTTCGGCACCGGAGACGGTGCGATCTGCGTCTACATGGACCCGGAGACGGAGATGCTGGGCTACCGGGTATTCTCCTACGAGTTTGGAGACCTCATTACCGAGTTCCGGAACCCGCGCGATGGCGGCAAACGCAATGTCTTACGCATGTTCGACGACAACGGAACCACGGTCGTCGAAATATACGGAAGCCGGACCGTCGAGCGCTGGGAATCCATCACCATAGCCTCTACCGAAAGTGCGGTCAAGACGTTCATTCGCAACCTGACCGAAACATACTCCGAGGACGGCTACAAACTGGTGAGCACGGCTCGGCACGGCCTTTCCATCTGCCCCGTCACCTACCACCGCGAGAGCGATGTGTGCTGGGGCGACGTTCAGGGAAACATCGAAGACATCGAGAAACTTCTATCGGACCTGATGGAAAATGGCAAGTACTACAACTTCCAGATGCTTTTCGTCTCCGGAATCGTAGGCGGCCTGCCGAACGTGAACTTCCAAGGCAAGGTGATCGCGGCCCGAAACAAAGACGGCGACGCGAAGATTCTCCAGCCCGCCGACGCATCCAACACGTTCACGCTCTCGCTTGACAACTCGCTCAAGTTCCTATGCGACAGCGTAGGAGCCGTGTTCATCCGGCCGGACGAGATCAAGTCGGGCGATTACAGCGGTGCTTACCTCCGGAACCTATATTTTCCGGAGACGCAATGGTGTATGGACGCATATTCCCGGTTCGATCCGGCCCTGCGCACACTCATGTACATCTTCAAGGAGTTTGTCGGCATCAAGGAGAAGAGACAAACGGAGTACCACAATCTCCGAATGTCGTACTCCATCGAGCCATTCATCCCCAAGAACGACAGCGAAGACATCCAGAACCGCGTTCAGGCTGTGGCTGGAGGAATCCTCTCCGTTCGCACCGCGGCCGAAGGAAGCCCGCTGGCCTCATTCGACGAGTTGAAGCGCATTGAACTGGAAACGGCCGAAAAGGAGCGCAAGGCTCAGGAGCAGGCCGCCGCGGAACTGGAAGCGCAACAGCAAGCCAAGGCCGCGGCCGAAGGAAATGGCGGAGCCGACAACGACGAACGGAACCAAATGGAAAAGGACGGTAAAATGCCGAACCGGGTCGAGTAAAATCAACACTATGTATAGAAATGTCGAGGTTTTTGAAAAATCTCGACATTTTTATTTGCAAATTAAATAATAAATGTTTAACTTTGCATCGAATCAAAACTACTCTTATGTTCAAGAAAAAGAAAAACAAAATTTACTCGCTCCAGTACGACCTCGACGCATTCGTGGTAAGGATTACCAACGAGCGCGTTGACGTGGAGACCAGATCGAAGACGTGGAAGCAGGTGTTCCTAAAAGGCACACCCGAGTATCTGACGTTCGTGTACATCTTGGCACCGCACATGATGGTCGATCCTGCTATCAGGGCCGAAAAGCGCGATGCAGAACGCGACAGGGAAAACGCAACCACCATTGCAAAAACGCTCTTCCTCGCGTCACAGACCATCATGCGAGACCCGTCGGCTGTAAGCGGAATCCTCGACGTGTGCCAGAAGAGTCTCGACAAATACGCTGAGGCTCGGGCCGAACCGAGAGAGTCGGAGGAGATCGAGGAGCTCAAGGATGCCGTTGCACTGGCAGAAGTTAAAGTGCAAACGGAGCAGACCGCAGAGGCTATCGAAGAACTGGAGCAGGCTAAGGCCGCTCTGGAGAAGGCAAGAAACACCAAAACAACTAAAAGGCAGAAGAAAAATGGAACAAAAACTAATGTCGCAGGTTCCGGCGGGGAGTAGCTTTCAGTACACCCCCCCCCGCCGTTCACGCCCTTTGAAATTTCTCGTTCTGAAACAGTATGTGGGTTTTAGCTGGGTCAAAAAGGCAGGGGAACGTACCGGAGAAAAGATCAAGGTACAGCGCACCAAGGTTCGCTATATCGGGAGCTACACGGAGACGAAGGACGACAACGGGTTCGCAAACGGTTACGACGCGAACTACAACGAACGCACCTTTGACTCGGCCGGAATCTATGTGATGCAAATTCAGAATTAACTATGACTGGAACAGAACTCGCTCAGAAGATTCAGAAAGGAATCGAAGAAGGAATCATCACTACCTACAAGACGCTGGAAGAGGATCACAAGATTTCTCGATCCACGATCAACGCTTGGGTAAACGATGGCAAGTACGCAAAAATCAAACTCAAGAATCAGTGGATTCTCGTTAAAATCTCGGAGTAACATGGCAGAAGAAAAAACTCACTGGAAACGCATGCTCAACCCGAATTTCATGGGCGACTGGTCCCTTCCCGGAGGAAAGGATGTAGTCCTCACGATCAAGGGCGTGACGCAGAAGGAAGGCTGGAGCCAAGACAAAGGCAAGAAGGTGATGCTCCCGTGCATCGTCTTCGAAGAAGAGGCTGAGTTCGAGTGGGCCAAGCCTCTCGTCCCCAACAGCACGAACATCAACATGATCGTGAGTGTCACCGGGAGCAAGTACATCGAAGACACCGTTGGGAAGATGATCCGGATAGGTACCGTACACGGTAAATGGTTCGGAAAGGAGCAAGATGCGCTTCGGATCAGAAAGGACAAAAGCGCTGATCTGGCGGCCCAGTACGACCAGTTCGTGAAAGGTATCGAAGGGTCAAAAACTCGGGCCGAGATGGGAGAGCTTATCAAGCAGTTCGAATTGTTCAAGCCGTACCGGAAGACGCTGGAGGCAAAAATCCGCGAAAGATGGGCCAGCTTGACTTAGACGAGCTTATCAACCATGTCGAGGAACAGCCACAAGAGATCGACAAGGAGCTCCAGTGGATGCAGGAGAAGACCGGATTTTTCTCGGCATCCGAACTGGAGCGGCTCATGTCGAAAACGGACACATGGACGGAAGCGAACATCAAGTACCTATACGAGATTCAGTATCAAAGACGAACTGGGACGTTTATCTCGGCTCCTGCGAATCGAAGCTTCAAAATGGGCCGCGAAAACGAACCGAGGGCGGTTGAGTGGCTTCGAGAGAACTATTGCCCGAATGTCCGGCACTACGACCAAGACTTCGACGATAAGCTGTTCTACAAGACTGACTTCGGCTACGGATTCTCTCCAGACGCAGACGTTTTCGTGGGAGATAAAATCCAAGCCGTCATAGAAATAAAGTCGGCTGTCGGAAACGAAGAGAAGAGCCTTATTTTCTCTCCCACATTCCCCTACGACAAGAAGCGCATGCGAGTGTGGGAAGAGCACAAGTGGCAGATTATTGGACAATTCGTCGGCTGGCCGTGGCTTGAGACGGTCCATCTCCTCAAGTATGACGGAGTAGACGACGACAACCCCACCGACCTTCGCCCGGTTACGGACCCCACGCGAGGTGTGTTATTTACGTTTAAACGCAACGAGGCGGGGGCGGCTATCGACCGGGCTACGACTCGATTGAAATTCGCAAACAACTTCCTCAACGAAGGTAACGATCCAAGCCAAATCAATGAATACTACAAGAAGCGAAAAAGACTCTTTGTTTAAGCGACTCAAGGTTGCCTACAAAGAAGCGGAGCGGCTGGCCGACAACACCGAAGAACTTGAAACGATCATCTACGGAAAGCCCACCAAGGCATACTTAGTGCGATTTTACCAGATGTTCAGAAACCAGATCAAGTTCGTCAACGGTCCCTGCTACAAGTGTCCGAAAATGGCGGACGATTGCTACGGCGGATGTTGCAACGAGGGAACAATAGGTTGCAGAAAGTAAAAATTTTTAATAAATCAAAACAACATGGAACAGAAGCAAGTAAAACTGATCGGGCTCAAGGTGCTTGACAATAACGTAATCAAGGCGGTCGAGCTCACGCCCGATATTATGAGCAAGCGGCTCATTCAGATCGTAGGAGAGTCCGGAAACGGCAAGACTACGCTGGTTGAATCGCTCAAGACGGCCATCGGCGGCATAAATGCCGTAGCCAAGAAGGATGCCCTCGCGCCGGGATTCCTTACCGAAGCCCAGCTTACCGACGGCGAGATCAAGATTTTTGTCGGCGTCCGGAAGCGGGAACTGACGAAGGGAGAGCGGCAGGGCGACAGCGTAGTGGAGACCTTCCTCTACGCAAAGAACGATGAAGGAGAGATGTACACCCCCATCATCGACGGAGAGTCGGCCACGGCCGCCAAGTACGTCAAACTCCTGACCACGGACCTCACCTTCTCCATGCCCGCGCTGTTCACGGAGAACCAGACGGTTCACCGGAAGCTGATTGAGAGCCTCTTCAAAGAAGAACTGGACGGGCTCGGCGCCGACGAGGTGGTGGCCCGGATCATGGACTGCAAGCAGGAGCGCGACGCGGCCCGCGTGATGTGCTCCAAGGCTGGAGCCTTTATGGAAAACTTCGAGCGCGAAGGACTTTCGGAGGCGCATCTGCAAGAGCTATCCCGAGTAGACGTAGACAAGATCGAGGCAGACATACGCGAAGCTGAGATCGAGCGCGACCGCATTCTTCGTCCGGCGGATGCGGCATACGAACTCAAATGCAACAAAATTCGTGAGGAGTATCAGACCCGCCTCCGGGCCGCAGAAAAGGCATACGACGCCGCTGTCACCGCTGAGAAGGACGAGAAACAGCGACTCAAGGACGAGTATGCCGAAGCGGAGAAGAAATACAACGAGCAGGAGGAGCGCAAGACTAAATGGGCCGCCTACTACGAGAATATCAAGGCTAATGCCGAGACGTTCTTCTACAACACCGAAGAGCTCGCCAAGGTCAAAGAGATGATCGAGGCCCGATACAAAGTCATCACGTCGAAATTCACGCTCGCTAAGCCTGAACTGGCGGCCCCGGCTCCCAAGTTTGAGGGCGATGTCATCAACACCAAAGCCGAGCTCGATGCTACCAAGGCAGAGGAGGCTCTGCTCAAATTCCCCGAGAAGGCCGTGCCCGACACCAAGGCCGTAGACGCTAAGATCGCCGACCTCAAAGCCTCCAAAGAGAAGGCCGAGCGCGAGAACGAACTTTTCGACCGCTATGCCAAGTGGTGCGCATGGATCGAGGCAAAGGGCAAGTACGAGAAGGAACTCAACACCCTTCGCAAGATGTACGAGCGCATCGACACGGGTGTCGAGGGCCTCAAGATCGTTCCCAACGCAACTGATACCGACAAGATCGAGGTGTGGATCATGTACGACGGCCGCTACGACAAGGATTTCTTCCTCAACCCGAACGGTGAATCGCGTTACATCTTCCAGTATTCGTCATTCCAGCGTAGCGCTATCGGTGTCATGTTGCAGGCCGCTCGCTTGAATCTCAAGCCGAAGGCCCTCCGGTTGGCTATCGTGGACGACGTGGCCTTCACTCAGAAAGGATTGGCCGTACTCTCGAAGCTCTGCACGGACCTCGACGTCCAACTTATTACTTGCCGCACCGACGATATTGACCGCTCGCAGATCAAAGACGGCGAAGTGCTGATGGAAAACGGCGAGGCGTTCTTCAAAAAGTAGGGTATGCAGTTTTCGTATCAGACCGTTAAGGAATTAGCGTCGATGTGCGAATACCATTACCGAAAGGGTGTTTACGAAGCGACGATGGAGCCTGACAGCGTTGAGGCGCAGAAATACGCCGCCGACGATGACGGGTACATGACCATCCGTCGCTTCGGAAAGCCCACTTTGCAGGTTAAGATAGGCCGTGACTGGCGTATTCATGTAGATGCACAGATTTCTACCATGCACATCGTCTATTGCGAGAATCTGGCCCTATACTTCCGGTCATCACCGACATCAGAAAAGGGCATAATTCGCGCGATGTTGTGCATTATGGAGTACTACTACCGCAAGGGGATAAAACACGGCTTAGAACGCCGGGATTCACGCGCGGCGCACAAGTTTTTCGCAGAGGTAGGGCGTGGTAAGAACCACCCCCACTGGCTCGACAATAAGAAGGATTTTCACGAAAACTACATCGACAAGATGAAGCAACACATCAACACGATGGGATTGTATCGCAAGGAGTGGGGCAACACCGCCCGCTTCGACTACTTGAGTCGAATGATCGGAGAGGCAGTCACCGCAGAGAAGATGAAGGTCCTCCGGAAAAAAGGAAGATTATGGTAACAGTAGACCACATGCTGGCGGCCTCTCCGAAGCGGAAGTTGGCTATGCTCCTCCCGCTCGGAGAGTGGAAAAACCAAAAATTGCTCGAAGAATCAGAGACCGAGGTAGCCGACAAGGAGGGCAACGTCGCCACGATCATCAGTAAGGCGGTACTCACAACCAATAACCCCGTTACGGATGCAATATCTTGGATGCTGTACGGCTACTCTATCGCAGACATCCGGAGACGGATGGAGCTAAAGTGGCCGCTCAAGAACGACAAGGTGTTGTTTCTTGTAGTAGAACCCAAATAGCATGGCATACAGATTCAAAGTAATGCACCGATCTCAGGAAGAGATTCTGGTCCCCGTATCGGCCATAGACGACAATATCGTGTTCATTGCTTCTGGTAAAGATAAGGAGCTCGAATTTACCGATGGAGTCATCATGTCCGTGGTCAGAAAGCGGGAGATACACGTTCTGTCACCTGAGTTCAACATCGAAGTGCAACGCATTTACGGAAAGAAAGGCCCCGTAGATATTCTCGTGTACCTAAAACGCTGGTACAAGAACCTCGGCGGCCGGATCGACAGTATGAGATTTCTACATATATGGCTACGCTCACTCCCCGAAACTACCAAATAGACTTCGTTGACGGCGTGAAGGATGCGATGCGGGAGAACGATACTCCCGCATTCACCAGAATATGCGGTTACATGCCGCAGGGATCAGGAAAAAGCGTCATCATATCCATGATCGCCGTGGGAGCCGCGGCGAAGGGAAACGATGTGCTGATCCTAAGCCACCGAGACGAAATCCTCAAGCAGAACTTCGACAAGATGCAACGCTTGGGGCTCACGTCGGCCATAGTCAACGCCGAGACGCGCAACATACCCGAGGCTCAGGTCGCCATAGGGATGTCGCAAACGATCTCCGTGCGTATTAAAAACCACAAAGAGTGGATGGAGTGGCTCCAACACTTCAACATGATTATCGTGGATGAAGCGCACCGAGGAGAGCATGATAAGGTGATGGATTACATCAACGAAGATGCCCATGTGCTTGGCCTTTCAGCAAGTATCTGCCGGAACGGGAACAAGGTGAAGCAACTCGGAGAATACTACGATTGTATCGTCAAAGGCATCTCTACGCCGGAGTTAATCGAGATGAATTTCTTGGTCGGTTCCCGAAACTTCGTGTATCAGGCCCCGGTCCTTGAAGACCTTCCAGTCGTAGCGGCGAACGGAGACTACGATCCTCGCGCACTCCAGATGCGGTTCACACGCAAAGAGCGATACGCGGGCGTCATCACCAACTGGAAGAGGATCGCATTTGGAACCAAAACCATCGTCTTCACCACGGGTTCCGATCACTGTGTAGACCTTACACGAGCATTCTGCGAGCACGGGATCAAGGCAAAATACCTTTTGTCGGTCCGAAAGCCGGAGACCGACGCGCAGTTTTCCGGGAAGCGAGAAGACATTCTGCGCGACTTCCACAACGGCCTTTTCTCCGTCTTAGTCAACGTCGGCATACTCGACACCGGGTATGACGAGCCTTCGATACAGACCGTGGTGCTGGACCTCGCAACGAAGTCTTACACGCACTACTCGCAGATGGTAGGTCGCGGCTCCCGGCCATATCCGGGTAAGTCGTACTTCAACGTGCTCGACTTCGGCGACAACGTGAAGACGCACGGCAAGTACGAGCGGGAGGACCCCCCTATGGGACTCTGGCACGATAAAACAAAGGGAGGCGTCATGCCGACCAAGCTATGCCCTCTCGGAAAAGACGGCAAGAAGCTCGGATGCGGCCGACTGGTACCCCAAACGGCCCAAAAGTGCCCCTACTGTGGCTACGTCTTCCCGAAGCTCGATAAGATATACGAGATCGAACTGACAGAACTCATAGACACGGCCGAGGATCAGGAGAGCCTCGAAGTGTGGTGTGCCAAGAAGGTACTCGAAGACGGGTGGTCTGTCCCACGAGTTTTAGCCACCGTATGTATCAAGAACGCGCCGCACGAGAAAGCCACGTTCATGCGGGTCATAAAGGTCCTAAGAACGAAGGTGGGGAAGAAGGTGAGCCCATACTACTGGGATTACTTCTCAAAGAATATTTTGAAAAACAAGGCCAGAAAGAAAAAGCTGGTATCAGAACAAAACGAACTCGGATTATAATGGCAAAGACACAGATTATCGTACAGCCGCGGCCGAAGGAGCGCGGTATCGCACACGAGGAGTCTAAACTCCAAGCTCGAATGGTGATGAAATTCGCCGAGATTTGGCCCCACCGACGCGGCCACCTATTCGCTACATTCCAAGAGGTTAGCAGTGGGGTGGAGGGCTCAATGAAGCTCTCTATGGGGCTTGTCAGAGGTGTATCGGACCTGATTTACTGCGAAGAAGGCCGTCTGATCGGTATAGAGGTGAAATGCCCCGGTACCCGGCACAAAGTAGCGCACCTGATCGAGCAGGCCGAATGGCTTATCAGGGTTCCCCAATGGGGCTACTTTTGCGATGATTTAGACGATTTTCTCAACATCATAGACGGAGGAGTGGGAGGAATCGACCCGGTTAAAGTTCTGGAGTACTGCAAGAAAGCAAAAACACAGCAAATTTTGTGGGATAAAAGTTTGTTTATTTAAAAACAAATGTTTAACTTTGCACTTGTAATAACGTATAAACGTTCTTTGATATGGTGGCACTCGGCATGCGCTCCTTCCTCATTCTTGAACCGCTTCTGGTGTTTCGTTTAACTAAGCATGCCACAAGGAGTCTTCCGGGTCGATGCCCCGGAGCCGCCGCAAATCCATGTGTGGCAATTAGAAGGATTTTTGTTTGAAACGATTACGCGTCATCGGTACGTTGGCCGCCTGACCCCACGATACGGGGTCACATGCGGGGTGGAGAAGGAGTATCTCGCTTGGCCCATAACCAAGAGATCGCTGGTGCGAGTCCAGCCTCCGCAACAAACATGAACCCGGAAGGCGGATTGTGCCGGATGCCAGTAAGTAGGACGACCGAATGGTCACTCGACAGTTTACTCACTAAGAGCATCGTTCATGTAGGATAATCGACGGCATTTTAACCGGGCTGTCACGTTGCTCCGGACGTAGGGTTCGATTCCCTGATTATCCTCAGTACGTCGTGAGACGGGTATTATTCATTGTTAAAGGTTCTTAACTTTTTAGGTTTCCCTCGAAAGAGGGTGTTGGAGAAGTAGCATGCGGCGCACGGGTGAGTCGATTTGGCTCTGGTACCCCCGGAAGAGGTTCGAAACCTCTCTTCTCCTCTACTTATCACCACCACAAAACGTTTTTTGACATGAAGAAAATTTTCGCACTGATGGCGCTGTTGTGCGCCGTCCTCGTTGCAGGTGTGTCCTGCAACGACAAGAAGCCGGACATCAAGTATCAACTCGACGTCGAAGGACTGGTCGCAAACCAGTCTACTCCGGTCTCCGCCGAGTTCAAGGCTTTCGTCTGTAACACCGACTCGATCAAGATTGTCGCCTCGCGCAACGTCTCTCCGGTCGATCAGGCGCTTATCGAAGCCAGTCTCGAACACCAGCTTCTTCAAACCTTCGGCATCAAGGTCCAGCAGGGAACTGCTTATGACATCCTCGTCAAAGGTTACGTCAGGGAGGCCAACACGGGAATCGCTATTTACGTTGACAAAAGATTCACGAACGCCGCCAATCCCATATACAAGGCCAAACCCGAGCCTGTCGGGGAATTTCCCGCCGATTCACTCGGCAACTAATACAAAGGGTGTAAGGGTTTCCCGTTTCCCTCGGCCGGACTATAAATCCGGGGCTTGGTTCGACTCCAAGCTACACCCCAAACAACTTACAACTATGGCAGAAGAGTTTAAATTCGCCACCCGAGAAGAGTGGCTTGAAGCGGCTGTCGATCATTTTCGACCGACATTTCAGCAGGCATGCAAGACCAGCGGCCGCACCATACCGGAGAATCTCAAGGTTTCCATCGGTTTCCCAGACAAGGGTGGCATGGCGAAGCGTAGGGTTCTCGGCCAGTGCTGGACGGAATCCGACTCGGAGAAGCCAGTTCAAATCTTCATCAACCCCACCATCGCCAACGTAAACGGTGCTGACGGCATCCTTTCGGTACTCGTACACGAGCTGGTGCATGCCGTAGGTATTCACGGCCACGGTAAGGATTTCAAACGAGTCGCTTTGGCCGTAGGGCTGGAAGGCAAGATGAAGTCTACTACTGCCAGCGACGCTTTGGTCGAAGAGTTCACGTTCCTCGTTGACGAGAAGCTCGGGCCCTTTCCGCATACGGCGCTGTCTGGCATGAAGCTGTTTACTCCGTCTAAAAAGGACGGAACCCGCATGTTGAAAGCAGTATGTCCTGAGTGCGGGTACACGATCCGTCTGACGAAGAAGTGGGCTCAGGTAGGCATGCCTCTTTGTCCCTGCGGCCAAGCGAATTTTACTCTCGATACGCCCATTGAAGAAGAAGGATAATGGCAACACCTCGTATATACGACATGCTCCCTAAGCCGAAGAAGCGGCCGGAGTCAAGCCTCGCGGAACCCGAGCTACGGGCGCTTGAGTTGTACTTGTTCACAAATATGACGTTCACCGACATCTATAAGATGGTGTTCGACATGCGTGACAAGTCATACGCAACGGTCAGGACCGCCGCTAAGTCGCTCTTGGAATCGGCCGATGCGGAGGTTTATCTTACCGAGAGGTACCGAGACATCAACGCTTTCATAAACACCGGAGAGAGCGAAGATGACGACGTTGGAGTGTCGGTGATAAACGAAGACGGAACCTACTCCGAGGAGTTCATCCTTGCCGCCAAGAAAAAGATCGCAAGGCTGGCGCTGAAAGAGACCGACGGCAACCGTTTCCTCGAAAAGTTCCAAGACCTGATCGGCAAGCAGGAGTCCATGCGAACCGCATCCCTTCTCCCGCAACGTTATTTGGCCGAGCAATGCCAGACATGCCGATACAAGGCGATATTCGAGGAGGATTTCCAAGATGACTGCAACCGATGTCGCTGGAAACTGGATGCGCCCGAAAAATACGACCACAAAACCCAATTCATAACAAAACCAGAAGAATAGTATGCAAATCAAAGGAGTCATCACGAAGATGTGCGAACCCGTTACCGGAGAGTCGGCACGCGGGACATGGAAGAAAATCGGAATCGTACTCCAGACGGAAGGAGAATACCCCAAGGATGTCTACATCGAGTTCTGGGGCGACAAGGCGGATGTCGTAGAGGTGAAGTTGTGCGAAGGCATGATCGTCGCCGTAGACTTTACGCTCGAATCCCGTGAGTACAACGACCGCTACTACACGCAGGTACGCGGCTACAAGTACACCATCGAAGGAGGAGGTACCTCGCCCGCCAAAGACGATCCCTACGTTCCGGCAAGGAAGGAAGAGCCCGCTCCGGCGCCCGCCAAAGACGAAGTGGACGACCTGCCGTTCTAAAAACATCGCTTTCACATCCTCCAAGCACATTAAACGTACTTTTCGGTTCGTATTTATTTACCCGGAACTCGAAATATGGTTAAGCAGTGAAAGCGAAAGCGAACTTCCAGTTTTGGAGGTTCGCTCTTTTTATCGTATCTTTGCGTAAGTTGTTTTGATTAGCAATGTTCCGCAAGGAAGAGAGGAGTGCCGATTCTGCCCGGTCACTCCTCTTCTTTTTCGTCTGAACTGATCCGAAGGAACAAGAAGGCCAAGATAGGCCAGCCAGTCCCGGACGCGAAGCATGCCGCGGCGACAGCCAGTGATACCGCCAGACATGCTACTGCAAATGCCGCATTTCTGTTCATAATGATCTGTAAATTACGTCTCCGAAGTCATCGCCCTCTTTCAAATCGGGCATGCCTTCCCACCATTTAACGGCCTGATCCGGGAACCATCGAACCCAGTCCATGCCCGCTTTGTCGTAGTCAGGAAGCAGTCGATAGTTACGCTTTATGCGGCGCACGTTCGCGCTTCCACCCGTCGCCAGAGCCCGGCGCCCGGTATTGAGATATATCAGCAGAGCCGTCTTCTCCGATTCCACCACATACGGGTTTCCGTCGGTTCCGAGGTGCTCGCCGAAGTAGCATCGCTGAGTGTAACCTTGAGCGGTGCGGAAGATACGGCCGCCTCCGTAGTTGTGATCGCGATGACCGTCCGACTTGTAAATGATGATTTTGTCGTGGAGAATCCGTTGCTCCTCGTCTATGTACCAGAACTGGGTCCCAGTTCCCTGCGGAACCCGGCACGGAGTGATCGCCAGCTTTCGGTAAGCCTCTTCGACCCTCTCTTCCGGGAACTTGGTGCAGAGCCAGCGAAACAGCGGGTCCTTGAGCCTACCGATGCGCTCCATAGCCTCGTCGAGAATTGATTGCTCCACATATCTGGTCGGAATCTCGGGTTCAGGCTTGCTGATGACAATACCATCGCTCATGGACTTGAGACGCTCGTAGGTCTCTTTGCTGGAGGAGCATCCTCCATACAACTGCATCCATTTGTATAACTGCATGCTGTCTCCGCCCTGCTCCATAATCGTGATCCCTCCGGAGGCGTCACGGGTGCACACCATTTTGTCATACCGATAGGCATGGGGAGTGCCGTCGATATAGCACTTCCCATGCCAGAATCGGCCATGACGCTTGAGGTTTAAGCCCATGATTCGTGGCAAATCCTCGAAGATCGCATCGTAGTTCAAATCGAGCTTGCCCATAGAGCTACTTTTCAGCCTTTTCCTTCGAGTATTTTTCCCAGCACGAGGGACAGAGGTGAAATGCAGGTTGGACGCTCCATCCGGCCTCTTTTGCCGCTTTTTCGGCGTCGTCCACCGAAGAGAAGCCGTCGGCATTAATTCCGTCCTGCTCCCGAAGGAACTCCTGACAGCGCTCGCACTGCATCAGATAATAGGTGATTCGTTTAATCATAGTTGTTTTGATTAAAAAGGTAAATCCAAGTCATCCTCGACTGATTTCGGCGCTCCCTCCTCCTTGATCGTAGTGTCATAGAAAAGATTGTCGTCGAAAACACCCTCGTAGACGTAAAATGTAATTTCTGCCCCGCGTTGGTACACCTCGTAGTTCTCCTCGCGCAGTCGCTTGACGAACTCGTTATACCCGAACGCATTGTAATTGTTGTCGCGGCAATACTTGCAGTAGTCCTGATACAAGTCCTGCCCACTCTTTGCCGCCCGGCTCCCGATGCCTCCGTGCGACGTGGCCGCATAGCCAGAGTCGCGGAGCCATTGGAGTCGTGAGTCTTGATCCACCCGAAGTTTCTCCACAGCCAACTGACTGCTCTTGGACGGGGTGAATTTTCCACCGTTGCGAATGAATCGCCTCCGGCCCTCCATAATCCAGTTGAAAATGCCGCTCTTCTCCGATTCCAGCTTCTTCCCGAGCTCCGGGTCTTTCTTGTCGTCGCTGATCTTCACGTCGAAGTTGACGATCAGGTGGCGGCGATAGTTACCGTCGGAGCGGTCCGAGATACTCTTCGGAAACTGGTTCAGAGACGCGATAAAGAGCGGAATCTGGGTCGCCATGAAGGGCTTCCCATACGGGTCACGCGCCTTCATAGGCTCTCCGGCCACGAATTTCTTCCAGTCGCCGCCGGAGAAGTCCTCGTTACTCATATCCTCGCAGATGTTGAGTAACTTTCCGTTGACGGCCGCCATGTTGTACTCGGTTTGACCGCGTTTAAACAAATCGACCGCGGAGAATCCCATCGCCAGCCCGTCTCCGGTTCCCCGGTCGAAGCCGAACATCTTACGGATCGTTCCCGTGAACACGCCCTTACCGTTCTGGCCGGAGCCGATCAGGAAGAGCATCTCCTGAATAGAGAACTCGTTACGATCCACAAATGCCGCGCCGAGAAACTCCTGCAATGATGTGATCCGGTCATCTCCCGGCACGACTTCCGAGAGAAACTGCATCCACTTCGGGCATGTCGCCGTCTTGTCGTAAACGAAGTCGAGGTACGTCGTACACTCAAGTTCCGGAGAGTGCGGCATCGTGATCCCCGCGTCGATGTCGAGGACGCAGTTCTGGAAGGCCACGATTCCGCGCCGAGGCGTCAGTGTCGCCGACAGCATGAGTTTGCGGAAGCAGTGGCTCACGATTTTCTTCGGCGACTCGACCTGAAACAGCGGCGGCAGGTCCTTGATTTCCATAACGTCCGTAACGATGGACTCGATCACGTCGATCCCGGTGCGGCGGTATATCTTGCCATCGAAGACATAGATACTACCCTCAAGAAACTTGAAATACGATCTGCGCATCGCCCGGTCATAGGCAATGGCGATCTCGGCTTGAATTTTGTGGTTCAGATTCTTGGCCTCTTTCACCTCTTGAGTGAAAAGGGTCATCGGGAACTCTACATTTTCAACGAGATAGGTCTTGCAGATGTCATAATCAGGCTTCGACATTTTCTTTGCGCCGGAAAAATTTCACGCCTTCGATCTTCTTCTCCTCAAGCCACCCGATACGTTGCCAGTTGTAGGTGGTCTGCATCGAAACCTTGTAGAACCGCGCCAACTGAGCCCGCGTGAACCAGCGGTTCCCGTTGATGGTGATTTCGTCCATAGGTACGTTGTTATCCTCTTTCCTCATATTGAAAATTTTTATAAGATTGGACTACAAATCTACAACATCATTTTGGATATTCCAAAATAAAATTGGATTATTTTTATAAATAAAAAGGGGGAGACATTCCTGCCCCCCCCGCTTCGTTTATGTCAAATCACTGATTTTCAGCGAAATAGCCAAGATACGAGAGCTGGCTCAAATATACACTTCCGTTGTGGTATTTGCTATCGAGGCGAGACCAGCCTCTCCACTTGTGGACCGGAGCAAATCTCTTCTTCAAGGTCCTCATATTTGCTGTACGGCCATTTCGATCCAGAGCGATAGCGCAGCCCGACTTCAATACCGCAATCCCATTCCGGCTGAAATATGTCATCTCCACGAAATACCAGTGCTTCTTCTTGGGTCGGGGCCGGGACCAGAGTATGGCGACCGTGAATATCAAGATGCCAGCCAGCCATTTGCTCCATCCGGGGCAGTCATGCATAAGAGCCCCAGTTATGGAGCATGCAACAAAAGCTCCGCATCCGGCAATCAGTTGTCTTCCCATCGCTTCACGGTCATTTCATTCAGCCGCGTCTTCCGCAGGATGCTCTTGACGCCAGCTTCGGTCTTGATCTCCTCGCTGGCCGTAGCCTCGATGGAGACGAGAATTCCGCCGCCCCACTGTTGCACGAAGTCAATGACGGCCGACGCGACGATGTTCTCCATCCGAGCCTTGGCCTCGGCGTAGCTGGGAGCCTTGATCTCTTCCAGCGGTGGCTTATTCTCCTCCATTCTCCTGCATTTTTGCGAGGTCCGCTTCCTTGACGAACACTCCGTCGATCATCTTGCCCTTGCGGTCTTTGATCTCGTCGTAGGCGGCCAGACAGCACTCCTCGATGTTGAGGCCGAGTTGTTCGGCGACGCATACCAGAGTGACGATGACATCGCCGAGCCCGTCGATCTGCTGATCCCGGTCCTTTTTGTTGATGGCCTTGGCGAGCTCTCCGAGCTCTTCCATGACTTTGCACATCTGAATGTGCGGGTCCCCCGTCTGGAGGTTGCGATCAAGCACCCACTGCTTGATTTTTTCGATAATTTCCGTCATTGTAGTTGTAGATTTAACTCGTTTATTAGCGACTCCAGATTCGGGTTTTTCTCCTTCATAATCTGGAGCGTCTCCTCGTAAGTAGTCGTTTCCATCGTAATTTTTGTTGAGCCCGACCTCTTTTCCAGCCGCATCGAGGCCCTCGTAGTAGCCCTCTTTGCCTCGGAACTGAGTAGGGAAGAAAAGGTATCGCCAATGGACATTCCCAACATCGTGAAGCATGAAGAATCCATTGTAGTAGTAGAGTCTGTTGCGGGATCGGAACCCCACGAAGAGCCGCGGCTTGTTGTTGATCTGAATCTTGAATACGATCTCCATATTCATGGGAATGTCGTCACCCAAGAACTCCTTTTTCTTGCCGTAGCGCACTTTTCGCCAGTGCTCCATGTCCCGGCATGCCTCCATATAGCCCTCTTGCCATACTCGGGCCGCCGCTTTGTTGCTGTAAGGGTTGTCTTTCATTCCCAAGGCCAGTTGCTTCGTTCCGTACACAAGAAAACGTCGTCAGGAAGAGCCTCAGAAAGCCAAAGCCTCACCGCTTCTCTCGCCGAAGTAGCTATTTCCACCGCCCGACGATAGAAAATACGCCTCTTCGCGCGGATGTTTCGAATCTGGAAGGCATAGGCATAGCAGAAATCGAAGGGATCGGTCTCCGGGTCCTCTAAAAACGCCAGTTTCGCGTCGTAGAGGAAGGGCGCGGAGGCGTTTCGGTCGCGCTCAGCCCTCAAAATGGCCTTGATTCGGCTTGTCTCCTCACTTGTTCTCATGGTTTTTAAGTTTAAACGCATCACATCCGAGGCCCCGTTCCCGTTTTACCGGGTCAGGGCACTCGATTGTGAATCTTTTTCCACACCAGAAGCATGTCGGCCGGAAATTCCCGTCGTAATGCTTAAATTCTTCGCAAATACGAGACTTTCCCGGTATCGGAGCATCCAGTTTCCAGCAGAAACCCCGTCGGTTCCGGACCTCCCACCACTGGCAATGCTTACAGTAGGGCGTTGACGTTAATGACAAGACCATTTCCGATGATTTCTCCTTGTTCACATACCACGAACTCGTGCGCATCGAAGTTCTCGGCACCGAAGGTCCAGCCTCCCGCTTTGTTGTACTGGGCCGTGACGTAGGGCGTTCCTTCCGGTACCTCTTCCGTCTGAATCCACTTCCCGTCGATGTACGCGATCTTGCCCTCCGAGAACTCGTCGCTCACGGCGCCGTCGAACTCCACGCAGTCGTCGGAGTAGCCCGTGACCACGATGATGTTCGCCTTCTTGCACGAATCCAGAAGCGCCTCGTCGATCTCGTCGATCTCGTCCATGTACTCCATCGCATTGAGCGACATAGCCACGAGCGAAGGCTTCGGGTTCCTGATGGCGAGCTCCGAAATCACGGCCCGCGATATAGCATAGGGCGGCTCTCCGTATTCGTGCGCCGGGACCAGACCCAGCTTCACGGGGGTTCCGGGGATGTAGGGCACGACTCCCGGCTCGGCAAGATGCCAGTAGGCCAGAATCATAACGTTCTCGAACGAAGAGGCGCCGACGTAATCCCCGATCTCGGGAATCTCGATCTCCGGCACGAGGGCATGCCGCTCCTCGTTGCTCAGAGTTGTGTAGCGCATAACTTCCTCCGGTGTCCCCAGTTTACGCGCCAGCGTCACCGCCATCTCGCAAACATGGAGCTCGTGGGCCTCGTACAGAATCGAGAAGTCTTCACCGCCGTTCGTGCGCCGGATGTCGATGCGCTTCTTGTAGATGTTCGGAAGCTGATTGTAAACCTCCTGATACGACTCCTTTACGCCCTCGTAAGCCTCCTTCATCTTGGCGAACTTCTCCGTCTTCTCCTTCTCGATCTGGGTCTTCATCTCCTCGTCGGTGTAGTTCCAGAGGGTCTTCTCGCCGACCTTGACCATCTGGACCCGGTTCGAAGGCTCGTGCAGGCCCACTTCGATGTGGCGGCCGATGTCGATGCTGTCCATGTGTACGGCCGGGAGCGACAGCTTCGTGTCGTTGTCGCCGATGACGGTCATATACTCTCCCTTTTCGGTCGCCTCGATTCGCACGACCATGAATGTGATGTGTTTCATTATTTCAGTTTTTCGATAAATTCCACTACCTGATTAAATCGCGTGTCCTCGTCAGGGAAGACAGCCTCGTACATCCGCTTAATCATAGCCGTGTCGTACACAGTAAGACTGCTGACTTGGCTCGGATCGACATTCTGGGTCACTCCGTTCATCTCAACCCGGATCATGTGGTCGAAGGGAGATGCGCCTTGAAGAAACATGTAGTCATACACGCCCCCTTTAACCCGGAACAGAGTGCCCGGACGCAGTAGTTTCAGTTCCTCGTAAGTCATACCCCCATAATGTCAAAGAGTGGAACCGAATGGAAGAAGATGTGGTCGCCCGATTTGAGCCTCAGAGTAAGAGTGCCGTCTCCTTGAGGAATTATGTCTTCGAGCACGGGCGTCGAAAAGTTTTCGCCCGGAAAAGATGCTTTGATCTCGTCCAGATGCTCCGCGATGTAGGACGCAACGGAACGGGGCTCTTTCGCCTCCTTGTTCTGATTCGGGGTGTCGAACATGCCGCAGTCCTCGAAGTGGTCGTAGTAGTCATCCTTAACGCGCTCCACGTCGCTTTCAGCCGCTACCACGGGCCAAGTCTTCTCGAAAGCGTCGTGGGTGATGTCCGCCATCTCATAGTAGCGAACCGAAGAGGCAGGCCGCGTCCGGAACTGAGTGTGTTCGCTCGGGTCCTCGCCGTCGATGCAGGCAATCAGGAGCATGAAATCTCCTTTGTCCTCCGAATACTGGGCCGAAACGATGCGGCCCAAACTCCCGTCTTCGGGAAAAATAACGTGTTGTGTTTTCATAGCAATGTGTAAAAGTAAATAAAATTCCTGACAATAGGAAACCCCAGCTTGGAAATTTCCTCTAAAAATTCTCGCTTAGTAACCGGGGCCGGACACCAGTCCCGGTAGAGAGGGTAAAGGACCGAAACAGGCTGGCTCGAACACTTAGTAGCGTAGCCGGGACGAGCGTAAAGCCCCTTTTCGACCATGAAGTTCAGAACGTAGAAGGTAGGAGTGTCGGGAGGTTCCGGCCAGCATATCAAGGCCCGTCTCCCCACAACCGGGATTCCGAGCTCGATCAGAGCCTCCCGGTTCTCGTCCTCCTCTCCGGGAAAAGCCTTGCGGATTCTAACCCAACTCGCTCTTCCCCGCAAAGTGCTTATCAACTGCCTCATAAGCCTTGTCTACCACTTGGCATATCTCCTCGAACTCCATCTCGTCGCTCCACTCCTGCCCGACAAACGCGCAGAACATCTGCATCCAGCGCTCGTCGGGCGCCACCAGCAACAAGTCGTTTTCGCTCTTAGACGCTATGCCTTGCTCCCCGACGGTTATTTCCTTCCCGTTATCAAGCGTAACGTTAAAGAATTTAGGATTGTTAGCAGTTGAAAATTTGGTCACTTTAAGGCCGCCTCTGGTCACAAGCGGAGCTCCCGCCAGTGCCTTCTTTAAATCAAAATGTCTCATTGTAATCGTGTCTTAGTCGCGCCGACATCACTCTCCCGATGTCGATGCCGTATTTTCCGCAAAAAGCCAAGAGCCGGAGCAGTGCGCCCGCAACCCGGTCCTCGACCGTGAATTGAATCTTGTTCTCGTAGATGGTCTTGTAGTTCCCACTCCCCATCCCTTCCAAGGCCCCCTCCTGCATCCAGCCCTCCGACTCCGCCGCCAGCAGAACCCGGCCCAACTCCAGTTGGATCAGGGCGAGCTCCCTTGCGAAGAACGCAGGGTCCGCCGCAACGGGGCACTTCTTCTGCAAGTCGTATTCCCCGTGTCTGTCCAGAAGCTCGCAGGCCATGCCCGCAATCGAGGTTAGTTGCTGGTAAGATTCGAAAGCCATGCCTTCTTCGCTTTTAACAGCCGCTTCTCCCAAGAGTCGAAGAAGCTCCCGAACTCGTACACTTTCTTCCGGAACTCCTGACGGTCACTGGCCCCGGATTTGGAGCAGGATATATGCAACTTGATGCGAGTAATGCCCTGACTCTTCCGGCACTCCTCGTAGTACAAGTCCCCAGCCCCGATTTCGCGCTCGCAAAGCTCGCAGACGTGTGCCCTCCGCGCCCGGACGTAACGTTTTCCGATTACTTTAAAATCTTTCATATCGTTTAGGTTTAATTTGGTTCAGAATCCACTCCCGTCTCCTCGCCGCCAACTCTGTTCGCGCTTTCGAGGTGTTGGTGAAAACGGCAACAAACGTCTCCCCAACCCTGAGCACACAGCCTCCCTCCCTGACCGGGATCAGGCGGATATATTCCTTTGCCTCCAAGCGAAGGCGTCTGAGTTTACTTGTGTTCATTCAAATATTCGTATAATTCCCGAAGGTCTTCTTGTTCCGAAACGAAGTCGATGTAGGGAGTGAAAACCCAGTACTCATGCCCGTGACGGTGGTAGCCGAAGTGGTGGAGTAGCTGGCCGAAAGCGTTCCGGCTCATGGCTGGCAGAAACACCGTGCCCTTGTTATCAGCCAAGAAACGCTGGTAGATCGTCTCGAAACGTAGCCGATGCCTCCGATCCGTCTCCCTACGGTACGGGCTCATGTTGCGCTTCATCTCGAAGCGGTGGAAGAGCTCCTCGTTATGGCTGTACGGAACCATATACTCTGACTTTGGATTCTACGATTTCGTAGCCAAGATTCCGTATCACCTCAAAGAACTTCGGCCGATACGGTTTCGGCTCGATCTCCGCTATGATCGCGTCCACTGCAACGTGACCTCTATATATATGGTGCGGGTCCACCCTCGGAACCCAGTCCTTCGCCGCGAAGTATGCCTGCATCTTCGGGCCCCAGAAATCCTTCTGGTATCTACTTCCTGACAACATACTCTGAATCACTTTTGTAGAGCCGGAGGGAGTCCTCCGCGCTGAACAGTGAAACCTGACGCTTGTTACCCCGCCCCTTAAACTGGAACACCTCAAAACCGCATGCCCGCACGATGCGGCCGAACTCTGGGAGAGAGAGCCGTCCGTAGATCGGCTTCTTCTTGGCCTCGCACCAAGAGACGTACACTTTCAGCAAGCCGTCGAGCGGTACCGTACCCGGAGCCATGCAGACACGGGGGACCGGAGAGATAAGGCAGGACTCCATGAACTCCTCGAAAACTTCTTTATTAAAAGGTATCGACATAAATGATTAACGTTTAACTTCTGCAAAGCTATAATAAAATTCCAATATATGCAAATAAATTGGAAAATATTTTTCATATCACGGGGGTATGTTTCGATTTGTTACCTTTTTCGAAAGCGGAACTCAACGCGGCTTGATAAAAAAATACAAATAGGGTTAACCATTGGAATGGGGTGTGATTATCAGCCGATAACGTGTCGGCGGGTGCAGGATTTCGTTTAACTTCCTATTTTTGAGGTTTCAAACTTATTTTTTTTTTTTTTTGGTGTATAGTTACCTGTATAGTTACTTTTAGTAACCAAGCGAAGTGCTGTATGTATCAGAGGATTGGAAATAAAATGTGCAAGTTTTGGAAAATTTTTATAAGCGTTTTGATTTGCAAACGGCTGATATAGAGTGAGTTATGAGCAACTATACAAGTAACTATACAGAAAAATATTTTGAGAGTTTTTTTTCACTCAAAATAGGAAGTTAAAGCACATTTAAAGGATATTGATTGTTAAAGCGCTTGTAATCAGAAAGTTCGAATACTTAACCCCGTTGGAATATAATCACCAAGGAGCGTTGAGTTTTTGATGGTATTTTTTAAAATATTTTATAAAATGTTTAAACGTCGATTTTTCGTAAACCGTTGATAGAGAGCGAGTTATAATTATTAAAAAAAATTACTAAATTTTTAAAAAAAAAAATTAATACATCAGAGTCCACTTTTTGGACCGGGGCCCGCGATGGACCCCCCCCCGCCCCTATGCGGGCCCACGCCCCCGGATCGGTTCGCGCTGTAAGTCAGCACACAAACAGCCATAAAATCGCGGTTACAATGCGCACGGGGCTGATTTGATCGTTTTTGTTTACACGGCCAGCAATCGCTTTTTAGAGCCGTTACAATTTACATAACGTTAGTTAGGTTGAATTTATGGCGTATTTTGCAAACCCTTGAAAACAAATGCAAAACGAAAAAATCGGCTTTTTTTACCTCCATAACTCATTGATTATCAGGCACTTACGCGCAATTGCCTGATACTCACGCCCTTCGTGCGATTCTTGTTCTAAATGTAGTATTTTTTGTTCTATTTCGGAACAAATAATATTATGTTAAATTTACCTTTTTGTTTCCTTTTTGCTTTCATTTGCTTTCATTTTCTTTCCTTTTGATTATTTTTAGTAACTTTTTATGTTATTTTTCATCACCTAAAACAGAAAACCGCCTAATATAACGCATTTACGGTGTGTTTCTTTTTCTTTCCTTTTCTTTCCTTTCGTTGTTTCTTTTTGTTTCCTTTTGTGTTTCCCTTTTTCCTTTTCTTTCTTTTTGCTTATAATCAGCACGTTACACGCTTTCCCTTTTTTCGGCGTCGATACCCACCGCCGCGACGCCTGCCATCTTTGCCCCGTTTCCTTCGATCTGGCCGTACTTCTCCCCTCGTCCGGTACTTGCCCCCGTTCAAAAGTTCAACGCGATAAAATCGGCATCTTTTTGCGTTTCCGCGACCCGTTGCTGTAACTTGCTGTAATTCACGCATTTCGTCGATCTCTTCCGGGGTGGTATAGTTGCCCGTCTTTGGCAGATCGTCGAAATTTGGGGCATTTCCGTGCGAAATAGGGCAGGTTTAATATTTGAACATGCCCTAAAATCAGCATACTGCCGGGTATTGTTCATTTTGTCGCTGAAATTAGGGCCGCGATCAGATTTTTTGCCTAATGTTGTTCTATTTGGATT